>Ga0272441_10000614_pt1 | contig 80197 bp, 66 predicted proteins | sample SSMProp6N_FD_193582 | JGI IMG/M metagenome (GOLD analysis project Ga0272441, IMG submission 193582) | Marine sediment archaeal communities from Little Sippewissett salt marsh, Falmouth, MA, United States - SSM-Prop-6N | ecosystem: Environmental > Aquatic > Marine > Wetlands > Sediment ...
AAGTATCCAGCCAGTATTCTGCTCCAGCCGTCCTGCTTATCAGATGATATGCAGCTGCATATCCGGGTGCTTTAATCCGGGGTTTTCGTGCCATGGTCCGTCTCCTTAAATTATTTTAATTTTTCCATAATTATCTATTTTCAGAATGTTTTAGTATACTTTACCAATATTTTCGCTGATTTAAATCCAAATAGGAAAAAATAAAATTATACCATAATCTAGAAATATGTCAAGCAAAAAGTTACCTGACCCTTTTTTAGGTCTTCAGGCTTTTACCGCAGATTTCCGGATCTCTCTCTATTACTTTTCGCCCTTGCTGTTGAGTTTATCAAATACTTCCGCAGTAATCCGGTACAGTCCGGCCGAATGTTCCGCAATTCCGGAAGCAAGCATCTCCCTGTACCGAAGCGAACGGTTTGCGAGCCGTTTACGTTCGTCCAGAAGTTCCTGCGCGCGTTGTGCGAGTTCATCTCCAAGTTTCGCCCGGCTGTCCGGATCTGCCAATGCTTTCTCAATAAAGATCCGTGCCTCGATCTCCTGTACATTTTCACGGAGCATCTCCAGCCGGACTGTGCTTATCGCCCCTTCCTTTCCGGGCGAAAGGATATTGCAGCCGCAACACCGCAGGCTCATCTGTCCCCAGGCGGTCTCTGTATAGCGGCCTACAAGGGGATATTTCCTGCCCCGCTTGTCCTGGATCACAGGCCAGAAATCAGCACCGAGCCGCCCTTGTCCGTGCATGCCATAATCCTTTTTCTCGGCTTTATGCTTATGGCTCACGGGCGAGGTCACCAGCATTTCAACCGTCAGCCGCTGGCCCGTTGTATTCCGTGCAAAACCGCGGCCCTTAACCCGAATGAAGCCTATATTGTTCTTCCAGCCGAAACCGCGTGCAGCGGAATAGTGTCCGGCCCCCAGCTCGGGATCGAATATACGGCAGTGGCCTCCCCATCCGTCCGCACTGTACCCGGTAGCGTGCTTGCCGCCTGATCCGAAACCCGTGCGGATGATGTGGGCATGGATGATCCATTTGGCACCGCCTGAAGCTTCGGCAAGGCTGCGGCAGGCTGCATTGGTCGGAAAATAGTCGCCTGCTGTACCGATCATGAGTGAATGTTCGGGGATATTGTTTTCCTTCAGGATCCTTCTCATCTCCCTGAACACGGGCCTCCACAGGTCTACACTCTCCTGTGTTCCCCAGTCCGGGCCCTCAACCTCCATCAGTTCATTCGTATCCGGATCAACTGTACTAATAAGGACTTTATGGTCCTTTGGCTTGTGCGATCCGTAATGGCCTGTAGCCCACGGGCATCTCCAGCAGTAGAGGCTCACCACAGGAACACTGCCCATGTGCTTTGCGGCCATTTTTACGTACTTCCGTGCCACGCTCATATCCGGCATCAACCTTCTGCCCCGTTTCTTAAATGTGATCATGGCATGCTCGTTCCCGAAGTGTGTCCTGCGCTGTGCAGTCACCCATATCGATTTAGCACCCACTTCTCCGAGCACTTTCAAGCTCCGATCCAGCTTCTCCCAATGCTCATCAGACCACAGATCAACGTCATACTGCAGAGCTACAGACTCAGGCGACTGGATCAAGCCTATAAAGGCCCACAGCTTGTTTGAATCGGGCATGTCCCAATCGATTACCTCGAGTTCCAAGGGAACCTGAACAGGTTTCCCGCCTTTAAAACCTACTGTTACTGTGCCGCGGTAGGCTCCCGGCAGGGCATCTTTCGGAACATGGACAGTGACCCACACAGGCTGCAGTGCGGCTGAACCTTCTCTATTACGGCTCCAGCTGTACACAGGCACTTCGGATACCGGAACCTCCTCAAGCCCGTCAAAAACAGGCGGGGCATCGCGATACGACCGTCCATCAGGCAGCCCGTAGCGGATCCGGACCGCTGCCGCCGGAATTCTGCCCGGACCGTTCAGATCGGAAGCGGTCACCTTAAGCCCCTTGAGCTCACTGCCGGAACGGATCACTATCTGGCCCGAATGCACGCCGTTTCTCGGACTGCATATCCGTATGGGATAAAGCGGTTCTCCGGGCTCGGTGTAATCATCCGCCCTGACCTGCTGATATACAGGATGCGTCCATACCTGCACGCCTTCAGGAGGCCCGATATGACCGGCATTCGGCTGGGCTCCCCCGGGCTTTGCAGTTTTCAATGTCAGGTGCTGAAGCCCTATACGGGACCACCAGCAGTATTTTCTGGCATGCGCACCCGGAGCGTGTTTGTTGCTCCCCTTGGAAAAAAAACCTTCAAGGGCCGGCGCGCGGTGGACTTCCACAGCAAAAATATTAGTGCCTGTGCGCAGTGCCGAAGGCGGGATCGTTATATTCAGCCGCCGAAGCCGTTTAACCATAACTTCTGCAGCTTTGGGATTATCCGGCTCAGGCGGCCCGGTCCACACCTCTCCCTTGGCCAGCTTTGCCTCGAATTCACGCCATCCTCCCTTCTTAGCATGCGCCCTTTCCCACAGCAGACCTTTGCTGTCAAAGAACATGTTCTCAGGATAATCCTCAGCAGGAGCGGTCAGTTCCACTGCACCCTTCGGCATGTAGGCCCTGCCCACCTCTTTGCCGTTAAGATATACGATAACACCGCCCTGAAAACGCATTGAAAGCTCCAGCTTGCCTGTTGACTCAGGATCTGTCACCCGGAACCTGCCGCGCAGGCACATCAGTGGTATACTCCGGTAGCCCCTCTTGCCGCTCCCTGCCGGACCGTGGCAAAAAGGCCCGCGGAGCAGAGCCCAGGAACTGTCGTTAAAGTCCGTTGCCTTCCAGTTCGATGACGGCAGCGGCCAGGCCATATGGGTTTCATGCTTCCTAAGCTGTGAGACCCTCTTCTTTTTACCGTTAACTTTCTTAGAAACGGTTTCAGTGGGCGAATCCGGATGCACCGGTATAAGCTCACCCGATTTCAGCCTGACTACATCCGTGCCCCAGGTCACCCGCCACCGCCACAGGCTCCGCGTATTCAGGAGTATCGCGGAATCGTCAGTATCCGCAGCAGGAACCGTGGACGTTATCCACATCAAAATAATAAGAGCAACCATAACATTTTTATACATCGTTATCATCTCCTTTACCACGGTTATCTCACAGCCTCAATAGCTTTTTTAATCTCTTCGTCGTCCGGAAAGGCTTTCGTCAGAGCCCGAATTATTGCTCCGCGTGCTGTGCCGCTTGTCTCTTTAGGAAGCCGGGCAAGCAGGACTTTCCGCACTTTCTGGCCTCCCAGATTGCCGAGAGAAAGAGCTGCTGCTGCCCTGAGCGATTTGTTTCCTGATTCGAACATCTTAAACAGTATCGGTTCAGTCTTGGCCCGGTCAAGTTTGGGACTGTCCAGGGCCTTAGCAACAGCGCACTTGATGTAATAATGATAATTGCCTGCCGCAAGCTTCTCCAGGCCTGACATGGCCTTTCCTCCTCCGATCTTACCGAATGCCTCAGCCAGATCCCGGAGCGGTGTTCTGGGTGATTCTATAGCCTTAAGGAAAAGTTCTACGATTTCATCTCCCCCGATAGGAGTTAGAGCACGAATCGCCTCACTCTGTGCAGCAGGGGAAGACGTGGCAAGTACGTATTTTTTCAGCACTTCTATAGCCTTCGGCCCGCCTATACGGTTAACCAGTTTTGCAGCATCATCAGCCATCCATTTTGAACTGTTTACTATCTCACTGCGTTCGAGGAGAGGCAGTACTTTTTCGCCACCGATCTCTCCCAGAGCCCTGATCACAGCATGCAAAACCCGGCTGTTCTTGTCCTTGACAGCCTTTTCAAGGAGAGCAAGGGAACGTGGGCCTCCTCCGGTCTGCCCTATCGCCCTGACAGCAGCAACGCGGATATCTACGGACTCGTCCGCAGCAGCTTTTTCCAGAAGATCAAGTGCACCGGGACCCCCAATACGGCCAAGGGATGTAACACCATAGATCCGCACCTGTATTTCCTTGTCAGTTAATGCTTTGGAAAGGGGCTTCAGCGCACGGGAACCGCCGGTTCTTCCGAGCGCTTTTACAATTTCAGCACGGACGTGCGTGTCAGTATCCTCAAGCCCCTTTTCTAAAACAGGGGCAGCATCCCTCATGCCCAGCCGTCCTGCAGTTATAGCTGTTTTTTTGCGTATTTCGCGATCCGTATCCGCCAAAGCCTTGCTCAGAACAGGATCTATCATGCTGCCGTAAAAGCTTTCTAAAGCGATAACAGCCGAATATCTCACAGACATCTCACTGTCATCAAGCGCCTTTTCAACAAGTGTAAGTGCGTGTGCACCGCCCGCCTCGCCCAGTGCCTCAGCAGCGCGTTCGCGCACAGATTCATCCTTGTCTGCAATAGCCTTCTCAAGGAGGCCACAGGCCTTTCGTGTGCCGGCTTGACCAAGGGCCCAGGCCGCTTCTGTCCGGATATCGGTATCACCGTTCCTGTATTCCCTGATCAGGATGCTGACTGCCCTGGGCCCTCCCAGCATTCCCAGTACTCCTATAGCCCCGATCCTGACTTTTTTCCTTGCGTCACCAGCTGCCTTTTCCAGAAGATCGATCGCCTTATCACCTCCCACCCCTCCGAGCGCACGGACTGCCGTGTAATGTACATACGGACTTTTGCCGGTCAGTAATTCCTCTAAAAACGGCAAAACATTCTTTCCTCCTGCCGGCCCGAGGGCGGCAATCGCTTTCAGTCGCACAGACCGCTGTTTGTCAGCCATCGCTTTTTTAAGAAGCTCCACAGCCTTGTCTCCCCCGATTTTTGCCAGCTCACCTGCTGCTGCATAACGCACATACCGGTCCTCATCTGTCAGCGCCTTTTCAATAAGAGGCAGTGCATATGTATTTTCAAGCAGGCCGAGTGTTCCGGCCGCTTTGAGACGAACACCCTTTTCCTCATCAGACAATGCTTTCTCCAGTATGGGAACTACCTCTTCCCCTCCGTATGCCAGACCGGATGCCACACTGCCGCGAACGTGTTTATCCTTATCTCCAATGGCCCTTTCAAGTATCTCTGCCGCCTCCCTGCCTCCAAGAATGCTCAAGGCTGTAACCGTATTCGTGTGCACATCCCCCTTTGCACCTGCAAGAAGCCTGCCCAGTATTCCAACCGTCCCTTTATAACCTGTTCTGCCCAGAGCGCAAACCGTTTCCATAAGCCATACAGGATGTGAACCAATGATATCCCACGTCTTTTTCTCTGTATCCCTGTTAAGAACGATAACCGGGGCCCATCCCAGCCTGTTAAGGCTCTGCCGGGCCTGGCATGAGACTTCCTTGTCCTCATCATCGACTGCGTTCAGCAACAGGGGGAAAACGCGGGGATCCTCAATACAGCCGGCATCCCACGCAGCCTGCGCACGCTCAGCCGCTTTCTTTGATCTGATCGCCTTCGAGAGCTCTGCAATACGCTCGTCCTCCGCACGTGTATAAAGAACGGCAGCAGAATTATCCCTGCTCCACACCACGCTGAACCCGTGCAGCGCAGCGACTTTTTTGATACATTCTTCTGCACTGACAGTCCTTGACCGCAATTCCCCGGGAATAAGCAATCGCGGGCGGCTGCCTACAACGAATACACGTATTCCTCTGTTGGCAAGAATCCTGAACGGTTCTGAAGCACTGCTTCCCCTCAGTTTAAGGCTTAAATCCCGTTCACCCCCCGAACATAAACCTGAAGCCGCAAATACTGCCCCAATTACTACTGCAACTACGACATGCGATACCGACTTTGAAAATTTCATATGCATTCCCCTTATTGATGACAGTAATAAGCATATAAAAAAGTATACATAACTTAAACACCGTGTCAATTTTTTTTTCGTTTTGTTTAGGGGACAGAATACTTTGCCTCTCTCTGCTCCTGTATAGTCAGGATGTATGTGCTTTTCATACAGCTTTTGAGCAAATGCTGTATTCCCTACATTAATTTGTAAAAATACTAAACAGTGACTTGGGCATAGAAGTATTATGTAATGACGTTTATGTAAGGCTCAGAACGTGAAACACATATTCGGCTGTTTCCTGGTTGTATTGTTAACAGCTTCCGCAGGCTCAGAATATCTGTTCCCTGCAGGAAAAGGCCCTATCAACATTCCCGCAATGAAACAGGCTCTCTTCCGGGCCCGCAAAGTCCTTTCTTCCTCTAATTCTACATATAAAGAGCGTTCGGAAGTGATTGACGCTGTGTCTGACTTCGATGATATCAACACAGCGCTTTTCCTGCTTAACCGGCTTTCAAAGCTTTCCAGGTCGGTGCAATACAGATGGTTTATTTCCCAGACCCGTTACACCCTGCTCCATATTGAAGCCCTTGAACTGGAAAAAGCATTCGCAAAATACACGTCTCCCCTGATAACTGATACGTGTCTCATGAATATAAAGAAACTGGATGAAGTGGGAAAGCTTACATTGCTCCAGGGGCTGAAGGGCTGTCCCGGCGAAGCACTTGACAGGTATTATTTCCGCATACTCAACCACTCCCGCGCACACACCGAAAAAGTACTTGCCATAGATGCTGCAGGCTTCAGGTGTCTAAAGACCGCCCTCCCCATCCTCCACAACTACTGCAATAACGAAAAAGTATTGTTTGCTATGCGCTGCGCGTCTATCAGGGCTTTGGCCAGAATGGGCCAAAAGGAAAGTATTGAACCTCTGATCGAATGTCTGAAAGCCAATAAAAAGAAAAACGGGCACATTTTCTGGGAAGCGTATAACGCTCTCTGGTCTATTACGGGAAAACGGTTTGTATCAGTGCAGGAGCTGGAACAATGGTGGGCCGAGAACAAAAAGGCATTCGTTCCGCCTGACAAGCCGGTACTCCATTTCAATGCGGAACTTACATCCAATCATACATGGGACACGTTTTACGGTATACCCGTTATAGGGAGCCGTGTAATGTTCGTGCTCGACCGGTCAGGATCCATGCAGGGAACAAAGATCGAGGGAGTGCGCAACGAGGTAAAAAGGCTTGCTGCGGATTTCGGAGAGGAAAAGTATTTCAACATCATGTTTTTCAACCAGGCCACGGAACTCTGGTGCAAAAGGAAGCCGTATATTTTTAAAGCAACGGAATCCGCCAAGCACGGGATCGATTCCTTTCTCATAAGCGTCACAGCATCAGGCGGCACAGCAACTGAAACTGCCATGCAACAGACCCTGACCTCAATACTGCCCGAGGCGGACCTGGACACGATCTTTCTCCTTTCGGACGGCCTTCCCAACAACGATCCTGTTTTTGTGCAGTTGGCGATTTTTCAGATGAACAGGTACCTAAAAGCCCGTATACACACCGTATACATAAACGAACCGGGCCTGGATAATGTCCGTGCCGATTCCGATTCACTCATGGCGCAGAGCAACAACCCTCCTCTCAGCGCTTCTGAATTCATGAAAAACATTGCTGATATGAATGGCGGTCTGTTTAAGGATATCACACCGGCACAGGCCCAGCAGGGGGGAAAGAAGTAATTAGTAAGTAGTAATTAGTAAGTAGTAATTAGTAAGTAGTAAGTAGTTAAAAGTTATCAATCCGCAGCCCCGGCCTTCTGATCACTGACTCCTGTTCCCTGTTCCCTAGCCCCTGTTTACTGACATCTAACCTCTGAGCAATAACGAAGCACTGCTGCATCCGGCAACACCGGTTGCCTCTATTTTCCTATTCTTTTCTGGGCTTCACCCGCGAGGCGGTACAGTTTTGCTGACAGTCTCTGACAGTCAGCCGAAGCATACCACATGTAACCATTGGGCGAATAAATCAAATGTCTTGCCTGGACACGCTCGTCAAGGCACTCGAGACAGCGCTTCACCAGGTCTGCACCAGCCTTGGCTTTCAGATCGTCTCTGCTCACGATGTCTTCAAGCAGGGCCCTGGCCTCGGCTTCCTGTACATTCTCCCTGAGCAATTCAAACCTGATGGTTGATATTGCCCCGTTACGGCCGGGGCTCAGCATATGCGGCAGGTAATGATCCAGACCGAGCTGACCCCATTGAGTTTCTGGATAACGGGCACAAAGACTGCGGCCATGCTGATGCCCGTGCGTCTTCTTGCGGAGTACAGGCCAGAAATCGACGCCAATACGTCCGATTCCGCCACGATGACCGTTCGGGGTCGCCGCACCCGCATATGCGCCAAGCCAATGATCTGCATATACCCTGAAATGTACAGGATGATGATACGCCCGTAGAAGATTGCGCGGAACATGTACGACATGCAAAGCACTGCGTCTGCCATATACAGGTTCTTTTAATCCCCAGACACTCCCCAGATACCCCAGCATCTCCTTGTGAAGGATCGGATTCGCCGGGTGCCTGTGCCTTACCCACCTGGCCCAGGGGGCTGCAGCCTTGAGTGTTTCGTGAGCTTCCTTTGTGGGCTCCCAGTCTCCGGTCATTCCCACCATCATTGATGTGCCCAGGCCGCGCGCCTCCAGTCTCGTGCGCATACCTTCCATTACCGGCTTCCAGAATTCAATACACTCCGGTGTGCCCCATTTCGGACCCGTTTCCTTGCTGATCGTCCCCGTTTGTTTGTCAATGACGCTTATCAATATGTCACGATCAGCAGCAGCTCCGTAACCCCTCATCTTGCCAACGCTGTTGATATACTCCCAGCAATAAACACATACCACCGGGACTTTTCCCAGGTGCTTTACTGCAAGGTCCAGGTACTTTTCAATAATGCTGAAGTCGTGGGACCAGGTTTCCTGCTTCCTGATCCAGAGCAGCATGCTGTGTTCGTTGCCGAAATGCGTCCTGCGCACGATGGGCAGATACACTGTCTTGCAGCCGACCCGGCCAAGCAGCTCAAATGACTTCTCCATAAGGCGCCAGTGCCTGTCCGACCACATTGGCACATTATACTTCATGGCCACCGAATCCGGTGACTGGATCATGCCCACGAACAGCTGAAAATCTTTTGGATCAGGCAGAACAAAGGGCAGCACCTCCAGCTCTACAGGCACATCTTTTGCCTCTTTTCCCTTTGCTTTGACGCTGATCTTTCCCTTGTATAGACCAGGTGCGGCTTTTTCAGGCACCCTGACCGTGATCCAGATCGGCTGGACAGCCCTTTTCTTCTTCAGGGGTATATTCTCCGGGGGAAAGAGTTCAAGTCCGTTAAAATTTCCGTATTTGGAGTTATCCGGCAATGCCCATCTTATCTGAGTATTTGAGGCAGGTATGGTCCCGGGGCCGGTAAGGTCGGAAACCAAGGCGTTTATCCCCTGGATCGGCGTGTCCGCGCCGGCAACAACCTTGCCTGAAAACGCACCATTACGTGCGCCTGCGATATAAACCGGATGTATTTCTTCGTTAGGACCGGCAAAATCGTTCAGGTATTCATACTTGGTTGTATCATGACTCCATACCTGGAAGCCGGCAGGCGCTGTAATATTAGGTATTACCTGCGCGTCAGGCGGAACCGTTAGCTCTGCTGACCTAAACGCGAGCCTGGGCCAGAGATAATAATACACCCTGCCCCTGACCTTGTACATCTCCTCCCTTGCCGGGGCAGCATGCAATTCGATCTCGAGCAGGTTGCACCCCTTTTTTAACAAGGACGAAGGTATTTTTATGTTTGTTGTCCGTATCCTCTTCCTGAATCTTTCAGGATGTTTTCTGATGCTCCATGCCGGTTTTACGGCAGGTGCATTGCATAAGGGATTTCCGTCCGGTGTGACAAATACTTCCAATGGATATTCTTCTGCATGTGTGTCAGGCTTGATTGTGCCTTTCGGCATGTATGACCTGCCTGCCTCTTTACCGTTGACATAAACAACCGCACCTCCATGAAATCCCAAAGCGAGGTACATGTCTTTAATATTCGGGACTTCTTTAACATCAAACCTTCCGCGCATGTAAAGAAGGGACGCTCCGTATGCGGGATTGAAAGGACCTTTGCCCCTGTTCCATTTACTGTCATTGAATTCAGGACTGAGCCATTGTGGATCGGGAGTCGGTGACAATTTAGCTTTTTTTTCCAGTTTTTTCGGGTATCTCGGATCACCGTACATAAGCCTGCCGTCTTTAGTCTTTACAAGGTCTGAGCTGCAAAAAAGACGGATTCGCCAGAAGCTTTTTGTATCAAGGATCTTTTTGCCTTCAGGTATTGTTATTTCGCTTTTTTCAGCGGTGTTTTTCGCGACCTTAACAGGCTGATTCATGTCTGCGCCGCTGTCCATCGTGACATTAACAGCAACAGTGGCACCGCTTCCAATCAAGGCAGTGGAGGCAAGTACAGCCGCGGCAGTCTTCACTTTTGCCCACATCATCATCTTCATCGCTCCTTTCGCAATAACGTCTGCATTCCCGAAACCGGTCAAGCCTGCAGCCTCCCCTTGTACACCTGCAACAGCAGTTCTACAGCACGACTCCGCAAGGCCGGCAGCCCCTGCATGGGCCCGCTCCGCTGCAAGCATGCCTGAAAGCACAGCACCGGATACTGTTATGTTTTTCCCTGAAAGCTTTTTACGGAGCTTGTTCAGGCCGCGAGATATCAGCATCCTCACAGCCTCTATGCTGCAGCCGAGATCCCGCGCAATTTCTTTCTGATCCCTGTTCTGAAGATAGTAGCCGATCACCGCCTCCTGCTGTCTTCTGCCCAGACCGAGTATTGCCTTATTGAGATACGGCTTCATCGCATTCCACTGGACCGCCTGTTCCGGAGAAAGCCCGGATATGTCTTGTTTATCCGCCATAATCACCGCCTCTTTTTCGCGCTTTTTCCTGCGCCTTTCCTCCCGTTTCATGTGAGATACAACAAAAACCGATACCCGCAGCAGCCAGCCGCCAATACTGTCCCGTGCCTTTAATTTCCCCGCCTTCTCTGCAAGCAGAATGAATACTGCCTGACATGCGTCCTGTGCAAGATGCTCGTCATGCAGATCGCGCAGACCGGCTGCATATACCATTGTATAATACCGTTCAGTAAGGATGCGGAACGCTTCCTCATTATTATTCTCAGCAAATTCAAGAAGAAGTCCTGCATCATTCAGGGTATTCAGGTTCATCAAAAGCCCCTTCTCGTACTGCATATAGCCCGGATTCCGTTTTTCTGTGTGTATAATGCCCGGCAGAAGTAAAATATAACGGTTTTTTTTTATATTTCGGAATTTTTTCGAGTTCCGAGAATGGTATCAGATCTGGGAACATCCATGAGCAAGCTTTCTCAAGCTTATTTGTACTAACCTGTCTTTTCGAAAATCCCAGCCCTGCAGGATTGCCCCGGACTTGATTCGGGGATACGGGGGTGTCGGAAAGCCCAGTCGAAAGATGTGCCTATGTCCCCTTCTTCCCTTCTACTTTTTCGGAAAATTCTGGTCAAGTACCCCGTTCCATTCATCTATCTTGTCCTTTGTCTGGTCCATGAGTGATGAAACGTCTTCGTGTATGGCAATGGATGTGATTGTATCCCCTTGCTGAATGGAATTCACTACTGTCTGGTCATCGTTGTCAATCACTGTGCCGAATACCGTATGCTTCCCGTCAAGCCAGGGAGTAGCCTTGTGCGTTATGAAAAACTGGCTGCCGTTCGTACCCGGGCCTGCATTGGCCATTGACATAACACCCGCTTTGCTGTGTTGAAGTTCATCTGCGATCTCATCTTCGAATGTGTATCCCGGGCCGCCTGTTCCTGTGCCGAGAGGGCACCCGCCCTGTATCATAAAATCATCTATTACCCGATGAAATGTAAGTCCGTCATAATATCCGCGCTGTGCAAGGTTCACAAAATTCGCTACAGTATACGGGGTTTTATCAGCGAACAACTTGAGTTTGATACTCCCGTATACGGGGTTTTATCAGCGAACAACTTGAGTTTGATACTCCCCTTGCTTGTCTCCATTGTTCCGGTCAGTTCAGTTGATTCCATTGTTTTCTCCCTCTTTTTTGTAACGCCTGATTCGGCGTGCGGTTTTTTTGCGTATCCTGTATGCAGCAATGCGATGCCGAGGAATAACAGGGCACGGAAATGCCGTGCCCCTATATTTGGCCGGCCGTGCCGGCATCCCCGTATCGAATACGGGGCAAGCTCTATTTGCGAAGCTGTTTCAGGACTTCACCTGCAGCATAACGGACCACATAGTCGTTGTCTGAGAGCATCTTTTTAAGAGCGTCCACTACCGGTGCAGCCTGTTTTCCCAGCCGGCCTAGGGACCAGACCGCTTCGCGGCGGACCTGGGCGTCTTTGTCTGAAAGGGCCTTTATCAGTATCGGAACACTGTCTTTTCCGAGCCGGCTTAAAGCCCGGGCAGCGTACTTCCGCACAAACGTATCATCACCGGTACATGCCCTGGAAAGGATCGGCAGAGCAGTTACACCCATGCTCCCGAGGCACAGGACCGCGGCCCGTTTCACTTCTTTTCGTTCATCTTTAAACCTTTGTTCAAGGCCTGGAACCGCTTTTGCACCGTCCGGGCCCCATGCTTCAAGCGCTTTGGCAACCATATGTCGCACACCGTATGTTTCATCTTCAAGTGCGCTTATCATGGCATCCACTGCAGATTCAGACCCCGGTCCAATCCTGCCTATGGCCTTTGCCGCTTCTCTCCTTACAGAGGGGTTGCCGACCTTGAGCAGTTGTGCGAGTTCAGGCAGGGCTTCCTTAGCATCAGGACCCATCAGCCCGAGGGACAGGGCCGCAGCCACGGCGCTTTTTCCTCTGGCAGTCAGCTTCTTTCTGAGCCCCGGCACAGCCGGTTTGCCAATACCGGCGAGAGCCTGTGCTGCCTGAAAGCGCATCCCCAGGCCTACATCTTTATGCATACAGGAAAGGAGTTCTGACATAGCGGGTTCGGCTGCAGTCCCCATCCTGCTGAGGGCCCATGCAGCAGGCACCTTGGCCCTTCTGTCTTTACCATTGAGCAGTTTTGCCAGATGCGGGACCGCTTCTTTTGCTTCAGGGCCGATCCTGCCGGCTGCCCATGCGATAAACCCGCGCGGATCGTATTTCCACTTGCTGTTGTATACAGGCCAATCGCGCTGGAGCGCTTTAACAAGCGTAGGCACCGCTTCCGCTGCTGAAGGGCCTATGGCGCCAATGGCCCAGGCGGTAAACGAGGCCTTGCGGTTGCCTTTAGCTGTGTCAAGCACTTCGATAAGCTTCGAAACGGCAGGTTTTGCCTTCTCGCCCAGGCGGCTCAGCTGCTGGATGGCATACCACGCGGAACTTGTGCCGTGTCCTTTGCTTTCGTCCTGTTCCACAACAGCCTTGACCATTTCATCGACAGTCTTGTGCGGGGCTGCACAGGCTGACAGACCCTTGGCAGGTTTGTCCCAGGGCTTCGGCTCTTCCGTATTCAACCGGTATTCGGTAAGGGCCCGGGCAACGCGTATGTCAGCCAGCTCATTCATGTAATACTCTATATACGAGTATCCCTTGTAGCGGTCCCCCGGACACACCCCGGCAGGCACGATTTTTGTATTGTCTTTTGGATCATTGGGATCACAACCGTGCTCCTTTTCCCATTCATCGGACATGCCGTCGTTATCAGTGTCGGGTGGTGCAGTACCCGGAGTCAGCCCTTCCATAAGTCCTCCGTCAGGCACATTCATTCCGGCAAGGCCCGTGTGCGTCTGTATTTCCCTTATTGTTCTTTTCCCGACTGCATCCCTCGGCAGGCAACCCGCCTGGGCGAGGGCCAGTTCGTAGCCTTCCTCTGCAGTGTGCGTCTCAACAGGAGGAAGGACAAACGGTTTTTCAACGTATGTCTTCCTCGCTTTGACCGAATTACTCCATGTTTCGCTGTATCCTGCCAAAGGATCGAGGAAGTTACCGTCAATGTGGAATTTGGACGTTCCTGCATCATTCTGGAGCCCGATCGAGAATGCTGAAACACAGGGAGGAGCGTATGCCCGTGTATAACCGAGAAGCGCTCCCGGGCCGCGGCTGCAGTATTCCCCGATGATGTTGATCTTTGCCTTGTCATGGTACTTGCTGTACATCAGGATGCGTATCCCGGTCCCTATGTTGTAGTGCACATTATTGCGGAAATCGGCGGGATAGATCCCGAACATAGGTGCCCGGTGCATGTGATGTGCAAGGATGTTATGGTGAAAGGTAATAGGGCACAGCCCGCGATAACCGGTCAGCATGGCAAAGTTATGTGGCTCGTCCCCGCCTTCAAGGTGGATGTCCGACTCCTCAACAACGCACCACTGAACGGTCATGGGATTCGAGGCACCGGCAAGACAGTCATCCGAACTCCAGCACAGGGATACATGGTCCATGATGACATTTCTGCCCGCACCGAGTTCCACACCGCGTAGATTGCTTCCGCGTCCGCCTGACTTGAGGTACGGACGGGCACGCATGAAACGTATGATTACGTTATGCACAGGGGTTCCCCTTTCCTTTCTGGGCGTCTGCTTGTCGCCGAAATGAGGTCTGTCCAGGGATATCATACCGTTGATCACTACCCCCGGGGAGGGTGCTGTCTGGCCCGCAATGGTAATATCGTCACGTTTTACTGCCAGCCATGTCTTTCCCTTGCTCCTGTTGGGCGGCACAATAACGCCGGCAACGTCAAAGACAACAATTCTGGGACCCTTCTGGCTGCACGCCCACTGAAGGCTCCCCGGTCCGTCCGGTTTGAGAGTGGTGACCTTGATAACCCTGCCGCCGCGGCCGCCAGTGGCAATGGCCCCGAACCCCTCAGCACCGGGAAAGGAGCGAAGATTGACATGGATCGACACAGTCGCGGTATTGCTGTCGTACGTGCCGTTGTTAGCCTTGAAGTCGAACGTATCCACTCCTGTAAAACCTCGGTTCGGTATATAGGTAAGATCCGGGGCTTCTCCTCTAAGGGTCCCGTTCTCAGGCTGTTTCAGGATCGTATATGTCAGGGCGTCGTTTTTGCCCGGGCTGTGAGCGACCAGCTTGATGGAGGGACTCTTGTTGATGAGGACATCCAGCTTCTGGCTATAGGCTTTCGGTGGCTTTTTTGACAGGGCATTGAGTGCTGCAATCTCTTCCCGGGTCAACACGCGTTTGTATATCCTGACATCATCTATCTCACCCTTGAAATAGTTGCGCTCCCCACCGATCCTGAATGCGCTCGGACCCTGGGCCAGCTGCCCCATCGCTCTTTTTTTCTCACCTGTTTTTTCGCCATTCAGATAGGAGACAACGGCCTTGCCTTCAGGACCTACCGCAACTGCGAGATGATACCAGGCCCCATACCTCAGACCGCGGCCTATATAGTGCGAAACAATCCGTTTGCCGTCCCCGACATCAAGATACGGCGACAGCATGTGCGTAATAAGCCATGTTCGGCCCGATCCTTTCTTGTTCCTTCCTATGATGTCACCCCTGGGTGCATACCTTGAGCGAACCCCCTGTTTCTCTTCAGGCTTAACCCACAGAGAGATGGAAAAACCGGCATCGGCGCTGAACTCGTACTCATCTACATCACCCAGATCAATGTAATCGTCCTTGCCGTCGAATTTCATAACACCGTTTCCGCTTATGTCCTGTTTCCATACAGAACCGTGCAGCGTGCCGTGGTGATCACTGCCTGACGTGTCCTTTCCAGGGCTATCCTTGTCATCGAACGTCCAGCACCCGATCAGATCTTTATCAAGATCTGTCTGAGCACCGACAGGATCAGCAGTGACGACAAACAACAGTAACGCGGACAGACCCGCTGCCCAGAAAGTTGCTGTAATTCCCGAAATCAGATATTTCTTATCCTTACTCATGATATTCCTCCTATGGGAAAAAACAATCCGGCTGCGGCATGCTGCCGTGCACCATAGTATACCACCCGCCCTCCTTCTTGTCAAGCTTTGTATCGGTTTTCTTTCCGTAGGAATGTGGGGATAATTAGGGGACAGAAGACTTAATTTAAAGAATTGATTTATTTTTTTTGTCTCTTAATATTTGCATATAAATCCTATTTCCTTCCCTTATTAACCTTTCTCAGCCATCCTTCCTATACGACTTTGTCCTCATTTTAAGTGTTCGGTCCGGAGTTCCCCTATCTTTTTTCCTGAATATATTTTTATTTAAATGAAAGCCTGTTATTCAACCTGCAGCTACGGGCTTGCCCCAGTCTGCAACTTGTGCTTGAGACTGAACAGGCTGGTCTGGTTCAGCCCTGCCTCGTGAATCCATTTCTCCTTATGCCGCTCCTTCTTTTCTCCTGTGTGTCCAGGATTTATGTGCTCTTCGTACAGCTTCTCAGCAAATGCTGGGCTCCCTACAAACCGGCTCCGTGAGTATTCCCATACCCGTTTGTTGAATATGCCACGCTCTGGCTGTATCCCGTGTTTTCTGAGCTTCCGCTCCATTGCCTGTGTCACTTCTAACATTACACCTGATGAGGGCGTTTTGCCCCTTTCCGCAAGTGATTCAAACTGCAGTATGGGTAGTCTTCGGGCTTTTCTGCCATTGATGCGCGAAAGCTGTTCAGCTCGATGTACGCTGCTCCGGTGAGCAGGGATACACCCCTCTCAAATATGGTGCTGTGAAATCTCCCCTGCCACATGGTCCCTGTCTTTCCCGTGTACCGGTTGTAGGCTTTGGTCATGAGAAGGTTCAGACGCTTCATGAAGTCAGGAGCCTATCGGAAAACTAGGCTCGTCACCGCTGACAGGTGCTTGCGAGCAGGTCGAGGCGTCGCTGAGGAGAAAGTAGCCTTCAGAGTTACATCGACGAGGCGCAACGAAGAGATGCGACGCAACCACCGTCAGCCCGGAGGGTTATGGCTGCAGACAGCCATCTGCTTCGTTACGACTCCTCGATGATGGGCCTCCGGCATGTATCTCGTCGCCAAGCCTCGCATCTGACTGTCCGGAGCTCATAACGGTGTCAGATCCAGCTTTCCGATAGGCTCCTAATACGTCTGTGAGTTCTCTGACAACGTATTTCCTGTATGCTTCTACATTCGGATTGAGCTTGTATTCTTTTTCATGGTACCTGTTCCACCGCTCCATGGCGTCTCTTTCGTCTATGTCTGAGGGATCTTTAAATACCACCATAATATGCGTATGATTCGTCATCGAACTGAAACTTGGGTATTGTACAAAGTATAGTTCCTTCAATGTAACCAGCTTGCGAATGAATGTCTGTTTCATGTGATTATCCAGCCAGTATTCCGCACCCGCTGTCCTGCTTATCAGGTGATATGCAGCTGCATATCCGGGTGCCTTGATCCGTGGTTTGCGTGCCATTGTACTCCTCCTAAATTTATTGTATTTTCTCAAATATTTCTAATTTCAGCCCTTTTTGACATGTTGTGGATAGATCTATACCTATTTCTATTCATACTAATAAATTTTAGCTTAGCATACTTTTCAAATATGTCAAGATGATTATTGTGGTTTGTCCCTTTTTTAGTTAAAGTTAATGTAATATTTAGGTGCTTCCTGTGCGGTAACCTTCTATATCAAGGGTTACATATTTAAATCCAAGATCCTTCAGTCCTTTTACTATATGCTCCTTTTTTGTTTTTCCGGAAATCAATTCAAAATCATCCTCGCGAACCTCAATCCGGGCAATTTTTCCGTGATGCCTGAGTCTTGGCCCGTTTAAATCCTCGTTTTTAAGAAACAGTTCCCCTTTCAGTACTGTCTCTATCTTGTCAGCGGTAATAATATCGCCCTGGGGTATTCTTGAAGCAAGACAGGCCGAAGCCGGTTCATTCCAAAAAGGTATATCATATTTTTTCGCAAGCTGTCTCACGTCTTCTTTTTTTATCCCGCATTCCCTCAGCGGACTGACAACCCCGAGTTCGTCAGCCGCATCGATCCCTGCTCTGAAATCAGAAAGATCGCTCGCATTCGTACCGTCAACAAGATAGGTATACCCGTTATCCTGAACAAGTTTCTTTATCTCCCCGAATAATTTTTTCTTGCAGTAATAGCATCTCCTTGAATCGTTTTTCACTATGGAAGCAGACCCGAAAAAATCAAATCGGGTTTCAATAAGGGATATCCTGCATTTCCTGCAGAATTCCTTTCCCCGTTCCAGTTCATGCGGAAAGAAAACAGGGGCAACGGCCATACAGGCGCAGAAGCTGACAATTTCATTATCCCTTGCCACCTTGAGCACGAGACTGCTATCTGTCCCCCCCGAATAGGCAACACCGAATGATTTGAGCTCACGGAGACGTTCAATAAGAAGTTGTTCTTTCTCATCAAGCTTCATTGCATGTCCCTGAATACTTAAAATAAGGATCGATTTCTAATAAATCATATCTACTCACCCTATTTTTCAAGAGAAAAATTCAAGAAAATTTAAATTAATAAATTCAGGAAAGTTTATTTGTTGACATTTTATAAAAACAACATATTATACATATCCTGAGACAATATATACACTAAAACATAAAGGAGAGTTCCTATGGCTTGTGAAAATGAATCAAAAAACCTTGCCCGCTGCAACTGTACGTATTCCGGATGTTCCAAACAAGGCGTATGCTGCGAGTGTCTTGCCTACCATCTCCGCTCAAAGGAGCTTCCGGGCTGCTGTTTTCCCGATGATGAGGAAAAAACATACGACAGGTCATTTGCGAATTTCGCCAGACTGGTAACTCAGGGAAAAATCTGATTTTCTAAAGGAGAAGGATATGTCAGTGTATGAAGCAGTTTTTTTTGACATTGACGATACACTCTATTCAACCACGGAATTCACCAAAAAGGCGCGATACAATGCTATTGACGAAATGATCCGCATGGGCCTTGCAATAGACCGAAAAGAATGCTTTGATGTCCTTAACGAAATAATCAATGAGTTTTCTTCAGATGATGACCGCCATCTCAACAAGCTTCTGCACCGAATCCCTGACGAGGCAAAACAAAATATAAATGAGCTCATAACCGTTGCCGCCGGGGTATCCGGTTACCACAACACTAAATTTGTCGACCTGAAACCCTTTCCCGATGTGGAAACATATCTGCCTGAAATAGCCGCCCTTCCTCTGAAACTCGGTGTTATTTCAAGCGGAATCGGCATTAAACAGGCGGAAAAACTGGTCAGGCTTGATCTGCACCGGTTTTTTGATAATAACCTTATTTTCATCTCGGATGAGACCGGAATCGGAAAAAACAATCCGGCAATATTCAAAACTGCCTGCAGGAAAGCCGCTGTTGATTCATCTCAGGCTGTACATGTAGGGGACAATCCCGCAACCGATATCGACAAGGCTCATGAAGCTGGACTCACCACCGTGCTCAGGGAGGGCTCTGGAAAACATGCACATGATGCCTCCCGTTTTGAACCTGACTTCAGAATAAAGAGTTTTGAGGAACTATACGGTATTTTAAAAAATCACCAGTAGAATAATAGATTCTCCGAGACGAAAAATACATTTCTTGGTCGTGGGTGAAAGCCGCGTAATGACCTAAGCTTATTTTGCCACAACACTCAGGTGCTCAATCTTCACGGGAGGCGTCAGCAGTCCTCCAGGTGTCCATTCAGCGGTATCTCCGATGCAGTCTATCCTTTTCAGCACCTCGTATGTGTTTCCGGCAAGCATAATATTTTTCGCTCTTCCGGCAATTTTTCCGTTACGGATAACGTATCCGAGCTGCACATTAACCGAAAATTCCCCGCTGATCGGATTGCCCTGGCCGAGTCCGAGCACGCTATGTACCAGTAACCCCTTTTCAGTATCCGCTATCATATCCTCGAAACTGCAGTTTCCTTCCCCGATCACCATATTAGTAAACCCGCATCCAGGCCCGTGGCCCGTTGATCCGGTTCCGGCCCGAGCCGCGGTATCAAGATCGTAAATAAAATTGGACACCACGCCTTCCTGTATCAGATGAAGACGCTGCCTGGACACTCCTTCCCCGTCAAAAGAGGAGCTCCCCGGCGCATACTTTATCATTGGATCGTCGGCCATACTGAAGCGTCCATCCGCAATTTTTTCACCTTTTTTACCTGACAGGGGGGAAGAACCCATGAAAACGTTCTTGCCGCTGAGCCCAAGCTGCAGGGCAAGCACCAATACAGACATCCCCTGAGGCGTAAAAATAACAGGCATGTCCCCTGATCCGATCTCCGCATTCTCTTCAGCCCACGTGAAATATCGCACCGTGTTTTCAGCAAGCTTTTCATGGTCTATCTCGTGTCTGCGCCATCCAAACCAGTCGCCGGCAAACAGGATGTCCGTACCCCGCACAAGCTGTCCGGAAATATACAGGCTGAAACCCGTTGTTTCTGACGAATACTTCATCCCGGAGGAGTTTGCAAATTCAATGCTGGACCGGGAAGCCGACCCTTCGGCGTCGACAAGAATATCGCCGTTGTATTCCTTGACGATCTTCAGCATGTCCCGCCCTTTTTCAACAATGGCTTCAGGCGTAAGCGAAAGGACCTTTTCGTCATACACAGGAACATCCTGCCCTTCTGAAAACGGAGGGAATTCAAACCGGGCCGGACTTCCGAAGTCGGCTGTTTCCAGAGCTCTCTGTACAACCCCGTCAATATCACCGGAATCAGTGGTTCTCGACGACCCGATCCTCCCCCCGCAGACCACCTTGACATGCAGGTCCGTATTCTGTGAGGTCGTTACCGATTTAAGCCTGTCATTTTCAAATGAAACATCCGTTTGGTCCGATCGGCTAAGGTACGCCTGCGCCCCTTCAGCCTTTTCCATCGCCTTTTCAATGCACTGTTCGGTTATCATCCCTGTCTCCCTCCTACCACAACGTTCTGGATGCGCATAAAAGGCCCCCCGAATCCGACTGGAAGCGGGGACTGGCCTCCCTTGCCGCACCCGCCCCCTGCAGCAGGAAATTCGACCGTGTCCCCCAGCATGTCAACAGCATGCAGCGTTTCAAATACGTTTCCAGTCAGCACGACATCCCGTACGAGCTCAGCCACCTTTCCCTTGCGTATCATATATCCATAGGCAGCACTGAACGTGAACATCTCCATTGCGGTCTGACCTCCTACCATGTCGAGGGTATACAGCCCAAGGTCAATATCTCTAATTATGTCCTCAAAGGAAGAATCACCGCTGTCAATATACGTATTGTTCATACGCACGATCGGTTTATATCTGTAATCCAGAGCCCGGGCGCTTCCTGTCAGGCTTTCATTCATCTTCGCGGCTGTTTCCCTGGAATGAAGGCGACCGGTAAGTACTCCTTCCCTGATCAGATAATTTTTTCTTGTCCTGACCCCTTCATCATCATATTTTCTCGTACCTCTAAGACCCGGCTTCGATCCATCATCAATGATGTTAAGATGATCGGGCCCGAACCGTTTTCCGAGCACCATGATCTCCTGCATCCGGTCGTTCTCATACACGAAATCCGACTCACTCAGATGGCCAAACGCTTCATGGGCAAAAACCCCGGAAAGCCTGGGATTGGTGACCACAGTATACGTGCCCCCCGTAACCGGAGGAGCGGACAGCAGGTCAACAGCCCGGGCAGCCGCTTCCTCGGCTTTCTTCTGGCGGCCTTCAACCACCTGGAACCCGCCAGTGCCGGCAATGCCCTCAAACCCACGCTGGACATTATCACCTTTTCTCGCAGTTGCCGAAATCGCCACCCCGGTGTCCGGCCGTTCATCCTGAATGAAGTTACCCTCAGATGTTGCAAGCATCACCTTCCTGAACGAATCATGGTAGTTGACGACAGAGGTTTCCACCTTCTCATCATAGTCGAGAATGATACGGTTATATTCCTCGATCACATCCGTTTTCTCGGACAGCGGTATATTCCTGAAATCCTTAACCAGCTCCGCTTCAACCGCATCCTCAACCGGCTCTGTTCCAGCAAAACTGCTTTCTCCCGACCCGACGAGCCTTGCTGCTGAACATGCCTGCTTGACTTTTTCCGGAAGGTTCTCAATTTCATTAAAGACCACGTAACCCCACCCCCCCTTCACGAGAGCCCTTACAATCCCTCCCACCGTACGCGCCGAGTTTACCGAATCGAGCTCTTCCCCCCTGAACAGAACTGATGAAGTTTCAATCTCTTCGATACGAATATCTGCGTATTCGGCATTGGCCTTTTTCAGCGCATCTTCCATTCTCTGCCTCATATGTTTTGCCTTTCAAAAACCATTGTCACGTCAATGGTATTTTTATGCCATTCTTTGTCAAGATTTTTTTTACAAATTTCGAGCATCTGCCTCTTTTTCCTTGACAGAGCCGTTATACTCTGTATAATAAGATACCTGCAGGAATACACTGTTATTCATCCAGATACGGAAAAAGGAGAAAACATGAAATGCTTATTTGCATATATCTGTATGTTTGCATTGAGCACAGCCGCTCTGTCAGCTCAGGAAGAAAAAATCCGTGAGGCAAAATCCCTGATCGAATACATACAGAAAAAAGCGCCCTGGTCCTACGTAATCATAGGTATATCTGTAATTGTATTCGCAGTAGTCCTGAACAGGGTGGGTAAACTGTTCAAAGGGAAAAAGAAAGAAGAGGAATAGGTTCCTGTACTGCTCAACGCGCCTCAGTCCTGCTGCTCGTCAGCCGGCGGATACCGGGTAAGTATCTTTCTCCAGCACTCGGCCGGATCCTCTCCTTCTTTTACGAACCAGGTCTCTGCGCATCCGTCCTGAAGAAGATAGATGATCTGGCATGGAACGCCGATACTGTCCATCTGTTTGACCCCCTCCCTGATCTCTATTTCACAGGCAACAGCTATGACGGCTTCCGGAATACCGTGCTCTTTAAAAAAGGGAACGATTCCGCTTCCTCCTGTAAAAATAAATATATCCCTGTATCCGACTTCCTTTGCGATGGAAACCATATCCGGTATGGGGCACACAGTCCCGTCATTTCTCAGCTGCCTGCATTCCTGGCATTCAAGTATACCGTATTTCGCACGCGGGGCCTTGCACGTATTGCTCCTCAGGCACTGAGGAAGCAGTACAGTCCGTCTGGAATAGGGAATGGCGCTTAGTGTTTTCTGCAGTTCCTGTTCATTCACGGAGATGTTCTTCTTTCACCGGCTGAAACCCCGCCGTGCTCTGTATGTTAATGGTCGCATATATTTTCGCCTGTTTCAAGCGATCCTTCGATATACTGCTGCGCGACCTCCTGCGGGGAGACGCACGGCGCGCCTATGATAACCTCGATACCGTGCCCTGCGAAAAGCTGTTGTGCCCTCTGTCCCATTCCCCCGGCAATTATCACGTCCGCACCCTGTTCATTCAGCCACGCTGGAAGAACACCGGGCTGATGCGCCGGAGGCTCCTTTTCCTCAACAGAAACAATATTGTCCTGTTCGTCTATCTCAATGATTGTCATCACTCGGCAATGTCCGAAATGAAGAGTCAGTTTTCCCTCTGCTGTGGGAATCGCGATTTTCATAACTGTTCTCCTTAACTAAGTCAGTAAAATTATAAACGCGTACGCGCACGCGGCCTCACGGCTGCTCCGCAGCCTAGTGCGAAACAGGTCACGTCGGGCCGGACGTGCTGCATGTGCCGCACGAAGAGATTTTCCCGCACTTCCTGCTGTCCGTGATCAGAATCCCTCCGCTTATAATCCGCTCAACGCGTCCGCTACATTCGGGGCATTTCTCAAGAGGGTCTTCCGTGATACTCTGGTATTCCTCGAACACATAGCCGCACTCCGTACACCGGTAATCATATGTCGGCACCGTCAGTTCCTCCTACTACACTGTTATATAAAGAAAATACCGTGCCAGCTTCTCCGGCAGTTTATTGATATCAAGTATAACGGAAAAACTGTTTTTTTGAAACATTTTCTGAATATTATCCCCGTTTTCATCTTCTGTTATGATACCGAACGTCTGTATTCCGGACTCGCTGTTCTCCGCACAGGCCTTGCGCACGTCATAATACGCATATCCGGAATCGGGGTCATATTCGCTGTCCATGGGTTTTCCATCCGTTAGCATGAGTATAAGCTTTCTTTTGGAATCTATATCGCGCATTTTTCTTCCCGCGTGCCGCAGCGCGACACCTATACGCGTTGACGTTCCCGGATACACGGAAAACAGCCTGTTCCGCGCATCTGAATCCCATTCATCATTAAAATCCTTGAATACATAAAACTCACAGTTCTCACGCCCGTTGCCCGTAAAGCCGTAAAGAGCAAACGTGTCCCCCAGAAGGGCCAGCCCTTCGGCAAGGATGGAAGCGGCCTGCTTTTCAACATCCAGGATCTTTGTCTGTTCATTCACCTCGCTCCCGGTGGAACCGCTTATATCGATCATAATGGCAACAGCAAGGCTTCTCCGCTTCGTGACCATTTTCTCATAAAAATCCTCCCTGCCCTGGACAGAAGCCTTGCGGAGCGTAATATAATCTATGAGCCTGTCAATATTGATGATATCCCCGTCATACAGATATTTTTCTTTCCTGTTCAGATCGGGTTTGACACGTTCAAATATATTTTTTGTCTTTTCAACACTCCTTTCACCACTTTCAGCCGGTTCTGGAAAGAAACCCGTGGACCGGGGCTGTTTCTCTTCAAGAAAGCACCAGTTCTTATAATACTCACCCTGTATTCCGTTCCATTCATCGTACAGGAAACCCTGTCTCGCAGCGGTTTTCTTTCCTTCACGTTCCTTAGTGTTCTCAGCCCTGCTTCTTTCCCTCCTGTGTTCAGACTCAGGCTCCGGGCCTGTATCCCGCCTGCTGCCGGAACCGGTATCCACGGCAGCTGTATCAGGGAATGGTTGTGACGAATCAGCGGCAAACAAGGGGTCCGGGAAAAAGGTCAGCCGCCTCAGCCCGGGAGGAACGGCGGACAGATCAACACCCTTCTGCAGAACAGCTTCCCGGATCAGTCCAGCCGTTTCGCTGAAGGAATTGCTTTGGGAAGCGCAGTGATCGATCCAGGACAGGACAGACCCGAATCGCCCCCTGCACCCGTTTCCGTCGTTCAGGACATGCTGCAGCAGTATATCGGATTCCCCGGATGGAGGGATATAGTCAAATTCATTGCGGATCCCCCAGCCCACCAACTTTCTGCTGCCTGGAAAGACCCTGTACATCCGCCTGAATATTCTCGCATATTCGCACAGTTCGAACAGTACTGTCTGCCTGTTGATCTGTTTTTCAGGGAATCCCGTTCTTCTGAGATACTCCTTAAGGTTGAAAAAATCCTTTTTCCCGTGATATCCGGCAAAACCTTGAAAAAGATAACACACCCCGCACACGACAGCCGTGAGCTTGTAGTACCGTCTGTTCTGTTCATAAGGCCCGAAATCGGTCATCCTCAGAGGCAGGTACATCCATCGGGAAAACGCAACGGTACGGCTTCCCCGCACAAGGAGTTCGTCCGAATCAAGCTTTCCCAGATCATGTATCTCAATACTTCTGCCTGAAACGCTCTTGACTATCCTCTTGAGAAGCGGGGCAATATCGGAAAGAACCGCTTCCGATGTCAGCCTTCTGATTAATATTTCCGATGATTCAAGCCTTCCCTCGATAAAATCGGCACCGGCCTGCGGGGATTTGCTGTATACGTGCTCGGCCTCCTGCACGAACCGGGCGATCTGCCGCAGGGTCAGCCTTTGTGAAAGGGTTTTAAAATTATTCATGAATCCCGAAACGAGATCGAACTTATCCTCAAGGAGAGCGTCTATATGGGTGAGGGCTGCTTGTGTCTGGCCGGGTGTCCTTCCCAGTCCCCCGTCCGCCGATATCTTAAAAAAGGCGATACCGGCGAAAACCTTTTTCCGCGCCAGTTTTGTTCCCGTACTGCACCACCACCTGAACAGATAGGGGTTTCTGAGTATCCATCTCTGTCCTGAATTGAGAGCCTGAAGAAATTTATGTATAACGTCATCGAATGAAGCACCCGTATGCTCCTTAAGGAAACCGTAGAAAGAGGCTTCCGTGTCATTCCCCCTGATAAACCCCTCTCGCACCAACGTTCTGATCATCTCCCTGAATTTTTCCCGGTATCCCCAGGTAACGCGGGAAATCTCGAACCCGTACTTTACCGCAGTATCGTCCATCCGCTGTTTCCCGCCTACTTACCTGCCGGTTTTTCAAAAAACAACTGTATCATTTCCTCAAGCGAGGCGCGCACTTCCAGGTCATCCGTGAGCGTTTCAGTGACTGCGGACCTGCATGCCTGGTATCCGGTGAGGCCGGACCCTATAAGACGAGCGGCATACACGAGCAGACGGGTGCTCACGCCTTCAGCAAGCCCGAACCCTTTCAGGTTCCGTACCTTTTCTCCGATCCCGGCGAGCTTTTCCGCCTCCTCCCGCTCCAGCCCGGTTTCGGATATTATGATCTCCGTTTCAACATCAGGGACCGGATGATCAAACAGAACTGACACGAACCGTTGTTTGGTACTTTCCTTCAGTTCCTTCATGACATTCTGATAGCCAGGATTATAGGACATAACGAGCAGGAAATTCTCATGCGCCCTGATGACCTCCCTGGTCTTGTCGATAAAAAGCATTCTCCGGTCGTCGGTAAGGGAGTGGATCACCACAACGGTATCCTTGCGCGCCTCAACGATCTCATCAAGGTAGCATATCCCCCCATTGCGGACCGCGAGTGTCAGGGGGCCATCCTCCCACACGGTCTCATTGTCCCTGAACAGGAACCTGCCGATCAGATCTGAAGCAGTAAGGTCCTCATGACACGCCACGGTCAGAAGAGGCACATCGAGGGTATGGCTCATATATTCCACGAACCGTGTTTTGCCGCATCCGGTGGGCCCCTTCAGGATGACCGGGATCTTCTGTCCGAAAGCGTTCCTGAATATCTCCTCCTCATCCGCATGAGAGATATAATTTGGCCTGTCCCCTATCCTGAACGAGTCCATAAAGGTTCTGTTCTTTTCCATGTGTGTTTCCGAAAATAGCGTTTAAAACTGTCCTGTTTTCAAAAGAACCAGTGTGCATGCCTCCCTGCCTTCAATACCGGCCTGCTCCAGTTTTTCAAGCAGATCACTGTTCTCCGCGCCCGGATTAAAAATAACCCGCCTCGGCTTAAGGGAGATGATCCCGTCCGCAAGCTCGGATGATACCCTGCTGTTCACGTACAGTGTTACCGTATCGACCTCCTCGTTCACTTCATCAAGCGACACGCGCGCCGGAACACCTGATACACCATTGCCCCTGGGATGAACAGGTATGGGATTATACCCTTTTTCCCTTAAAAGTTCAACAGCCTTGTACGAATACCGGTCAGGTTTATGGGAAGCTCCGAGCACGACAACATTTTTATTCATGATTCATGCTGATCCGGACGGTGTCAGTGGTTTCAACATTACATCCAGTGCCCCTGCACATTTGGATTATCCGCCTTCTGCAGCTTTCCTTCATTATATGCATCAACCGCATCCTGTACTGACCCGGAAGCGCCGATAAAGACTTGCACGCCCCCCTGTGCCAGCACACTGAAAGCCTTGGGCCCGCAGTTGCCTGTAATAAGAACATCGATATCCCGGTCGATAATATTCTGGGCAGCCTGGATTCCCGCACCGCTGGGCGCATTCAGGTTCTGGGCGTTGTCCGCGTACGATACGTTCTCCCCTTTTTCATCGGTGATGACGAATCCCTTTGCCCTGCCGAAGCGGGGGTCAATCGGGCTTTCAAGCGTCTCACCCTGTGAAGTAACGGCAATAATCATACAATGTCTCCTTAATCAGACGTTTCGGAAATTCTATAATCTATCGATATTAAAGTATTTATCATGGTATTTCATAATCGTTCAATATTCGAAGACGGAGTAATGGAGTAGTGGAAAACAACTTATGGTTTCCAACACTCCATGTTGTTTATTCCAATACTCCAATTCTTTAGTAGCTACCTGCGATAAAAAATGCATCCTATACCTGTTCATTTCCTTTCTCCCCCGCTGTATCTGCAGCTCCGCTTTTTCTTCCCCGGTTTTTTCCCGCAGCCGAACGTCTGCCCGAGATCAGTGACGTCCATGCTTCCGCATTGCGAACATTCCTGGAGCACCCCCCTGTCTGCATCCACTCTGATTAGGGTCCTGCAGCTTTGGCACCGGAAAAGGTTATTTCTGAAATATACATTCCCTCCCTCGATAAATATCTCCTTAACCTCAAAAAGGGCTTCACCTAATTTTCTGCGGGCCCGTTCAATAACCCGTGAAAATGTCGGACGCGATATTCCCATCCGGTCTGCTGAATCCTTATGCCCAAGCCCCTCATAATCCGCGAGCCGTACGGCCTCGAACTCATCAACTGTCAGGGTCACGGTCTCAAGATAGCGCAACGGTATACCTGCAGGCTTGAAGCTCCTGACCTTTGGAGGCTCTTTCACCCCCCTTTTCTTATAGGGACGGACCATATGCTATACCTCATTATGGACATACGTTCATAATATAATAACGAACATATGTTCATTTGTCAAATATAAAATAAAAAAAATTTGCCGGGCTGAGACAAAACGCTCGTCCGGCAAATTTTAACCATCCCCCCTCTTTGGACCTACAGCTCTGTTTCGTTCATCCAGCATCCGTGCTGGTTGCACCATTCAACAACGCTCAGCGTGCCTGAAGCGTCCGGCTTGAGATGGATGCCCGCCCCCGGGTTTATACGGCTTGAAAGATGCGTGCGTGCAACAAATTTCCTTTCTACGTAGAAATCAAGCCAGCCGATAAAATGCTCAGGAACCATGGGATGCACGATATCCACGCCTATACGGACATTAGCATCAAGGCATTCACCGCTGAACAGGCTGCATTCCCTGCTTATGGTAATATCAGGAGTATGCTTTTTCTCAAAATCAGCCGGATTATCAGGATTCTCAGGAGTATTGATCGCATCCTCCTCTTCGCTGAACACTTTTTTCGGCGACCTGCATACCGGACAGGTTTCAGGGGCTTCGCCATCAAGAGCTATATATCCGCATACCTTACATACGATACCTTTCATATCCGTTCTCCTATAAAATAAATAAAATCATTCATTCTGAACATCAGCATCTGATTGTCCATCCGCTCCGTCATCATTTTCGTGCTCGGGAGGCAGACTGTTTTCAGGCTCTGTCTGTTCCTCCCTCTCCCGGTTCAGACCGCGTTCCCCGCTGCGGCCCGGCTCCGCAGGTCCTAAAGCGATAATAAGGCCGAAAGCCGCACCGAATACCATGGCACCCCATGGTGTGGAAGTTATCGCTCACCCGTGAGCCCCGCAGCTTTTTGAAAAATATCCAATCGCGAAACCAAGGCCTCCGCCTATAAGTATACCAAGCGCTGCCCGTATGATCATGATTATCTCCTCAGTAACTGATCATCGTCATGTGGCAACTGGTAGTCTGGGGTCTTTCCTACGGTCCCGGCCAATTATGAAATAATTGTGTCGGGAAGACCCCGGTTTTTAAGGATTTATTATAAAAGACAGGTCTAAAGACCTGTCACTACCCTGCATGCCACTTAAATATGAGCAGTTACTCTCCTCAAAACAAAAAATCCTCAATTAACAAAAACACATCGTCCTTACGTCTATATTGCCCATGCGCGCCCGTCCTTTTCAAGCAGCCCGTTAGCTTCTTCGGGGCCCCATGTCCCTGCAGAATATTCCGCGGGTTTTCCCGCATCCTTTTCCCATGCCTCAAGTAGAGGCTGCAGAAGCAGCCACGCCTGTTCAAGCGTATCATTCCGCACGAACAGGGTCTGATCCCCCTGCATAATATCAAGAATAAGCCGTTCATACGCCTCGGGCAATTCAAATCCATAGTGCTGAGAGTAGCGGAAATCCATGGAAAGGGGATTCATACAGAGCTTCGGCCCCGGCTGCTTCGCCTGAATGGTGAGGGAAAAACCTTCTTCAGGCTGTACATTGAGCACAAGTACATTCTGGGACAGATTTTCCTCCGAAAAAAGGGCAAACATGGAATGGGGGACATGTTTGAATATCACCCGTATCTCCGTCAGTTTAGCCGGAAGCCGTTTTCCTGAACGGAGATAGAAAGGAACGCCTTTCCATCGCCAGTTATCTATTAATATCTTCAAAGCCGCATATGTTTCTGTCCGCGATTCAGGATCTACTCCTTCCTCTTCCCTGTAGCCGATGCAGTTTTTTCCTTCTATCTTCCCTGCGGAATACTGTCCGCGCACAGTATAATCATCAATACGGTCTTGAGGAAAAGGCCTGACAGACCTGAGGAGCTTTACCCGTTCATCTCTCAGACGGTCTGCCTGAAACGAACTCGCCGGTTCCTCTGCAATAAGGGCCAGCATCTGCATCATATGGTTCTGGAACATATCTCTGAGGCATCCGGCACTTTCATAATATCCCGCTCTGTGTTCGACTCCCACGGATTCCGCAACGGTTATCTGTATATTATCAATGTACTGCCTGTTCCATACAGGTTCGAATACTGTATTGGCGAATCGCAGCATGAGGATATTCTGGACCGTTTCCTTTCCAAGGTAATGGTCAATCCGGTAAATCTGAGGTTCGGAGAGAAACCGGCGTATTTCCCCGTTAAGACCGCGGGCCGTTTCAATGCCGTTCCCGAACGGCTTCTCGAACACGACACGTGTGTAAACCCCGTTTCCCTGCTTTCCGATCAACCCCTGTTCATTAAGGCTCCGGGTAACAGTACCGAAAAGAACAGGCGGGACTGCGAGATAGAAAAGAATGTTTCCTGAAGAAACCTGTTCTGCCGACTCACGTATACGGTTCCGGATTCCGGCATACAGTTCCCTGCTGCTGTAATCACCGGACTGATATGAAAGGATTCTGAGAAATTCTTCTTTCTTCTTCTTTTCGGATGTATCATCCGGGACACCCAGGACTTCCGATGTTTTTCTCCGAAACCCGTCATCTGTCATTGATGTCCGTGCACATCCGATGATCCTGAATTTCTCAGGAACAAGGTTCCGCCTGTAAAGATTCCACAGTGCGGGTATGATCTTTCTTGAAGTAAGGTCACCGGAAGCCCCGAAAATAACTATAATACAGTTTTCCGGCCTTTTCTCAAGACAGAACGGTATATCTTTATTTCCTTTGACATGCACATCCATATATGCGGGAATTCATCCTTTCAGAGATATGCGTTTTTTGGCGAGAATCGCAACATGGCCTCTCTCTTCCCCGATAATATCATCAAGTTTTTCTTTACCAAGATGCTCGGGGACCATATCCTTCAGCCCGGTATAAAAGAGTATGGATTCCTTCTCAAGCCCGATTGCAATATTGAGTATTTCATCTAAACCTTCATCACCTGTAAGCTTTTCAGCCGCGCCGGGATCCCCTTCTCCTCCGTGTGAATCAGCCATTGCCCCGAGATAGAGGGCAGCTTCATCATAGGGATCATACGCATTTCCTCCCTTTTCCTCATCAGCCAATTCCGCCCGCATGCTCTCGAACGTTTTTTCATGTTCATCTTCCATTTCAGCGAGTTCGATGAGAAAATCCGAACTCCCATCATCCTTTTTAAACTCGGCCGCCTTTCTGTAGAACGCTGCTCCGTTCTGTTCTATTCTGACCGCCATCTTAAGGGCCTCATCAGCATTGAATGTTATAGCCATCTGTTCTTCTCCTTTTGTAAGAGTTCATGCAATCAAACATGTTTATGTGCGTATTTCCTGTATCAGCCGCCGTCAAAAATCCACTGCTCTTCGCTCATAAACCAATCCCCTGAAGACTCGAGATAGTTTTTCACGTTATTCAGAAGCTTACGGTGGTTTTTCTCAAAATCAACCAATATAGCAAAAAGTTTCCTTATCTCCTCATCTTCGGCCTGGTCGGCCCATTCGCTGTAAGCCTGTATCGATTCCTCCTCCTTGTCTATGGCGAGGTCGATCAGGATGATATCGTCCTCTTCAGAAGCAAGACCGTCCCTTTTTTCTTCAGGAATGCCTGAAAAAATACTCTGGAGCCTCCCGTATATCCGGCTCACCTCCTGTCTGTCACTGTGAGTGAAATTTGCTTCCGGATCAGATATTTCTCTAAGCCATTCAATATGCTTTTTCTCGTCTTCAGCGAATGATTCAAATGTTTTCTGCGCGTATTCATTCGGTGCTTTTGAAGCCATTTCGAGATAAAAGTCCCTGCCGTCCTCTTCAAGCTTCAGCGCACTTTCCAAAACATCTTTTCTGTTCATACAAACACCTCCCTGCCGGTTCTATTCCTCAAGTTTAACGAATTGATCCTTGTCCACTCCGCATACCGGGCATGTCCAGTCATCCGGAAGGCCCTCGAACGGAGTTCCCGGCTCGATTCCGCTGTCAGGGTCACCTATCTCAGGATCATAAATATAGGAACATGCTGTACATTCATATTTATCCAATGCTACACCTCCTCAAAATAGTGTATTAATTCATCCGCATCCGCTTTGCCCTCAAAAACATTACGGGCCGAATGTGCTGCTTCACTGTGTCCGAGCACGATCACCCCTTTTAAAGCACCGTTTTCAAAAACCGCTTTTATGTAGGTATTTCCGTCACAGACCACGTAAACCTTTCCTTCATCCGAAAAGACATCACCCGCTGAATACAGATCGATACCGGTGACCTTCAGCGTGTTTGCAGGATGAGTCCCTTCATATGCCGTATCCGCTCCCGCCATATCCAGTCCTGCGATCCTCCCCTGCTCACGCGCAGCGGGCCATATCCCGTAGACAATACTGTTATGTTCCGCCGGATCGCCCGCAGCCCAGATGTGTTTGCAGGACGTACGCATCCGGTCATCAACAACAATACCCCTTTTTATTTCAGCGCCTGCACTCTCAGCAAGTTCTGTCCTTGCCCGAATGCCGGAAGAAATGATAACGATGTCAGCCTTCACAGCCTCACCCGAGGAAAGAGCGACCCCTTCCGTCCGGGCACCCCCTTCAACAGCCTCGACCGAGTCGGGAAGGCGGAAACGGAATCCCCGCTCTTCAAGGATATCCCTGAGCACGGCAGCCCCCTCGGCATCAAGCTGACGGGGCAGCAGTCTGTCCGCCATTTCAATAACGCTTATAGACAGCCTGAACCTTTTCTGCAAACTGGCTGCTGTCTCAAGGCCCAGAAGCCCTCCCCCGATCACTGCGGCATGTGTGCAGTCCTTTGCATAATCGATAATTGCGTCGCAGTCACGTATCCCCCGTACAGTAAAAACACCTTTTTTATCGGCTCCCGGTATATCGGGAACGAAACTACGCGCACCTGTTGCAAGAAGCAGCCTTTCATACGGATACTCGGTTCCGCTGTGTGCAGATACAGTCTGATTGTCCGGATCCAGGGACACTATCTCGGTTTCCGGCTTAAACACGATCCCGCGGCCGGTGTAAAAATCCCCCTTATGTATCCTGAACTCCTCTATGCCGGCCGTACCCGCGATATAATCTATCAGACGGGGCTTATAATAATAGGCATACGGGCATTGTGAAACGAGAAGGATATCGCCCTCTTTATCGTTCCTCCGTATCTGCACCGCTGCTTCAGCACCGGCAGCCCCATTCCCGACAATCACGTATTTCATGCTGTTCAGTTTTCCTTCAGGATCTCACTGTCATAGAGCGTTTCAAAGAACAGTTTGTGCTTCGCCTCCTCCGACGCCAGTTTCTGGAAAACCTTCCGGGTATCTTCATCTTTGTGCTCATCAGCGAGTTTCGTATACAGGTTTCGGGATTTCTCCTCCCGTTTCATTGCCGTTATAAGTATGTCCTGATAGGTCATATCTGTTGAAGGAGTTACCTCCATAAGATAATCGCTGATCTTGAGATTGGACACATCCTCGGGTACAATATCAGATACATCCTGTGCTCTGATATCTTCCAGGATCCTGATATGCCCCTGTTCCATTTTCTCCAGATCATTCAGCATCTTTTTCTGATGGGAAAATTCAGCCCTGTTCTGAAGTTCACGGTAGAAATCCACAGCTTCTTTTTCCCGTTCGACTGCAAAATCAATCACTTCATTCCATCTGTTTTCAGCCATATTTCTCTTCTCCTTCTATTTTATTTTCTATCTTCTGCCAATTGATTTTCGACCGATTCGGTTATGGAAGTCAATTCATCTCTGTCAGGAATATACTGGACTTTAACCGTTTCCAGAAGCTCCCATCCGCATCCGCGTAATTCGTCAGCGATAAGGCCCGGGCTCTGCCCACCCCATCCGTATGAACCGAATGCCAGGCCTCTTCTTCCCTGAGGGGCCAGGCCTTTCATGTACGAAAGGAAGGCGGCAACAGAGGGAAGCATGCCGCTGTTCAGGGTGGGAGATCCCACACAGATATATTCAGCATCTAACACATCGGTCATGATATCGGAGATATGGTTATGCTGAAGATTGCGCATCACAACAGGGATACTCCTCCGCTCGAATCCGTTCGCAACAGCATAGGCGACCTTTTCCGTGGATCCCCACATCGTGTCGTATACGACCACACACTTCCTTTCCGTTCTGTTATTTGCCCACTGTTCATACCTTCCGATTATGGTATCGATGCAGGACCTCCAGATAATGCCGTGACCGGGTGCGATCATATCTATCTCAAGGCCTGATACCTCCTCAAGAGCCTTCAGTACCTGTTTCCCGTAGGGAAGAACTATATTTGCGTAATACTTGCGCGCCTCCTCTATAACAATGTCAAGAGGATTCTCATCATCAAACCGCTCAGGGCCTGCTATATGCTGTCCGAACGCGTCATTCGAGAACAGGATTTTCTCCTCAGCACAGTACGTCACCATGCTGTCGGGCCAGTGCACCATGGGCGTATTTACAAAGGTCAGGGTGTGCGATCCCGTGTCACAGGTCTCACCCGACTTGACTGTTCTGTAGTTCCAGCCTGATGAGAAGTGCTTTTCCATCCCCTTTTTTCCGTTCGGTGACGTAATGATTTCCGCATCGGGAATGATCTGTATCAGTTGCGGAAGGCTCCCGGAATGGTCCATCTCAACATGATTCGACACAACACGCCTGATATGTGAAGGATCGGTAACTTCCGAGATCCTCTGTATCATTTCATCGAACAGATAGTGCTTGACCGTATCGATCAGCGTGACCGTGTCATCCATGATAAGATATGCGTTATAGGTCGATCCGCGCCTTGTGCTGTACCCGTGGAAATTCCTCAGGTCGTAGTCAATTCCGCCCACCCAGTATATATCATCCTTCAGCTTTACCGGTTTCATCCGAAATGCTCCTTTGTGTATTTCGCCAGCAGTTCTAAAGCCTCGTCTTTGCACTGTCCGCACACTGTTCCCAGCTTGGTATGCTCCTGAAGCTCCAGATATGTCCGCGCCCCTTCCAGAACAGCTTCTTCTATCTCTTTATCAGTCACATTCATACACTGGCATACGGTCTTCGCCTGCTCCTCCCTGACCCTATCCTTCTGCCCGGTTCGTCTGTAGTAGTCGTTTATGGCGGCTCGCAACGCCTTGTCCCCGAGTACTGAACAGTGTATTTTATGTTCCGGAAGCTCACCCAGTTCCCTGGTTATATCCTTGGGGGATATGGTGAATGCCCGTTCCAGGATCATCCCCTTCACCATGTCGGAAAGCACTGATGTACTGGCAATAGCGCTTGCGCATCCGTATGTTTTCCACCTGCAGTCGGAAATGACATCCTTTTCAGAATCCACCTGTATAAGCATTATCATCTGATCGCCGCACTTTACATTCCCGACGACACCCTTTCCGTCCTCTTTGAAGTCCTCTTCCGGGGTAAGGAAATTATGGGGGTTCATAAAATGCTCTTTAACTTTATCCGTGTAAACCCAGTCAACTTCCTGTGCCATTATGTCTGTTCTCCATACGCAGCGGACATACCCCGTATCTTTTCAATAATCGGCGGGAGCTTTTTAAGGACATATCCGATATCCTCTTCAGTGTTTTCCCGGCCCAGACTGAACCTGATCGAACCGTGCGCCTGTTCCGGCTCAAGTCCTGTTGCAAGAAGCACGTGTGAGGGGTCCAGAGAACCTGAAGAGCATGCGGATCCTGTTGAAACCGCAATACCCTCCAGATCAAGATAGAGAAGGATTGATTCACCTTCGGCCCCGTCAAAAGAGACGTTCAGGGTGTTCGGCAGGCATTCCGCCGGATGGCTGTTTATGCGTATATCCGGAATGCGCTCCTCTATACCAAACCGGAGTGCATCTCTCATCTTCCGAATGAGGGGAACATATTCATTCATCTCATCCCGGCAAGTGCACACGGCCGCATTAAGTCCTGTAATACCGAGCGTGTTTTCAGTGCCGGCCCTGCGCCCCTGTTCCTGATGCCCGCCCCGTATCAGGGGACAGAACGGAGTGCCCTTCCTCACGTACAGAACACCTACACCTTTCGGCCCATATATTTTATGGCCCGACATCGAAAGAAAATCGACTTTCAGATCATTCACATCAACCGGTATCTTTCCCATCGCCTGCACCGCGTCCGTATGGACGAGCACGTCATTCTTATGCGCGATCCTGGAAACCTCCCTGATATCCTGAAGAGTGCCGATCTCGTTATTAGCGAGCATAATGGAAATAAGCCCTGTTGATGACGAGATCGTCCCTTTAAGCGCTTTCATGTTGATCCTGCCGTATTCATCAACGGGTATATATGCGACCTGCGTTCCTCGTGCATGCAGACATTTCGAGGTTTCCATAATACAGGGATGCTCTATTTCAGATGTAATCAGCTCTTTTCCGCCGGGAAAGCAGTACTCTTCTCTTGCACATGTCCATGAAAAAATATTCAGCACGGTATTGTTCGCTTCCGACCCGCTTCCTGTGAATATGATCTCCCCAGGCTTAGCCCCTATGAAAGATGCCGTGTTTTCGCGTGCCTCATCGATCCTCTGTGCCGCCTCCCGCCCGAAAGAATGGTAGCTTGAAGCGTTACCATATATATGCATTGCCTTTTTCAAGGCCTCCTGCACCTTTGGATGGAGCGGTGTTGTAGCGTTATTATCCAGATAAACCCGTCTTTCTTCCATATTCTTTTCTCCGCTGAACTGTTTAGCCCACAAAAACCCGCGTACCCTGTGCCGAATGTTCGGTGAATTATATAAACAAAAGCGGAAAAGTCAAACTAAACAAAATATATTTTTCATCATCAGTTATTCTGCTGTAATACCGCGCAGATACTCCGAATAAATGTTTGCAGGCTGCACACCAACAAACTGCTTAACAGGGCTGCCTCCCTTGAATACTCTCACATCAGGGATACCGCTGATCCCGTATTCAATAGCAAGTTCTCTCAGACGGTCCACATTAACGGCAACCACTGCTGCCTTTCCTGAAAATTTACGGGCTATATCATGTATGACCGGTTTGAGCTGTCTGCAGGGACCGCACCAGTCTGCATAAAAGTCAACCATAACAATTTCATTTTGATTGATAATCTGCGAAAACCGGGACGTATTCTCTATTTCTGTCACTACAATCTTTTCTTCATTACCGCCTGAATCCTGGTGTGTATCTGAAGAAGAAAGCCCGTCTTGCTTTTTCCCGCAGCCTCCGGCAACAATAAAGACAAATATAATCATACCTGCATAAAGTAATACATGTACAATTTTCATATCAATGCTCCTTAAAAAAACCTGCATGTTTTTTTTGTTCCCGTTCAGCTTCCTTCCTGACCCGGTATGCAGAATCACGAAGAATCCCATATACAGCAGCACATCCATTATCAATGCATGCTTCTTCAGCACGATCCGCCAGATCGATCATCTTCCTCGTAATGTCGATTGTTTTATTAAGATATATATCACATTCATTCATAATCTGTCCAATTATTCCATTTTTAACAATACAGTAATAGGCATTGCAATTAGCATGCCAATACAAATATCCTGAGTTTTTCCCCGTTTTCAACGACAAGAAACTTTCAGATTAATTGCCGGGAATCTGTATAACGTATTGAGATCAGGAGGATTGTAGCGGTTTTTATTTTAACGCCGGAAAACGGGAATGTTTCATGTGTTTAATGATACACATTTCCCGTGAGACAGGTTAATTCAGAAAAGGCTAGAAAAGGATCAGATTCAAAAAGGTTCTTCAAAAAGGGTTCAGGGTTCAGAAGACTTTCCTAGTAACGAAAAATAAAATGGGTGTTTACGAAAAATATTGCATCATCCTCCCGTAATGTAAAACTTTTGGAGTCAAAATGTGCGGTTTTTAAACACCTTATAATGCAAATAAAGTGATATAGGCGTAATTCCCCTTTATGTTGGGAAAATCGTTTTCTGAGATGTTCAGTTGCCGTTCGCCGCTGTCAGTTATAAAGCAGCTTTCTTGGTTTCGGGATCGCCCCGGGAATGCGTTATGTTGAATATACCCCATATGCCGCTCCCCATGTCATGCAGCCATTTTGCCATATGACGCTCTCGCGTCCCTCCCCTGTAGCCGCGGTCTATGTGCTCCTCATAGAAATGCTTCGCGAATTCCTCCCCTCCTATGAATTTGCCCCTGCTGTATTCTATGCCTTTCCTGGCCATACTTGTGGCTGGGCCGTGAATACCGTATTGCTCAAGATTCATTTTCATCTCTTCGGTTATTACAAGGCCGTGTTCTTCAGGCCGCCCGTGTTCGTCTGTGTGCGGACTTGTGCCTGCTTCGTATATGTACGATAGGTAGGTTTTGAACAGTTCCCGAGTAAATCCCCTTCTGTCTGTCAGGTCTTTATACAGACTGGATATGCCTAGCCCTTCTTCAAGAAGGTCTATGTCTACCAGACCTGAAGGGTTTCCCCGCTTTAACTCGTTGATACTGCTGTATTCGTAGTCTTCAGGATGTGCTGTGAGGGATGCACGGAAGCTGTTCAGCTCAATGTATGCTCCGCATTGTATGATGCCCATGCCCCGCTCTATGATGTTTGAGAAGTACCGCTTTTCCCACAGGGTACCTGTTTTCCCTGTGTGACGGTTGTATGCGTTGGTCAGAAGTACGTTTAATCTTTTCATAAAATATGATATGTCGGTAAGGTGCTGTACTACGTATGTGCGGTTGGCTTCTATTGATGCGTTGCGCTGGTATTCTTTTTCGTGGTAGTCATTCCATCTTTTTATTGCTTCTCTGGGGTCTATGTCTTCCGGATCAGCCATATTGGCCAGAATGTGATAGTGGTTCGATAGAATTGTAAATCCGCAGTATTTAACGTAGAAGAGATTTCGCAATTTTTTAAGGATTTTGACAAATCTCCGTCGCATGTATGTATTTAGGCGGAAGTCTCTGGAGTTTGTTCTTGTTATTACATGATATGCGGCTGCGTGGCCGGGAGCCTTTATGCGGGGTTTCAGTGCCATGGGTGACCTCCTTTTTGCTGGTTAGGGTTTGGGGTGCGCTTTTTTGTGTTTTTTTTGAATATTATAATTTTCAGGATCTCCGGAACCAGTTCTGGGCAATATATACACATAATGGAATATTATATGAAATATTTCTGTGTTTCAAGAGTATTTTTTAAAAAGTGTTCTGAACCTTCTAAAAAAATTTATTGGCTATTCTGCCTGCTGCGGTGATCGTCTTTTTATATCTCCATCCGGACCGAGCCCCAGGAATCGTTGCAGGTTCCGGCTGAACACACGATCGATCGTATCATGTGCAATGCCGAGGCTGTTCATGATCTCCGTGTCGCGTGTGTGCCACTCCTTCACCCAGTCAGCATTATACCCGTTCACATAGCAGTCGGTTCCGAATATAACATTATGCTCAACGTCATATCCGGTTGTATAGAGTTTTGTCAAAGCCTCTTTTCTGAAAATCGGGGGAGTTCCCGGCGTAGTATCAATATACATTTCGACAGCATTTTTTCCGTTTTGAGCATATGCGTTCAGGAATTTCCCGTATACAGCAATGCATTCATCGCACCAGGGCCATGAAATGTGGGCCAGGCTGAACCTGAGGCCTTCAACCTCAAGGAGCACTTCGAATTCAGCGGGGCGGTTATACACGGAAGAAGGAGCACCGTCCCAGAGAACACCTGAATGGAACAGTATGGGCAGACCTGCCTTTGCAGTCTCCCTGTACACGTTCATCGCCTGTTCATGTCCCGGATGGAATCTGTCGCATATTATTTTTATTCCGGCGATCCCCCGGCCCGCACCTTCCCTGACCTGATCGGCGGCATCTTCTGCAAGAGGATCTATCCAGAAAAAAGGATAAAGTTCCTGTGTATCTCCGCAAAGGGCCAGCACCTGGTTCAGCCGTTCCGCATTGGATTCCCTGTAATACCTACCGCGAAAATCCTCGGGAGGGAGTGAGATGACGACCCCTCCTTCCACGCCGGCCTGACTGAACCGGGAAAAAAGGTCTTCGGTATTACATTCCTTATCCCGAATATGTATATGTCCGTCAAGGATCATGATAACCCTTTCTCTTTCAGGAATCTGTACAGCGTTGCCCGGGCTACATTCAGCCTGCGGGCCGCCTCAGCCTTGTTGCCTTCTGTTTCTTCCAGCATGTCCCGGACCGATTCCTCGTCAAGCTTGCACCTGCGTCTGTGGGAAGTGTCACCCAAAAGGCTCTCGGCGACCGGCGGGAGATGCAGAGGCCATATCGTACCCCCCTTGCTTTTCAGGACCGCAAACTGCATCCAATTTTTAAGTTCCCTGATATTTCCAGGCCAGGTGTAGTCCATAAGGATATCAAGGGCTTGTGATGAGAGCTCAGGAGGATCGATATTCTTTTCCTCCGACATCTGCCTGATGAAATTCCCGGCGAGAAGGGGGATATCCCCTTTCCGTTCCCTGAGCGGCGGCAGTGTTACAGGTACAACGTTCAATCGGTAGAACAGATCCTTTCTGAACCTCCCTGCATTCATTTCCCGGCTGAGGTCTTTGTTTGTCGCGCTTAATACACGCACATCCGCCTTTATGGTCTTTTCACCACCGACCCGTTCGAATGTCCCCTGTTCCAGGACACGCAGCACCTTGACCTGCATAGCGGGTGAAATTTCGCCGATTTCGTCCAGGAGGATCGTCCCCCTGTGAGCAAGCTCAAAACGCCCTTTTTTATCCCTGACAGCACCCGTGAAGGCCCCTTTAACATGTCCGAACAGTTCACTTTCGAGAAGGTTTTCCGGAAGAGCTCCGCAGTTAACCGGCACAAAAAGCCCGTTCGATCTGGATCCCTCGTTATGAAGCGCGGAAGCGACGAGCTCCTTTCCTGTACCTGTTTCACCCTGAATAAGGACCGGCACATCAACGTCCGCAAGCTCCCGTATATTCTCAAAAAGTTCCTGCATTTTCCTGTCTTTTCCGATGATTCCGCGGAAACTGTGCTCCTCCCTGAGACGCCGGCGCAGTCTGGAAAGCTCTGTTATATCCTCCAGCATCATTACAGCGTAATGACTGCCCCTGAATTCAAGGGGGCCGGCGCTGACCAGAAGATCCCTTTCTATTACAGTGTCATTATGGGCAAGCTCGACAAGGGCCCTGTTCCGGAATACACGCTGTCCTGAAAGAGCATCAAGAGCGGTCTGCTTGACCCTGCAGCTCTGGCACTCCTCTGCGTATCCGCATCCCTCGGAATCCTTGTGTGCGTGAATGCAGTTCAGGGCCTCTCCGCCCCGCTTATCCTTTACCTCAGCTTCGGAAATCCCGAACGTGCGTTCAACAACATTATTTACAGCCTGCACACGCCTGTCAGAATCAACAACAAGGACTCCGCATGGAATCGAACCGAACAGGGAATTCAGGAACGCGTCCTCTCTGATAAGGTTCTTAATGTCAGACATAGTAAAAGTACAATCGCCTCCTGCGCAAAGACTTAATCCCTCCCCCATATAAATACAGGGATAAATCTTTGACCTAGAATAGGGCTTAGTTACATACCCTGTTGAATATTATAATATTATAAAATATAGTACCCGGATGTCAAGAATATTTTCAAGTTACTCCGTTAGAACCCCGTTTCTCACGGGGTTTTCAATGATTCCCGCATCTCCCTGTAGGCACGCTCCAGGCCGTCGCCCATCTGTTCAGGTGTAAACATCTGCTGTGCACGCTGTTTTCCCCGGCTTCCCATTTCCGCGCGAAGGCCAGGATCGTTCAGAAGCTGCTTCATCCGTGCATACAGAGTATCGCTGTCTTTAAACGGCACACAAAATCCGGTTTCTCCGTCAGCTACGACCTCGGGTATGGCGCTGACGTCCGAAGCAACAACAGGAAGGGACGCGTGCATTGCCTCGAGTAATACTATACCGAATCCTTCCCATAGTGAGGGATGCACAAAAACATCGCAGGACCGCATAACGCTATGTATATCCTTTCTGAAACCGAGAAAACGGACGGAACTGCCCAGGCCCAGGGAATCAGCTTTCTGCTTGAGCTCCTTTTCCAGTTTTCCCTCTCCTGCGATCAGCAGCAAGACATTATCCGCTTCAGAACGCAGCTTCCGAAACGCTTCGAGAAGATACGTGTGCCCTTTCTGCGGGATAAGCCGGGCTGCGATGAGATACACAATATCCCCTACCGGAATATCAAGTTCCTTGCGCAGTTCCGGTTTGCTGTTTTTATCGATCTCTGGAGATTTCATACCATAATAGACCACATCTATTTTCTCTTCAGGTACGCCCATCTGCACAGCAAAGGTCTTCAGCCATTCTGATATTGTCAGCACCTTGCTGCACTTCCGGGTGAGATGTTTTTCTATAGATCTGAATAGAAAACCTTTTCTGAACGGATCGTCATTATACTTGGTGGAAATGATATACTTATACCCGGCGTGTCGCGCAGCCGATATTCCGTACCAGTCGCCGTGCACAAGGTGTGTATGTACAATGTCATACCTGTGATGTTTGAGAAAAGTCCGGGTCTTGAGAAATACCCGCAATGATATATTGCCGGCCAGCACCATCTCGGTCACTTCCGATCCTGCGTTAGTGAGCATCCGCACATAATCGTCCACAGGATATCCGGGCGTTGTGTAGATCAGGCAATCCACTGTATGCCCTCTCCTGATCAGCTCTTCCGCAGCACCAAGCATGATCCTCTCACTGCCGCAGACTGCCTTGACCTTCTGGATGAAGAGTATGTTCATGCGTACAATCCGTCCGTGCCACACACTCTGCGCACGGCCTGAAAAATAGAGCACTGCGCCGTTCTCTGAAGGAACGGGGCTGAAAGAAGACCCAAGGGGGGGAATTTAAATTTTAACTTGCTTAAAATTTATGATATTTCCTGCATTATTGAATCAAAGAAATCTGTAATATTGTTCTTGTTCTCTGATGTCATATGAGCAAGAGCCGGTCGGGGATGCTGATTTAGCTGACCCGTCAGCATATAGGGAATAGAGAATCCCCATTCAAGCTCCTTCTGAAGAGGAACAAACTGTTCTTCAATGCACTTAAGCACAGCACGGAGATTGTATCTCGGATTATGCAGAAAACCAAGGAGCAGTTCTAACGGGCAGTTGCCCGCTCCCCGTCCAAGCCCCGAAAATGTTGCGTCTATTCTATTTGCCCCCAGTATTATCGCTTCTATAGTATTGGCATAGGCAAGCTGCTGATTATTGTGGCAGTGAACACCAACTTCTTTTCCTGCAGGCTCAGCAGCGCTGAGATACTTCTGAACAAGCTGCTGAATCTGTTCTGAGTAGAATGCGCCGAAACTGTCAACAAGGTAAAGCGTACTGATACCGGTATCCATGATTACTCCAATCGCATCATTGAGCTCATGCTCCGGCACAATTGAAACTGCCATAAGGTTCAGTGTAACTTCATATCCCTTTTCCACAGCATCATGAACCATTTCTAAGGCAGTAGGAATCTGATGGATATATGTAGCGACCCGTATAACATCTAAAACACTTTCATCACAGGGGAGAATATCAGTATGAAAATCTGTGCGCTCAGCATCTGCCATGGCTGCAAGCTTAAGAGAGGTGTCATTATCCCCCACTATTCTCCGCAGATCCTCCTCATTGCAGTACTTCCAGGGCCCTGATTTATCAGGAGGGTAAATTTTCTTTGAAGCTTTGTAGCCGAACTCCATATAATCAACCCCGCTCTCCACGCAGGCCTCATATACACTTCGCACAAATTCATCTTTGAAATAATGGTTATTCATCAAGCCGCCGTCCCGTATGGTGCAGTCCAAAACTCTTATTTCAGGTCTGTATGTGACCCAATTTCCCTTTAAGGTGAGTGTTTCTTTCCTGGTTGAATCTTTTGCTTTGGCCATATATAACCCCTTACATATTACATAAATCCGTTACGTATGATATTCCGTGTTTATCTTGATATAATAATCACAAGTATAAGTGAAAAAACCACCAAGCCAATTCCTTCCTTGTGTTGCTAACTCTTCATGCAAAATTATAACGAATCTTAATTTTTTGCAAGGAAATTATTATTTGAATAGAGTATCCCTTGGCCCACAAAGCTGATATGATGTTCTGGGACCCAGAAGGGAGACATTGATTAGAATATACAATCCGTCCGTGCTACACACTCTGCGAACGGCATAAAAAATAGAGCACGGCGCCGTTCTCTGAAGGAATGGGGCTGAAAGAAAATCCATGTTTCTTAAAAATTTCACTAAGCTCCTCTTCAGAATACAGAACGCCCCGTATCGTACTGCCGCGCTTGTTCCGTTCCGGAACAGGCACACTGCACACAAAAAGCCCGTCCGGAACAAGCACTCTGCCGGCTTCCTGCAGAACTCTGCCAATATCGTCAAAAAAGTTAAGCGACAGCATGCAGAGGCAGACTGAAAAAACGCTCCCTGCAAACGGAAGATCCTCAGCACACGCAACATAGAACGCAGCATCTTCGAAACTGGCATTCCTGAACTTCTTAGCGGCCCTTCTGAGAAGGCCCGGACTGATATCCGTACCTGTGTACTGGTTGTCATTCGGCAGAAAATTGACCGCATTACCGGTTCCTGCGGCAAGTTCAAGCACACGTTCCTCGTGAACATGCTTAAGTTCCCTGCTGAGTATGCTGTAATGCGTGCGCAAGTTACCTCCGAATTTCCGGGGGAAAACCGACCGTTCCATTATAATATCATATAAAAAACAGAAACAGTCTGCAAGCCAGGGCTTTTTTTTCTTCACACACCCGCCCTCATCCGCAGTATAGAACACGCCTCTTTTTTTAACAAGGCTGATATCTTTTTTCAGCACAGCATCAGGTTGCAATGTCATTTCCTTGATTTTAAACGCGGTCTCGGGAGCGCAGCATAAGTAATTATATCCTTTTCCACCTTGATTCAAGGACTATTTTGATTATATTTATTGCCCCATTGGTGAAAGAAATGTGTTATGAAAGCGCTGGAATTGCCTGTTTTACGGTGAGTATTGCGGTGTGGGATTTAGGGATTTTAAATTTTTTTCCAAAGGCAGGTTGTCTACCAAACTTATTTTACTAATTATCCAATGCCTTCTTCTCTGAACTCTCGATTAATTCTTCTTTTAAACTTTCAGGAAGTTCATCAATTGGTATAATTTTTATCTGAGGATCCGAATCACTACTAAATCTTTTTCTAGCACGTAATTCTTCTTTTAAATATTTAATCTTATCAAAGTTTTTCATTAAATATTCCCTGGGATCCTCTAAGTATTTCCTAAAAGCATCTTCACGTATCTCTATTATTATAGTTCCGCTTATGGTTACTCTGCCATTTTCGGCTATTATCCCTAAATACCTGAATATTGTTATTTGGTGTTTATAATAAAAGTCCTTTCCAAATTCATTTTCAAGATCGTTTAAGTATTCTTTAATATCATCTTCGCTAAATAATTCTTTTGTTGGGTTTAATCCCCTTCTTTCAGCTTCATCCTTTTCTTTTTTGCTTATTATCCCTGAACGATAGAACATTGCTAATTCATGTTTAATATTCTTTTCTTTATCTACTCTTATCTCACCTAAATCTACATCTGCATTAACAATTACATTTTTCTCAAAAACATTAATATCGAGTGAGCTCTCCGATGTATTTAAAACAACGCCCGCAACTAAATTGATTTCTCCTTTTTTTGCATCCCAGTCAAATTCAAAATACCCATCAGGATCGCATTCTGCAACCCTATGGATTTTATAGATTTGCCCTACTATTAAATCAGTTTTCCTTTTAATATAAATACTAGCTTGGAATGGTGTCCCATCACTATCTAAAATCCGGCCTTTTATTGTATATGTTTTTTTAGGTTGGGGCCATATAAGTATTAACGTAGATGTTAACACTGTAGTAATCAATAATGCAATAATAATTATTATGATTCTATTAGACATTTATATTTTTAAAATCTAATGATCCCTTCCTCCTCTAATACTTAAAAGTTAAGAGGGGGTGACCACATAAATACAACCTCTTTCTTCTCTTTTACTGCTAATAATCCTAGCATAACTGGACTTATATTGGTTAAAGTTGGTTTAAAAAAAATCCCATTTTTTTCTTCCACTGGTCCCCATTTCACTTTTTGACATATCATATATGGGTCATTTTTAATATAAACATTAAAAGCTTCCTCTGCTTCTTCTTTATTATTAATAATTTTATTATTGTTTGAATTATACTCAAAAAACAAAGGCGTTAAAGAATCGATATTCCACAGAACTAATGGTGAATCTACTTCCTCAATATCCAATAGATTTACTGGATTTTCCTTTTTCTTTTTTTTAATATTGTTTATAAGTCTCAATTTAAAATCATCTGAAAATAATTTTTTTTTAAAAGGTTTTACATTATACTCTTGTATAACCTTATTATCCATATTAAACATATCCAATTTAACATTATGAAAGTAATGTATTTGATTTTTGTTTTTAAAACAGTAGAGAATCATTATACCTCTTGGTTCAGATTCATTCACTATATAATACATCTGATTAAAACACTTTACACTTGACCATGATATGTCTTTCAATATATCATCTTTTTTATACCAACCCAAGGCTTGTCGAGCATCTTCAATACTTTCTATATTTTTTTTGTATGTTTTATCTAAATGTTTAAATTTTACCCATCCGCCTTTTTTATAATTATAAAATTGCTCACATGTTTTAGTTATCCATTCCTCAGCAGTAATTTGATATTCACTTAGATTTATTATATGGCTGAAAATATTATATTCATCTTTAATGCAGTATAATATAATTATATGATCTTTATTAACCCCATATACAAAAAACATATCTTTAAATATTGATATGGATGTCCATTTTATATTTATTATTTTTGTATCTATTTCCTTTATGTATATATTGATTTTTTTGCTGGCATCATTGACTCCTTTGATGGGAGTTTCAAATTTCCGAAACAAATTCGTATAAATATCAATAAAATCCTCACCGTTTTTTTCTAAAACATACAACAATTTATGCAATGTTGCATATACTGCAATCTGTCTCTCATCAGGGTTATGTAGAGCAAAATTTTGACATGAAGTTAGAAACAATACTATATATAAAAGTATATTAATATGTTTTCTCTTCATAACATTCTTCTTTATATTACCTTTTTATCTGTTAAAAAAGGGCTTCCAAAGTCCTTGAACCCCTATAGCTATTGGTGCTTAACGAAACTTCTATTATTGGAATGTGCTTGCCCTATGAAAGATGTCATTTCGAGGATTTTAATACTTCAAAAACCTGTCCTGTGAAGTGGGATTGTATAGTTAAACCATAAGCTCTGCTTATATACAATCACTTCTTACACGGGATCAAAAATTATACTTTAAAAACTATTAGGTGTCCCCTTCCTCTTTAAAAGATTCATCGTGGCAAACAGCAGAATAAGAATTAACCCGAACAACCCGAATGATGAGCTGCCTTGCCGTATATGGCATCCCCCTGAAGATTTTGATGATTTCTTAACATCGATTGTATTGGTTGCGCTATTAATCGACCAGCCATAACCATCATTAACTTTAAATTCGAATGAGGCATAACCAGTCCCAGTAGCATTCCAGGCTGCAATAAACTGAAGATCAGCAATCCCGGCCACTGCAATCTCTTGATCAACCACCACATCTTCACCTGCATCATAGGTATCATTGCTGTTAGCATCTACATATAAAGTACCTGCATTCTCAAGAGTTGTAATTTTTACAGACTGCAGCGTATCTCCAGCATCGGCATCATTGAATATAAAATCCTCAGAAGAAAATTTATAGACCGTGTTCTTGGTCGCCTTCAGAGTTTGAGGGCCAGTTGTCGGTGATGTTCTATTTTCATACCAGACGATAGTGTCATCATAAACGAAAACTGAGAGTATATCCAAGTCACCATCCCTATCAATATCACAGGCATAGATTGAGAATGGCCCATTGGCAGAAGTGCTGATTTCATGTTCTGTGAAATTTTCACTCCCGTCATTTTCGTGCCAGGCAATCTTAGTATCATTATAGGAACCCGCAAGCACATCTATATCGCCATCGCCATCCATATCGCAGGCATATACGGCACGTACACCATCGGCAGCAGTTGTAACAGTGTTAGGAGTAAAGTTCTGACTGCCATCGTTCTCATACCAGGTTACAGTATCAGTACTATATGAATTAGAGAGCACATCCATATCGCCATCTTTGTCTATGTCACAACCATAAACTTCGTAGGGGCTGTTGGCAGAAGTGCTGATCTCATGTTCTGTAAAATTTTCACTCCCGTCATTTTCATACCAGGCAATCGTAGAATCAAGATTGGAAGCTGAGAGAACATCCATATCACCGTCGCTGTCGACATCGCAACCACGAACTGAAAATGCGCCGTCAGCCAAAGTGGTGATATCGTGGAGAGTAAAATTTTCACTTCCGTCGTTTTCATACCAGGTTACCCTGTCGTCATTCCTGGAGGCAGAGAGAATATCCATATCGCCATCACTATCCACATCGCAAGCATAAACAGAACTTGCACCATCAGCAGAAGTGGTGATAGCGTGGGGAGTGAAATTTCCACTTCCGTCGTTTTCATACCAGGCAACTGTATCATCATTCCAAGATGTAGAGAGCACATCCATATCGCCATCACTATCCACATCGCAGGCATATACCGTTTCCGCCCAGCTGGAAGAAGTAGAAATATTGTGGGAGGTAAAATTTTCACTGCCGTTGTTTTCGTACCAGGCGATTTTATTGTCATTTTGAGAAGCCGAGAGAATATCTATGTCACCATCCCCGTCCACATCACAGGCGAAGACAGATAATGGCGCGTCTACAGAAGTGGTAATATCAACTTTGGGTTGTATTTGTCCTCCCTGATTTGAATTCAGGACCATAAACGATTGAATAACTGACCGTGTTGTTCCAACGCTATCTGTAACTTCCACACCCCAATAATACATAATACCCGGTGTAAGGTCAGAAACAAGAGTATAGCTTTCATCTGTACCAACGTTATAACTGATTCCACCTGAATAGGGATCAATATCAGTGTCCAGAAATAAAGTATTTGATAATGTCCCGACACCACTACTCGCCCAGATAAATGTAGGGGTTTTGGTTGCAACACCGCTATCCTGTTGAGGAGCTTGCAGCATTATACCAGCAGAAACCCATGCAGGTAATGCTATACATAAGAAAAAAAATGCGATAATAACTGATTTTGGAAATGTAATCATTTGGGTAACTTTTTCTAAGATTAAATTGCCTTAAAACCTAATTATGTCTTAATATTATATTATGCAATATAATGTACTCATTGTCAAATAAAAACTGGCAAATTTCCTACATTCTTCTAATTATAAAACTTGGTGTCTCTTCTTCAGGTCCGGGCCCAAGAGAGGGACATTGGTAAGAGAGCAAGCTAAGGCAATCCAAATCCCATCTCCTTTTTAATAGAAGCAGTAATCTTCTTTTAACTGAAGCAAAGCTTTATAAAACGGCCGAAGGCATGACGAATACGGATTCCGGATTGTTCCTTTTTCTTTTTTTGACTCCGGACCCCGGACTCAGGATCCCGGACTGTTCCTTCTCTCTTAACTTTTAACTTGTAACTCTTAACTTCTTAACCATAAGCCTACAATCTGACGTAATTATACTGATATATTTCAGATTACCAATGTTTTTATTTGTATTTCCCTAACTCTTCTACTCTTCCACTCTTATACTCTTCTACTCCCAGCTTTGCTGGGCTATTGGTGCTTAACGATACACCCCTGCAATCGGGCAGAACTAAATGAAAAATAATCTTGACAAATATACACAAATATGCTACAATCATATACATAAAAATATTTTTAAGGATTGCCGTATGGAACGGAAACTGACTGCAGTCATTTTCATTGTTTCATTGGGATTATGTGTCTCATGTTCCCGGCCCGTTAAAAAGCCGGAACGCGTGTTCTACGATAATTACGAAAAAAAGGATACGCTCATCATCACCTCATCCATGAGGGAGACCGAAGGATATATCCACGTACTGAAAAAACCGATCGAACGTACATACGGACTTCATGACACCCTGTATCTGGTCTATAAAAGGGGTGAACTTGTCGGTTTTGTCACAGCAGACCGGAGAGCATACAGGTACAGCTGGAGAAACCGGCCTTACGACATTGAGGGACAGCCGGATATATACCGGCACAAGCAGCATATAGGAGCATGGCGCACTCTTGAGCTGAATGTTCAGAAAATACTCGAACTCCCCTATCCTGTAAAAGTATATTAATATGGAAAAGGAAACAGAGAGGAAACATTCCGTTCTTGAGGTAATTGTGGTCTCAAGCATTCTGACGGTTCTTGTCATTTTTGCTTTTGTGGGAGGCTCGATCCTGCACGGAGCAAAAACGCGGAACCCTTCACAAGCACTTATCGGCATAATATCAGTCGCCCTTCAGGCTTATTCATCTGATTTCAACGGGCTCTATCCCCCTGACGACTGTGAAAACACCTCAGCGGGTTTTTACGGTGGAGCTTTCAGGATCAGTAACAGCTCCCATGCCCTGTGTGTGTATCTCACCGCCAACAATATCAGCAGTGACAGCCGTGCTTCAGGATGCTATCTGCCTTTCCATAAAAGCAATCTGCTGAACAACAGGGAGAAGACGTTCGCATTCAATTATTCCTATTCCGGAGGCACAACAGGGATCAAGGGTGTAGACGACTATGTTGTGGATTCCTTCGGTACACCTGTTGTGTATGATGAGCGAAAATCAGAAAAGGCTAATGACGGCCTGAATTTCTACTCGTTCGTCCTTATTTCAGGGGGCGGAGAGGACAAAAAAGAGGATATTACCCTTAAGGATGCGGATAAAGGCCGCATATCCATGTTTTCTGAAGAGAATATGAAAAATATCGACACACACCCCTCCGATTACAGGAACAGTATTCCGGACCGTTCATCACAGGAAAATGACGATATTTTAAACTGGTAATGCTCCGCACTCCGGTCGGCGTCCACCAGGAAAACCCTACAGCGCAAGAAAATTCTCCACGATTTTCATCCCTTCCCGCGTACAGAGGCTTTCCGGATGGAACTGCACTCCTTCAACAATCATTTCCCTGTGCCGGATCCCCATTATAATCCCGTCTTCACTGCGGGCTGAAACCTCAAAACAATCAGGAAGAGAGTCCTCCTTAATTACAAGCGAGTGGTACCGTGTGGCAGTGAAGGAGTTCCTGACCCTTGTAAAAATTGTCTGTCCGTCATGAATGATCTCTGAAGTTTTCCCGTGCATCAGATAGGGAGCATGGACTATTTCCGCACCAAACGCACACCCGATAGCCTGATGCCCCAGACATACCCCCAGAATGGGTACGGACCCGGCAGTATCCCGAATGATACTTACCGTGTTGCCACTTGTTTCAGGCCTTCCCGGGCCCGGGGATACGATAATGCGCTCCGGCTTCAGCTTAAGGACACCCTCCGTGTCTATCCTGTCGTTGCGGATAACCCTGATATCAGGTGTGAATGTCCCGAAATACTGGGCCAGGTTGTATACAAACGAATCGTAATTATCTATTATAAGGATCATGTTCCGCCCTCCTGCGCAGCCTGTTTCATTTCCGACACATATCGGCCGATACTGTCTAACATCCCGGCCACCGATCCGTGGTGTTCAGTTACCTGTTTTACTATGGCGCTTCCGACAATAACCCCGTCCGCATACGTGCATACTTCCCGTGCATGTTCAGGACGGGAAATCCCGAACCCCACGCACAGGGGCAAATCCGTATGCTCTCTGATATCCGAAAGGTATTCATCAAACCCTTTTGAAAGGCCCTCACGCACTCCTGTTATGCCCATCCGGGAAATACAGTAAAGAAACCCGCTGGTATATGTAAAGATGTATTCCCTTCTGCTGTGAGGTGTGTTCGGAGCGACCAGGAAGATACAGTCAATGCTCCTGTCCCGAAATACGGTATATTCCTGCTCAGCGTTCTCAGGCGGCAGGTCGGGAATGATCACTCCGTCCACTCCGCCGGAACAGCACAAATCCGCGAATGCTTCGATGCCTTTCTGAAGCACAAGGTTGTACGATATCATGAACACAACGGGAATATCCGTCTCCTGTTTAATGCGTGCGGAAATCTCCGCGCAAACATCAACAGTTATATTCCGTTCAAGCGCACGGGTGAACGACTCCTGAATGACCGGGCCGTCAGCAAGGGGATCGGAGAACGGTATGCCAAGTTCCAGGATATCAGCCCCGTTTTCAGCGATCGTCCTCCCGAGCTCAACGCATGTGTCAATGTCCGGATACCCGGCTGTGATGTAGGGGATGAAAGCCTTTTCCTGACGGTTGGTGAATACATCTTTAATCATTATGTATTTCCTTGTTCTTCATTTTCCTTCGACTTTCGACCTTTGACCGGGCAGACACGCGGGCCTGCCCCTACACTTTTATCGCTGACAACTGTTCTCAAATTACTGATTACTGCTTACTTCTCCTCTGATAATCCCTATATCCTTGTCTCCGCGTCCCGACATGCATACTACTATCACCTCGTCTTCAGCGAATTCACTGCTGTGCTGCATGCAGTATCCGCAGGCATGTGCGCTCTCCAAGGCAGGTATGATCCCCTCGTCCCGGGTCACCGCGTGAAAGGCTTCAAGCGCTGCACTGTCATCGCAAACCGTATATTCAGCAACGCCTTCATCATGGTACATGCAGTGCTCCGGCCCGACTCCAGGGTAATCGAGCCCTGCCGACACCGAATGGGTCGGGATGATCTGCCCCTCCTCCGTCTGAAGCAGATACATCATGCTCCCGTGAAGCACACCGATACTGCCCCTGCTGATACTGGCTGCATGAAGTCCCGTGTCAAGGCCTTTTCCCGCGGCCTCAACACCTATTTTCCTTACTCCGGCGTCGTTGCGGAATGCATAAAATATCCCCATGGCATTTGAACCGCCTCCCACGCACGCCACAATCCTTCGAGGCAGGTCGCCCGTCTCTTCCATGATCTGACTGCGGGTTTCCTCTCCTATAACTGCCTGAAAATCACGGACCATGACCGGATAGGGATGAGGACCTACAACTGAACCGATGATATAATGGGTGTATTCGACTGTTTCCATCCAGTCCCTGATAGCTTCATTTGTGGCGTCCTTGAGCGTGCGGCTTCCGGAATAGACCGGCGTCACCTTTGCACCGAGAAGTTCCATTTTGTATACATTAAGTGACTGACGTTCCATATCCTCTTCACCCATAAATACTTCGCATTCAAACCCGAACAGAGCAGCCGCTGTTGCAGTTGCCACTCCATGCTGTCCGGCCCCTGTTTCAGCTATTATTCTCCTCTTCCCCATCCTATTGGCAAGAAGCACCTGGCCAAGCGTATTATTGATCTTGTGTGCCCCTGTATGATTCAGGTCCTCCCGCTTGAAATAAACCTTTGCACCTACACGGCCTGAAAAATTGCGTGCATGGTAAAGAGGAGTAGGCCGTCCGCTGTAGGAAGCAAGGTAATGTCTGAGTTCCTCCCGGAATTCCTCCGATTCACGGGCTTTGCTGTATGCCCGGGTAAGCTCCTCAAGGGGACCGAACAGTGTTTCAGGTACGTACGACCCTCCGTACTGCCCGAAATACCCTTCGCGTGCATTTTCTGTAGTCATGTTTCCTCCTTGGCCGAACGGATAAACTGACATATAAGCGCGTGGTCTTTAACGCCTTTCTCTTTTTCAACCCCGCTTGAAACATCACATCCCCAGGGGCGGACAGCGCGGACAGCATCGGCCACATTATCCGGAGTCAGCCCTCCGGCTATAATTATATTTCCGTACTGCTTTGCTTCACGTGCAAGGGAATGGTCGAACTGCGTGCCCGTACCTCCCCTGGCAATCGGATCGAACGCGTCAAGGAGATACACGGAACAGGCATAGTCCCTGAGCTGGTCAATATCCGCCGCGCAGCGGACGCGGACCGCCTTAACTGCACGAGGCCCGAGTTCAGCACAGTATTCCGGTATTTCGTCCCCGTGAAGCTGGACATAGTCCAGACCGCATTCTTCGATGATCGCCCTGACCGTTGTGATATCCTCGTTCACAAAAACCCCCACTTTCAGAACCTGGCCGGGCAGGTCTTCGGTGATCAGCTGCACCTGTTCAGGAGTGACCCGCCTGGGGCTGGGTGCAAAGACAAAACCCAGCATGTCTGCCCCTGCCTCAGCAGCGCAGATCGCATCCTCCCTGCGCGTCAAGCCGCATATCTTTACTTTCATGCGGTTCCCCTCAGTTCATTCAGGGTGCGGGGGATGTCCGTGCTTTTCATAAGTGTCTCGCCTATAAGCACGGCGGCCGCTCCGCATGATTCGAGATATTCAACATCTTCCCGTGCTGAAATACCGCTCTCGCTGACAAAGATCCTGTCCCGATCCATGTATCGGGACAGATCTTTGGTGATTTCAAGAGAGACCTCAAACGTTGTCAGGTCCCTGTTGTTAACCCCAATCATGTCAGCCTCAGTATTCAGTGCATTATCAAGCTCGTCTTTTGAATGCACCTCAACAAGAACATCCAAGTCCGACTCATGTGAAATCTTGACAAAGGAATCAAGATGATCCTCAAGAACCGAAGCTATAAGAAGAATACAGTCCGCACCCGCGCATGCGGTTTCAGTGATCTGTATCTCCTCGAATATAAAGTCTTTTCTTAATACAGGAAGATCTACAGTCTCCCTCACCCTCTGAATAAAACCAAGCTCTCCCTTGAAAAAATCCTCCTCAGTCACTACTGAAAGAGCTCGGGCACCCCCCCGCTCATACATACGAACCGCGTCTTCCGGAGAGAGATCCTGCCGGATATCCCCTTTTGATGGCGATGCTTTCTTATACTCACATATAAAGGAAACGCCATCCTGTGCAATCATGCTGCTGAAATATCCCCTCCGGGGTATGTACGGCCCCTGTTCGGGAATGCTGCACGGAATCCGCTCCCTTTTCCTTGCGACTATCTGTTTCAGAATGTTTTCCATGAATCACGAAAAGCTCTGTGAAACTTCTATTAATGTTTCAAGGGCTTTTCCGGCACTGCCTGAATCAATCGACTCCCGAGCCACGCTCAGGCCTTCCTCGAATGTGTCAGTCCTGCCCGCAACTACAAGCGAAGCAGCACTATTCAGCAGGGCCACGTCCCTTTTCGGACCCTGGACATCCCCTGCAAGAATACCAAGTGTTATATCCTTATTCGTTTCAGCATCCTCTCCCTGAATGTCTTCAAGAGAAGCTTTTTCAAGGCCGAAATCCTCCGGAGATATTTCCTCAGTTGTGACAGTACCTTTGCTGAGCCGTGCTATTGAAGTAGACCCGGAAATGCTGATCTCATCAAGATTACCGTCTCCGTGAACAACCATTGCCTCTTCTGAACCGAGTTTTTTCAGCACATTCGCAATAGGTTCAACAAGATTCTGGGCAAATACTCCCATGAGCTGCCTTTTTACTCCTGCCGGATTAGTAAGAGGACCCAGTACATTAAAAATTGTGCGTATCTTCATCTCCCGCCTCGGACCTATAGCGTGCTTCATGGCAGCGTGGAATCCTGGTGCGAACATAAATCCTATACCAGCCTTATGTATGCATTCAGCAACCTGTTCAGGGGTAAGGTTGATATTCACTCCAAGTGATTCAAGAAGGTCAGCACTCCCGCAGGAAGATGAAACTGACCGGTTGCCATGCTTTGCCACTTTAACACCTGCCCCGGCAGCAACAAGCGCGGATATAGTCGATATATTTATCGTTCCGCTCTTATCGCCTCCTGTACCGCATGTATCAATGACATCATCTACAGCATCAATCTCAACTTTAAGGACTTTCTCCCTCATAGTGCGCACGCATCCCGTGATTTCCTCGATCGTCTCACCTTTCATGCGAAGAGCGGTCAGAAACGCACCTATCTGGGCAGGAGTAGCCCCTCCGCTCATAATAATATCCATACAGTCCTTTGCTTCTTCTTCGGTCAGGTCGTTTCCTGCAACAACCGAACGTAGGCCCTCGGTTATATCCATATCCTGCTCCTTAAAAAATGCACAATCCCGGTCCCTACCCAGTGCCCCGTATAGCATTCAATAGGGCTTTTGCTTTGTTGAGTGTTTCAATATATTCACGTTCAGGATCGGAATCTGCAACAATGCCTGCTCCGGCCTGAATATACGCTCTGTCGTTCTTTATAGTGATCGTCCGGATGGTAATACAGGTATCCATACTCCCGCTGAAAGAAAAATATCCCACTGCTCCTCCGTAGGGACCCCTAAACGAAGTCTCAAGCTCTGAAATAATCTCCATGGCCCTCACCTTCGGAGCTCCTGTAAGCGTACCCGCAGGAAAACAGGCTTCGAACACATCATATGCGTCACAGGTATCGTTTTTTTTGCCGATCACATTTGACACGATATGCATCACATGAGAATAGCGTTCGACCGTGAATTCCTCGTCCACCTCTACCGTGCCGTATTTGGATACCCGGCCCACATCGTTCCTTCCCAGGTCGATCAGCATGAGATGCTCGGCAAGCTCCTTTTCATCAGACAGGAGTTCCTTTTCAAGCCGGGCATCCTCCTCAGGGGTATCCCCCCTTTTCCTGGTTCCGGCAATAGGCCGTACGGTCACACGTTCCCCCTCGCATCGCACGAGCACTTCAGGAGAAGATCCCACCATATAGATACCGTCCATTTCAAAGTAGAACATATACGGGGACGGATTCATTATCCTGAGGTTCCGGTATATATTGAAAGGATCACTTGAAATGGGGCACTCCAGACATTGGGACAGGACCACCTGGAAAATCTCCCCCTCCTTGATATATTCCTTGGCCTTGACTACAGATGACATGAATTGTTCGCGCGTTATATTTGAGGAGAACGGGATATCCCGGTCCTTAACACTGAACTCCGGGGCGGACGTATGGGGCTGCCTGAGCTTCAGCTTGATCGATTCAATTTTCTGAAGCGCATCCTTCTGCGCCTGTTCCCGGTTTTCATCCCTGATAAGGCTGTTAGCGATAACACTGATCGTCTTTTTGATATGATCGAACACGACAAGGGAATCCGCGAGCATCATGATCCCCTCCGGAAATACCCCCGGCTCTTTGCACGGGTCCGGAATATCCTCGAAATATTTCACAATATCATACCCGAGGTATCCGATCGCTCCTCCACTCAAGGGAACGTCGGTCACGGAAGGCACGGAGTACGTCTTCATATATTCCCTTAAAAACACCATCGGCCCCTCTGGGGCGTTGTATTCCCTGTTCCCGTCCTGCGACATGACCGCGGCCTTTCCCCCGGAAAACCTGATCACTTCGCCCGGGTTTACTCCGATAAAGGAGTATCGTCCCATAATCGCCCCTTTTTCAACGCTTTCCAGAAGGAAACAGTATGATTCTCCCTTCCTGAGCTTCCGGAAAACGCTTACAGGCGTTTCCTCGTCAGCAATGATTTTTTCGACCACCGTGACCATGTTTTCCTGTTCGTCTGTCATACGGGTTTCCTTTATCCCAGACATATGAAACCTTGCTCAGGGCGTTTTGCATAAAAAAAGCCGCGCACTCCTTCTGGAACCGCGGCCTTCAAAAAAAAACCGCGGCCAGGTATGCCGCGGCTCTGCCCATTATATACGGCATACCTACTTCATGAGCCACCACCATCCCAGTCTGTATACACGTGATCCGATTCTATTCACCGCATATTTCCTTTTAATACTGTAAATTTCATAATACCATACGGCTGTGTTGTTGTCAAGAAAAAAATTGAAATAATCAGTGTCCCTTCTCAATAAATGAGAAAAATTACCTTGACATACCGGCCTCTTCAGGTACAATCTACGCCGTTACAACCCGATTATTAAGGCAGATCACGCATATGGACCGAATTCCGCTTGTAGTATGCATTATGCTCTGTTCAGCCGCCGTGTTTTTACCCGGTGATTCCCCTTACACGCTCACACCGGATGATGTTATCGAAATTTCCGTATACGCCGAGCCTGATCTCAAAACCGTGACGCGGGTGTCCCGGAGAGGCGACATCTCATTCCCCCTTCTCGAAACCCTGAAGATCGCAGGCCTGACAACAGAAGAAGCCGAAAACCTGATCGAAAAAAAACTGAAACAGGGCAATTTTCTTAAAAACCCGCAGGTCACCGTTTATATACGTGAATATGCGAAATTGAAGGTATATGTATACGGAGCTGTCAAAAATCCGGGATCGTTCTCCTTTGAACGGGAAACGCCTTCCGTACTGAAAGCCATCGCCCTTGCAGGAGGGCTCACAGAAAAGGCGTATGAGACCGATATCAGGATCATCCGCAGGGGGGGGAAGGAGACATACCGGACATTCACCACCGACCTCAAGAAGCTGACCATGGGTATTGACGGAAAATATGATATACCCCTCAGGGACGGGGATATTATCAATGTGCCCGAAGCGCCGCCCGTGTACGTGTTCGGAGAGGTCAGCAAGGAGGGGATCATCAACTATATGAAGGATATGAGGATCCTTCAGGCCGTAACCATGGCGGGCGGCTTCACAGAAAAAGTCAACCCAAAGAAGATCATGGTCCTTAGGCTGGATGAAACAACAATGGAACTCAAAACAATAATGATCAACTTTGAAGAGATCACAAAAAAAGCAGACCGCAAGGCGAATATCGTTATTCAGCCGTACGACATTATTATCGCACCCGAGTCATGGCTGTAGAACCGACCCGATTCCATAGCAAACTTCCACATTCACACGACAGTGAATATTCAGAGATCAACCTGGTCGATTACCTTCGTGTGATCCGTGAACGCAAATGGTATATTATCACAACCCTCGCATTTATAGTTACCGCAGGGGTCATCTATTCCATGAAAGCAACCCCTATCTACCGGAGCATTTCCGATATAGAGATATCACCCTATTTTCCAACGACATTCAAAACCGATGAATATTACCGCACGCCAAGGAATACATACGAATACGCCCATTACAGCAAGACAAAAATAGCTGATCTTCAGAGTCTGTCAATTGCCGGAAAAGTTTATGATAAGCTTAAGCGGAAAGGTATTCAGGATTATATCCAGGAAAAACTGATAAGCATGATCGAAGCCCAGGCTCAGCCGGAAACATATCTGTGGACCCTGTCCGCTGAAGGTGAGAACAGGGACCATATCCGAACCATACTCCAGACATATATCAGCGTGTTTATGGAGGATAATGTAAGAAAACGTCATGAAGCCTCCCGGCAAATACTGAAAAACATAACTCTTGAGAAGAACAGGCTTGAATCCCGAAAAAAAAAGGTAAATACCGATATTATCAAATTCAAAAAACAGATGATCGAACAATACGACATCTATCTCAAGCCGGACATAAATGAAGAAGCCGCTATGGACCTCGCCAAGATCAACAGTGATCTGCAAAAAACAAAATCAACAGCACAAAAGCTCATCGCCGTACTGAACGGATTTGAAGCGAATATCAAAAAATCTGGAGTGGCCGTCCCCTCCTCTCTCGAAGGGCTGCACTGGCCGACCATTGAAAACCAGAAAAAACAGTATCTGCACGCGTATGCCGGATATAAATCACTCGAGGAAAAATACGGCGTCAATCACCCTACACTTCTCGAGGCACGGCGTGAAGTCGAGAGTATCATGCAGAGCATGAAGGAAACCATAAAAAGCGAGATCAGTAGCCAGGAGGATAAGGCAAAACTCCTTAAAAAGGAAAAAAACGAACAGTATAAGAAGATACAGAAGCTCGAATCGATTTTTCCGGCGTATATAGCAATGCACGAAGAGTTTGTTTCAATAAGGACGAATCTGGAAGGCCTTAACCAGCAGATACTCGAGCTTCAGCCCAACATACGGGATACGGCAAACAATATCCGGATTATAAATCCTCCAACCAAAGCGGATAAAGTAAAGCCGAATATGTTTATAAACGTCATCCTGTCGGTTATCCTGGGAATGCTCATCGGCACCGGCTTTGCGTTCCTGAGAGAATATATCGACCGCTCCATCAAAACGATCCATCATTTCGAACACATATTCGAAACTCCTGTGATCGGCATTATCCCCTTTATCAAGACTAAAGAGGGAGTGAAGGAGGCGGTTGTCGCCTCTGAAGAACACTCGATCTATGCGGATGTATTCAGGCTGTTCAGAACCAAACTGGTATATCTTAATCAGGAAAATCCCAATACCAAGGTGTTTCTCATCACAAGCGCGAACCCGAAGGAAGGGAAAACCCTGATCGCCACCAATCTTGCCCTTTCGTTCCAAAAAACAAAAAAAAGAATCCTCCTCATTGAAGGAGACATGTGGAAGCCCAAAATACGCAGCACATTCGAAATGATCGGGAAAAATCCCGATTTCGGGCCTCACGGGCTTTCCAATATACTGGAAAAATCTGTCATGCTTGATGATGTCACCTATTCGCTTAATGAAGGCATGGAAAATCTTGACCTTCTGCTTGCCGGGAATTCCGTACACAGCGCGTCCGAGATCATATCTCCGGAAAGCTTCAGCAGCTTCATCAGCATGGTGAAGGACCGGTACGATTTCATTATAGTGGATTCCGCTCCCATAAACGAAAAAGCCGACAGTGCTGTCATGGCTTCCTGCTGCGACGCCGTTATCATGGTGGTTAAACGGGGCAGCACATCGTGGGAATCTGCCGGAAACGCAAAGCGGATCCTCAGTGATATTCAGGCCCCGATCTCGGGCGGCATCATCAATGTGAGCACTTCAGGAAGGTATTACGGGCCGTATGGAATGTACAAATCATATTACTACGGCCAGAATACATAATGAAGTCTTTTTCACTCTACAGGATCATCCTGCTTTTATTCGGTGCCGCTGTCGGCTTCACCGTTATTTTTGCCGGGGGCAGGGACATCTGGACACTTGCTGCTGCCGGCATGATCCTTTCGGCCAACTGCATTCTCATACTGTACCGGATGTACAGGAAAAAAGAGGATATTCCGACCCCTCCAATGATCCTCATACTGATCCTCTTTCTTGCCTATATGTGCGGTGTTTCCCTCTACAGGGGGGTATGGTCCGTTTCGTTTCCTTTCTTCATCAAATTCGCAGTCTACTGCCTTGCCTATATATCCGCATTCTGGTTCTTCAATAAGTCCCCAAAGATAACCGCAATATTCATCATATGTGCCTGCACAGGTTCGTTTATTGCTCTGTACGGGCTTATTCGGTATCTATATGACGTTTACACGGAAGGGATACTGAACGCTGCCCTTTCAGCCTTCTTTGTTAACAAGAACCACTTCGCCGGACACATGGAGATGATAATCCCGTGCACTGGAGCTCTTCTTCTCTTCCCCCTGCAGAAAAGCCAGAAAGCGCTTGTGCTCTATGCCGTAATTCTCATGTGCGCGGGACTGGGATTTTCAATGTCAAGAGGCGGCTGGATAAGCTTTCTGATCGGATTCATTGTGTTCGGCTTCCTTCTGTTCCCGGTGTCACGCAAAAAAAGCGCACTTGCATCAACCGGCATGATCGCAGGCGGTATTCTTCTCTGCATCGCTATGCTCTGCTTCATCGGCACTGAACCGATCATCCGGAAGGTTGAATCAACAATAGACGACAGATATCTGGGCATGGAAGGAAGATACCGGATATGGGAAAGCTCTTTCCGGTCGATCAGGGAAAATCCCTGGCTCGGTAAAGGAGCCGGGACGTTTCCATTTATGTACCAGAAATACCGTCCAGCATTTGTCTGCAAGCGTGTCGCGTTCGCGCATAACGATTATATCCACATCCTGTTCGAAACGGGGATAGTGGGACTTCTCTTCATTATAATCATACTGGGGGAACGTGTATATCCGTATGTGCTCTCTGCTTACAAATACTACTCCGATAGGATCGTATCGGAAAACTATGATGACATACACACAAGCAGTCACTGCCGCGTGCGGTTCGCCTCTGCTGTTGCAGTAGCAGTCGCCCTGACGTCCATCGTGATCCACAGTTTTGTGGATTTCAATCTTCATCTCAGTGCGAACGGCATACTCCTTTCAATGCTGGTCGGTATTGGCATGCGTATCGGATACGATATTCCCGCTGAAAAGGACGGGGATACACCCGCTGAAACACCCGGCAGCACGGAAAAACCGTAACACATGCCGCTGAATGCCTCGTGTAACTTCTGTTCATACTGCTGATGGGCCTGCTGAAACAGCTGCATTCGATCCTGGCTCCTGAAACTCCGCTCGGTACATTTTATACGTCCTCTGTACCGTTATTCAGGACCCACCGCATTCTTCCTCTCGTATCGGAAGAGGCGGCCTCATCCGACGAAATCCCGCCGGAAACGAAACAGGCGGCCCGTGATGTCCTGTATAGATCCAAATCAGAACATATTATCTATATAAACACTTTGAATAGGGTAATCGAAGTGCTCGACCGTGAACGCATAGAGTTTATCCTGCTCAAAGGTGCTTCTCTGTGGAAATACTACACCAAGCCCTATCTCAGGCAGCAGGATGACATAGACATACTGGTTAGCAGGGAAAACCTGCCCAAAGTACTGCAGGCCGTTACAAAGGAATGGGGAACTGGCAGGACTGGACATGGGGAATTCCATACCTCCTGCAGGCTGGGCAACGAAAATGCGCCAGACCTCGAAGTGCATACCCAGACCGGTCCTCCGTATAAAAACAGCATTCCGGCGAACATTATCTTTTCCAATACAGAGACAGCCGATATTACCGGTATGGAGGTGCAGGTACTGCGGTTTCCGCTCCTGTTCCGTCATGTCTGTTTTCACGCCGCGAACCATTGTATCCTGACGCGTATCCTGTGGCTGTATGACCTGAAACTTCTTGCTGAATCCGGGGAAGACCTGTCATTCCTCGGGCAGCTCAGGGGGATCAGCAGAAGGTCCTGCACCGCATCTCTGCATTACGCACACCTGATATTCACATCTCCATCCCTAGCGGAAGTCTGTCAGTTGGTTCCCGTGTCCCGCCTTTTTACTTTCCTCATTTCGAAAATCGTGCCGCCTTCCCGGCTTCTGGACAATCCTGTTCTTACATCCTCCCTGAGGAATGCCCTTTATAATCTGTTCCTCATACAAAACCCGATGGCTGTTGCACGGGCTGTGCATGCAAAGGTTTTCAGATGTCAGAGGACAGAAGTCAGAAGTCAGTAGGGCAGACGCGCACCAAAACCCGGATATTTCAGAAAATCCTAGGCACGAAACCCTAAATCCTAAACAAATTCAAATGTTCAAAATACAAATTATCAAAACAATAAAAATAACTACTAAGGCACAAGGACACGAAGCTAAGCATAAAAGTAAAAGGGTATAAGGGTATAAAAGAAAAACAAAAAAAACTGTTGATCCTGTAATCCTGTGTGCTCTCTGTGTCTCTGCCGGAGGCCCGGATCCATAGGATGTCGGGGTGGCTTTCTTCTTGTTTTGAATTTCGGTCATTAGGATTTTGATATTGTTTAGAATTTAGAATATTAGGGTTTATGATCAGGGTATCCTCTGTACGGCACATATCCTCTTCCGCACATCGAATTTCCACTGAATGGAGACCTTTTCTCCCGGATTCAGCCTCGAAATAGCCTGAACGGTCTTTTTATCAAGTCCCCCTCCCTGTGCCGGCATCCCGCCTATCCACCGCGGTATAAGCCGCTCCCGTGTTCCGTCAGCACATTCTATCTCCAGCCATCCTTTCCCCATTTCCCTGATAACGCCGGTAAGAACCCCCTCTCCGGAAGAGGGCGTGTGGGTTCTCAGTGAAGCAACTTTCAGCTGTCCGTTTTCAAGCCTCCATTCCAGTGTCGCCCTGTTGAGGGGAAATACATTTTTTATCATATCAAGCACGCTCTGTTCATATCCCCCGCGGATAGACGAAACGACCACATATTTCCTCTCGACATCTTCTCCGTCTGTCTTGAAAACCACCCAGTCATTTCCGTTCGGCTTCTTCAGAAATATACCTGTAAACGCACCCTGGCCTGTCTGCCTGTCAGCAACTGAATACCTGATATTCCTGAACATGCAGCTTCCGTTTCCCGTATCATAGATTTCAATGTATGAATCACCCCGTGCCACAGCAGGAACGGCATCCATGTGAGACAGCACGTTTCCGTCTATGGAAAGGCTGAATACCCTGTCCTTCATTACGATCTCCACCCTGTGCCATTCAGGAGGAAGTATGCCATTGTGCCTGATATGTGTAACACTATGGGCTTTTCCCTGGTTCTCCACAGGATATGTCCGAACAAAAACCCTGTCTTCCGCAAGTAAAAGGAGAAAACAACCGCGCCACTGAACCTTGCGAAGAAACATCTCAACAACAGGGCCGCAGTACTCGAATTGAATACGGAAATTCCTTGAGTGGGTGATAATAGGAACAATGGCTCTGTTGCCCCGGCCCTGGTGTACTGTTATGCTGAGGATGCCATTGTGTGCTGAAGCCTGTGCCCCTCCAGAAAGCTGGACCGGAATCGTATCAGGAGAAAGTACGGTCCAATGCTCGATCGAGTTGCGTGCACGCTCCTTGAGAGCCTTAATCTGAGGCATGATCGATTTTACATACTCTGTAGTTCCGTGCTCTTTTTCAAAGGAAGCTATCCTCGCCAGCACCTGTTCGGCGAATTTCGGGCCCAGTGTACCGGGGATCGATCCTGAAACGGCATCCCACGCCTCTCTTGCCGCTACTTCAGCCTCACCCATGCGTATCGTATCGATCGCTTTCCTGTAGAGCGGGACTAGCGGATGTTCTCCTGCACTGTTCAGTTCAGCTTCAGCTCGGTCAATATCCTTGACATTGAAAGCAAAGACCGCTTCTGCAATGTGTTCAGAGCCTGAAACAGGATTGAATCCCCCGCGCAGTCCTCGGCGCGCAGAATATGTAAGGTCGGAGATCCTGAAAGCCTTCCCGTACCGTATCTCCCGGCCGTCGATCATTCCCGTGCATGTAACTCTGATACGATTATCGGTAACTTCCTCTACTGTTCCGACTATACGCCCCCCTTTCAGCTGAAAAACATGTTCCTTTCCGTCTTTCAGCTTTTCGATACCCCTGGTTTCAAGAGCACACACCTTTTTCAGGTTTTCCGCTGTTTCTGTTATACGGTCAACCTCCTGTTTGAGGGGTTTCAGCGCATTGTCAGATGCTGCCTTTTCGGCAACTGAATACGCTGTACGCAAATCACCCTTTAATGTTGCATCTACAAATGCACCTGCATATTGTGCAAAACCGACCCGTGCTGCGGCAGTCTTCCTTTTTGCCTCGTCCTGCGCAGCTTGTACGACCGAATTCTGTAAAGATGCATACAGCCGGCCTATCCGTCCATGCCATTGCTGAAATGCGACATGTTTGACCGGATCAAGGACGGCGAATGCTTCAGCATATTTGCCTGCAGTTTCCATCTGTTTGGCTTTGTCGTAAGCTGTTTGTACCAGACCAAGGGCCTTCTTCTCCAGATCCCTTACTTCCTGGGCAGGCGGAGGGCGCAGCCTTACTGCCACCGCATGCGGAATGTTCTTCCATGCATTGATCGCTCCATTAAAATCACCTGCCTTGGAGAACGTTGCAGCAGTTTCCTGTATCCCGGTCCTGTATGCGAGGACAGCATTTTGTATTGAGTCTTCCGCCATCAGTTCATATTTGGTCCCTTTGCCGGATATGCGGACTTTGTCAAATTTCCCAATTATGCCTTCCAGATCATCTGGATGCGTGTTTTTATACTGCTCCGCGTAATTAAACATCTCTCGGTAATCTCTTCTGTCCTGTACGGTGCGGGTAGAGGGATCCCGGGAAAAAGAAGTGGATTCATCTGATTCCTGTGATTCCGGACCGGTATCCCTGCTGTATGTTTTCGGGCCGCTGCCGCGGTTATTATGCTGCAATGCCCATATGAACAGTATGACAGCAATAATGCCTACAGCGGCAATTCCTGGTATCAGTGCGGAATGCATCCCCTTACCATTAGTTTCTCCGGCTGTCGTCCTTCTGTGAAGCGGCTTGGCGTCATGATGAAACGCATGGAGCTGACGAAGCTTCTTCTTTCGCAGCGCTTCAGGAGGTTTTCCCTGTTCAAGAAGGGATATGTCATGTATAAGGTCATCCATTGATGCATATCTCTGATCAGGTTGTTTTTCCATGCATTTATGTATAATTGCCGCAAGCCCGTGATGTATTCCAGGTACAGATTCAGAGAGGGGTTTCGGAGGCTCACTTATATGCTGTGCCATTACCGCTGCGGCTGAATCCCCAGCAAACGGAGGATTCCCTGAAAGCATATGATACAGCGTTACTCCGAGACTGTATATATCAGTCCGTGCGTCAATATCCTTCCTGGCCCGGGCCTGCTCCGGAGAGAGGTAATAAGGGGTTCCCATAGTCCTTCCGGTACGCGTGAGAGACATATCATCATCCTCAATAGCCCGTGCAAGCCCGAGATCGCATATCTTCGCTGTACCCATCCTGTTTATCAGGATATTATCAGGCTTGACATCCCTGTGAATGATATTATGTGCATGTGCATGCTTCAGTCCCTGGGCGACCTCCCTGAATATCTGCACTGCCCTCTTCTCAGCAAAAACCCCTTCCTGCTTCATTATCTCCGCACCATTCTTGCCATCCACATATTCCATAGCGAAGAAATATATTCCTTCATCCTCGCCGGCATCGATCGCCCTGACAATATTCGGATGGTTCAGCTGGCCGGCAGACCTGGCCTCACGGATAAACCGTTTGATAAAATTCTCGTTTTTTGCCAATCTCTGAGGAAGTATCTTGAGCGCGACCACCCTGTCCATGGATAGCTGGACCGCCTTGTAGATCGCCCCCATTCCCCCTCTCCCGATCTGATCGAGCAGTTTAAACCCGCTTAAATGCTTGCGGGGATGTTTTTTCCGGTTCATTCCCTCTTCTGTCATATCAGCCCGTTACTGCTGAAAGGAAAAACATATAACGGTATAAAACTCACCGCTGTCCGGCTGAAAATACTGCAGTTATACTGAAATTGGGCCGATTCCGTTTATAAAAAAATAATTTTTTTAGAAAAGACGGACAGTGAAGAAGCACTTCCGTCACAGGCAGGCTTTCAGGTCCTCCATACAGCAGCTATCTGCTCTTCTCGTAATATTCCTCATACTGGTCGAGCTTCTTTTCAAGATCAATATTGCTGTTCACCTGAGTGTGTATTTTATATCCCAGATAGAGTACGCCCGTGAGCCCGCCGATCACAAGGATATATCCCAGTATCTGGAACGCGCCGTGCATACTGGGAGCTGTAAATGAAAAAGCCGGCTTCAGGCTGGGCTTAAATGTTTTATACGCTGCGAGCGGTCCTGCTGCAGCCCGTCCCCTTTTTTTGCCTGTTTTCTGCTGAACAAGACCGTCATAATAATCAGCAAGCTGGTTCTCCCCCCTGCGCCTCAGCTTGCTTTGGTATGCCTGTATCTCTTTAATATGGGTTTCGATGTTCCGTGCTGTATTCTTCTCGTCTTCAGGATCGGTTTTCCCGTCAATATCTATCAGGAGACGGTGCACCTGCCTTTCGGTAAGCTTCTTTGTCATACCTGCGTTTTGCGTCCCATGCTCCGCCTTCAATCTACACCTGTTCTCTCACCCGGGGCAGTATACCGGCATCTTTGAACCGCTGCTTAATCCCGTCCGCCTCTTCCTGCCCAACCCCCTTGACAATGGGAATGACGATCCGTTCAACCAGTTCTTCCGCCTCCTTTTTCGACAAGCCTGCAATCTCCTGAATAAGAGGAACAGCCTTCTCCTTTTTCTCCCTGGAAGTGAGTTTAGGCAGAAACACATTAAACTGTTTCTTCCCGGCTGCACTCTTCCCTTTGACCTGCTTGTCTGACCCTCCTTTTTTGTCAGAGTCCTTTTCTTCCTTTGTAACGATATGGGGAACTTCATCAGTTTTGGGAGTTGCCGGCGCTTCGATCTCTTCAATAAGGTCCTTATCGGAAAGGGCCAGGTCAACGGAATCCCCTGACATTTGCATTTTCACCGCGTTATCCTCATATTCCCCCTTTGCTTTTTTAGCTTTACCTGCTTTTTTCTTTTTGGCATCTTTTTTCTTTGTGCCCTTCTGTTTCTTCTGTTTTTTTCGCTCTTCTGCTTTCTTTGTATCTTTCTTCGGAATATCAGGTTTCTTAACAGCCGAAGGCTTGCCCAGCTCTATTCTAAGTTTTTCGTTCTCCTGTCTAACCGACATAAGCTCCTGCAGATCGAATCTCAAGGTATGTATCTCATCCAGGTATTCATTAACTTTTTTAGACAGCTCTTTATTCTCCTCATACAGGGTTTTTGTAACCGGGTCACTCTGCAGCATCTGCGACGGATCCTGTATGGTTTCCTCTCCCCTGTATTGGCCGAGCTGGGATTGAAGCTGCATGCACATAGTCCTATACTGGGTCAGCTGAGCATTCACTGTATCGTATTTCTCTTTGACTATATCATATTCCTCCTTGGGTATACTGCTGGATAGTTCTGTTTTAAGGGAAGCATTCTCCGCTTCCATGCCCATGATCTTCTGTTGAAGCTTTTCAGCCGATTCCCCGTATGAACCGCCCTTGTCCCTGAGTTCAGCTTGTACCTCAGCAACCTGCTTCTTAAAAAACTCCGCATCTTTTTCAAGATCTGCATACTGTTTTTTGATATCTTCAAGTTCTGCTGCAAGGACTGCAGCTGAATGTTCTCCATCCTTTTTCACTCCTTCAAGCTCTTTTGCAAGGGTTGCTGCCTGCTCTTTCAGGGCCTCGTTTTCGGACAGGGCTTTTTCGAGTTTTGCTGAAAGACCGGTCTTTTCCTGTTCGCGTGCTGCTATTTTCGCATTAAGGTCCGATTCAAGCGCGGTTTTCTCCTGCGCAAGGTTTTCTAACTGCGCTTGAAATGTATTGTTTTCCTTTTCCCGTTCTTTACGCCCATTTTCAAGTTCATGTTTCAAAGATGCTGCCTGTTCCTGAAGGGCATTTTTTTCTGCTACCGTCTTTTCAATATCCTGTGTAAGGGCTGCTTTTTCCTCGCCAAGAACCTTCAGCTTAGCTTCCATATCAGCTCTAAAAGCTGAATGTTCCTTTTCTATGGCCTCTATTTTTTTCCGGAATTCTTCCTGGGCTTGTTCATGCTCCTTGTGCATCTCTCCGATCGTATGTTTGAGATCTGATGTTTCCTTCTGAAGAGAAACATTTTGGTTCTGTGATTCCTCAAGCCTGCTTGAAAGACCGGCCTTTTCCTCCTGAACCACAGACATCTGATTATTCAGCACTTCCTTTTCTTTATACTGTTTCCCTAGAATATTCTCATAAAGCCGGGTATTGTCCTCCAGCTTAACTCTCATATTCTCAACTTCAACTATCGTGCTGAAATCCCGTTGTTCCTCAGGAGCAACAGGCTTTTTTGCCTGCCGAAAAAGGTCCCCGAACCTGATATTGAAATCATCTTCCCGTTTTTCGCTTACTTTCTGGGAGATGCTGTCAATAAAGAGGAAAAGTGTATACAGGACCATTATACCGGCAAAAAACGTAATGAACGGATCAGTAATATAATTCAGTCCGAATTTCATAATATCCATTACTGAATCTCCTGAGTCCTGGGACTTCTACGGTTTTTTGATATTCATAGGTTTATTCAGCCTTATGAATTATATCCAAATTTCCGGCAACTCAATATTATTTATTTAATTTTTTAATTTTTCTTGACAACAGGGATCAATGTAGATAATTTAGGGAAGATGAATCGAAGTAAAGGTGTAACAAGATACTTGAAATGAAATAAAAGGATTTGCTATGAATATTTCCCGGCGTCACCTAAAAACACTTACAATTGCCGTATTGGCAGGCCTTGCCGTGTTCTCGGTTTTTGCGCTTATCATGAAGATATTTTTTGATTATCCTCAGTTCAATCCGACTGCATATATCACAGCGATCGCCCTTCTCGCTATAGCTATACTAACTATTGTATATACGCTCATGGCATCGGGTCAGCTTGAATTAATGAAGAAACAGCTTGATGAAATGCAGTCGACACGGCAGCTCGATTCTCAACCCCTGACTGTGCTTGACGTATCTGATATCTGTATTGAACCGCCCAGCATCTTTTACAGCCCTTCAGGGGATGAACATGACTTTCACACACGCATTCGTGTGCATTTTACCCTTAAAAACCATACATCGTATCCGGCTGTCAACGTGATTGCCGCAGGTGCGATCGCTTTAAACGGCAGCAAAAAACCTACCATTGTCAGCAGCACACCGAAACAGGTCGATATTCTCCCCGCGGAGAAAACATACCCGGAAGAAGATGATAACGATGCGAGGCTTCCTGATTTCTTTTTCCGTGTTGACAAAGAGAACGACATGCTGACACGTTTCCAGAAAAAAACCGCTGACCTGCTCCCTGTGCTGCAGGCCCATATTGTCTACCGCAACATTCTCGGGGCCTGTTTCGCTGTTGATGTGGCGTTCCGTCTGATGCCCGCAAAGCAGGAAGACGAGGAGATGCTGAAAAAATGGCAATCCCTTATTGTATCGTTTCCTGTCGAGCACAAAGAGGAGCTGGAAAAAACGGCGGCTCTGAAAAAGGACAAAAAGGAAACACAGTGGAAAAGGCAGCTCACGTCTATGCAGAAGGAAACGGCTAAAAAAACGGGGGAGGACGATCTCCAAGTTTCTTGGGAGCGCCTGCCCGATTCATTCAGGGTCAAACACCTGTCTATGGAGGAATACAAAGAAGAGCTGGAGACTCTCTCTGTGAATAACGCACGCTAAAGCCTGCAGTTGCCTTGGTGTATTGTTGGTTTTAAAGAAAACTCGCCTGATTTGGGTCAATTACGACATACTCATTTGTCTCTGTGAAAAGCAATCCCTTCTCTATCACAGGCTCACCGGTACATTCTAGCATAGGGGGACAGGCGGTTCTTCAAAAAAATAGTACCGTAATATTCCACATGGTCTTATCTATTCTTATCATGCTGAAATCAGCCATTGTTTTAGCTATATAAACCTGAAAATGCAGGTATTTCCTGCCCTTTTTCCGTTCCAGATTTAATTCAAATGGAATGCCCCTGTATAAGGTGAGTGTGTAATTGTATGGCTTATTTTTCTTTTTACGGCCCGTCACGGGACGGCCTGCTACGGGGTCCACCTGTGGGAAGGTCCTGGTGGAATATGCTGAATATGCTCCACAGCTTCTTACCACTCGCGTGAAGCCATTTCCGGATGTGCTCTTCTCTCTCTTTTCCCGTATACCCAGGATTTATGTGGTCGTCGTAAAACCGTTTTGCAAAGTCCGATCCGCCTACGAATATGCTTTTTGAGTATTCCCATGTCTTTTTCAGAAGACTGCCGCGCTCCCCTTCTATTCCGTATTTCTTCAGTCTCGCTTTCATTTCCTCCGTTATGACTATGCCGTGCTCTTTGCCTCCTTTGGGGCGGCTCCCTGCTTCGTATATGTACGCCAGATATGTTTTGTACAGCTCTCTGGTGAATGCTTTTGTGTCGGTCAGACCTTTGTGCAGTCCGCCTATACAGAGCCCTTCTTCCAGGTATTCCGTGTCTATGAGTTCCCCCGGATTGCCCTGACGCAGGTGGAACAGACTGCTGTATTCGTAGTCTTCGGGGCGGTTTACCTTTGATGCACGGAAACTGTTCAGCTCGATATACGCTGATCCCTGAAGGATCGGTATGCCCCGCTCGAATATGGTGCTGTGGAACCGGCTCTGCCACAGGGTGCCCGCTTTTCCTGTATGCCTGTTGTATGCATTGGTTATAAGAAGGTTCAGCTTTTTCATGAATCTCGATATGTCTGTCAGTGCGTTTACTACGTATTTCCGATATGCTTCCACATTCGGGTTCAGACGGTATTGTTTTTCATGATACCTGTTCCACCGCTCCATTGCTTCGTCTTCGTTTATATCTTCAGCACTGTCCATGGCGATCATTGCATGAAAGTGCGATTCCATTATGCAGAATGAGATAATGTCGCAAAAAAAGAGCGTTTTCATCGAAATCAGCTTGTTAACTATAACGCCTTTCAGGCGATCCGATAACCTGTATTCCTGCTGCGATGCCCTGCTTACAACGTGGTACGCAGCAGCATGGCTTTTTACTTTGATCCTGGGTCTTCGCGCCATTGGTTCTCCTTTCGATCTGTGTCTATTTTTATTTGATTTTTTTAATATTTATCCATTTTACATTCTTTTAGTGACTTCTTGCCATTTTTCAGGATATTTGTGTCTATATATAAAAATTATATTATACCTCAGCTTTCAAATATGTCAAGTGTTAATTTTATGAATTGTCCCCCAGCTAGTACCCTTTAATCTTGAATTTTTATATACTCATTTGTTTCTGTGAAAAACAATCCTTTTTCCTTCACGGGTTCACCAGTGCATTCGAGCCATGCCTGTTCGTAAGCTTTCAGCTGGGGACGATAGTGATCTGCGAGATCATTGATATCATTTTTTAGGGTATCATCTGTCTTGTAATCGACAATAACCCATCCCTTCCCTTCGCGAAAAACAAGATCGATTACCCCGCGCGTCACGGTTCGGACGCTGTTTTCTTCACAGCACAGCCTGAACGGAACTTCGGTAAGACACTGCAGACTCCCTGCCGCGCGTTTCCACACATCCGATCCTGTCACTGAACGGACTGTACCTAAAGCCTGGGATGCTTCCATGGGAGAAAAACCCTGATCCCGGGCCGCTGATTCGGCAAGCAGGGAAAGATCGGCATCAGGTTTCCGCATATACGCCTCAAGCAGGGTGTGTATCACGGTTCCCCATGCCATGCCGAATTCTTTTCCTGTAAACCGTTTATTCTCGGTCACAGCGTCTTTTTTTGCCGAACGGACCGTATACGTGCTGCTTACTGCTATGTTTTTCCGTTCCCCGATCGACTCTTCTGCACTTCTGAATTCCTGCAGGGTTACCGGTTCAAATGTCTCCTGCGCCGGCTTCTGAATACCGGGATCCTCGAGAGAGGGACATGATGCAAGACGGGAAGCGAAGGGATACCAGGGATTCTTTGCTGGAGATTTTCCCCGGAGAGAAACAATGAGCTTCACACCGGCCCGTGTTGCAGCCACATACCTCAACCGTGTCTCTTCAGCATCCTGGAACTGCTGCTCAATGTCAGACCATTCCTCCCAGTCCGGCGGAGATGCGATCCGTATGTCATGCCATCCCGACCGTTTTGAAGCTGCCATACGCCCTGTTATATCCGTACCGGAACGTTCGATATGGCAGACGGGGCCGCCTGTATATCTGCCGCTCGGATCTGCGAGAAAGACTATGGGGGCCTGCAGCCCTTTTGCCTTGTGCACATTCATGATCCGCACCGGCCCTCCCGGCCATGGGGATGCAGGAATACCGTCATACTGCTCAAGAGACCCGGCAAGTTCTCCCAGACGTTCGACAACCGCAGAAACGCTCCATGTATCCTGCTGCACCCGCCTGAGAAGCTCAAAAACCTTACCGAAACTCCCTGCCCTCACATTTCCCCCGCGGGCTGCCATGGCAAGCGCATGCAGTCCCAGGTCCTGTGCGGTCTTGTGCACCGCTGACACAGGAGGCAGCACGTCCAGCCAGCGGGAATAGGTTCTCAGCCGTGAAAACACGGCTTCGATCTTTTCCGCAGTATCTTCGGGGACCGTTCCGGGAACAGGCTTCCGAAAGTCAAATTCCCCTCCCGCCTTTATGAATCTGTACAGATCCGTGTCGCTTATCCCGAAAAGGCTGCTCCTGAGAACTCCTGCGAGGAAAACAGGGTTGCTGGGGTGAATGACCGCGGACAGGCACAGATGAAGACACTCGAGCTCGGGCACTTCGTTGAGAACGGTCCCTCCGGTGACCTGCGAGGGAACCCCCAGTTCCTCCAGCGCATCCGCGTATGTGTTCAATCTGTACCTGGTACGGGTCAGAATGAGAAAATCTTCGGGCTGCACGCTGCGGGTCCCGCCATTCGCGGACGGAGTCCGGATCTGCATGCCTGTTTCAATGGCATTTTTTATGTGCCGGGCTATCACTCCGGCATCGTACTCCGCGATCGTTTCCTGGTTCGTATATTCCGAAGGAACATCGAGCCGCAGTATGCACGGACCGTCTCCATGCTCCTCCGTATCCGGGCCCGGTTCCAGGCGGACGTATTCGGGCGAATACGGGTTCCGCTCCTGCGGAAACTCGTTCTCGAATACACTGTTCACCCAGGTGATGACCGGAGAAACGCTCCTGAAATTCACGGAAAGGGTGACAACCGCTCCCCCGTTCTTCTCGATCAGGCTGCGCACCGTATTGTAGGTGATAAGATCGGCCCGCCTGAAGCGGTAGATGGACTGCTTGGGATCCCCTACCACAAAAAGCGCTCCCGGCCTGGGACAGACCTTTCTCCAGTCGGCCTCTTCAGGATCGTCCGCAGCGAGGAGCATCATGACTTCCGCCTGAACAGGGTCTGTATCCTGAAATTCATCAACACAGATATGCGTGAACCGCTTGTGAAAATAGCTTCTCACATGGGAACCGCCCTTCCTAAGCAGTTCTGCCGATCTGATCAGAAGGCCGGTGAAATCAAGCCCGCCCGCACGTTTCCGTTTTCTCTCATACTCATGTCCGGCCTTTTCAAGGACCTTCATCAGCACGCTGTAGCGGTGTTCGTGAAGAGCCTGTACAAAAGGAACGCAGACCTCCTCCCTGAACCTGTTCCACCGTTCTATCTCCTGTTCGCGCGTACCGCTGTCGGGCCACAGTGTTTTACGTACAGCAGGATTCTCCCTGAAATTTCCCAGAAATCTTTCCGCGGAACGGTAATTGTGCCAGTCCGTACACCTGATATACCAGTGTATATTCTCGAAAAGGTTCAGGATATCATCAGTGCCCGCTTTTCCGGCCCGGGGAAGGCTGCGGATATGGTCCCGGTATGCGCATGCCTTTTTTCTGATCTCATCGAGATCGGGAAGAGGATGTACAGGTTCCGCCGGCCATATATCAACGTCCGGATAGAGGATATATTCCGAAAATATGTCCCTGAGATCGTTCAGACCCAGGCCCAGCGACCCGAGTTCGGAAAGGAGGGGATCGTTCTCCGCATACAGGCGGGCGCAGCACGTTTCCCACGCTTCCTGCTGAAGCCGCAGTTCCTCATCCTCCTCGATCTGTCCGAAATCAAGCTCCACCCCTGCCTCAACAGGCCGCTCCCTGAGCAGCCGGCCGCAGAAGGAATGGATAGTGCCTATGAAACATCTGCTGATGGTGTCCAGAGCTGTCACACACCTCTCCCTTTTTTTTCCGGACAGCGTGCGTACTTTTTCCTCAAGCTCCACCCGGAACCGCGCCCTCATTTCGGCCGCCGCCTTGCGTGTAAAGGTCACTGCTGCAAGCTCCCCGGCTGTGCAGGCACCCTCTGCCAGAAGGGCTGTCATGCGCTGCACCATACTTGTTGTCTTACCCGTACCCGCAGCCGCCTCAACAAGCATGGATGTTTCGAGGTCTGACGCAATTCTGACGCGCTCTTTACTGTCGGACAGGGGATATCCATTCATATCATTCATATGCTCTCACTCTTCTGAACGGTTCCAGTTCCCTGTTCCCTCTATTCTCCGCCTTGAGAAAACTCCGCTGCGCAGCAGCCTCGCAGTTCCTGCAGATATATCTGAAATCGCAGTATTCGCAGTCCTTTGCACTGTCTGTCGCAATAAAGGCCCCTGTGCGTATCGCAGCGCACAGGCTCTGAATGATCTTCAGTCCCTCATCACGTATTTCTTCCGGATCGAACGTGATCCGTTTCCCCTCACCGGACGGACCCGGAAAGAAAAAACCGAAACGCTTCACTTCCGCGTCCGGTCCGAAACATTCCTTCAGCCGTGTTTCAGCCATGTGTATATAGAGCACATGCTGTATCAGGCGTCCCTGGCCGAACCCTTTCTTTTTATACCGCGATGCGCTGCCTGTCTTATAGTCCCATATTGAAAATTCAGTCCCTTTCCCGCTGCTCTCCCTGTCGATCCGGTCAAGCTTTCCCCTCGCCCGCACCGTACTCCCGTCCGGCAGCACTACAGGTACAGGGTCTTCCGAATCCAGATCCGTTCCGCATCCGTCCTGTTTCATGCCCAGCGCTGCTTCGAGGAACAGCGGAGTGCTTGTGCTGCAGAAATCCTCCTCACGTGCAAGGAATATACGGCAGGCAGTATTCATATCCCGCACATCCTCCTCAACAAGCTCCTCACGGGTTTCGGGACAGCGTTCCCTGTATTCTTCAACATGCCTGCGCAGTATCTTCATGATAAGCCCGAGATCCTTTTCAAAAACAGGCAGTCTTTTCTCATCCAGAAGCGTCTGCATGAATTCACGGAACACGCTGTGAAGGAGCGACCCCTTCTGAAGCGGGTCAAGCCATCGGTCCGGATCTTTTTTGAATTCCTCAGGCAGTTCCATGCCCAGTGCATATCTGAAAAAATATCTCAGCGGACATTCCCCCATCCACTGAAGCCGGGTTGAGGATATAATGCTGCCGCCCGGCAAAGCCGGGTCGTGGTCCTTTCCCGCTTCAGGAACATTGCCGTCGTATTCCGTGAAAACGGAACCATCCCTCGATCGGAGCGCCCCGAATCCCTGCATAAGATGGGGATAGCAGCCGAGCACCTCTTCCGTGCGGTCAGCGTGGATCGGCCCTCCTGAAAGACGGCCGGTCCACCATTCGGATATATCAAGCGCCCCTGAAAACGGGTCAGGAGAAAAGGATGCGGGAACAGGAAGTCCCTCCCATTCAAAAAAGCTTCTCTGGTCCCCGTCCCGGTCGCCTGACAGTATCCGGTATGCCTGGATCAGAGCAGACGACGGGAAAAGTTCCCTGTCCTCGTACAGGTCCCTGCACGAATAACTGAGGGTTACCGTACTGCGAAGAGCGGCAAGCATTGCAGCAAACTCCTTTTCCCTGAGCATGCGTCTCTGCTCTGCCGTGGGAAGTGATTTCCGCACCCGGCGCCGTTCCGTATCAAGCATGAACGGATCCTGTCCTGTTCCGGGCGGAAAACGCGAATCGTCAAGCCCTATGATAAACGTATGCCCTCTCCCTGAATGGCCTCCGGAGGAAACATGAGCTGCATACAGGTATCCGGGCCTTGTCCCCAGGCCGCCGGCAGCAGCATGTGCGCACAGGTCCTCCAACCACTCCCTGAAATGTATGCTCAGCTTCCCGCTGTAGCGGGAGGATATGCGGACAGCCTCATTAATATCCTCGATCAGCTTCTGCCTGGCCAGTTCGTCAAACTCGCCTGTTCCCCGGGCATGGTTTTTGAGGAATGCTGCCGCAGACTCCAGCATGTCCCTGCTGCGGGCTGTACGTTCGGGAGCTGTATTCAGAAGGCTTTCCACGGCTGAAAGAAGCGCTTCATATCCCTGCACGCTCCGTTCAGCATGGGCAATACGGTCCTGTTCCTCATCCGGATCATCCGTCTCCTCCGGAGTACGCGCCCTGTTCCGCTGCGCCCTTATACAGCGTTTGAGCTCAGGAATATACCCCTCCCTTCCCTGCTGAATCGAAAGCTCACGGGTCAGGTCAGCCAGCTCCCTGAAACTGAATGCACGGTCCCCGTCCTGCGGAACGGATATAAGCCCGTCCTGCAGCATTTTTCTGAACACTGCAACGCTGAAGTCCTCCTCGATCCACTCTATCCACGCGGCAAGGGCCCTTTCCGGATGGGAATACCTGACCGGGATCCCCTCGGCAAAGGTAACGGGCACAGCTCCCGGATAAAGACTGTCATCCCGGGCGAATAAAGCCTGCATCTCCTCGTATATAAGGGGAACGTGCACGTCCGTGTCTGTGTAGAGCACTTCAGCATCATCGAACGGGATGCCGCTCTGCAGGCATCTCCTCAGCACCTCCCTCACTTCATTCACGGATCCCACCGCTCTGAAGATCCCGGCTGTTCCGTCATGTTTCGGAGGCGGGGCATCAGAAGGGTCCATGATGCAGGAAAGAAGACGGGCATCTGTCACACTGTCGTTGTCCGGACTTTCATTCCCCGGTCTGTCGCAGGCGAGCATGATGAGCCTGTCTGCCGGTACTGCTGATATCAGTCTCCGCTCCAGTTCCGTGTACGCTTCTGTGCACGGTTCCGGAAGCAGAATACAGACATTCTCATCCAGCCCCTGTTGTTTTACCAGGCGTATCGATATCCGTACTGCTTCAGCATAATCAGCGAGCTTCTGTGCCGCAAGCTCTTTTTCATACAGATCGAGCAGATCCGCGATCTCATCCCGTTTTAAAGGGACTTCGAACGCATCGGCTGAAAGATCATCCGGACCGAGACCGGCCAGGCGTATATCGCTGACAGTGCGGAAGAGGGCCCCGGCCAGCGAAAAGCCGGGTTCAAGCCTGCTGAGGTACCCGCTTCCGCTCTTCCTCAACCCCTGCCACAGGAAATCGACAATACATTTCCCCTCCAGCGATGAAACAAGCTTCAGCCCCTGCTTTGCCATCAGGGGGCCTGCGATGTCGAGCACCGCCCCCCGGAAAGTTTTCGGCTCGGTATTTAAAATATGCCCGGCATGACATGCAGCACTGTCAAGCCACTGACTGCCCGCCCTGAGCGACGGACAGATGACCCATTTTTCCTTCAGCGGAAATTCTATGCATGCCTTTGAAAGTTCTTTAACCAGAGTATTCATATTCATGCGTCCGTTGTTCTGTACATTATTTTTCTATTTTCCTCTAACGTAGTGCGAGACTGTCTGGAGCCTCTAAGATTACCACAGTTGCTTTGTTTCTTCGCAATGACATTCTCCAAAGACCCGAAGCAGCTCTTGCAGCAAGCTCAGCGGTTATAGCCGGTTTTTTTCTTCCAACCGTTTGAGTGCGGCCTTGCCTGCACGCTGGAGTCTGACGGATTGTGATTCAGCAGCTTTCTCAAATGCAGGTCTGCTCTGCTCATCTTCCCATTGGCTTAGCGCAACAACGGCCGCTATACGGATCACTTCATCAGTACCCGAATTTTGCACGAAGAACGCACTGCCTGAGCGGATTTTGCTTCTTCCGGCTGCGTTATACTTCGTCGATGTAGCACTGAAGGCTACTTTCTCCTCAGAAAGCCTTGCCGGAAGCGCCAATCTCTCACTCAGCTGAATATTGCAGCCTACACGATTAAGTCTACTATCTCTCATAATATAAAAGCTTATCAATTTTTCACGACATTTCAGCGCGTCATCATACAAAATCCGGGTATTGTCATACAGATATTTCCGGATTGCGGGGATGTGCTCTTTCAGTTCAAGCAGTTTAACACACCTGATTGCAAGGTCACGAACATTGTCTTTATCTTCATCTATAAGCCATGCTGCTGCTGTTTCTTTCCCTTTTGGATCTCCTATCCTGACAAGAGTGAGCAATGCTTCGCGCTGGACTTCCACATGCCGGTCGTTTAGAGTTTTATAAAGTACTTCTCTTATCTTCTGTTTCTCTTTCTCCCCTGCACCTGCATAGTTGTTATACAGATGCTGCACTGCGAACGACCGGAACCGTGCTTTTTCGTTCGGGTTGTTGAGCACTGTTATCAGGTCATCCGTAAGTCCTTTGTATCCTGCATCGCGGAGAAAATTTGCAGCTTCGTTGCGTGCAGTATCATCCTTTCCTGGATCAAGGAGTGTACTCACAGGCTCTGGTTTGTCTTTGAGGTCGGGAATGTCGGGTTTAGTTTCAGGAACAGGTGAAGGTTTATTGTTTTTAACTGATGGAGAAGGCTTCTCGTATTCAGATTTCTCTATTTCCCGTTTATCCGAGATTTCATTTACAGGCTTGAAGTAGTTACTTTCTTTTTCGTTTTTTGTTGCGAACAGTATATAACTTGCTGATATTACTATCATTATAAGTCCTATTAGGATTCCTGTCTTTTTCATGTGTTTTCATTAAGCAGAAAAGGGAATGCTATAAAGGTTAAATTTGTCATTTTAATATTTTTTCGAGTCTATTATTCCATTATCTCTATTTATCCCTTACCCCAATCATTTTATCTAATATCTGTGCTAACTCCAATCACTTCACCCTCAA
>Ga0272441_10000615_pt1 | contig 80044 bp, 67 predicted proteins | sample SSMProp6N_FD_193582 | JGI IMG/M metagenome (GOLD analysis project Ga0272441, IMG submission 193582) | Marine sediment archaeal communities from Little Sippewissett salt marsh, Falmouth, MA, United States - SSM-Prop-6N | ecosystem: Environmental > Aquatic > Marine > Wetlands > Sediment ...
GGGATCGGCACCCGGCCCGCCGGCTCCCTTGACACCGCAAGAACCGACTTGAGATACTATCCAATGAGGGCCAAAAGGCCGTTGATTTGTCCTACGCGCTGCGCGTAAGGAGGGCCCTCGCTTCCCGGAGCTCTTCTACCTGTCAGCCACAGCTGGAGTCGGGCGCCGGGGTGGGCCCAGGTGACGATGAACGCCTGATCCCACGCCCAGGTGAAGATGCCCGCGCGGCGGCCGCGGGCGCGCAATCGGCGCAGGAGTGCCTGGTCCCTGGTGTCGGTGCGCCACACGTCAGAAGCCGTACTTGGCCTGCAGCATTACCCAGTCGGCATGGGCCGCGCCTGGTGTCGAGCGCGCGAAGCGCCCCGGAAAAAAGTGGCTGTATCCCATGAGCAGCGCCAGCTCGGGCAACGGCGACCAGTGGATCCGGACGTCGATCTCGTGGCCGAGCTCACTGCCCGCCGCCCCGGTCGGGTCCTGGCGGAGCGGCTTGAGCCCCGTGGTGTACCAGGCGTCCGTGGCCTCATCCAGCGTAAAGAAGTGGTACTCGACGAGAACCTTGAGGCCATGTCTCGGCCGGACGGCGAAATCGATCTCGTAGTCGCGCAGGTTCGCCCAGAAAAACAGGTTCATCTGGCCATACCGGCTGAGATCGGCGCCGCCGAACACGCCGTCAAAGGTTCCATGGACGCCATCAGTGGCGTCTCGGTCGCCGGAGCCCCAGGTGAGCTGGACCCCCAGCCGTGGCCTCCAGGGCGCTGGCATGACGAAGCCGAGCTTGGCGTTCGCGCCGAAGGCAAGGAGCTGGTCCGGACCCCAGCGCCCGACCTGGGTCACGAACGTGGCCCCATAGTCGAAGAGCCCCCTGTGCAGCGTGCCCTGGAGCTGGAAGCCCACGGAGTGCGACTGCAGGTCTCCGGCGCCGGACTCGCCCGCGGTCTGGCCTCGCCAATCGAGCTTGAGCGCGTAGAAGAAATCGAGGCGCAACGGCAAGCGGCGGATCTTCGCGTAGGCCACGAAGGCGGTCGGGGCATCGGACCAGCGATTCGGCCAGTCCTGTGGACTGTTGACAACGAACCGACCGGCCCAGAGGTCGAGCTGGAGGTAGCGCAGCCGCAGCTTGAGCATGGCCGCGTCCCAAACATAGCGGCCGGTGTTGCCCCAGGTGCCCGGGCCGAAGACCCGGGCGTCTCCGTACCCAATCTGCTGCCTCCCGACGCGCACCCCGAAAACATGCGACGGGTCGAAGAACGCCTCGAGGTAGGCCTGTCGGATGTCGAGCGAATCCTCGACCGGGTTTCTGTTCGGGAAGTCCGCTCGGTCGAGCTGAGAGCCAAAGATGTGCGCGTCCCGAAGCTCGACGAACAGGCGAACCCAGTGCTTCCATCGCAGATCGTGGGTCAGCCTGAACCGCTCGAGCAGGAAGTGGTCGCGGGTGCCCGGGGCGTACCCGCGGACGTCGAACTGGTGGTCGGACTCGAAGCGCAGCCTGAGCTCGGCGCCGAGGGAGAGCCGCAGCGGTCCGAGCGGGATGTCCTTGAGGGCTCGCGTCCACTCCGAGGGTTGGTCCCGGGGGGTGGAGCGCGCCTGCGCTCGCGCCGGACACCAGGTGAGGGCGCTCAGAAGCGCGAGGATCGGCAGGAACACGTGGCCCCACGAGCCGCACCGCACAGGCGCTCGTATGGACCGGCTCGGCCTCGGGTCAACCATGGGTCAAGCGGTAAAGCTCGATCAATCGCCTGCCCACCCGGCGCGAGTCCTTCAACGCCAACGGATCGCCGTCGATGGTGCCGTCTTCGGTGACCGTGTAGCCCAGCGCGCCGTTGCCCCCGAGGATCATCTGGTGACGCAGCATGAAGGCGTGCAGCGTGTTGATGGCGCTCTCGATGTACCGGCGCGCCGAGACGACGTATCCGCCGATCTTGTCCTTCAGCTCTCCCTTCATGCACCACGTGCGCTCCATCATCTGCTTCACCTGGGAGCTGACGTCCGAGTACTCGCAGGGCGTGGCGATGATCACGATCTCCGCCCATCGGAGCTCCTCGTAGATCCGACGCATGTCATCGTGGATGGCGCACTCACCGGTCTCGAGACAATCACGGCAGGCGCCACAGCCGGCCACCTGGAGGTCGGCCAGGTAGAGCCTGTGAAGCTCCGCGTCGTCTCCAAGCTCCGACAGCGCCTCGTCCATCATCCGCGCTGAGTTGCCGTCCTTCCGCGGGCTGCCATAGATTGCGAGCACTCTCATCTGCGAAACCTCCTTGTCGACGAGTCACGGCGGTCGCAGGGGTGGGTGACACGCCAGTGCCGCCGGCCCCACGCAATGGTCATTTGAACATCTTGATCACCATCCAGATCGCGGCGATCACCAAAATGAGAATGAACCCGCGCTTGATGTTCCTCTCCGAGATCGTCGTGTGCTGCCGGGAGCCCAGGAAGGCGCCGACCACAGCGGCGACGGCGAGGATCAAGGCCAGCTCCCAGCGGAACGTACCCTTGATGACGTGGCCGGTGAAAGACGATGCCGTGGAGGTGATGAGCAGCAGGGTGTTCGTCCCGATGGCGATCCGGATCGGCATCCCACCGAGCACGATGCACAGGGGGATGATCAGACCGCAGCCGGAGATTCCCAGCATGCCGGCGATGAAACCCACCAGCAGGATCGGTACGACGAGGTAGGCGAAGTTGACGTCGTACTCCTGGGCCGCGTTCCCCGGCAGCATACGGTGCCAAACGCCGAACCGTGCCCGCCCCGCCGGGGTCCCCTTGCCCAGACCCATCTTCACGGCCGAGACCAAAAGCACCGCGGCGAAGAGCCCCTTCAGGTAGACCGGCGGCACGAGGTAGGAGAAGTAGCCGCCCATGAAGGATGCGACGCCGACGACCCCGGCCAGGAACGCCGCCACCGGCCAGTCGGTGAGTCTGTGCTTTTTGCTGTAGACCAGCATCATCACCACGCCCTGGACGAGGATCAGAAAGACGCTCACGATCTTGATGTCGGTGAAGGGCAGGGCCACGATAGACAGCAGCAGGGGCAGCTTGAACTCGCCGCCCCCCCGCCCGAAAATAGAGAACACCCACGAAATCGCGAAGATCCCGACGAACGCGATGACGAGTTGGGGCGTGCTGACATAGTCCATGTGTAGCGCTCCTTGCCGGCGTCTCCCGGGTCACGCCAGGAGCCCCCAGAGCATCTTGGCGGCGATGCCGAGCAGCACGATGCCCACCACCAGCTTCACGTGGCGACGCGAGAGCTTCTCGGTCATCAGCCAGGCGCCCACCACCGCGGCGAGGGCCGACGCGACGGCCGTCACCCCGAGCAGGCTGCCGGAGACGCTGCCCACGGTGGCGTGTCCGAGAAATCCCGACAGCGAGCTGAAGATCACGATGAACGAAGTGGTCGCCGAGGCTTTCTTGGGGTTGATGCCCAGCCAGATGAGCACCGGGACGATGAAGTTGCCTCCGCCCACACCGAGCAGCCCTCCGAGGAATCCCGCCACCGCACCCACCGCGCCTCCGTAGGCATAGAGGCGGACACGCGACGCCTCCAGGCTCCGTTCCCGGGGTGAGTAGAAGAGCATCATCCCGGCGGCGAACAGTAGAAAGGCCACGAACCCCCACAGCAGGGTGGCCCGATCGAGCCCCTGGCTCACCCACGCGCCCAGCGGGGACAGCGCGGTGGCGATGACCAGGATCGGCACCGCCACCCGCCAGATGACGAGCTTCGCGCGGATGAACCGGTAGGAAGCGAAGGTCATGGCCACCGCGTTGAGCAGCAGCGCGGTGGCCATGGCGGTGTGGATATCGATGCCGAGGGCCAAAAAGATCGGGATCAGGATGAACGCCGCGCCCACCCCCGCGATGGTGAGCACCGTCGTGAAAAGAAATGTCACCAGGCCAGCGATGATTGTCGTCCACATCGAATCGGATCCCTCTCCCAGCCAGGCCAAGCGCGCACAGGAGCGATGGCTGAGGTGTCGCTCCCTCCCGGGCGGACCGTTACGCCTGCTCTCCGGAGAGCAGCTCCCGTTGGCAGGGGATGCAGACCCGCTGCGCGCCCACCACCCGCCCGTACTTCTCCACCACCATGTCGCCACAGCGCTCGTATACGAAGGAGTCGAAGGCCTCCAATGGCTTTGGCAATGGGTATTCGAACACCTCCCCCAACATGAGGATCTCCTCCTCGGGCGCGGCCATCACCTTGTCGATGAGTGGCGTCACGACGTCCTGGGGTACCTGGGAAGGGGGGATCCCGTTCTCTCGGTACTCCTTGAAGAACGGTGTCTGCTTGGCGGCCGCCTGAGCCTCCGCCCGCGGCACGACTCGCACCGCGCGACCGGTGGCGCGATCCACCAGAGTCAGCCCGAACTTTCCGTAGCCGAGCTGCTGGATGTTGCCCTTGCCGAAGGTGCAGCCGGTGATCATCTGGATCCCGTCGGCGAAGCAATGAGCGTAGTGCCCCTCGCCGAGCTCCAGCAAGGCGAGGAACTGACCGTCGGCGGCCCGTCCCACACCGAGCTTGTTCATGGCCGCCGCGCCGGCGCGCAGGCCCAGGGGCATGGCCGGGCACTTGTGTCCGTGAAACTGCTGCCCCGCCTCGAGGAATTGTCCGGGGTCGTTCAAGGGCGTTCTCCTGGTTGTGGTACGAGCGCGCCTCACGCCGCGTCTACTATCCACAACATGCAAAAGCGGGGGCCACGGCGCCTTGATCCGGATCAATAACGCGCACAGTCCATGGTGTTTTCTTCTGTAACGCGTGCTGGCGGCGCGAGAGACGACCGGTCCGATCCGTCGCAAGTCCTCCAGCCTGGATCTCGGGAGTCACGGCCGTCCGATCAGCCGACCGAGCGACTCCAGGTCGAGGACCTGGTAGCGGCCTCGCTCCAGCCGCCGAAGGACTCCGTCCTTCTCCAACTCGGCGAGCACCCGGGACAGGGTCTCCGGGGAAATCCCGATCTCCTCGGCGAACTGGTAGCCCGGACCGGGCAGGGCAAGCACGATCGGGGGCCGGGCCGAGCCCGCCGCGGGGAGCAGCCGGTAGAGCGCGCTCGCCAGCCGCGCCCGTGCCTCCCGGTGGGAGAGATCCTCCACCCGGTTGAAGGCCTCCCGCAACCGCCGCCCCAGGAGCTGGACGAGCGGCCAGGCCAGCTCGGGCTGGCGGGTCACCGCGTCCCGGAGCGCATGGTGAGAGGCGACGCGGGCCTCGACGTCCTCTACGGCAACTGCGGTGGCCGGGTAGGCCCCCCCGTCCAGCAGCGGCAGGAAGCCGAACACCGTTCCGGACCCGAAGACATAGAGCAGCATGGCGGTCCCGTCGGCCCGGGCGCGCGTGATCTTCACCCGCCCCCGGTCGATGACGGTGAGCCGACCGGAGCGCTCCCCCTCGGACCAGAGCACGCGCCCGGCGGGATACTGGCTTGGCTCGAGCAGCGGCGCCAGCAGGGACTCCAGGGTCGCGAGGTCCTCACGATTGAGCACTCCGCCCGGGCTGCCGCTGTCGTTCAACGGCCCGAGGATCGGCTGCTGGCCCGCCGGGGAGCCGCGGGATTGGCGTCCGTCCGTCATCAGCCCTCGTACCCCGCGCAGGGGATGCACACGTGCCGATCCCCCACCACCCGCATGTACGCCTTGGCGACCCACTCACCGCACTCGGCGCAAGGCACCAGCCCCATCACCTCGCCGTAGTCCCGGTCGCGTAGGAGACACCATCCAAAAAGTACTGGGCGCCGTGGTTGTCACCGATCTCCACGAACCAGTGGAGCTCGCTCGATGAGCAGGTGCGCTCCACGCCCAACGCCCGCTGCGCCGCCAGGCCGCACCGCACCCCCGCGGCGCTGGCCCAGCACTTGTGCCCGTAAAACGCCAGGGCGTTCTCGAGGTTTTTTCGTTCGTGGGTCATGTCGCCACCTCTCCGTTTTCGGTCATCCCGCGCTCTGCACGGCCTCCGTAGCTGCACAACTCCATCCCACGTGGCGGGCTAGGTCGTCGGGCCGTCTTCCGAGAGCGCGTGGCCACAGGCGTCGCAAAAGCGCGCTCCTGGACGGACCTTCTCGTTACAGGCCGGACAGGTCGCCGCCCCGGTCCCCTCTTCCAGCGCTTCGTCCAACGCGGCGGCGTCGCGCCGGCCGCTGAGCCGGGCGAAAAAGCCCGCGACCACGACGATCACGCAGGCCAAGAGCAGGACCCCAAACGGCCACCCCATCGAGACCCACTTGTCGCTGAGCGTCCCGGAGAGCCCGAGCGCAGCAATCGCCCCTACGCAAAATACCAGCGCCGCAGAAACCCAAGCCCCGAGGCTGATCAACTGCGTCCCCCGGAGCGTCCACCAAACGGAGCGGCGGCCCACGAACAACCCGGCGGCGAGCGCCACGAACAACAGCACACCGGCCACCAGGGTGATCGTGAGCATCCATCCCTTGAAGTTGCGGTTTCGGGCATCGTCCAGGGCGGACTTCATTCGATAGCGCGTCAGGATGGAGCCGGAGGAGGCGCCCATCTTGAGCTGCGCGTTGATTCTGGCGTAGCGCGCCACCTCCGGTCCGTAGTCCACCCGTCGGCACTTTTCGGCCTTGCAGAGCACCGCCGAGCGCGGGCCGAAATACCGGATATCGTCGCCATTGCGGAAGATGCGCCAACCGGTCCCCGTTCCGCTCAGGCCCAGGCACAGAGCGCCGCAGAGCAGACAGGCGATCGCCGCGACACGAAGCGTGCTCATGTCCAACTCCTAGGTTCCGGGCTGCACAGTAGCACAGCCGTCCGCCGATGGGCAGGCCTGGTCCCGTTGCGCGACCTCCCCCAATGGTGGGTGCCGAAAAAGCCAAAGCTCCCCGGGCCAGGATCGTCAGGCGACCGCGTTGGGTCGAAGCGCGCCATCCGCGTCTTGTCGGGGTGGCGGGTCATCTCCGGTTCAACATGAACTCCTGGCCCGAGGCGATGGTGCAGGATTGCGGCCAGGAGCTGTACTTCCAGAACCAGATCATTGCCGGCAACTGGCTCGGCGTCTGGGTGAGAATCGAGATCACCTTCGGGAGCGGCGAAGCGACCATTCTCCCCGAGGAGGAGGGCACACCGAACTCCTGGACCACCACGGTCCACCCTGCAACGGCGACGGGATCTGCCAAGACGGCACCTGTGAAGGGACCGGCGACCCTGACGCCGGCGCACCGGACGCAGGATCCGTCGATGCCCTGCGACAGATGCTGCCGCCGACAGCGATGCCATTGCACCGGTTGACGGAGCCTCCGACGCGGGAGGCTCGAACGGCGCCGCGAGCGGAGGCTGCGGCTGCGTTTCATCCAGCCCCGGGCGGCCCGGAGCGCCTGCGTTGCTGATCCTGGTGTTGGTCGGTGCGCTACTGCGACGGCGGTGGCCTCCGGCGCCGGCCGCGTCGGAGCAGGAGGCCAAGCGCTAGGCCGAGCCACAACCCGAGGGACGGAGCAGACGGAGTGGCGCGGCAACTGCAGCCGTCGCCATTTTCGTCGTCGCCATGGGTGGATCCATCCGGGCCGGGACCTGTGGTGCTGTCCGGCCCCACTCCCGCGTCGGGGCGGGTGCCGGCGTCCCAGCTCGGATCGACGTCGGCGAGGTACTCGTAGGCGCCGAGGTCGCTCACGGCGATGGTGTCACCGTCGCCGTCCCAGGGGCGAATGCCGCCGAGGATATCGTGGGCCGGGGCGCGGGTGTCGTCCCCCGAGTCGATGGCCGGGGAGCCTGCGGTGAGCGCGTAGTCCTGACCAGCCGGATCGGCCAGCTGGGGGTCTGCTTGCAGGCTGTTTCCGCCCCAGCCGCCCGGGTTGGCGGCTTGGTACTCGGAAAGGGTGCCGCGGTTGCCGTCTCCCCAGCCCGCCACCACGTCATGGGTGGGGGCCCACAGCAGGTTGTGGTCGGCGGTGATGGTGCCGAAGTCCACCGGGTAGTCCCCGCGCTCGCGGATGTTCAGGGCGACGGCGCCGTCCCGGGGTACCAGGAGGTTGTTGTGCACGGCGTGATGGTCGCCCAGGATCGAGATCTCCCCCGACGGTGCGCGCAGGCCGTTCTGGTAGCAGGTGTTGTTGTGGATCGTCGCCCCGTCGGACTGGTAGATGGCCATACACCAGCCTTCGTTGGCCCAGATGACGTTGTTCTCGATGAGGGCGCCGCCGGCGTCCTCGCAGGTGTCCATGGTGATGCCGTGGCCCTCGGTGTCCCGCGGGTCATCGTCGAAGTTGGCCCAGATGCGGTTGCCGGACACGACGTTACCGTCCAGGCACAGGAAGAGATCCACGGCGCTGGTCCAGCCGTTCATGTGGTTGTCGTGGATGTCAGACTGCGCCAGCGTCACCCGCGCGGTACGGTGCAGCTCCACGGCGCCACCCTGGCAGCCGAAGGTCTCCAGGCCCCAGAGCACCACGTCGCCGGTGTCCTTCACCGACACGCAGTTGTTGGGCACGTCCCGCACCACGAACCCGCTGATATCGATGAACCGCGGCTGCACGCTGCCGTCATAGGTTTCGATGACCTGGATCCCGTGGGTCGCCCCTCCGTCGCCGGACACCGTCACCACCTCCCCGGGTGCCGTCTCGAAGCGGATCCAACCGTTCGCCTCGCCGCTCACGGTGACCTGCAGCACCGAGTTGTCGTTGCACAGCAGGCACGTCTGAATCTCGGTGTAGTGCCCCTCCCGCACGGTCACCACGTCCCCGGGCGCTACCTGGTGCCCCGCCGCGCCGAGGGTACACCACGGCGTGGCCTCGGCAACCTCCCCGGGCGTCCGCCCATCGTCACACGGCCCGCCCAGCGAGTCCCGGTCCACCCAGAGCTGCAGCCCCCACGCCGGGGCAGGTAAGAGGATCAGCAACCCTGATATCATCGCGGTCGCACAACGCATGCTCTGATCTCCCTGTCTGGCCCCGGAAGTCGGAACCGCCACAAATAGTATCCCGTGGAGGCAATGCTCAGCAAGGAGGCTGGGCGGCGAGCTACGGTTGGGAATCGATGTAGGGAGCCACGTAGCGGCGGAGCATGACCTTGATTTCCGAGAGCAACTGCTGGGCGAGGGAGGGCTCCTAGCGCGCTGTGATGACGATGCTGGCGTTGATGGTTGCGCGTTGCCCGAAAAAACCGGGGTAGGCTCACCGAACAATACGCAACTTCGGAAGCGCCTTCTTGAGAGCGGCGACTTGGGATTTGCTAACCTTCGTGTCGGTCAGGTCCAGCCTTTCCAGCTTTCTGAGCTTGCCGAGGGGGGTCAGGTCCGTGACTTTCGTGTCGCGCAGATCCAGCCCTTTCAATTTGGTGAGCTTGCTGAGCGGCCTGAGGTCGCGTACCGAACTCTTGCGACAAGACAAATTCTTCGTTCCTAGCGACCATGTCTTGCCGCAGAACGTAACCTTCCCCGCCCGACCCAAAGCGGCGCCCGGACTCACCATCGCCCCAGCAACGCCAATCATCCCGCATACGACCGCAAATACCATAGTCTTTCTCATTGCCGTGAATTCCATCCCTCCCCATACCACACCACAGTTCCTCATGCCACGACCGCTCCCTGCGGTCGGCCGTGTCGGCGGATGTCGCTGGCTGTCGGGGGTTCTCCGTGAAAATCGCGTTTCCCCACCACTTCGAACGCGCAAAGCTCATTGATTACACTAAAGACTCCTTGAGGAGGATGGTCAGCGCCGCGAAGCGGGCTTTTCGAGAATCCGATCCACGCGGAGCTCCCAGTCGGAGTCGCGTGAGAGGTCTAGTTGGACGTCGGGCCTCAGGTGCTCGGGGTCCGCGTCCTTGGGCGTCTGGGCGTCGGCCGGCCGGAGATCTGGCACGGGCATGACAGGGATCCTGCCGCCGGAGCGGTCGCTCGAGTCCAGTAGCGTCTCAAAGGCGCTACGCACCATCTGGCGCAGATCGTCGGGGTCAGGAGTCACGTGCTTCCCGGTGGGGTCCAGGATCCCCAGGTCCACCAGTCCGAGACGTAGATCCTGGTGAACCAGGACGCCGCCTCGGGCGCCAGCACCAGCCCCTCCGGCATGAGGTGCCACGGCGCCCAGTACCAGCGGTGCTTGTGGATACGCCGCAAGTCCCTCGACACGAGCTTGCGTTTGGGGCCGGCCCCGGCTACCACAGAGACATGCGCCACGGGTGGAACATCGTCGTCATCGCTGCCGTGATCGTGCTTCTGGGCTCGGCCCCCGAGGGCGTGGGCGCCATCCCCGCGGTCACGCCTGCGTCCGCGCCTGCCGCCGCGCCTGCGTCCGCGCCCGGGTTCACGCCTGCGTCTGCGCCCGGGGCGGCGACGCGGGTGGCTGCGGTAAAAACGTCGCCGACGATCACCCTGGCCTTTATCGGGGACGTGTCCATGACGTGGCGGTCCTTGCCGGCGAGCCTCAAGCGGCTGGCTCCTGCGCAGAACCCCTTGCGGTTCTTTGCGGCAGAGCTCGAGGCCGCGGATCTGGCGGTGGCCAACTTCGAGGGGGTGCTGGCGCCCGGAGATCCGAAGTACGCCGAGCCCCGGCTGAACCTCTGGGCCCCCGTGGCGTCGGGTCAGGTCTTCGCCGGCGCGCAGGTGGACCTGGTGTCGGTCGCCAACAACCACGCCTTCGACGGCCGGGACGTGGGCGTTCTGCGCACCCTGCGGGCCCTGCGCGGCACCGGGGTGAAGGTCATGGGCATCGGCCGCACCGACGCCGAGGCCAGGGCGCCCCACGTGTTCCGCAAGGCGGGCGCCTGCGTGGCCATCCTGCCGGGTACCACCAAGTCCAACAAGGGCGTTCGGGGCAGCGCCCGCCTGGCCCTGTACCTGTGGAAGGACTGGTCCGACCTGTACAAGGCCGTCCGCCACACGGCAAAGAACGTCTGCCCCTACGTGGTGGTGTACCTGCACTGGGGCACCGAGAAGATCCACTATCCCAAGCGCAAGATCCGCGCCTTTGGCCGGAAGATCATCGACGCCGGGGCCCGCCTGGTGGTGGGGCATCATCCCCACGTGCTCCAGGGCGTGGAGCACTACGGCGGCGGCACCATCGTCTACAGCCTGGGCAACTTCGTCTTCTCCAACCCCAACAAGTCCACCCGGCGCACTGGCCTGTTGCGGGTGGACCTAAAGCCGGAGGCCGGCACGCCCACCCGGGGCGCCCGGCTTTCCCGGCTGGAGCTGATCCCGGCCATGATCGGGCGCGGGGACTACACCCCGCGCCCTTCGACCCGCGCCCAGGCCGAGGATCTGCTGCGGCGCCTGCGCGCCTACTGCATGCCCTTCGGCACCCAGGTGGTGATGCACGACGGCCGGATCCGCTTTCTGTCCGCCGCCGACATCTCGCCTCCCGAACTGGCGGGCGCGGCGCCATGACCACCCTCGACGACCGGGTCGGGCTCGCGCTCCGCCTCAACCGGCTGGGGCTGCCCCACCTGGCCGCGCAGACCCTGTCGCGCGCCTGCGATGAGGCGCCCCACCGGGTAGACCTGCACCGGCACCTCGCCGAGATGGCCCTGGACCAAGGGGACGTCCACCGTGCCGCGGACATCGTGGCGGGCGCCCTGGATCGCGCCGACGACCCGGCGAGCCTGCTCACTGCCGCGGACGCGGCCCTGGCGGTGGGGGACCTGTCCGGGGCTGCCCACCGGTTCGGCACGGCCCGGGATCGCTGTGGGAACGAGCCCGACCTGCTGCTCCGGGCCCTGGTGGGCTCTGCCCGGGCGGCCTACCTCATGGGGGAGCCCGACGACGCCCACAAGTGGCTGGACACCGCCCTGGCGCAGCACCCCATCCCAGGCGGGCTGTCACGCCTCATCGGCGACCTCGGCGGGATCCTGCCCGACTGGCGCGACCTCCAGCACCGCATCGAGAAGCTGCGGCGCGACCGGCCCGATGACAGCTATCCCCACTACCTGCTGGCGCGTCTCCTGGCCGCCGCCCAGGCCCGGTACGCGCCGGGCATCCCCAGCGCCGAGATCGAGCGGCTGGTCCGGCTGGCCCTGGAGCGGGAGCCGGGGTTCCACGCAGCGCGGCTCATGCTGGCCCTGCGGCTGGCCCGCCGGCGCTTTCTGTCCGACGAGGCCCGGGACCAGTCGCTCTCCACCCTCAAGTTCCTCTCCCAGGCCCTGCGCATGCAGAGCGATGCCCTGGGCGTGGACGCCGGCCTCATCGACCTGCTCATCGCCGCGCTCCTCGACGAGACGCCGGGCACGGCCGCCCAGGCCGTGGACTTCTACCTGGCCGGCCTCCGGCGCCTGCCCGGCCACTGGGTGGCCTCGAACAACCTGGGCGTGCTGTATCTGGCCCGGGGGGAGACGACCGCGGCCAGGCGATGGTTCCTGGCGGCCCTGGCCGCGTCGCCGCACTACGACCCCGCGTACCTGAACCTGGTGCAGACCCTGGACCTGGTCGCCTCCCCCGAGCAGATCGCCCGGGAGGTGGACGGGCTGGTGGCCACCCTGAGCGCGCCGGCCACCGTGGTCACGGGCCGCATCGTGGCCGCCATGGCCGAGGACGCCCGGAACCAGGTCTTCGAGGCGCTCCACGCCAAGGGCACCCAGCTGCACAACCTCCTGGGCCTGGTGACCGCCCGGCTCAAGTCGGCCCTGGGGCCTGCCATCGAGGACGACCTCGGGGCGCGCCTGGTCGAGCTCACCTCCCGTCTGGACGAGCTGCGGCAGGAATGGGGCCAGTACCTGCGCTCCATGCACGAGGCCGACGAGTCTCCCACCGAGGTGCTCAACCTGAACCTGCTGGTGCGAGAGGTGGCCCGGGACGAGTCTGGCCACGAGGCCCAGCGCATCGACTTCGACGCGGCGCCGGCCCTGCCCGACATCAAGGGGCAGCACGCCGCCCTGTACGAGGCCCTGGTGGCCATCGTGCGCAACGGCCTGGAGGCCCAGCCCCCGGCATCACCGCCGCTCGGCCTGCGCACGCGGCCCGGATCGCCGCTCACCACGCGCGTGGTCTTCGAGGTGCGGGACTACGGGCCGGGCATCTCCACCTTGGGCCGGGCCCAGCTCTTCGTCCCCGGGTTCTCCACGAAAAGGGAGCGCAGCGGCTTCGGCCTGAGCCTCGCCCGGCGCATCATCTCGGCCCACCGCGGCTGGATCGAGGTGGAGCCGGCCCCCGACCGCGGCACCATCGTTCGCGTGGTCCTGCCCACCGACCTGTACGGCCTGCCGGCGCTCCTCGACCAGCGCCACGGCTACCCCTACGTCGTACCCCTCAAATAACAGAAGATCGGGCTCGAATTGCGGCCGGCTCAGCCGGTGGCCAGGACCGCCAGCACCCGGATGCCCAGGGCGAGGCAGCGATCATCGAAGGAGAAGCTGGGAGACAAGAGCAAGGAGGCCGGCTCCGCGGTGTCGCCATCACAGCCGAGGGGAACCATGGCGCCCGGGACCTGCTCCAGGTACCCGCTCAGCCCGCTGGAGAAAGCCGACGGGGAAACCGTGGCCAGACAATCCTCGCCGAGGTGACGCCCCACCCAGTCCCGCGCCCTCTGGACGCTGGACCGGTCGTTCACGGTGACGTTCCCCCTGGCCATGACCTTCAGTCGGGCTGTGCCGTCGTAGTCCTCGGCGCATTGCCGCACCACCTCATCCAGGCGCTGGCGGGCGGACTCCCTCTCCTCATCGGACAGGGCCCGGAGCTCACCCTCGAGGACCACCTGATCCGGCGGCACGCCCTCCTGGGCCCGGGCGGCCATGAAGTGTGTCACCACGCACCGCAAGGCTCCGGCGCCCACCCGCTCCCGTACCTCACCATTGTTCAGCCGGTCTAACTTCTGCACCACGGCCGAGCCGATCCGGATACCGTCGATCTTGCGATGGTGCCAGGGTCGCACCTCCCGCGGCCCCCGGAGCTCGAGCTGGAACCGATCCAGGGACGCCATGACCGGCCCGTCCACCAGCCCCACCTTGCCCGACTCCAGGCCCGGCCACAGGTGCACGGCAAACACCTCGTCCACGTCCACGAGGGCGCCGTCCCGGATCATGGCCTGAGCGCCGTCCGACAGCATGTCCCCGCCGGACTGCCACACGAAGCGGATGTTGCTCGACACGTCGGATCTGTGCAGGAGCATGGCGGTGCCCACGAGCATGGCGGTGTGTGCGTCGTTGCCCGACACATGGCTGCACTTGCGTCGGCTACCGTCCTCCGGGCGCACCCTCTGAGCGCTCATGTCGGCCACGAGGGCCACGGTGCGCTCGGCGTTGGGCACCCGGAGATCCGCAATGACCCCCATGGAGCTCTGCTCGGGAAATCCGGCCCGGGCGCGCACGCGCAGGGACGTCTGCTCCAGCTGGTCCACCACCTTGGAGGCGGTTCGCGCCACGTCCGGACCCACCTCGGGATGGTCCGCGAGATCCCTGCGAAACGCCACGATGGCATCCGCTATCTCGTCCACCATTTCGTAATCCACGGCCATCAATCCGTCCCTGTCTTCTTAGCATAGTACTTTTGTCGTGCCCCGCGGTCAACCAAAGTGTGCGCTTTTCCAACAGAATTTCCGAATTGTCCCGCTGCCCCCTACGCGCACCTACATCGGAACCTCTCTTGACCTGCCCAACCGGGCCCGGCTACCCTCTCACCGGTGACCCGCGGCACTGCGGGTACAGGAGGATCCCATGGAGCCCGAGACCCGGATTGTCTCTTTGGAATATCCCGAGGGCCTCAACATCATCTTCGGCATGTCTCACTTCATCAAGACCGTGGAGGATCTATACGAGGCCTTGGTGAACACCGTGCCCGGCATCCACTTCGGGCTGGCCTTTTGCGAGGCCTCGGGGGACTGCCTGATCCGCGCCGACGGCACAGACCCCGACCTGACCCGTATCGCCATCGACAACGCCCAGGCCGTGGGCGCTGGGCACACCTTTCTCATCGTGCTGAGGGACGTGTTCCCGATCAACGTGCTGCACCGCGTGAAGTCGGTGCCCGAGGTGTGTCGGATATTCTGCGCCACGGCCAACCCCGTCCAGGTGGTGGTGGCCCGGACCGCGCAGGGCCGCGGGGTGCTGGGCGTCATCGATGGCGCAGCGCCCAGGGGGGTGGAGGACGAGGAGGGCCGACAGTGGCGCCACGGGCTCCTGCGACAGATCGGCTACAAGAAGTAAGCGTCCGCCGATAAGAAAATCGACGATTCAGGTCGTCGAAGCGCCCGGCTCGCGAGGCGCGCCGAGGCGCACACTTATTGATATGCAACGAGAAGCATCCCCCCCTGCTTCTTGGGGGGAAATCCCCCCGAAGCGAGCCGGGATGTACCGGCGGCCTGGGCGGTCGATTTGTTTATCGGCGGACGCTAACCCACGGACCATCGATCAGCCGTGACAGCGCTCAGGGCAAACGTTGACGCACGAGATCGCGGCCGCGCTTGACGATGTTCAGGTACCAAAAGGCCACCCCGAGGGCGAAGGCCACGGCGAGGAGCTGGGCAAAGGTCTGAGCCGCCGGCCGGGCCGACTGGAACAGCAGGTTGATCATTCCCACCACGGCCAGCCCCACGCCGATGAACACGATGAACCCCACCGAGCCCTGGGCGATGCGATAGTGCTGCAGGGCAAAGGCCATCTTTCGGAGCAGGGCGGAAAAAGCCACCAGATGCGCAATGAACAGCACCATGGCCGCGGCGGCGAGCTGGACCGCCACGCCCCCGATGCGCGCGGGATCGAAACCAACGGTCCCCATGAGAATCAACGCCACCACGCCCAGCAACGCCGACGCGCTCCCGATGCCCAGCGTCACCAGCGTGGGCAAGCGCACCTCGGACTCGGCAGGCGCCGACAGGCAGATCGCCTCACCCACCACGGCCAGGGTGAGCCCCACCCCGCCGGCCAGGGTGGCAGCGCCCAGGAGGGCGGCACGCACCGTTGGGAGCTGGCTCCAGCTCGTCGCGAAGAGCCCCAGAACGGTGACCACGGCGGTGGCGGTAATGGCGGCCAGGACGAGGGTGAGGTGACCCTCGAACACCAGGCCGAGGCCCTTGACCACGCGGTACCAGCCGGGATCCTGGGCCACCATCTCCGAGGGACTGATCCGCGCCAGGCGGGACGCCGTGCCGCAGGCGGTGCAGAACTTCCGGCCGGCAGGCAGGGGGGCGCCGCAGCCGTGACACAGGCCCGGACGATGGGCCTGGCGCCCGCCGCCATGGCTGGCGACCTGACCCACGGCGACCTGACGGTCGCGGACCACCTGGCCGCAGGACCGGCAGAACGCCGTCGGCTCCTCCCCCAGCGCCTCGCCGCAGGTGAGGCACAGGCCCTGCGCCTCGTCGGGGTCCAACGCCACCTCGGCCCGCGGGGGCAGGGCCCGGGCCAGGGGGCTACGCTGCATCGCGCCACAGGACGGACAGAACCCGGCCGATGGCTCCACCGTCGAACCACAGTCGTTACATGAATGAGCGGGCGGCGTGGATTCTTCCTCACGCTCGGGAGTCGCCACGGAATCGGTCACGGATCACCTCGGCTGGTTGGCGACCAGGACGGTCAGAACGGTCAGAACGTGAAGTGCTGGCCGATCTCCGCTTTGGTGCTTCCCTTGTCCGAAGAAACCGGGCTCCCGCCGAGGTGCTCGAGGATGCGGTCCTCCACAAAAGCGCTCATGCTGATGCCCTTGTGCTCGCAGTACTTCTTCACCCGATCATAGACTTCGCCCCGTACCGATATCGAGCGTCGTCTTTGCGAATTCGCCATAGCCTTCTCCAAGTAATTCCAACCACGCACCCGGGAATAATCAGATTGGGGCGACTTGAACAAGCATGATGACAATTGGGGCGCCTGTCAAGCGCAAAGTACCCCGAATTACGCCAAAATCCCGTGTTCTGTGCGATGGATTCCGCTGGTTCCGAAACGTTACAGCACCACCACATCCCGGCGGATTCGAATCTGCGAAATCCACCCCGACAGAACGACTCGGCCGCGCCGATCCTCCGCCCATTGGCGTGCGATATCCGGACAGGGGGACGGTTACCGGACGATCGGGGACGGTGGGCCGTCCGCCTCGCCGGAAACCCCTGTCGAGCCAGCGCTGGATTCTGGCACCCGGTTTGCTTGACCCTAGCCGAGTCATGAACTTGCTTACCCGAATGCGACCCGGGAATCGGCCGCGGGAGCGGCTCTGCCGGCTGGGCGCCCCGGCACTGGGAGACGCCGAGTTGCTGGCTGTGGTCCTGGGCCACGGCACCCGGGGCGCCGATGCCCTGGCCACGGCCGCGACGCTGGTGAACCACCTGGGATCCCTACCAGCCCTGGTTGGGGCCGACCCAGCGGAGCTCAGCCTTCTGCCGGGCATCGGACCAGCCACGGCCGCACGGCTGGCCGCCGCTGTGGAGCTGGGCAAACGCGCCCTTTGGCACCAGGCCGACCCACGCCCACGACTGCGCTGTGCCCAAGACGTGCACCGGCTGCTGCGGCATGACATCGCCGGCTTGCACAAGGAGGTATTCTGGGCCCTGGCCCTGGACGCGCAACACCGTCTGCTGCGACAGCTGCGCATCGCAGAAGGCAGCCTCCTTTCGGTGGACGTGCACCCAAGGGAGGTGTTCCGTCCGCTGATCCGGCTCGGGGCGGCGGCAACAATCCTGGCGCACAACCATCCCAGCGGTGACCCCCAGCCCAGCCGCGACGATCTCGAGCTCACCCGACGTCTGCGGTCCGTGGGTACCCTGACAGGTATCCCCGTGCTCGACCACGTGGTCGTGACCTTGACTGACTTTGTGAGCCTCACAGACCTGGACCAACCGTAACTCCCTTGTCGCCGGGCCGACACCATGGGCGGCATTGTGGACCTGTTGCTCGACGCGTGGTATCTTCCATCGTTACGACGGCGCTACAGTCAGGGCTTTACGGATTCGACAGGTCTTTCCATGGATGTCCGATGTGACCAATGCGGGATAATCTACGAGTTCGAGGACGAGCGCGTTGGCGAGACCGGCATCACCGTGAAGTGCACCTCCTGCGGGCACATCTTCAAGGTGTTCAAGCCCGCGGCCAAGATCGCTGATCCCTCCCCCGACCTCGCTGCGCCGAAGCCGGCACCCGTGGAGTCCTCCGCCCCTGCAGCGGACCCCAAACAGGTGGACAAGCGGTGGCTAATCCGCAAGCCCTCCGGCGAGATCTTCAAGTTTCGGGAGCTGACCACCCTCCAGCAGTGGATCGTGGAGCAGAAGGTCTCGCGTGAGGACGAGATCTCCCGCACGGGAAAGGTGTGGGAGAGGTTGGGCGCCATCAAGGAGCTGGAGCCCTTCTTCAAGGTCGTGGACAAGGCGCGGGTGGCGGAGGAGGCCCCAGAGATGCCTCCGGACCTGCGCGACACCGACTCCATGCTGCCAGCAGACACGCCCGTGTCCAAGCCCGCGCCCTCCCGACTGGAGCTGATGGACGAGCGGGCCGAGCCCGATGCCACGCCCGCGAGGATCATCGAAGAAGCTTCGGAGAAGTTCTCCATGGGCGAGCGGGCCGCGCCCACCAACGCCGAGCCGGCATTTCCCACTGGCAAGATCCAGGTGAGCTCAGATGCCGGGAACAAGCAGGCGGCCTGGGAGCACGATTCCGACGCGCGCGGCATTGCCACGGATCGCGCAGACTCGGTGAGCCTCGCCGACGATGAGCTCGCCGCCGTCCGCCGCGGAAGCCACACGGGCCGCAACATGCTGATCATCGCTCTGGGCCTGGTGCTTGGGCTGGGCGGTTTCTTCGCCTGGACCAAGTGGGATCGCATCAAAGAGCTCTTCTCCGGCGCGAGCAACCCCGCCGCCGGATCCTACCAAAAGGGACGCACGGCTCTTCACGGCGACACAGAGGCCTCGTTCAGACGGGCCCAAACACTCTTTCTCCAGATCTACCAGTCCAAGTCCAGCAAGGTCACCGATGCGCAGCGCGCCAACGCCCGGGCAGGACAGGCAGAGGTCTACGCCGCCTGGGCCCAGTACTTGAAAGACGATGCCCAGGACCTTCGCACCGAGGCGATGTTGCTCGAAAAAGGAGGCGTGGCGGGCACCCCGTCCAAGGATCCCCGCCCCCTACGCGCCCGGGCCACCCGCCTGGACAAGGACGCCAGATCCAAGGCGAATATGGCCCTGCGCTACGCCCGCTCAGCACACCTCATGGCGCAGAACCTCCAAACCAAGCGCGCCGTGGCCGAGGCGAGCCGGGTGGCCGGGCTGCCCCTCGGTGAGGTGCAGCGGCGCGTCAAGGCGGCGCAGAGGCTCAGTGGCGCCGACCCCGAGCTGCAGTACACCTCGGCGATGATTGCCTACGATCTGGGTAAGCTCGCAAAGGCTCAGAAGCTGCTGCGCTCCACCATCGCGCTGTGGAACCAGAAGGTGGGCAAGCCCTTCTTCCGCGCACAGATGCGGCTGGCGCGTGTGTACTACAGGCGGGCCCGTCGCGCCGAAGCCGTCGCGGTGCTGCAATCCATCACCAGCCGGAACCCATCCCACGCCAGAGCCCAGCGCCTACTGGACAAGCTCAACGCCGGATCCAAGGTGGTCGCAGTGAGAAAGACCGCGGTGGATGCCGGGGTTCCCGACAGCGGCACCGCCGCGGGAGTGGAACCCGGCATGCGGCCGAAGCTCGGTGATGTCGAGCCTAGCGGGACCTACGACTCGCTGGTGCGCAAAGCGGGCCAGCTTGCCTACGGCGGCAAGAGCAGCCGGGCGCTGACTTTCTACCGCAAGGCGCTCACGCTCAAGCCCTCAGGCGTCGAAGCGCTCACTGGCATCGGCTACTGCTACATGGACCTGCGGCAGACCGGTCAGGCAATCCGACACTTCCGCCGGGCCCTCGCCGTGTCCGGGGCCTATGGCGAGGCCCTCATCGGCATCGCCGAGGCCTTCCAGCGTTCCGGGCGGAGCAGCCAGGCACTGAGCTCCTACAAGAAGTACCTGAAGCACCACCCTTCCGGCCGACGGGCCGTGCTGGCCAAGCAGAACATCAAGGAGCTGGAGGACAAGCTGGGCAAGGGCGCCACGCAGCCCATGGACCGACCCGCGCCCATGGACCGGCCCGCGCCCATGGATCGGCCCGCGCCCATGGATCGGCCCGTGCCCATGGACCGGCCCGTGCCCATGGTTCGCCCCGTGCCCATGGACCGACCCGCACCGATGGTGCGCGACCCGGCCCCCATGAGACGCCCCCCGACCATGGTGCGCGAGCCGCCACCAGTCATGAACTGAAGACCCGCCCAGATCAGCTATACTCTTCGAGGCGCCGCGGGGAATGAATCCGCCGCTGCGCCGGTTGCATCACCGTGGACCGAACGAAACGAGGTACGTATGCGACTCTGGCTGGCCTCCGTGATCCTCTCCACCCTGTTCATGGGACCGGGTGGCAGCTGCATGGGCCCCTCGCCCAAGAAATCGAGCACCGGTGGCGCCGGTCCCGCGTCGGTCGTGGTGATCAACCTGCACGGCACGCTGAGCGAGACCGGCGACGACGGCCGTCTCTTCAGCACCACGCGCAGTCTCCGGACCGTGCTCAAGCGGCTGCGTGAAGCCCGCCAGAGCAAGAAGGTGGACAAGGTGGTGCTGCGCATCGGTCGTCTGCGAACGGGTTGGGCGCAGGTCACCGAGCTCCGCGGGGCCGTGGCTGCCACGCGGAGCAAAGGCAAGCGCGTGATCGCACACCTCGACGACGCCGGCAACCGGGAGTACTACCTGGCCTGCGCGGCCGACGACGTGGTGATGTCCGAGTCCGGCTCCCTGTGGCTGGTGGGGGTGTCGGCCCAGGCCTTGTTCCTGCGCGGCCTGCTGGACAAGGTCGGCATCGAGGCAGAGTTCCTCCACGAGGGCAAGTACAAGGGGGCCGCAGACGCCCTGACCCGCAAGACCATGTCGCCGGCCATGAAGGAGGCCCTCGGCGCGATCCTCGACAACACCTACGCCTCCCTGGTGAGGTCGGTGGCCCAGGGGCGGAACCTGACCCCTGCGCGGGTGAAGCAGCTCATCGATCAGGCGCCCCTGAGCGCAGAGAAGCTCAAGGCGGCGAAGCTCATCGATCGCATCGCGAACCACGAGTCCGACACCCGCACCCTGGCGGCGGGCGGCTCCATCAACTGGCGCTTTGGCAAGAAACGAAAGGACCAGGGCGCCCTCCGCAGCCTCATGGAGCTGTTCAAGCCCAAGACCCTGACCCGGCCGCCCTCGAGCCCTCACCTGGCCCTGGTGTATGCCGAAGGTGCGATCGTGTATGGCCCCAGTCGTAAGGGTCTGGCCGTGTCACCCCATGTGGCGTCGCACCGCTTGATCACCGTGCTGGACAAGGTGCGCGCAAGCGACAACGTCAAGGCCGTGGTGCTGCGCATCAACAGCCCCGGAGGCTCGGCCCTGGCCTCGGACCTCATCTGGCACGCGGTGAAGCGGCTAGCTGCCGTCAAACCCGTGGTGGTCTCCATGGGCGACGTCGCCGCCTCCGGAGGCTACTACATCGCCTCGCCGGCCACGCGGATCTACGCCCAGCCCGTGACCCTGACAGGCTCCATCGGTGTCGTGGGGGGCAAGTTCAACCTGGTCGGCCTGATGGAGAAGATCGGCGTCACGAGCCAGACCCTGACCCGCGGCGCCCGTGCGGACATCTTCAACCTGACCCGCCGCTGGAAACCCGCCGAGCGCCGGGTGATCCAGCAGTACATGCACCGCACCTACAAGCAGTTCATCGCCCGGGTGGCCCAGGGACGAAACCTGGCCCTGCCCCAGGTCGAGAAAGTGGCCCAGGGGCGCATCTGGAGCGGCCAGGCGGCCCTACGCCACAAGCTTGTGGACCGGCTCGGCGGGCTGATGGACGCCGTGGCCGACGCCAAGAAGCTCGGCCACCTCGCGCCGGAATCCAAAACGGCTGTCTACCCGCGTCCCAAGACCTGGATTGAAAAGCTCCAGGAGGGGCTCGGCGGCGGCGACGCCCAGGTGACCCAGGCGATCATGGCTGAGCTCGCGGGCCTGGGCTTCCACCGGGAGCTGCTGGGTGTGGTGGCGGCGCTGCGCGCCTGGCGGCGAGAGCGGGTGCTGACCTGGATGCCTCTCATCGTACGCGTGAGGTAACAGCCCGATCAGGAACAACTTGATCGGGCCCTAGCGGGTCGGAACAACCCCGGCAACTCCTCAAATCTCGTCTAGACCCCTCACGATCCGGTCTGGAGCGCTGGCCTCCAGGGCGGCACGATCCACCGTTCCCGACGCCACGGCGATACACGCGAAGCCGTTGTCCTTCGCCGCGCGTACGTCCCGCGGTGTGTCTCCCACCACCACCACCTCGTCGGCAGACACCTCCCGGCGCAGATGATCTGCGACACGGCGGGCGGCCAGCCGAACCAGAATCGCGCGGTCCGCCGAGTCGTCCCCATAGCCACCACAAACAAAGTGCCCGGCGAGCCCGGCGCGCTCCAGCTTGATGCGCGCGGCATCGCGGATGTTGCCCGTCGCCAACGCCAGGAGGTGCCCCTGGGCCCGCAGCCCATCGAGGCCGGACCGCACCCCGGCCAGGACCCGGAAGCCCGACGACTCCGACACCGCGGTGGGTAGATGCACGAGGTACCGCTCCAGCACCCTGTCCACCTCGCCCGGCCGGGGATCCCGGCCCAAAGCGGCCCGGAATCCCTCGACCACGATGAGCGGATCCGTCTTCCCCGCCGGGCGCACCGTACGCATGGCACCCTCCACGGCGTATAGCTCGACGAAGGTCCGCTCCAGGGCCACGAAGCCGGCACCTCCGCTGAGCAGGAGTGTGCCATCGATATCGATGAGATAGACGATCACCGGCAGACAATAGCACAGCCACGAGTCTGGCTATCCTGCCCGGGCCAGGACCACCCCTTCAACCCGGGCAGCGCCGGCTCGCACCAGGGTGGCCGCGCAGGCTCGCATGGTGGCCCCCGTGGTCATGACATCGTCCACCAGCAGCACCGCGCGGCCGCGGATCTGTGCCGGACGTCGCACGGTGAAGGCCGAGGCGGGAAGACGGCGGCGTGCCGAGGGGGCCAGGGACGCCTGGGCGAGGCGATCCTGCGTCTTGGCCAGCGCCGCGGATCGCACGGGCGGGAGGGAGGCACCGGCCCGACGCGCCCCGCGGATCAGCTCCTGCACCTGGTTGAAGCCCCGACGCCGCATCCCGCCCGCCGACAGGGGCACGGGCACCACCACCTGGGCGCGGGCGGCCACGCGGTGCAGCAGCGGCGCCAGGAGGCCCCCAAGGGCCGAGGCAAGGTCCAGCCTCGGGCCGTACTTGCACCGGCGCAGGGCCCGGGCCACCTCTCCCCCCCACAGGTAGCCCGCCCGGACCCGTTCGAAAGGAGGGGGCTCCTGCTGACAGCGGAGGCAGCACCCCTGCCAGCCGGGGGCGCTGCACACCGGACACCTGGCCCCCGAGAGCGGCTCGAGGGTCACGGCGCATTGCTCACAAAACACGTCCTGGGCCCGGGCCAGGGCACGAGGATGGGCCAGGGGCTCCTCGCAGCCTGCGCACCTGGGCGGGGCGACCCAATCCCACACAGGAGCGAGCAGCGTCACGTGAAGTGGTGGTCGTTGACTCATGTCCAGGTTATCGGCCCCAGCCGCAAAAGGTTGCCTCGTGACCTCGACGGCCTCGGGGGAAGACTCGCGGACCGGTCCGGGTACCAGGGATGCTCAAATCCACAGGAGACCTGTCATGAAGAAACAGACCCGTTCGGTGGGGCCCTGGTCCCTGATCGCCCTCCTCGCCGCCGCGGCCCTGCCGCTGGTCACCGGAGCCGTCGTCTGGGGAGGTCCCGGACCCTCGGACAAGCACGCGGTCTGGAGGGATCCGCCCCTCAAGGGACTGGCGGCGAAGCGGCACCGCGTGCTGGAAAAGATCCCCGGCGATCCATCCGTGCTGGTAAACGTGCGCTACGAGCACCTTCCCGCCACCCACGACATGACCCTGCTGGGCAAGGCGGCCCTGCCAGCCCTGGAGCGTGGCCTGACCCACAACGTGAAGCCATCGGTGCGCCAGCGCATCGCCTGGGTGCTCACGGACCTGGCGGACCACCACAGCCGCAGCGTGCTCCGCGCCTCCCTCAAGGACTGGAACAGCACGGTCCGGCGTCAGGCGATCCAGGGACTGGCCGCCATAGGCGATAGCGGCGCCCAGAAGCTGCTCTGGCAGCGCTATGACGATCCCGAAGAGACAGACAGCGTCCAGACCGCCGCCCTCAAGGCTCTGGGCCGTATCGGCGCGATCAAATCTGCCCCGCGGCTGGTAAAAATCCTCGCCGACAAAAAAGGGACGCTGTCGTCAGACACCCGCGCCGCCGCCCTGCATTCGCTGTGGGACCTCCGCCACCAGATGAGGGCCAAGCGCCTGCGCCGCACCCTCACCCTCGCCCTGACCAGTGACGACGCGGACCTGAACACCTTCGCGGCGGCCGCGGCGGCGGAGCTGCGCGACAGCTCGCCAGTGGTGCGAAAAGCGCTGATCAAGCGGATACGGCACCCCAATGCCAACGTGCGAAACCTGGCCGTATACGCCCTGGGAGAGATCGGTCACAAGGGATCCATCCGCGCCCTGCGCAAGCGAATGGACTCCGCAAGATCGGCGCGCCTGCTGAACAACATCGCCTTCGCCCTGCGAAAAATGGGAGACACCCGGGTCATGACGCTCCTCGGTGGGCTCCTGTCGCACCGCCTGGCCATGATCCGCCTGAACGCGGCCTACGTGCTGGGCGACATCGGCGACCCGGCGGCAATACCGCTGCTGACGGGGGCACTGAAGGACCCCTCCGACTTTGTTCGCGCCTCTGCCATCAACGCCCTGGGGCGGACGGGAAGCCGCAAGGCCGTGCCTCACCTGAAGCCCCTGGCGACCAGCCGGAACATATCCCTGCGCGTGGAGGCGCTCTTCGCGTTGAATCGCCTCACCCGAGGCGGGTACAACAACCGCATCGCCAAGGAGCTGTTGTTTCACAAGCTGCCGTCAGTGCGTAGAACGGCGGCACTGGAGCTGGCACGCCGCAAGGACACGCGGGCCATCCGGCCGCTGCTGTTCTGTCACTCCAAGGGGCGCTGCACCAGCCGAACCCTCGCCCGCTCCCTGGAGGACATTCGCCACTGGCGGGCCACGCCGCCGCTGCTGGTGGCCTACAGCCGTCAGCTGTCGGGCTACTCCTCGGGGGCCACCCGGCTCCTCCAGGCCGTGGGCAAGCGGAAGCTCAAGCCGGGTCACCGGGAGTTGCTGCGCAGTCTGCTCACCATCGGCAAGTGGAAACCCACCCAACGCCGCCCGCTGCTGCGACTGCTGGGGCGTCTGCGGGACCGGAGCGCCCGCGGCGCCTACTGGGGGTTTCTGGGGAGTCGAGATCGGCTGACGCGGCTCAACGCCGCCTTCGCCCTGGCAAACCAGGGCTATGGTCGCGGAAGGACGCTGCTGATCAACGCCCTGACCCAGGCCGCGCCACGGGTCAAGCGGGGTGCCGCGGATCTGCTCCGCTCCCTCACCCACAAGAAAACCCGGACCACCGTGCGCGCTGAGCTCAAAAAGGCGCTCAAGGGTCACGGCCCCGACACCCGCCTCGCGGCGGCCTATGCCCTCACGGGATGGGACGCCGCGGCCGGTGTGAAGATCCTCATCCAGAGCCTCACCAGCCCCAGCCGACGGGTGCGCCACGAGGCGGCCTACTACCTGATGCGGCCGGAGATGCGTCGCCACAGGGCGCTGGTCGCCAAAGCCCTGGCGGCCCAGAAGCGTCCGGCTGTGCGAGGCACCCTGCGCCGCATCCTACGCCAGATCACGCCGGGCACCCTCAAGAAGGTGTCTGACTGGGTGACCCTCTGAGCCAGCCCGATCACAGACCGGCGCCGACCCCTGCCCGGTGGTGGGCGCTCCCCGTGGCGGCGACCGTGGTGACCACCGGGATCCTCTGGGACCCCCACACCTCCTCCTACGGCGCCCTCAAGGGCGTGCTGCTGCCCTTGGGTGCCCTGACAGCAGTCCTCGCCGCCTGGGCCAGGGTGCGACGGGGCGCCACCTGGGATCTGGGACCACCCACCGTGGCGGTTTTGGGCCTGGTGCTGTGGGCCGCGGCCAGCCTCTGCTGGGCCCCTTCGGTTGCGTCGGGGCTGAGCGACCTGACGCCTGCCCTGTCGGCGGTGGCCCTGGTCCTGGCCGGGCGGGTGCTGCTCCAAGGGGCCGGCGCGGCCAGGGTCCTGGCGACGGCCATGGCTGGATCCGGCCTGGCGGCCTCACTATTGGCTCTGGCTGACCACGGCCTGGGCCGGACCCTGATCTCAGGCACCATTGGAAACCCGAACCACCTGGCCATCTACCTGGCCGCCACAGGGCCGGCCCTGGTGTGGGTGGCCTGGTCAGCCCCGCTCGCCGGGGCCGGAGCCTCGCTCCGGTGGCGGCTGATCCGCCTGACGGCCATGGTGGGACCGCCTGTGGCGGCCATGGGGCTGTCGGGCTGCCGAAGCGCCTGGCTCGCCGTCGGAGCAGGCGCCCTCGTCGCCGTGGCCCTGACGCGCCCCACCCGACAGCGCCGTTGGTTGGCCCTGGGCCTGGCGCTGCTGCTTTGTCTGACCCTCGGCGCGGCGGCGACGATGGGACCGGCCTCCTGGCGGAAAAGACTGGGAGGCCGACTCTACCTGGCGCGCATCTCGGCGACACTCCTTGGGGCCCGCACCGCAACGGGCCACGGCGTGGGTGGGTTCGCCATACGATTCCCCGAGGCCCAGGCCACCCGGCTGGCAGCACACCCCGAAGAGCGCCCCCTGTGGACCAACGCCCGCACTGCCCACTGCGAACCGTTACAGGTGCTGGTGGAGCTTGGCCTCGTAGGTGGGCTGCTGTGGCTCCTGGTGACGGCCCTCGCGGTCGGCGCCATGGTAGGAGGCCGGGGCCCGCCGCCCCCCCGACGGTTGGTGGCCTCGGCCAGCCTGGTGATCCTCGGGGTGTCCGGCCTTGCGGAGGGGAGCCTTCACACCGCGGCCCTGCTGACCCTGGCCGCGGCCAGCGCGGCGCTCCTTTGGGAGCCTGGATCCACCCGTTTGGGCTCGCTGCACCGCGCGTCCTGCGTGGCCGTGGTCCTGGCCTTCACGACCTCAGCGGCGACCGTAGCCGCCGCTCGACACTATGCCGCAGATCGCCTGGTGGCCCGGGCCCAGCTGACGGCGTCGCCAAGGCAACGACTGGCCCTGCTGCGACGGGCCACCGATCTCGCGCCCAACCCGGGCCGCGCGCGGTTCTACCTGGGTCTGACCCTGGCGCGCACGGGCCAACCGGAAGAAGCCGCCAGGTGCCTGCGCCGATCCGCCCGCGACTTCCCCAACCTCGGGACCTCCATCGCGCTGGGCAACGTGCTCATGAGCCAAGGCCGCTTTCGGGAAGCGGCCGCGGCCTACGGACACGCCGCCTGGCTCCACCCGCGGTACGCCGCCGCCCACCACAACCTCGGCCTGGCCCTGCAACGCCTAGCCCGCTTGCCCTACCGGATGTCGTGCGATCGCGAAGGATCCTGGTTTCCCGGGGTCGCCCGCGACCGACCCAATACGGGCTGTAATTGCGAGGAGGCGGGAGGCCCCTGGGGAACCAGGAGACGAGCGAAGGCGCGGCAGGCTGGCGAGATTTGCAGACAAAGACTGCTCAGCGCCTCCCGAGCGAGCCTCCGCCGGGCACGGCGGCTGTGGCCCGGTCGCTGGCTGGAGCCCTGGCGGATCCGCGCAATCCGGCGCCTGATCCGCCCCGCCGCCGGACCGTCCTGACTCGAGAGGGCCCCTACTTCTGGTGATGGGTCAACGAGTCCCAGGCGCCGCTCATGAGCTCGTCCTCGATGCGGGCTCGCAGGTCACCCAGGTCCCTCGGCAAGGGCAGCTGCTGATACAGCGCCACCACGTCCCGCACGGGTGGGCTGGGCTTGAGTGCCTCGGGGGGTAGCTGGCGGAGCTTCACCTCGGTGCCGGGCACCACATCCTCGATGAAGCCCTTCTTGAGGGCCACGCCCAGGCGTGACGGGCAGCGACAGGGGTTCATGGGATGCACATGCTCGCAGCGCGGAGCGAGGTAGTCGACGACCTTCTTTTTCGCCCTGGACAGCCGCACCTTGAGGGCGGCCGGGGTGATACCCAGGCTAGCAGCGGCCTGGTTTGGCTTGGCGTTCATCATCACCACCATCACGAAGGCCATGCGCTCGCCCAGGCTCAGGCAGTTGAGAACGGCGGTCATGCACCCCTGCTTGAGCTCCCACAGCAGCAGGCACCTCTCAGGGTCTGTGAGCACGTCCGTACGGGTGACCTGGGTGGGATCCCCCCGGATCGTGTCGTCCAGATAGTCAAAGGTGATGCGCGCGCCGCTGTCGAGGCTCCCCAGGGCCACGTGCACGCCGATCTTCAGGAGCCACGCGCCGTTCTGAGCATCACCAGGAAGCTTGTCCCGACCGAGGTAGGCCCGAAGGAAGACCTCCCGGGTCTGCTCCTCGGCCCGCTGGGCGTCGTTGCCGACCCGGTAGGCGAAATTGTACACGTCGTCGAGGTGCTGCTCGACGATCTGAATAAAAGTCTTGGCCTTCACAGTATGTGTGATTCCAGCAACGTCTATTACATGACGTTTTTATCACGAATCCCCACCGTGCACCAGCGCTGCTGGGGAGCGATCTCAGGCGAATTTGCGCGTCAAGGGGCCTTGGCGAAAAGTTGCTGCAAGGCCCAGACCTCGCGCGCGCGAAGGCCGGCATACTGCACGCCGAGTCCCACTGCTGGCTGGACCCAGCGAACATGGGCGTCCACTTCCACGGGATCATCCAACTCGGGCAACGCGAACTTCACCCGGACCACCGCGCCGAAGGGAATCGACGCGTCCAGGTTCACGAACAGCCCACCCAGGGACATGTTCTTGGTCACCGACGAAAAGGTCTGACCATCGTAGAATATCTCGACCGAAATCTCGATGTCGTAGCGTTGTTGGGCGCGTCTGCAACTGCCGTCGTTCACCACTGCCTCCGCATTTCGTCATCCACTATCGGACCGATCCCGCTGTCAGTCAAGCTACCAAGGGCCCCCAAAATCACGAGAAGCGCGTCGCACTACATCCGGACGTCAATGAGGGCTTTCTGCCGCAGAGATTTGACCCAAGCCGCAGTTCGCTTGGCCGCCCGGAGGCGGTAGAGCCGCGCCTTGAGGCGGCGCTTGATCTTGTCGAAGGGCAGCGCCTCGGACTCCTTGCGCGCATGGATGTACACAATGTACAGCCCCGAGTCAGTTGAGATGGGGCCGACCACCTTCTTGGCACCGGTGACAGCGAAAACCGCCGTCTCCACCTGGGGAGGCAAGGTCCCCCGTCCCACGAAGCCGAGGGCGCCCCCTCCCGAGCGGGTCTCCGGGTCATCAGATACCTGCCGCGCCAAAACAGCCATGGCGACCTTCCCGGTCCGCAGCCGTTTGACCAGCCTGTGCGCGCGGCTCCGCTGGTTCGCGAGGCCATAACGCCCCGAACCGGACCGGTCCACTCGCAAAAATATCTGGCTCAGCTTCAGCTTGAGGCCCACGCCCATGCGTGAGACGCTCTTTTGATAGTGCGCCCGGACCTCGGTCCACGAAACGCTGATTCGGGAACGCACGGCGAGATTGATCGTCTTGAGGCGCAGGATCTGCTTTCGCAGGTCGCTACGGTAGCTGGAAAAGGGATACCCCTCTTGGGCCAGGGTGGCGATGAGCTCCTTGAGCGTGAGCTTGTTTTGACGGAGCACGGTCTTGATGGCCTTGTCCACGTCACTGCTGCTCACCTTCAGCTTCCGCTTCTTTCCCTCCTCTTCGATGAGGATGGCGTCGACGAGCTTGACGAGCTCCCGGCGCTGCAGCAGTCGGAACTGCCGCTGTCGCATCTTGGGATCGCGGATCTGCGCCAGCTTCGGCAGGTACTCCCGAACACGCGTGTTGAGCTCGGACAGAAGAACGATTCGCTCGTTGACCACCGCCACGACGCGCTCCACAATTTCGGCCTGAGCCGTCGTGGGATACACCATCGCTGCGCCCACGGAAATCGCCACCAACCAACGGAAGGGTGTTCTCGCCATGTTTGCTCCGGGGCGCCTCACGTCCAGTGCGGGCTGCCGCCTGGTCCATTGGGCCCCTGCCGACCCCGAGGGGGTTGCCCTGCGGACGCCCAGCACCTTCTACTTCATGGGCTTTCTAAGACGCACCGGGGCGCTCCGACGCCCTGGGCCGCGGCGGCCACGACGCATCCTGCGCCCCGGGAAGCCCCGTCGCATACCCATGCGACCACTCCGGCGACCCCGGCGAAGCCCACTGCGCCCCTTGGATCCACGACGCTGGATGGTGGTGTCGATCTTCACCGCCGCGAGCTTGTCCTCGTGCACCGAGACCTTCGCCTTGGCGCGCAGGCCCTTCTTGAAGCCCTCCAGTGCCTTGCGGCGCTTGTCGCGTAGGATACGCGTGACGATCTGCTGCTTGACCTTCGGGTCATCGACCTTGCGATTGATGGCCTTGCGTCGGTGGGTCAGCTTGATGACGTGCCAGCCGAGCTTGGACTTGACCGGCCCGCCCACGTCCCCACGCTTGACGAGCTTGAAGGCGGCCTCGATGACCTCCTTGGGCACACGCTTGTCGGCCTGGGTGAAGTACCGCAAGTCCCCGGCTCGGCGCTTGGTGGCCTCGTCGGTGGAGTGCTTTTTGACCAGCGCGCGGAAGGCTCGCGGGTCGTTTCCCTTGGCCTTGACCTCGGCCAGCACCTTGGCAGCCTCAGCCTTTTCGCCGAGCAGGATGTGCGACGCCCGCACGGTCTCGGGCTTGTTGTACTGGGCCTTGTGCTTGTCGTAGTAGGCCTTGACGTCCTCGTCGGAGATGGCCGAGCGCTTGACCTTCTCCTCCACCACGCGCTGGCGGAGGCGCTGGATCATCACCTGGCGCAGCATCCGGACCACGTCCGGGTGCTTGGCAAAGCCGCGCCGCGCGGCCTCCTTGGCCAGGACCTCGAACTCGATCATCGAGTCGAGCAGGGCGCGCTTCTTCTCCAGGGACTCGTACCGGCCCCGCACGTAGCGGGACATGCGGTTGATGCGCTCGGCCAGGTCACCGACGGTGATGACGGCGTCCCCCACCTTGGCCAGCTCGAGCTTGCGGTCCTTTTCTGGGATGACTGGCTTTTTCACGGCCGGCTTCACGGCCGGCTTCGCGGCCGGCTTCGCGGCCGGCTTGGCCTTGGCGACCACTTTTCTAGGGGCCACTGCCTTCTTCGGGGCCGGCCTCATGGCTTGGGCCAAAAGAGAGGACGCTCCCACCACGGCCACCACCACGACGGGTGCGGCCCAGGTGATCCAACGATTGAGATTCCGTTTCTTCATAGGTTCTGCTCCCAATGCTAAGGCGCGCGGCCGGTTAGTGCCTGTGACCGTGATGGCCGCCGCGACCGGGGGGGCCACCGCGACCGCGGGGGCCACGCCGTCCGGGCATCATGTGCCGATCGCCACGGCCCCTCCGCGGCGCGGGAGTGGACATGTCGATCTTCACGAGATTGAGTCGCTCCTCGAGAATCTTCTTCTCGGGCTGGCTCGCCTTGAACTCACCCATGAGCTTTTTGATGAAGGCCTTCTTCTTCTCCTGCCACTTGTCGCGCATCACGCGCTTCTTCACGTGGAGACGAGCCTGACCATAGGTCCGCTTGCGGGCCGGCCGACGTCCGGTGAAGTAGATCACGTGGAAGCCCATCTTGGTCTTGATGGGACCCACCACCGTTCCCGGCTTCTTGAGGGGCCAGGCAGCATCGACGATGGGCTTGGGGATCTGCGCCAACGAGCCCCGCGCCAGGCCGCGGACCTTGCCGGTTTTGTCGAAGTATCGCAGGTCGCCGGCCCGCGACTTGGTCGCTTCGTGGGTGGAGCTCTTCTGAACCAGGCGCCGGAACTCCACGCGGCTCTTGCCCTTGGCCGCGGCGGCCACCTTGTTGGCGGCGGCCATGGTCTTGACCAGGATGTGGCTGACCCGGACGAGCTCGGGTTGGTTGTAGTCCTCCTGGTGCTTCTCGAAGAAGGCCTTCAGCTCGGCCTCGCTGGGCTCAGCGGTCTTGAACTCCGTCCGGAGCTGCCGCATGAGCTTGGAGACCATCAGGTTCTTGAGGGTGCGTTGGACGTAGGCGTCCTTCTCCAGCCCCTGGCTCTTGGCCGCGGCGAACTCGAGCACGGGCATGATGAACTCCCGCTCGAGGTACTGCTTTTTGCGGTCGATCTTGGTGTACCGACGCCGGTTGAACACCGACTGGCGGTGGATGCGGTCGTAGAACTCACCCTTGGTGATCTTCTTGCCGTCCACCACAGCCAAAACGATGGCCCGCTCCTCAGGGCTGAGCTTGGGCACGGGCCGTCGGCCGTGGCGTCCCTTCTTGGTGGTCTTGCTCTCCGCTGGCTGATCGTCGCTCTTTTTGCAATCGACCCCAGAGGCGCTGAGCAGCAGCGCCAATCCAAAGCCGATCAGACGCGATTTCCTCATCGCAATTCTCCTGTGTCTGGACCCCGATTCACCCCTCCTGGTCGATCTGGAACTGGGCTCGGGGCTCGAAGCTATCCTCATGATATTAAGCCATTTTACGAAGTACTTTCCCTAACACTGGCCAGGATGTGATGCAAGCTCTTTTTGGCTTCGGACAGCCGATTGCCATCCCCAGAGGCCTCTATCCTGTGCACAAGCCTGAAATCAGGGGTGAAGCTATACCGTCGGGGTTGCGTCAGAACCAGGTCCCGAATCCAGGCCGGAGAGAGGGTCGTCGACTCGTCCAGCACCAGGGTGAGGCGGTCGCCCGTGAGCTCCACGGCCCGGGCCGCAACCTGGCGAGCCAATCCCTTGAGTACCATCAGATCCGCCAGCAACAGCACCTCGGTGGGCGGGCTGCCGAATCGGTCAGCCATCTCGGCCACCACGGCCTCGGCGTCTGACTCCCCAGCCACGTCGGCCAGGCGACGGTAGTAGTGCAGCCGTTGGCCCGCCTCGGCCATATAGTCGTCCGGGATGTAGCTCGCCACGTCGCTGGCCAGGTCTGGATCGTGGTCGGCCTGGAGGGGCTCACCCCGGAGCTCGGCCACGCACTCGGACATGATGCGCGTGTACTCCTCGAAGCCCACCGCCGCGATGCTGCCCGACTGCTTGGCCCCGAGCAGATCTCCGGTGCCCCGGATCTCCAGATCCGCCGTGGCCAGCTGAAACCCCGCGCCGAGGTCCCCAAATCGCTGCAGGGCCTCCAGCCTCTGGCGGGCTTCGGGGGTGATGGCCGTCATGGATGGGACCATCAGCAAGCAGTAGGCGCGGACCTTGCCCCGGCCGATCCGCCCGCGGAGCTGGTACAGCTGCGCGAGGCCAAAGCGATCGGCGTCGGCCACGACCATGGTGTTCGCACGGGAGATGTCCAGGCCGGACTCCACGATGGAGGTACACACGAGCACGTCGTGGTGGCCGGCCACGAACTCCGCCATGACCCGCTCCAGGCTACGATCCTCCAGACGCCCATGGGCCTCCGCTACCCGGGCCTCGGGCACGAGCCGGCGGATCTCCTCGGCCCACCATGCCAAAGAGCCCCGCCGGGAAGGATCCCGCCGCAGTGGCGGTGAGCGCTGGCCTCGCCGCGAGCCGCCTTGCGCCGCGCTGGCCGCCGCCAGGGGCGGTCCCGCAATGTAAGGCATCACGAAGAAGACCTGCCCGCCCCGGGCCAGCTCGCGCCGGATGGCGTCGCGCACCACCTGGGGCGAGGTGGCGGTGACATAGGTCCGCACGGCCTGGCGGTCAGTGGGCGGGGTCGCGATGAGCGAGAGATCGCGCAGCCCCAGCATGGACATGTGAAGGGTGCGTGGGATGGGCGTGGCCGTGAGGGTGAGCACGTCCACCTGGGTGCGCAGCTGCTTGAGGCGCTCCTTGTGGGCCACGCCGAACCGCTGCTCCTCGTCCACGATGATCAACCCCAGCTTGGCAAAGCGCACGTCCTTCGAAAGGAGGCGGTGGGTGCCGATTGCGATGTCCGCGCGGCCGTCGGACATGGCCGCCAGGGTGCGCCGCTGGGTGGCCTTGGGCCGGAAACGACTCAGCCCGTCCACGCGGATGGGGAAATTCCGGAGCCGCTCTCGGAAGGTGGCCACGTGCTGCTCCACCAGCACAGTGGTGGGAGCCAGCATGGCCACCTGGCGACCGTCGAGCACCGCCAGCACCGCCGCCCGGAGGGCCACCTCGGTCTTGCCGTAGCCCACGTCGCCGCACACCAGCCGATCCATGGGCCGGGGCCTCATCATGTCGTCGCAGACGGCCTCGATGGCGCTCTGCTGGTCGGGGGTCTCGGCAAAGGGGAAGGTGGCCTCGAAGGCCCCGAACAGGTCGTCCGGGCCGGCAAAGGCATGGCCCGGCAGGGCTTCCCGCTGGGCGTAGAGCTTGAGCAGCTCCTCTGCCAAGCGCCGTATGGACTCGGAGACCTTGCCCCGGCTGCGCTGCCAGGTGACCCCCCCCAGCTTGTCGAGCCGGGGCGGGCGGCCCTCGGCGGCCACGTACCGGTGCACCTCCCCGAAGCGGTGCACCGGCAGGTACAGCCGCGTCTCGGCCTGGTACGACAGCAGCATGAAGTCGCCAGCCACACCCCTGACCTCCTCCCGCCGGAGCCCGTCGTACCGCCCCACACCGTGGGTCTGGTGCACCACGTAGTCCCCCTCTGTCAGCTCGGAGAGATCGCCCAGCCTCGGCAGGGACCGACCCCGGCGGCGGGCCCGTCGGACCCTGCGACCGAAGAGCTCCTCCTCGGCGAAGACTGCGGGGCCACCCGCCAGGGTGAACCCGTGGGCCAGATGCCCCAACCGGAGCTCCACCGTGGCATCCACCCCCGGGTCGCCGGGCGAGGGCAGACCGTAGCCCTCGGCCGGGAACCGCACCGAGGTCGGGACACCGTGGTGGGTGAGCAGCGCTCCCAGGCGCGTGGAGGCGCGCTCGTCGGGGCTGACCACGATGGTGGGTTGGCCCTGGTCCAGGCACCGGCCGAGGGCCTCGGCCAAGGGGGCGAGCACCTCCTGGCCACGATCCGCTTGCAGCCGCCTCACGGCATGTACGAGGCCGGTGTGTCCCTCGGCCTGCAACCCGAAGCGGGCGGCTTGGTCGGCGCTCGCCAGACCCTCCGCGTCACCACCGGGCAGCCGCTCGAAGGAGAGCCGATGTCTCACGGAGCCCAGGTGCGCTGACAGGTCGGGCGGCTCGACGAAAATCTCGGCGGGGGGCAGCGCCAGCTGGTGGTTCTCCAGCCGCTCGACATAGGCGGCCGCGTAGCCCTCGGTGGCTGCCTGGGCCTCCCTGACCAGGGCCGCGGGTTCCTCCAGCACCCAGACCGCCTCGGGTGGCAGGTAGTCCCACAGGGGCACCAGGCGGCTGTGAAAAATGGGAACCAGGGACTCGGAGCCGAAGAAGTCAGCTCCTTCCTCGATCTGCCCGAGGATGAACCGGATCCGTGACGACGGGTGGTTGGCCGCGTCCGCGGCCTCCAGGAGCCGCTCCCGGGGGCGGGAACCGGCGGTGACCACGGTCTCCCGCACGGGGTGCACGTACACGGCCTCGATCTCCCGCAGGGTGCGCTGGGTCTGGGGATCATACAAGCGGATGGAGGCAACCACGTCCCCGTCGAGCTCCAGACGAACGGGGTATCGGTAGACCGGTGGGAAGAGATCCACCACGCCACCGCGCACCGTGAAGGCGCCCTCGTCTTCCACCACCGGCAGGGGCTGGTAGCCGGCCCGCAACAGGGTCTCGGCCAGCCTCTCCCGGTCGATGGACTCACCGGCCACCACCAGCTCACACAGGGAGTCGAACACGTCCGCGGGCAGGGCCCGCCGCACCAGCGAGCGCACCGACAGGACCAGAACCGGCCCGGTGAGGTCCTGCAGCAGCCGGAAGAGCACGGCCTGGCGCTGCAGGATCGTCCGCCGGTCGGGCACCAGGTCGGAGTAGGGCGACACGTCCACCTCGGGCAACAGCAGCGTCCGGGGCGGCGCGAGTGGGTCGGCGGCAGGCGGAACGGGCGGCCGCCAGAGCACATCCAGCTCGTCGGCCACCTGGAGGGCCCGGGCCTCGTCGACGCAGACCACCACCAACGGCCGGGCCTCGAGGCCGGCTGCCAGGACTCGCGCCATCACCAGGCTGGCCACCGCGCCCTGGGCGCCGGTCACCACCGTGTGGGGTGTGCCTCGCTCCAGCGAGGTGACGATGCGATCGAAGGGCGGCTCCATGGCGAGGGCAATATAACCAAAGACCGCGTCAGATCCACACCGAACGCCAGACGGCACTCCAAAGGCCATCGGGCGGCCATCCAGACCAGCCCCTTGACACCGCCCCGGATGTTCCAATAGCGTCTATGACTCGTGAGCAAACCCCGGGTAAAAAAGCGCTCCCCGCCGATAAAAGGCGGCACCAGCGAAAAACGAAAAGCGGACGCTCCACCAGCGCCTGCAGCCGACGGGCCCGCACCCCCGGAGGCGTCAGGGCCGGCTGTCGCACTGACCATCCTGCGGAGGACGGACTGGCGCGTCACCGCCGCCGTGCTCCTGTTCGGGGTGCTGTTGTATGTCCCCTTCGCCGGCTCCTATGGCCTCTGGGACCCCTGGGAGACCCACTACGGCGAGGTCGCGCGCACCATGCTGCAGCGCAACGACTTCATCACCACCTACTGGCAGGACGAGGTGTTCAAGTCCAAGCCAGTCCTGACCTTCTGGATGCAGGCGGGGGGCATGGCCCTGTTCGGGCTCAACAGGGACGGCGCCCCGGCGGGCGAGATGGCCCTGTCGACCCTGCCGGAGTGGGGCATGCGGCTGCCCTTTGTGCTGGTGAGCATCTTCTGCCTCTTTGCGCTGTACCTGCTCGTAGCACGAATGGTGAGCAAGCGAGCGGGTGTGCTGACCGCCGTGATTTGCGCCACCACGCCCCAGTACGCCCTCATCTCGCGACAGTCCATCACCGACATCCCCTTCGTGGCGCTCATGAGCGCAGGCCTGTGCTTCTTTTTGTTGGGGCTGTTCGTAAACGAGGACGAGGAGCCCCCGCGCTACCAGATCCCCCTGGGCGCGTACAAGCTGAGCTTCACCACCTGGCACCTGTTCACCGGCGCGCTCCTGGTTATCGTGCTCCCGCAGCTGTACCTGATGATCTTCGACATCGGCTGGCTGCACCACCGATCCATTTCCTTCGGCTCGAGCCGGCTGCAGCTGTGGGGCCTGCCCTACGCCGTGCCCTGGCTGGCCCTGGTGGGCTTCTACCTGTTTTCCACCCTCTCCACCGGGGCGCGGAAGGCCCGGCACGTATACGTGCACATGGCCTGGATGCTCTGCGCGCTGGCCGTGCTGGCCAAGGGGCTCGGAGGCATCGCCATCCCCCTGGCCGTGGTGGGGCTGTACCTGGTGGTGCTCCGCCAGTGGAAGTGGATGGCGCGGCTCGAGGTGGTGCGTGGCCTGGCGCTGTTCTTGCTCGTGGCGGCGCCCTGGCACCACGCCATGTGGATCCGCCACGGCCGGGCCTTCTGGAACGAGTACTTCGGCCACCACCACTTCAAGCGTGCGCAGCTCGGTGTGCACGGCGAGCGGGGCTCCTTCGACTACTTCGTCCACCAGCTGGGCATCGGCATGTTCCCCTGGAGCGCGCTGGTGCCGGCGGCCTTGCTGCGGTGGATCACCGGCAGCGCGGGCGCCCGGGACCGCCGAGCGCACCTGGCGATCTTTGCGCTGGTGTGGGCGGCCGTGGTCTTTGCCCTCTTTTCCCTCATGGAGACCAAGTTCCACCACTACACCCTGCCGGTGATCCCGCCCCTGGCCATCCTGCTCGGGCTCTGGCTCGACGACGTGATGGAAAGCCCCCGGGTCGCCTCGCTGGTGGGTGTGATCGCCGGGGTGGGGCTCACCCTGCTGCTGGTGCGCGACCTGGTACGCGATCCCCAACATCTGGTGGTGATGTTCATCTACAAGTACGACCGGCTCTTCCCCTACGAGCTGGGCTTCGAGCCCTGGCTCGCGGCGGGCGGGCTGGCCTGCGCGGTGGCCATGGCCCTGGTGGCCGTGCCGAGGCTGCGGCGCTACGGCGCCTGGGCGTTGCTGGGCAGCGCGACGCTGTTCACCCTGTGGACCATCGACTGGTACCTGGTCCAGCTCTCGCCCCACTGGGGCCAGAAGAACCTGCACGCCATCTACCACCGGGTCCGCAAGGGCCCCGCCGAGCGGCTCATCGCCTGGCAGCTCAACTGGCGAGGCGAGAACTTCTACAGCAAAAACCAGGTGGTCGTACACATGCAGCCCAAGGACACGCCCAAGTTCAAGGCGTACCTCAAGCGGCACACCGGCCAGCGCCACTACCTGGTCATGGAGCAGGGACGCCTCGCGAGCCTCAAGTCGGTCCTGGGCCAGATAGGCGCCAAGGAGACCCTGGAGCTGGTGGGGGCGGGTGGACAGGCGTGGCCCGACAACTGGATTCCCCACTATCGGGTCGAGCGAATCAAGGTGCTGTACCGCGAACGCAAGGACCTCTCCGCGCTGTGCCAGCGGTACAAGTCCAAGCTGTCCGACCTCGAGGTGCCCGGCGCTGCCAAGCGGTTCAAGGGCAGCGACATGGCCAACAACTGGTGGGGTGGCCACTGCCACAAGTTCGTCGACGCCGAGCGCAAGGCCTTCCACAAGCGCTGCAATGGGCCGGGGGCCACCCAATCAGCCGACGACTGCGACCGGTCGCGGGCAGACCTACGGAACCACTCGCAGCTGTGTAAGGCTGCCCGGCGCGCCCTGGGTCACTACCCCTACCCCGACTGCTTCGAGCAGTATCTCAACAACAAGTTCATGCTCGTCCGCTTCGTCCCCTGAACCCACTCGTGGTACTGTTCTCACCATGGAGCGGCTCGACACCATATTGACCAGACACGGCTACTCCATGGGCCTGGTCATCGGCGCGGCGGGGGTGCTGTTGCTGGGCCTGCTCGTCCTGTGGCGCAGCGAGGGGCCTACGCTGCCCAAATCCCGCACAGGGGCGGCCGGTGACGGCATGGCACCCGTGACCCCCCGCCCCCGGGCTCACTCGAGGCTCGCCAAGCGCCAGCGGGCATATGTACAGCGGCTGCTGGCCGACGCCCGGCGCTACGACGTCGACCTGGAGCCCAGGAAGCTCTTCGCGCCCTTCCCCTATGTCGTTACCACAGGAGCCTGGAGCCTGGCCGCCCACCGCGGCCGGTTGGTCACCGCCGAGCTGAGGCTGACCACCGAGGTCCGCAAGCTGGACACCCCCCTGGGGGCGCTCGGTCGCTACCAGGCGCCGACCCTCGTGCTCAATGTGGAGAACCGAACGGACGACCACATCGCCTTCCGCGTGGTCACGCGCCCCAGCGGCAAGGCAAACTGCCGCAGCAAGGCCATGATCGCACAGACCACCTTCGTCCTCGGGCCCCGGGCGGCGCTGAGCCGAACCGAGTGCCTCGCCAGCGGTCGGGGAGACCGCCTCACGGTGCACCACCTCGACGTGATGCGCATCCCGGCGTTGTCCTACCACTACCTGGTGAAGCTCAAGCCCACGGCCATCCTTTTGTCCGCGCGCACCAGCCAGGGACACCGCACCCCTGCTGGACACACCCTGTGCGGCAGCGTGCCACGGCAGAAGATCAAGCAGGGCGTCCAGGCCGGCACCGCGACCTGGGCAGACGTGATGGACTTCTACGCCCGGTACACCTGCGATCGGTTCGACTTCCGAATCGGCTACCGCAGACCCGGCCCTGAGCCGAAAGAGAGCCCGGTGATCAAGCCCAAGCCGTAGACCAGCGCCCGCCCGCGTCAGGTCCCGGACCACTCGCCACTCACCACTCACCACTCACCGCTCACCGCTCACCGCTGGATGTTCGAGCTTCGGACCCCCGCCTTGAGCAGACGTTGGATCTGCCGGATCCGCGTCTTGATCCGCTCGACGCGAAGCCGGTTTTTGTCACGACTCTCGATCCGCAGCCGGAGCCGAAGGAGCCGGAGCTCAGCGCCCATCTCCAGGGACCGCCCCACGGTCAGCTCGCGGATGAGGGATCGCGCCAATGAATGTGCCCCCCTCTTCAGGAGAAGCTCGGCCTTGAGGGCCACCAGCGCGGGCGCGCGCGGGTGGATGCCCAGGCCCGCGTCGGCAACCTGCTCCGCGCGCTTGGCCCGCCCTGCGCGCAGGTAGATCTGCCCGTAGCGATCATAGGCCGACGCGCTGGGCTCCACCTTTACCAGCGCCTCGGACCAGTGCAGCGCCAGGGCCAGATCCCCGTGTCGGAAGGTCAAGTCCGACAGGGCCTTGAGGGGCTCGGTGCTTGCGGGCTCCTGTGCCAGGATCTGTTGGTAGGCGCTCAGGGCTTGAGCCATCCGCTTTTCGGCGACCAACCTGCGGGCAAAGACGGTCGCGGCGCCCCGATCCATCCGGGCGATGACGGCATACCCCCGGCTCCGCCGGGCCCGGCTCAGGTGGTCAGCGACCAGACAGGTCGGCGCGGGCACCTGACCTGCGAGGGCCAGCGCCCCACCACAGAGGCTCGCCTCGGCGCGGGCCTGGGACGGGCCGCCGGCGGCCCAGACCTGGCCCAGCAACAGGTACAGCTCGCCCGCAACGTTCCCCCGGACACGGACGCCCCGCCCAATGGCCGCCGCATAGTGGACCAGGGCCTGGTGGGGGAAGCCCAGCCGCCACAGCGCCCGCCCAACCTGTCGCTGGGTGGCACCGGACCGGGGGTTCAGGTACAGCGCGCGGTTGAAGTGCCGCAGGGGCAGCTCCCCCACCACGCTCAGGGCCGCCACCCCGGCCAGGTGGTGAAGGTAGAAGTCTGCCGGATGCCGCCGGATGGCCTCCCGGGTGGCCTTGAGCGTCTGGACGGGGTTGTCGCCACGGTTGATGGCCGCCTGGAGGCGCTTGCCCTCGGTCCGCAGATCGAATCGCACGCCGGCCACGCCCAGGGAGGCCAGCCCGATCCCCCCGATGGCCACGAAGGTCGCCAGGCCCCCCGCCTGGGCCATGCGCCGGGTCCGGCCCACCACCCGCCGGGTGCTACCCCGCGCCAGGCCGGCCAGGACCCCGAGCAGCACCACGAACAGAAACCCGGTGCCAGCAAACTCCAGATTGAAGTCCACCATGTTCTGACCGATCAGCACCCAGATGGGCAGCAGGGCGATGGCGTGCTCCTGGTCCAAAGACACCTGCCGGAAGAAGCGAAAGACCGTCAAGGCAACGACCAGCAGAAGCAGCCCAAAGACAAGGGGGCCGTACTCCACCAGGAGCTGGACAACGAGGTTTTCGGCGTGGGAGTAGGTGACCTTGAGGCCCTTGGACACCCGATAGTACGACGGGAAGGCGCTGCGAAAGGCGCCCCGGCCGATGCCTGTGGCAGGGTAGTCCCCGGCCATCCTCACGGCGTCGGACCACATCTGGACCTTCACCTCCTCGTGCACCGTCTCCAGGTCGGTCTTGCTCCCGAACTCCCGACGAATGGTCTCCGACGCTGGAAAGGCCACAGCGCCAAGGATCACCGTGATGGCCACGCCGTAGGCGAGCTGTCGGTTACTCAGGTTGCCCAGGCGCCGCTGCAGCGCAAACAGGACGAAGCCGCCGAGGACCATGGCGGTGATGGCGCCACGGCTGGCCGAGGCTACCACCAGGAGCATCGGCAGAGCCGCGAGGCCGATCATCAGCCAGCGCCGGCGCTGCTCCTGGACCTGCAGGGCGAGGCCCAGGTGCAAAAAACCCAGCGCCGCATAGAACCCCCCTGCGTGGTTGGGGTTCACAAATGGGATGACGATGTGCCGGCTCGGGTCCTCTGGTCGGTACACGCCAAAGACGGCGTCGGCGCCCAACAGGAATTGGGCGGCGGCCACCACGGCGATGACCATGCCCGACACCGCCAGGGTCCACATCAAGAGCAGCGCCCGGGGGGCATCCCGCACCAAGAGGGCCGCGGTGCCGGCCAGGGCGGCATAGCCGAGAACCTTGCAGCACTCCAAAGCGGTGCCTGGAGGGTCCAGGCTCAGGCACCGGTGCCACAGGGGCCCCAGCCCCTCGGTGGAGTAGGCTACCAGTGCCGCGCCCCGGGGCTGTAGGGCGCGGTGCACGCCCTCGGGCAGCCCCAGCAGCTGCAGGGCGCAGACCACGGCGAGGCCCACCAGGATCCAGAAGGGCGCCCCACAGCCAAAGGTGCCCTTCTTGTAAAAGCGCCAGCAGACGGTGACGAGCAGCAAGGCTAGGGCGCCGGCCGAAAGGACCAGCTGAACAATGGGATGGACCCCCCCGAGCAGCGCCGCCCCTGCGGTGGAGAAGATCCCCAGAGTGATCAGCAGGGCTCGCTCGAAGCGCTGCTTCCACATCTGCTACATCAGGGTCCGGGGCACCCAGATGACGTCCCCCGGACGGACGACGAAGTTCTGGGCGCGACCCTCGCCGATGGACTTCACCTTCACCCGGAGGCGGTACTTCCGCCCTTCCTTGAACCGGGTGACGATGGTCGAGTCCTGGTCGGCCAGATCGGTGAATCCCCCGGCCTCGGTGATGGCCTGGATGATCGTCATGTTGTCGGTGTACCGGAAGATCCCCGGCTTCTTCACATGGCCGAACACGGTGACCTTCTTGGAGTTGTACTCCTTGACGAAGACCGTCACCTGGGGGTTTCTCAGATACCCCGCGCGCAGCTTCCGCGCGATGCGGAACCCGATGACCGGCGGGGTCTTGCCCGCGACCTTCACCTTGCCGATGTGCGGAAACACGATGGACCCGTCCGCCTCCACCCGGTAGGTTCCCGTCATGTCCTTCTCGCCGTACACCCGGATCTCCAGCACGTCCCCGGCCCCCACCGACGTGTCCAACGTGGTGCGCGGAGGCGTACCCTCCACCACACCGCTGGTCACCGGCGGGCAGGCCACCAAAGACAGAGACACGACAGCTGAGAAGGAGAGGACCGGCCAGGTGAATCGTTGTCGGGGAGGCAACACGAACTAGTAGTAGGCCGAGACGCGGCCGTACACGCGGTGCTTCATGAAATTGGGCTCCACTGGTACGCCGCTCCCGATCGCGTCAGTGATGGCCACGTTGGCCTGGAGGTTGTAGCCGACACCGGCCGACAGCCAGCTGAGGAAGTAGTAGTCCGCTCCCACCGACGCAGACAGGTAGTTGTCGACCCGCGGGTACACTGTTCCATCGAGGTTGTAGTTCTGGTAGTCGGCCCGGGTCCAGGCGAACATGGCCTGGAGGATCAGCCGCTGGACGATGGCGACGCTGAGCCGCGCATAGGCCGAGTCGGACTTGAAGTAGTCGCCCACCAGGGCGTCCCGGAAGTCGCGGCGGTACCCCAGGCTCAGCTTCGCGGCCGACCCCAGCCTGATTCCAAATCCGGCGTTGGCGATGAAGTTGTGGTACTCGCCCGCTGGCTGGGTGTCCTTGTAATAGGCATACCCATAGCCCAGAGCAATGTCAGCGGTCAGCCAGTTGGTCAGCCGACCGGTGGCGCCCAGCCAGAGACGCAGGGGCACCGAGTCGCTGTTGCTGCCCACCCCTGCGTAGTCCTCGAAGTAGTCCACGAAGCCGGTCTCGGCCTGGAACCAGAACGACGTCTGGGGGAAGAACCGCCAGGTCGCCTTGAACTTCGCCTGGTGGATCATCCGGTTGGCAAAGCTGTATTCACTGTCCTCGAAGATGTCGATGATGAAGCGGTAGCCGATGAGAAACGCCAGGAGCCCCTTGTTGAAGATCAGGTCGAAGCCCGCCTGGTTGTAATCCCGATCCGCGCTTCCCTCCAACCCCACCCGGGGCTCGTTGGTGCGGACGAACTGCTCGACCAGGTCGAAGGACACCAGGCCCTTGGGGTTGAACTTCAGGTCGGCGCCCAGTGACGCGCCGACGTGGTGGGCGTTGCTTTCGCCCGGCAGTTCTTGAAGGTAGCCGATGTAGTCCACCCCCAGCGCGAGGTTGTAGGCAAAGCCCTGGCGCTTGCCCGCCGCCACGGGCCGGGAGCCCAGGGTGAGCTGGGGAAGGAGCCGCAGGTAGGCCGAGGATGTAACGGCGTCCGAATCTGAGTAGAAGACGTTGCTGTCCCAGCCCGCCTCGACGGAGAGCCCTGCGTGGAAGATCGATCGGCCAAAGGAGAGGCCCTTGCCGGTCTTCTGTTTTTCGGCGCCGGGAACCTTGATGGCGCCCAGGCCAAAGCCGGTGGATGGCGCCTGCGCGCGGACAGGGTCGCTCGTCAAAAGGATCAAACCGCCCAGACAGAGCGCTACCAGACTACGTATCGGCATTGGATTTCGACTGCTCATTCTTAGCACTTGTACAGCAACTACGCTCAGTCGCGAATTCGACGTCCTGCCTGACTCGATTCAGTACGGAAGTACCTGCTGGCTCCCCGGTCGCCCCGGATCACGGCAGAGGCCGTGGCCCTAGAAGTACGGTGACCCCTCCGGCGGCCTGGGCATCACCCAGATGGCCCCGCTCGGCTGTGTCGGATCGTCTTTGGGAATCTTCGGATCCACGGTCTCGGTCACCTTGGGCTTGTCCGTGACGGCGATGGCCTCCCCGGCGCACTGCTCGGCCTCCACCACCATCTCGTCGACTCGCTCCTTGAACATGGAGATCTTCTGGCGAAGCGGCACCGAGGTGCTGGTCTCGCCGGACGCTTTTTCCATGAGGTATCGTGAAAACTGCTCCCGCGCCAGTGCGATGTAGTTCTTGATCCGCACCAGCTTCTCGTGGATGCAGCTGGTCTTGATGATGTCCTTCTGCTTTTTGGCCTTGAGGTACATCCTGTCCACGCGATCCTGAGCCTTGTCCATGGCCGACAGGTCTGTGCGCACTGCGGACAGCTGCTCCTCGGGGCTCCCGGTGGGAACCGCCCCGTGCCCTTGACCCCAGATGACAGACGCACCCAGGATCGCACAGGAGGCAATAGTCAATCCCACGACCAATCTCTTCATCAGCGCTTTGTGCATCGAGTTACCCTCGAAAACAAGGAATGCAAGGACAGCCACCCAACTCTAAGAGACTAGGGTGGGGTTAGGTCTTTGTCAACCAAATATCTGATGTACGTCTAGGGTATTCCTAGACAGGGGTATAGACCTGAATGCAAGGCGGAGAGGGCTAGCTGCCCGGCGTGAAGCGGACCACGAAGGGCCCGTAGAAGACCTGGTTGGGCACCTTGCCCAGGTGCCAACCGCGGACCTTGCCCTTGACACAGCTCACAATGGATCCGCCCATGCCGGACACCACGCTGACATTGCTGACCCGGCCGTTGGGCATGATCATGAAGGAGATCTTCACCGTCCCCGAGAGCCGCGGGTTGTTGATCAGCGCGCGGTTGTAACAGCGTCGCAGGCCGTAGACCCGGGCGCGGATCTTCGCGCGCACCCTGGATCCCGCAGATCCGCCCACCTTGGGAGGCGGCACGAAGGAGGACAGCTTGCCGCGGATCATCACGACCTTCTTGGGTCGCATGGCCATCACGGTGCTGCCACTCCCTGTCCCTGTCCCCTTGACCCCGAGGCCACCACTGCCCCGCCGTCCGGCCAGCCCACGCCGACCCCCGGAGCCTGACCGCGGGCCGCCCCCGCCGACACCTTGACCGCCGGAGCCCGAGGAACTCTTGGCCCGGTCGTCCAGGTCGCCGAAGCCTCCGCCCCTGCCGAGGTGGTCCCGGCCGGAGATGGCCTTCGCACACTCCGCCGCCGTGCGGCACTTCCCGGCGATGGCCACTGATTTCATCTTGTCGTCGCCAGAGGCCACGTCGATGTCGGTGAGCTCCCGCAGGGTCTCCTTGTACTCCTTGGATCCCTTGCGCAGCGGCCCTTTGGACTTTTTCCCCTTGCCCTTGCCCGCCCCCGATGCCTTTCGCACGGGCGCCTTTGCGGCGTTACCGTCCTTGTCACCCTCCTTGCCCTCCTTGGAGTCGGCGCTGACCTTCACCTTCTTGGGCTTGTCGGGCTTGGGATGGGACCGCTTCATCTCGCCCTTGACCAGCTGTCGAAGCCGGCTGGAGCGAGTGACGTTCTTGGGCTTGGGCATGACCTGGAAGGTGATCCACAGCCCCGCAGCCAAGGCGACGCACGCGGCCAACACCATGGTGAACGCCGGATCCATGCGGCTGCCAATGGAACCCTGGATCGTGGCTGGGAGCCGCGCCCGGGGCACCACGGGCGGCGCCTGGACGAACTGGAACAGCAGGGTGACCTCCCCGATGACCAGCTTGCCTCGTGCCTGCCCGTCCATGGGCAGGTGCCACCAGTCCCCGGACTTCTTGGCCGCCCCCATCTCGCGAGCCTGCGCCAGGGTACGGACCTGACCACCGATGGTCACCCGGCCGTCCATGCCCGCGGCAAAATTCAACGTGTACTTCTCGTTGGTCTCGTGAAAAACCGTGTAGGTACGCGGCAGGTTTGCGGAGGAAATAATGAAAGAATTACGGGGACCCTGACCGATCGTAATGTCCCGGTGCTCCCGCACGAGACGCTCTTCGATGATCCGGCCTCCCTCAATAATACCGATCCGGAGTACGCGCCTGTGAGGCGCCCTTGGCGGAGACGGCCTGCCTTTTTGAGCCATCGTAGCTCTCCCTGTTCCCGTATGACCCCCGGCAGTTACCCTGGGCCTCTCCCAAAGCCCGATCCGGATTGCCCGGATGTCTGAAGTAGCCCGGCGATTACTCCCTGATCTTCACGATGGCGAACGTGTAGGTCTTGAACTCCGCCTGGTTGGCCGTGTACAGCACCTCGGCCAGCAGACGGTATGGCGTCCCCTTGTGAACAGCGAGGATGGCATCTCCCTTGAAAGGCCTACCTCCCTGTTTTTCCGCCGCTTTCAGCTTCTTGGCTTCGTCCTTCAGCTTCTTGAACAGCGGATCGATGAAGAAGCCGTCAGGGCCATCCCGCTTGGAGTTGGCGTCCACCTTGCCGTTCTTGACGTTCACCACTGCGTTGTTTCTCACCAGAATCGTCGAGGCCGAGAGCTGGATATCCACCGCGTCTGCCATGTTGGTCGTGGAGACCGACTTCGGCAGAAGCATCTCGCCTTCCTTCTGGTTGATGTTGATCGGATCCGAGCCGTAACTCTTGAGCAGGAAGATCAAGATGATCGTCAGGGCGTCCATCAGGGAGGTGATGCGCAGGGGCATGTCCTCCGGCTTGCGCCGCGCCTGGATCTTCAGGTTCTTCTTCTGCTTCTTCTTCTCGAACCAGTATTTTTGTTCGGGGTTCATCTCAGACATCGTCGTCTACCCTCGTCACTGGTTTCGCCCGTCCGGGGATCCCAGGGGACGCTGGCGCCGCATGCACCACCGTCGTCCTTGTTAGTGTCCCGAGGACGGGCCAGGTTCCGAAAAAACTCAACACCTGCAACTTATGAGGAGCCGAGCGCCAAAGTGACCCGGAAGTACATGCAGGCCGATTCCTTGACACTCACCCCACCGCTCTCGGTGAAACCCCAGCCACCACTCTTTTTGTTGTACTTCATCGCACATCCGCTCGATGGGATGGAGTGCTTGACCGGTGGGTTCCGGGCGTCCCGGGGAATCTCCCGGATCACGTCCAAGGTACGCACGATATCGTCGTACTTGATCGTGGGCTCCGGGATCAACGTGAGCGTGTGTTTCTCTTCCGGCGTCGAGTAACTACTCGGATCTTTGTACTTACTGGCATACAGGTACCACATGTGTAGCTGCAGGTCCTTGAGTACCTTGTCGGTGAACTTGCCCTCCTTCTTGGGGAAGCAGAGCTTCTTCTCCGCCGAAACACCCTCGGGACATTCCGCCCCATGACGCGACTTGATGTAGAAACCCTTGTCGGTCATGACGAGCGAGAGGGCGAGCGCCTCTTTCTTCTTCTTTTCCTGGCTGCTCTTCACCCGGCTCAGCCGGGGCGTCTCCACCATGATCACGCCGATCTTGATGAACTGGGCCGCCAGGAGCAAAAAGGGAATGAGCAGACAGATCAAGTTCATGATCGGTAGCAGGTTGAGATCACCTGCCTCGAACTGATCCCGTAGCTTTTTCTTAGCCATGGTCTCTCCTTGGCCGAATCAACACATGCAACCGCTGCGGTCGACGCCCGGTTCCCAAAAAATCTCTGCGCGCTGCACTTGGGACCCCAGCGCGCATCGAACATGGGTCCCGAAATCTAAAAACCAGCTGTGGTGCTATGCGCCCGGCGCCCCACCGGCCCGGAATCGCGCGGCCAGCAGGTTCTCGAGCACCACGGAGTACTGGTCCACCTCGTCGACGATCTTCTTCGTGATCCCCGAGAGGAACACGTGGGCGATCATACACGGAACCGCGACGATCAGACCGAAGGCCGTTGTATTCATGGCCACGGCGATACCTTTGGAGAGCAGCACTGACCGCTCCTCAGGAGACGCACCACCCAGGGACTCGAAGGCCGCGATCATACCGGTGATGGTTCCGAGCAGGCCCAGCAGCGTGGCGATGTTGGCGATGGCCAGCAGCGTCGGGGTACGCTTCTGCAGCAGGGGAACCACCTCCAGAGAGGCTTCCTCGATGGCGTTCGAAACTTCGATCTCGCTCTTGTTGGCCCGGGTGAGACCGGCTTTGATCACCCTGGGGAGCGCTGCGTTCGCTGCGGCGTTGCACAGCTTGATCGCGCGATCGATGTTGTTGGCCATCACCAGCTTCTGGATCTGGGCCATGAACGCGGTGGCGTTGATGTTGTACCGGAAGAACAGGAAGATGAACCGCTCAATCATGACTCCCAGGCCGAAGATCGAGACGGCTAGGATGAAGTGCATGAACATTCCGCCTTCGACGTAGGCCTTTGCGATGCCACCCATGTTCTCTTTACCTCCCTAATGATCCCCGCACGAGCTGTTGCGTTGCGGGCGATCAGTTGAGCCGCGAGACCGTCGGGTCCAGACGATCTCAAGGTTGGGGATGATTCATGCGACAAGGCGTGGGCTCATCCCCGGTTGAATTTTTCTTCCATCAGGAGCGAAATTTATAACAAATCTCGCGTCCAGTTGCTTCTTTTTTTTGCTGGGGTCCGGCGACGGCTTTTCTGGGCCGCCGAAACCGGACCGCGTTCACGATCCTTCGCGCTCAGAAAGGCGGTCCCCAGACCGAGTTTATGACGGCATCCAGGAAAGACCGCTTGAACCTCGGGTCATCGAGATCCCAGCTGAGATTGAGCGACTTCCGCCCCAGGAACACGAAGACCTCTGGCTTGTAGATCTTACCGACGATGTCGAACTCCTCGATCTGGCTGTCGCCGCCCTTGCGCCGCTTGCGCACCGGTGCTGGCTCATGAGCCCGGCGTTCACCGGCCATCGGCGCGGGCGCCGCATGGGCCACCTCGCCGCGGGGAGAATACAAAAAAACGGCGGTGATTGCCAATCCAATCAGCACCGATGCCAGACGTCGGCTTCGGCTCACGCCGGCACTGCGGACTTTGGTGCGGTCTCTCATGGGTTGATCCTCGATGACTAAGCTGTTCAGCGGCCTCACCCAACGATACGCGAACCTTGCCATTGGACAGGTCCACACCAGAAACGAGCCGTCAACGCGGCGGCGGACCCGGCGGAGTCCGACGCCGGGGCGGCGGCGTGGGCCGCGGTGTGGGCCGCGGTTGCGAGGCCGCTGCCCTGGCCATGGCCTTGGCCGCCGGCAGATCCGCGTTCTTGATCTTGTTCAAAAGCGCCTTGACCCGCTTTTTCTCCTTGGCCCAGACGCCCGGGGTCGTGCGGGGCGCGAGCACCACGTACATCTGCAAGAACTTCAGCCCGGTCTGAAGACGCTTCACCTTGGTGTAGCCGGGGAAGTTCTTCGCATCCAAAAACAAGATGGCCTTGTTGTACAGCGCCGAGATGTAGATTTTGCTCGCATTTCCTGGAACCCGCCGGTACAGCTTCTCGGCCTCGACGTAGTAGTTCAGGGCAGTGACGTAGTAAGACGTGTTGTTGATGCGGTGGGCGAGCCCTCGATAGCACGAGCCGATGTTGAGGCTCATTGCATACTTGTACCCCCCCGGCAGCTTTTTGGCCTTGAGCAGCGCGTTCAAGGCCTTCTGATAGCTTCCGCCCTGGAGGTACCGCACCCCGATCATGGTCCAGGCGTCCAGGAGCTGCGGGTTCTTCTGCACGGCCCGCTCGAAGTACTTCACCGCCAAGGCGTAGCTGCCATCCTTGAGATAGAGGTGACCCCACAGGTACAGAAACAGCGGGTGGTCCTTCTGGAGGGTGTTGATGGACGCCAGCACCGCCTTGCACAGCTCGAGCTCGCCCTTGCGGAAGTACGCCTCGGCCATGGCTGCCATGGCGGGCACGGACTTCTCGTTGACCTCCAGGTGCTTTTTGGCCTCGTTGATGGCGCGCCGATACTGCTTGGCGGCGATGAGCTTCTTGATGGTGGCCAGCGGCACCAGGACGATCTTCTTTTCCTTGCCGAGGGTGGGACGACGCGGCCGGGTGGGCGGCGTGATCGTCACCTGGCCAGGGCGCGTCCCCGGCGCCCGACGGGCGGCCGGGCGGTTCGTGGTGGTCACCACCGGGCCGCTGTCGGACTCCCTGGCGCTGGCTGGGCGCTCACCGGGCCGGGCCGCCACCTCGTCACCACCCCCTGCGCGACGCGCCTCCGGCGTGGTCTTTTTCTTTTTGTCCTTGCCGCAGCCGGGACTGATCACGAGCAGCGCACAGGCTGCGACTGAAAACCACCTCATGAAAATCCTCTCATCGGCTCCGCGGCTCCTACTTCGCGATCTTGGGATCGTTGATGTAAGGACTCGACGGATCGATCCGCGACAGCCACCGCCGCACCTTGCGGGTCCAGTCGTTGGAGACGCCCCGCTTCTTGGCGTGCGTGATGGCTGCCTTGTAAGCCGCCTTGGCATTCATGTCCCACTGCTCACGCGCCGTCTCGCAGATCGACTTCTTACCGAAAACAACCTTCTTGATCTTCTCCTCGAACTCGAAGGGATCGTCGAAGAGCTTCTTGAAGGTGTTGACCCACTTGGCCACCAGCTTGGGGAACTTCGGATCCGCCACCTGGGCGGCGGCCAGCTCGTACAGCTTGCCGAGGTGCGCCTGGAAGGCGATGTACCACACGTCGTCCAAGTACTTCTTCCGCTCGTCGGTGTAGATCTTCGTGGCCGCCGCCAGCTTGGTGGAGAGGCTCTGGATCGCGTCGGCCACCGCATCGCGGCCCTTCTTCATCAGGTCGTTGCGGTTCTTTTTCTTGCGGGCGTTTCTCTTGCTCCACCGCCACCGGACACGGATCCTCTTGTAGGTGAACTTCACCTTCTTGAACTTGTCCACGCCGCCCTTGACGCGGTCGAAGGCGATCTTGGCCGCGGACGTGGCCGAGGCGGTTCCCGGGGGCAGCTTGAAGTTGGTGAAGTTGTCCAGGATCCGATTCTCGAGCTTCACGATGGTGCCGTACCGCGCCCGCTGGGCCCGCTGCCGGTCCAGGACGGTCTGGAGCAGGGACATCATGTCCCGCGCCAGCTCCCAGTCATCGGCGTGGGACCGATAGTAGGCCGGGCCGGCGATCTGCGAGCTCTTGCCGATGAGCGCCGATTCGGCGTGGTTGATGTACCGCAGGTAGGACGAGATCATCTCGGGCCAGCGCTTCTGCCGCTGCCGAATCTTACCGATCTCCAGATCCGCCCGGGACACGAACTTCTTGGCGTCCTTTACAAACCCCTCGAAGGTCTTCTTCTTCTCCGGATCGATGGCCTTGCGGGCCAGGCGCCGCCACCGGGGGACCTTGCCCCGCACCTCGGCCACGTACTTGCGGAAGTACTTGACTGCCGGGTCGTACTTGCCGTGAATCTTTAGATATTTCGCGTAGATGTAGTACCACGCGACCCGGCCCTCCATTTTGGCGAAGGCCCTGTCCGTGGCCAGGACGCCGTAGTACTTGAGGGATGCCTCGTAGTCCAGGGCCTTCTCCGCCACCCGGGCGAGGTACTCAAGCACATTATCGAGGATGCCCTTGTCGATGACCTTGCCCGTCGCGCTCTTGATCACGGTCGTGGCAGCGAGCTTCCGATACCGCGGGTTGGTGTAGATGGTCTCGTACATCTTCTTGGCGCTGCGGAAGCGGTTGATCTTCTCGTAGCAGAACGCCGCGTTGTACAAGAACAGGGCGATCTGCTTGTCTGCGGGGAACTTCTTGATGATCTGCTGGAAGTACAGGGCCGCCTCGGCATAGCGCTTGGCGGCGAAGGCCTTGAAGGCCCGCTCCTTGAGGATACGCGGACCGAGGGCCGCCAGCTCCTTCCGCTTCTTGGCCACCAGGGCCCTGTAGTCGTCACAGCTCGGGTCGCCCGGCGCACACTTGACGTTGGCGCCACAGTTCTTCTGCTTGATGCGCGTGGACAGCCGCTCCAGCCGATCCAGGAAGTTCGCTCCCTTCTCGATGGACAGCATGGTCATCAGGTGCTGACCGGCGTAGAAGGCCTGCCTGGTGTTGCAGTGCTTGTCCATCAGATCGTTGAACAGCGGCTTGGCCTCGGGGAACTGCCGGAACCGGTAGTGGTGGGCACCGATGAGGTACTTGTAGACCACCACGTCCTTGGACTTGGGGAACCGCTTGATGAGCTCCCGGAGCAGGGTGTGGTACTCGGCCAGCAGCGGCGGCATGGGGCGCCGCACCACGGTCTTCTCCTTGGCGGGGTCTGGGTCTGCCGGGAGCTTGATGCCCCGCACCACCTCGGAGAAGGCCGACACACGCCAGTCGAAGGCCTCCTTGGCACGCTTGACGCTGATCTTGGAGTCGGCCACCGCTTTGAAGATGCGCGCCGCCTCCAGGTACTTGGCCGCGTAGTAGTAGGCCAGCCCCATGTAGAACTGCGCGTTGTAGGCCGTCAGGGTGTTCTGGTACTGGGGATGACCCACGATGACCCGGAAGGCCTTGGCGGCCTGGGCGAAGTAGCCCGCGTAGGTCTTTTTGTACTTGGCCATGTTCTGCTTGAGCTCGGCGAGCCGGATCGAGATCTTGTCCAGCCTCCGCTGGGCCCGCCGCCAGCCGCGCGCCCGCTTGGCGATCTTCGCCTCGAGCTGACGGCTCTCGGCGAGGAGGGGCGCGGCCTCTTTTTCGGCCTTGGAGTAGGCCGCCAGGTACTGGCCGCCCAGGTTGAAGAAGTCCCGCCCCATGGCCATGAGGCTGTTCTCGCGCAGGATCATCAGCGCCTCGGCCACCTGCTTGTCGGTGCCGTGTCGCTTCTCGTACTCCTTGGCAAAGGGCACGTGGGGGCTTCCCCGGAAGATGGCGAACCGGTCGAAGGCCTTCTTGCGCTCCTCGTACAGGGCCCGGCGCGGGTACTTGGCACGCACCCTTTTGTCCACGTTCACCTGGAGGATGCCCAAGATCTGCAGGATGCGCACCTGGATGGGCGCCTTGCTCTTGAAGTACTTCCAGTCGAAGTTGGGGTTGCCCACGTCGTCCCGGTCGCTCTTGAACCCGCCCTTGGCCAGGATCCACTGGTAGATGCTCAAGGCCTTGACGAGCATCTCGCCGCTGTAGTTCTCCGCGCCGGGATCGTCCGGCGGGGGCTGGGACTCCTCCCACAGGACCTCGGCCAGCTGAAAGAAAGCCGCCTTCACGTGACCGTAGGTCTGCTTGCCCTTGGCGTTGAGCCAGCCCTTGTTGCGATAGTACTTGAGCAGCCACCCGTAGGCGTCCAGGCTCTGCTTCTGGTAGAAAGCGCAGAGCGCCACGTAGCGCACCGCGTTCTCCTGGAGGTCCTTCTCCTTGGCCCGCACCAGCAGGTCGTCGAACTCCTCCAACGCCTTGACGTATCGGTCGATCTTGAAGTAGGTCCACGCCCGCTTGTACAGGGCGGAGTTGTACTCCTTGGAGTCCTGGAACTTCTGGGCCACCCGCGTGTAGGCCGAGATGGCATAGTAGTTGTGTAGCTTCAGGGCCCGGAGCTTCTTCTCGTTGAGCATCTCGTTCCAGCGGTTGCGGAAGACCTCCTTGCGGTCTGCGGCAGACCCGCGGAAGTTCTGGTACTGCTTGTTGATGAGCTCCCGTTCGTTGGGCTCGATGGCCACGGCGGGATCGGCGTCGAAGTGCTCCTCGCCGATGAGGAACCACGACTGGCTGAGCAGCCAGCGGCGCTTCTTGAGGTCCTCGCCCTCGAACTTGGACAGCTTCACCGCTGACTGGCAGTCCTGGTAGGGATCAAAGGTCGCGAAGGGGTCCGGAGCGCCCTGCGCGATGGGGGGCTGGGTGAGATTGAGGTTGTACCCGGTCGGCGGGGTGGCCGACCCGGGCTTGGCCAGGGGGTTGAACTTGTTGCTACACACCAGCCCCAAAAAGGCCTGCCGGGCGCGGGCGTGGAACTCGCGCGCCTTGGCCAGCTGGGTCTTGTCGTCCGAGGACTCCACCTCTTGGGCGGCCAGTCGCAGGACGTAGCCCAGCACGTAGATGACCATGTCCCGATTTTTGTACTTGGGGAAGCGGGTCAGGATCTCGCGGTAGTAGTCGAGCGCGGCGCCGTAGTTCTTGACGGGCTTGCTGGGCACGGGCAGGTCCCGCCCCGACAGGCGCGAAATGCGCTCGATCTCCCGGAGCCGCTTGTTGTACTGCTTGTCGGCGTACCGGTAGTCCACCTCGGCCTTCTCGTAGTACAGCTCGGCCAGGCGCATGAGCACGTCGGGGGTCCAGATCTTGTCCGAGGGGTGGCGCTTGATGAACGCCTCGTACTCCTTGATGGCCTCCAGCCGCCGGCTCTGGGCCGTGCGGGACGCCTCCTCCAGGGTGGTCTTGTAGGCCCGCTCCAGCAGGTGCTTCTCGTTGAGGTAGGACCGCTCGATGAGGTGGTCGATGGTGCTGTTGAAGATATCGGCCCCGCGCTTCATGAGCGCCAGGTCCTTCTTCATGTCCTTGAGCACTGCCTTTTCCCGTGCGGTGTACGGGCGGACCTCCTTGTAGGGTGCCAGCTTGCTGCGGTCACCCTGGGCCTGGTCGGCGCCCAGGCCCAACAGCACGGCCAGGGCGAACACGGCGGCTACCCGATGTGTCACGCTCATTGCACCCCCCTGGGCTCACGATACTTGGCCTTGAGCAGCTCCATGGCCTTCATGAAGGTGGATTCCCGCTTCTCGTACCGCCCCTTGGCCAGGTTCTTGATGGCCCACACCACGTCCAGCACGCCCACGTCGGCCTTCACCAGAACCTGGTACACCTTCTCGGAGACCTTCTTGAAGTTCTGCATGGCCACGCCGCCCACGACCTCCTTGGACTCGGGCCGGACCTTTGCCAGCTGTACCTTGTAGCCCACCAGCTTGGCCTTCTCCTCAGTGAGCACGCGCACGATCTCTGCTCGCTTGGAGGCGAGGTAGGAGTCGATGCGTCGGTTCACCCTGTCCAGGTTGGACTGGGCCTTGGCCATGCGGGCCAGCAGCAGGTCCAACACCGCCTTTTTTTGGCGTTGGCTCCCGCTCAGCCGGGACGCCAGGGTGGCCGCCAGGGACTGCAGGCGACCCAACACTTTTTTGTACTGGGCCCGAAGCTGCTTCTCGTACCGCATCACCGCGTCGCCGATGCCCACACCGGTGCGGGCGTCGTTGATGTCGCCGCGCAGCATCTTGATCATGCTCTTGAGGGCCGCGATCCGCGACCGAAGCCGCTTGGCGTTGGCCTCGAGCAGCGCCTTGGACAGCCGCTGGGTCTTGATCGTGCGGTAGTAGTAGGAGACCGCGGCCTTGAGCATCTTCTCGAGCTGCCCGATGCGCATCTGCTGCACCAGGGCGTCCGAGTCCACCTTCTCGAAGAGCTTCTGGACCTTGCCCACGCGCTTCTTGTAGGCATCGGTGGACTTGGGCGCCTGCTGGATCAGCCGCTCCAGCCGCTGGCGCTCCTTCTGCAGCTGCTTGAGCTTGTACCGCTCGGCCACCGTGGCGTTGGGAGTGAGTATCTGCTGCAGATGCGACGAGGTGTCGCCCCTCAAGGCGAGCAAGCTCGTCTCCAGGTCTGCCGCCCGGGCCCGGGCCACGGCCAGGGTAGGATACGACGCGACCTGGGAGCCCGACGTGAGCTTGCGCTCGATCACGCGGATGATCGCGTAGGACTCGGTGATCATCCGCCGAATGGCCTTGATGTCTCCGAGCATCATCATGGCGCGCTTCACGTCCGGCTGCTTGCGCAGCCAGCGCAGGGCCAGCTTGGGCAGGCGCACCTTGATGTCGAACTGCTCCAGGTTCTGGGACGTGAGCTGGGCAAAGATCGTCTTGGGGTTCAGGTTGGCCCGCTGCAGACCGCGCAGGGTCCGATACACCGGGCGCAGCTCCCGCGAGGCCTTGCGGAACACCGCCTTGGCGCCGGCGAAGTCCCTCGTTTGAATCCTCAGGTTGCCCAGGAGCACCCTGGCCTCGTCGCTCTTGCCGTACTTGGGGTTGGCCACCTGGAGCAACTCCAGGGTCTTGACCGCCCGCTTGTGGCGCTTGGCCTTGAGGTAGGCCCAGGCGCGCTCGTAGAGGGCGTCGTCGAAGTAGGGCGACTTGCGCGGGATGGCGTTGTACATCTCGATGGCCCGCTGGATGTCCTTGGATCGCCCCTTGTAGTAGGCCAGCCTGGCCGCGGCGATGATCACCAGCTGCAGCACCCGGCGCTGGGTGACGTTCTTGGGGCGGAAGTAGCCGAAGAGCACCTTGTCGATGATCTGCTTGTACACCGCGGCGGCCGCGTTCAGCCGGCCCTGCTTGATGTGGCAGACCCCGGTGAAGTACACCGCCTGAAGATAGTACTGATGGGTGGTGCCGATGCCTGCAAAGACGGTCAGGGCGTCCTTGACGCGGTTGCGAAAAAACAGGTACTTGCCCCGCACGTACTCCACGGAGGGCTCCCGGCGGGCCGCCGGGATCGCCTGGATCTTCTGAAGCAGCGCCTCGACCTGCTGCATGCGGATGGGATCCGCCGTATGGCTCTTGCCCAAGACGGCGGCCCGGCGCATCTCGAGCTCCAGCATCCGCTGGAGGGCGAGTTGGTAGTACTTGTTGCCGCTGCCCTCGGTCACCACCTGGCTGAAGTACGACCGCGCTACCACGAACTCCCGCTGATGGAACATGGAATCAGCCAAGAAGAACGCCGCCTCGCTCGCCTCGGGGGTGCCCTTGTAGTGGGTCACCAGATCCATCAGCACAATGGCCGCACGGGAGTAGTCCTTCATGCGGTACAGGACCATCCCGTCGATGAGGCGCTTGAGGCGCTGCCTCTTGGTCAGCTTGCGGGAGGGTGGGCGGATGGTGGTCAGGTAGTGGGCCAGCTGACCCTCGACGTTCTTGAGCTGACGCTTGATCTCGGGCACCGACCGCCGCGCCTCCGCCTCGGGAGGCCGGCCGGCAACTCCAATCAGGAGCAGCGCCAGCGCTACGTGGATTTTGCGTGTCATGGGCTACTTCTTTGACCCGGCGGCCTTTACCCGACCCTTCTTGTCGCGCTTGAGAGAGAGGGTGGAGGTCTTCTTTTCGTACTTGACGCTCAGCCGTTGCTTGAGCGGCGTAAAGGCAGAACCCCGCTCGAAGGGGATCACACGGACGGTGGTGCCGGTGCCCACGGTGACCTTGAATCGGTAGCTCGACCGGATGCGGTACCGGTACCCGCGCAGGTAGGAGAACACGCCGAAACCGTGACCACGGTAGACGTACTCCACGGTCAGGATGTGTACGCCGTCGAGGGCAGGGCCGGCGTAGATGGAGCGGGTTCCCTTCTCGGACGCCTTGCCGGAGAGGTCGGACTTGGCCTCGAGCTGCTTTCCGTCGAGCAGGTAGCGATAGGCCAGCAGCCGGAATGAGCTCCCCATGCGGTTGTCCTGGATGATCACCAGCTCCGAGGCGGCGGTGGTCTGTCCGAGCACACTCTCCTTGAGCAGATTGAGCCGGATCTTGGTCTGGGACACCAGCTCCTTGAGGGTGGACACCCGCTCGGCCATCTGGCGAAGCTTCACCGCGTAGCTTTGCTGGGTCTTGGGTGCCGTGGCCGCTCCCGGCGTCGTCCCGGGGGACGTCGGCGTGGTGGGCGGCGGTGCGCCCATGTCGGCGGGTCGGGTCGCCGGATCTGGCGGACGGGCAGCCGGAGCAGCGGGGGTCTCCCGCATACCGGGTGCAGCCGCCGGAGCGGCGAGAGCGACCGGGACGCCCGCAGTGAGAAGGCAAACGAGCCCGATGATGCTTAGCACGATACGTCGACTCATGGAATCAATCCCCCAAAATCAAGGTTACCCGCAGGACGGCCTTTGTCTTACAGGCTCAACGGCAACTAGTTACCAAAGCCCCGGACCCGTGTCAACGAGCCAAATACTGGGGGGAGTATAGCCCACCTTAGACGAAAGGCTACCAGAAATGGGCAACTACCCAAGGCCTCTCAGTAAGCGTTCAGCCATTGGCTGTTAGCAAGAAACAGTCTATGGATTTCCATGGACTTGACCGTTCATTTCGCCCAGCCGCTGCGTCCAGAGTCGCAAAAAGCGTCGCTTGGGCTAAATGCCAACCGCCAAAAGCTAATAGCGTTCAGGGGTTACACCCCCTGAACAGCTACGCCTCTCACATCAGCTCGAGTCATGGACAGACGCGACGGTATAGGACCTCGAGCAGGTCGGCCACGCCCTCCCCGGTGGCCGCCGACACCCCGTACAGGGCGATCCCTCGCGCGTCGAACGCCTCTTTCAGGTCTGAGACTGAAGCCCGGACATCGGGGAGATCGATTTTGTTCACCGCAACCACTTGACTCAGGTCTGCGAGGAGATCCGAATACGCTGTCAACTCCCGGTTGAGGGCTTCGAAGGCTTCGACAGCGGATCCGCGCTCGACCTGGGTCGGATCCAGCAGATGCAGCAGCACGGAGGTCCGCTCCAGGTGTCGCAGAAAGCGATGGCCGAGGCCGGCGCCCTCCGAAGCCCCCTCCACCAGGCCGGGGATGTCGGCGATGACGAAGCTGCGCAGATCGGAGAGCTCGCACACGCCCAGGTGGGGAACCAGCGTGGTGAAAGGGTAGGCGGCCACCTTGGGTCGAGCCCGGGAGGCCCGACGGATGAAGGTGGACTTGCCGACGTTGGGAAAGCCGAGCAAACCCACGTCAGCCATGAGCTTGAGCTCCAGACGCAGGGACCGTTCCCGGCCCGGACGCCCCTCCTCGGCCCGACGGGGTGCTCGGTTGGTGGAGGTGGCGAAGTGCATGTTCCCCCGGCCGCCGCCGCCGCCCCTGGCCACGACGGCGCGCTGCCCCGGCTCGATGAGATCCACCACCACGTCTCCGGTATCGGCGTCGAGCGCCACGGTCCCCACCGGCAGCCGGATCACCCGATCCTCCCCCCCGCGACCATTCATCTGCTTGCCCTTACCAGGCTGTCCGTTGGCGGCCTTCACCATGGCCATGGACCGAAGGTCGAGGAGGGTGCGCAGACGCTCGTCCGCCTCCACCACCACGCTGCCGCCGTCCCCGCCGTCTCCCCCGGAGGGCCCACCCCTCGGGACGTACTTCTCCCGCCGGAAGGCCACGCAGCCGTCACCGCCTCGACCCGCTCGAACGCGGATCTCCACCTCGTCCACGAACTGTCGCACGGCCTAGAGCTTACTGGAATAAAAGGTGAAATACCAGAGGATCACACGGGGCGGACGGGCCAGCGTCCCTGGCGAGGGACCCTAGCCTTCGATGTGCACGCGCTTGCGACCGCCCTTGAAGGTATCAAAACGGACGGTGCCGTCGATGAGCGCGAAGAGCGTGTAGTCCTTGCCCAAGCCGACGTTCTGACCGGGGTGGATCTTGGTGCCCAGCTGCCGCACGAGGATGTTGCCCGCGCGAACCTTCTCCCCGCCGAACTTCTTGACGCCGAGGCGCTGGCCCGGGCTGTCCCGACCGTTTCTGGAGCTGCCCTGTCCTTTTTTGTGTGCCATGGGGGTTCTCCTCTACCGATACCGTCCTAGACGGCGTCCTGGGCGATGTCCACGATCTTCAGCGCGGTGAACGGCTGACGGTGACCCGCCTTGCGTCGGTAGTTCTTGCGCCGCTTCATCTTGAAGATGATGATCTTGGCCTGGCGCCCCTGGTCGACGATCTCCGCCTTGACCCGGGCGCCCTCGACCATCGGCTGCCCGACGCGGACGTTGTCATCGTCGTCGACGACCATCAACACGTCGGCGAGCTCCACCTGGTCACCGATCTCACCGGCCAGCTTCTCGACCTGAATGGTGTCACCTTTCGCCACTTTGTACTGCTTACCGCCACTTGCCAGAACCGCAAACATGGATCCAACTCCATCGCTGAGAACACGCCTCAAAGGCGCTGTAGGGGGGCTAACTTATCGGTTTTCCGTCCGTTGTCAAGTGCCTATTTGTGACGCGGAAACTACGAATCCCGCAGCCGGGCCAGTGACTCGGCGTAGGGGGCCTCGGCTACGCCCTTGTCGGTGAAGATCGCCTTGACCAGCTTGGCCGGGGTCACGTCGAAGGCGGGGTTCCGGCAGGGGACACCTTGGGGCGCGATGCGCGTGCCGTCGATGATCGCCACCTCGTCGCCGTCCCGCTCCTCGATGGGGATCCCGGCGCCCGTGGGCGTGTCGAAGTCGACGGTGGACAGGGGCGCCGCCACGTAGAAGGGGATCTCGTGGTAGGCGGCGAGGATCGCCACCTGGTAGGTGCCGATCTTGTTGGCCACGTCCCCGTTGGCGGCGATGCGGTCCGACCCGACCACCACCAGGTCGATCTCGCCCTGGGCCATGAGCGATCCCGCCACGGTGTCCGAGATCAAGGTCACGGGCACGCCGTCGTGGTGCAGCTCCCAGGCGGTGAGACGGGCGCCCTGCTGACGCGGACGGGTTTCGTCGGCGTAGACCATCTTCAGCTTGCCCGCCTCGGCAGCCGCGCGGGCCACGCCCAGGGCGGTGCCGTAGCCACCGGTGGCCAGCGCGCCGGCGTTGCAGTGGGTGAGCAGGCGGGCGCCGTCGGGGACGTAGGGCAGGCCGTGGGCCCCCATGTCCTTGCAGAACCGGACGTCCTCGGCGGTGATGGCGTGGGCCTCTGCCAAGGCAGCCTCCCGCGCCGCTGCCACGCCGTCGCCCAGGCGTGCGGCGATCACCCCGGCCACCCGATCCACGGCCCAGGCGAGGTTCACGGCCGTGGGCCGCGCGCTTTTGAGGATGGCAGCGTCGGCGGCGACCTGGTCGGCGAAGACCGCCGGATCATCCGATGCCTGGTGGGCCGCGATGGCCATTCCGTAGGCCGCGGTGCAGCCAATGGCGGGTGCGCCCCGCACGACCATGGTGAAGATGGCGTCCCGGACGGCGTCCACCGCGTCGAGGATCAGCCACTGCTCGGCGTGGGGCAGCCGGCGCTGATCGAGGAGCCGGAGCCGGCCCTCCCGCCACTGCACGGGCCTCAGGGTGTCGTATCGGGTCATTTGGGGGACCTCTCCTCTGCCAGGCGGTCCACGATCTCGTCGAGGTACTGCTCGGTCAGGTCAGCCGCGGTGTCGGCGTCGCCGGCGGCGAGGGCGTCGATGAGCCCCTGATGGTACGCCAGGGTGGACTCGGCCTCGGGCATCACGCGCACGAAGATGTCCGGGTGGTGCTGGACAGAGGTGTAGATGGAGTTGGCCAGCAGCTGCACCACCCGGTTGTGGGTGGCGCGGCCGAGGGTGACGAACAGCTCCGTGTCCGCCACCAGCAGGTCCTTGCGATTCCGAGACCGGGCGATGGCCTCACGCTGAACCCGCCGCAGCTCGGCCAGATCCTCGGGCCCGCAGCGCCGCGTGGCGAGCCGGGCCATCTCCCGGCCGAGCACCATGCGCACCTCGACCAGATCCTTGAGCAGCCGGGTGCTGTCCTCCACCGCGTGGGGGATCAGCAGCTGCAGCAGCTCCAGCCCGGCGCTGCTCATGAAGTCCAGCACACGGGTGCCGTCCCCTTGCCGGGTCTTGACCAACCCCATGAACTCCAGCCGCTTGATGGCCTCCCGGAGGGAGGCGCGGTTGACGCCGAGTCGACTGGCCAGGGAGCGCTCCGATGGGAGGCGGTCACCGGGCCGGAAGGTCCGGTCGAAGATCGACCGGAGCAGGTGACGGGCCACCTCCTCGGCCACGCGCGTCTTTTCGAAGCCGATCATGGCCTCCTAAATACCAGATTCGTCGTCCGCGGCGAAGAATTGTCTGGGAAGCCAGACAGTGCTAAGAATCCGGGTATGTCGCCATTGGCCAAGTCGCCCGACCACGAGCCCGAGCCACAGGCGTCGCCGCTGCTCGCCCAGCGTTGGGTGCGCCTCGCCGTGGGCCTGGGCCTGGTCGGCCTGAACATCGTGCTGGCCGTGGCGGCCCTGACATTGCCCTTCGTGGTGATCCGCACCAGCGCGGAGACCTACGCCATCGGGGGCGCCGCGCAGACCGAGAACCTCCATTTGATACTCGGCGCCACGGGGATCATCGGCGCCGTGCTGGCCTTGGTCTACGCCGCCTCCTCGGTGTCCTTCCGAGCCAGCTTCTTCGTGGTGGGCGGCGTGGCCACGGGCTTTTCGGCCCTGGTGCTGGCCGGGGCCTGGCAGACCGTGCAGCGAGGCACCGTGGCCGATCCGATCATCTACAGCGAGATCAGGAAGGTCGAGGTGGTGATGCAGATCGGCTCGGGCCTGTGGGCCTGCCTGGCGGCCGGGCTGTCCATCCTGCTGCTGGCGGTGATCGTGCTGTTGGCCAGCCGCGCGGCCGAGCCCTCCGAAGAGGCCCCCGTCTCGCGCAGACGGCAGTACTGATGGGTCTCCAGCGGGCTACAACGTCCAGACATACACGCTGAAGGTGACGAAGGCTGCCAGGAGCAGGCCGTCCAGAACGGCCGGGAGGCAGAGCTCCGTGCGGGCGTGGTCGGCGTACCACCGCCGCCCCAGGTCCAGGCGCTCCTCCAGGGTGGAGGCCACCTGCGGCTTCTCTCCCAGCGACACCGAAGCCTCGGACTCGGCGTGGGCCTCCAGCAGATCCCGCAGGGTCTTGCCCGCGCCGATGGCCCGGGACCGGTACCGGTCCCTGATCACGTCCCGACCGGCGCCGGTACGTGTCAGGGCGCAGCGGCCCTGGTCGTACCACGTCATGGCGTAGGCCCCCCCGAGGCGCCCGGACAGGGGCAAATCCACCACCCGGCCGTCTGTGTGCGCGTAGACCGCGGCCACCCGGCCGTGCAGCCCCAGCAGCGACTCCCGACGGGTCCCGAGGTAACGGAACCCTCGGGTCTCCAGCCCTTCGGCCACCGGGCCCTCGGGGGGCGGCTCATCGTCGAGGGCGCGCTGTCTGACCCGCCCGGCCAGCAAGAACCGCAGGGGGTTGGCCAGCCGGGCGTAGCCCAGCACGACGAGAAAGATCGTCAGCCCGAGACGCAAAAGATCGGCTGCAGTGAGCACCATGGGTACGAGCCCCATCATAGCCAGACCTTCCCGAAGGTCCACCGCCGCGCCCCCTCCCTGTGATCGCGGCCATGGTTGCAACCGAGCGAGTCTCGCGATACATCCGTCCGACGATGAGGTGGATCTGGATCATCACAGGGTGGCTGATCGCTGGATGTACCAGCGACCGGCCTCCGAAGCGACTGGCGCCAGCGAAGCCCACGCGACCCGCACCCATGGCTGTGACTCCCCGCGCCACGCCTGCCCCACCCAAAGATCCCGTGTCCTTGTTCGAACGAGGCACCGAGCGCGTCGTGGAGCGCGCCTGGGCCAAGGCCCAAGGCTACACGATCCTGGACTTGGGAGACGGCTACGCGCCCTACCCGTTTTCCGAGAGCTCCTCCACCCAGCCCAACAGCTACCGCGCGCGCTACCTGGACCTGGCCAACGATCGCACCGACCGGGACGGCAAGAAGCTGCCCGCTGGACGCCGCAATCACCTCGAGCTGTACGGCATCCCTCCCTCGTTCGGCGTCCTCCGCCAGCGGTTTCTAGACGACCGGGATCGCCGCGCGTGCTTCGACGCGGTGGATCGCGAGGCCATCCGCGCCCTGGATCGCCCCATCGTCTACAGGAGCGGTCGCAAGGCCGCCCGCCGGTACCTCGAGCAAGCCGAAAACTGGCGCGCCGCCCTGGCCCGGCTGATGCGCCGGCACCGACTCAAAGACGAGGCCGAGGCCCGAGCGAGGAACCTCGGCGCGCAGGTCCTGCGGGCGCACCGGCTCACCACGTCCCGACTCCGGGCCATCCGCGCCGTGCAAGCCCGGCTCGCCTGTGAGGGTCTGGTGCGCCGCGCCGAGCCCCTGACTCCGGGTGTGATCGACTGGCACCACCACAAGGCCATGGTGCGGTTCGAGCGCAAGCACATGATCTTCGCCTGGGGCGGCTTGAGGGGAGCGACCCAGACCACCCTGGCTCGCACCGCCCTGGACAACAACCACCGAGCCCTGGTGCGGGCCCTGAGGGAGCGGGTGACGACTTCCCTGGGGATCCTCGAGGACGGCTCGGTCCCGGCGACCTGGAAAAACGCGGCTGCCGCCGGCGGGAGAGATCTCGTCGGCGACCGCACCGATCGTGTCCTCAGGGCGCTGGGTGTCCAGACGCCGGCAAGGGCCCTCCGGTTCTTCGAGCGGAGATCGGCGAATTTCTTCGAGCGTCGGTCCGTGGCCCTGCGGCTGCCACCCCTACCGGACTACTACGGACCGAACATGGACCTGCGTGTGGTCATCGATCGGGGGGACGTCTACTACGACTTCCCCTACGACGAAAAAGGCAACCCCCTGGCCCAACCCAAGGCCCGACGACCGCGGCTGACGGTGTTCGTACACCATCGGGAGCGGCGGCTACCCCTGGTGCGTTGGGCCACCACCATCGGCGGATGGCGCACCGAGGTGCGCAGGGGCTGTCACTACTGGAAGTACAAAAACAGCGAGGTGGGCGACCGCCTGTGGAAGTTCCTGGTGGCCGGGCCGGTGTGGATCCCCCCTCCCGGCACGCCCCCACGCAGCCTGGTGGCGAAGCGATGGGTCAACGGGCGGGTGCGGTACGTGCCCAAGCAGTGGGAGATCGGGCCGGGCTACCAGAGCGCCTACGGCCTTGTGTTGGCGCTGCACACCCGAGAGGTGCGGCGCCGGGGCCGGCTGGTGGACGAGGATGGAGGCATCCGAACCCACGGCTCGGCGGACTACATGTCCATCCTCGGTCGCCACTCCCACGGCTGCCACCGTCTCCACAACCACCTGGCCGTGCGCCTGATGACCTTCCTGCTCAAGCACCGACGCCACGAGCGCATGGGCGAGCAGCCCCTCAAGTGGCGCTTCGCCTTCCGATACGAAAACCAGCGCATCCGGTTCCACCGAGACCACAAGGGGTACTACTATCGTCTCGTGCCTCCGGTGCCCGTACAGGTCACCCGAGGCCGCATCCTGGGCAAGGCCAAACAGGCCATCCGTCGCTTCGTCCGCAAGGCCGAGTCGGGCTCGGACGCCGCCTGCGCCAACCCCAAAAACCACGCGGGCGGAACCCCGGGCGCACCTTCGAAGGTCCCACGCCCCGGCGCCCCGATGCCGCCTCCGCGAGCCCCCTGAGGAGAATCATGATCGACCACACCCTGGATCAGGTCGCCGCTGCCATCCGTCGCCGGGATGAGATGGTCTCGACCCTACGACCCCGCATCTACGACTTCCTGGGAGACCTGGTGGCCGGAATGATCACCCGCGACATCTTCCGGCTGTCGGTGCAGGTCGCCGACGAGGACGGGGTCCGCCGCTACTTCTTCGGGCTCCAGGCCGTGGAGAAGTTCGAGAGCCTGTACCGAGTCCGCGTGGGCAAGACCCAGTCCCTGTCGCAGCCGTTGCTGGTGGCAGAGGTCTTCCGGGACGCGCCAACGGGCCTACGGGGCATCACCAAACCCCTGGACCCCGACGACGTCGCCGAGCTGTACACGTTCATCGCCGACCTGAACAACGACGAGGCCCACGCCCAGATGGAGGTCACCGCCGACGCCGTGGCGGTGCTGCTCAAGCCCCGGGCCCATTGACCTCGGTCGGGCCAGGGGCTCAATGGCACATCCACGCCGCCACCGACAGGACCCGTTCGACAGAGATCCAGCCAGGTCCCCTCGCCGCCTGATGTTCCACCATTCCCCTGGTGACGCCTCGAGATCCCGCAAATTGCCCATTGCATGCCGACCGTTTTTGTCCGACAATAGCCTTTTGACAATGGCGTAGAGCCCACACCGACGGACCGTAGGAGGGCCTGTGGCGAGAAAAAAGAAGATACCGTCCATCGATGACGCCATCGCGCTCATCGTGGAACGCATCTACGCAGATCTGGGCGCGGAAAACCGGCGGCTTCGGGAGCAGCTGACCCACCTCGGCCGCAAGGTGGCAGGGCTGGAGCGGCGGATCAACCGGCTCCAGAGCGAGGCCGAGCTTCGGCAGTTGCGGCCCTCGGGGGATCCGGTGGCTCCGCGGAAGAGGGTGTCACCGGAGAAGGCCCAGAAGACCATCCTGGTGCGGCTCAAGCGAGCCCGGGGGAACTTTGTCACGAGCAAGGAGCTCGGTGGCCCCCTCGGCATCGGCCGGGCCACCGTGGCCTTGCGGGTCAAGGAGCTGCGAGATGGAGGGCACGAGATCGTGAGCTCCCCGCGGAAGGGGTATGCCCTGCTCTGAGGTCGAGCCCGAGCCGGAGTTGACACCGGACGGCGGATATGGTCAGTCTTTTCCGGCGAGCGGGCCCCTTGGCCCAATCGCCCGCAAACGTATCAGGAGAGCGAACATGCGCACGACTTCGGGACTGCTGACGGCCGTTGGGCTGGTGGCCATGTTGGCCGCGAGCTGTGGCCCCAAGGTGGATTGCGACAAGCTGGACAAGAGCCTCTCGGGCTGCACCGAGGCACTGATGTTCCGGCTTCGCCCGGACGCCAAAAAGAGCCTCGCCAAGGCCACCGATCCCGAGATCAAAAAACAGAACGAGGCGCTCAGGCTCAAGGACATCGAGCGAAACAGGGCGACCCTCAAAAAGCAGGTCGTCGAGGAGTGCAGGAAGCACAATGGCCGGGCCGCCGACGCCAAGCTCATCAACGATTGCCTCAAGGTGTCCGGCGGCAAGACCGACGCGGAGAGCTGCAGGAAGTTTGCCGACTGCTTTGGCAAGTTCCTCAAAGAGAAGAGCAAGTAGCCCGACTCCCCCGCTCCGTTTCTCCCTTCTCCTTTGTCCACTGTCCACTGTCCACTGTGATTCAGTGCAGCGCCTTCCGGGCGGCGGCGCGCACCTGGGGGTCGGGGTCCGACGCGGCGAGGTTGCGCAGGGTGGCTCGGGCAGCGCGCCGGCCCACGACCGCCACCGCCTGTACCGCGGCCAGCCGTACCTTGGCCGCCCGGTACCTCAGGGCAGTGAGGAGCTCGGGCAGGGCACGGCGATCCCCGATGCGCCCCAGAGCCCGCACGGCGTACTCGGCGAGGAACCCGTGGGCAGAGCCGGCGAAGCGCCTGAGCACGGGCAAGGCCGACGCCGCCTTGAGCTGCCCGAGGCGCCGGATCCGCTCCAGTTGCTCGGGCCAGGGCAGCCGGTCGATCCCCGCCACGAGCAGCCGCGTGAGGGCGGACCGTCGCGCAGGCGCCTGCGAAGCCGCGATGACCGCTGCATCCCCGGCCGCCCTGCGCACCAACGCCTTTCGATCCTTCAGCCCGGCGCGGACCAGGGCCACGATGCCCCGGTGTCCCACCTTGGCGGCCAGCCGCAGGGCATGTCCGCGGATGTCCACGTCCCGGTGACGCGCCAGCCGGCCGGTCTCCTGGCGCAGCACAGCGCGCAGGGGCTCCAGGTGCGTCTTTGACAGCGGCTTGGCGCCCGCGCCCCTGGGCGCCCTGGGGAACACGCCGAGCTCGATCCGCTGGGGGTGCCGGTCCAGACCCTGCAGGAGACGCAGCACCAGGTCCCGGTGCCGCCGCAGGGCAGTCCGCAGCCCCTGTCCCACCAGCGAGCCCGAGGTGCCGAGCAGGCTCACCAGCGCCGCGCGCTTCACCGTGGGCCTGATGGGCCGCAGGTCCTTGAGATACCCGGCCCAGTCCACCCGGCCATTCCTGACCCGGATCCGGGCCCCCCCGCCGGGCTTGTAGGGCTTGCCCTCCACGCTGCGAACCAAGGCCCAGGCCAGGGCGCGCTGAACGTCACCCTGGCGGGACCACATGCGCCGGGACAGAGACCGGGCGGCGCGTCGAGCCCCGAGCAACCCCAGCCCCCAGGCCGCCTTGATCACCAGGACCTGCCGCTCGTCGTTGAGCATGGCGAGGAGGGGCCCGATGGCCTGACGGTTCCCTGTCAGGCCCAGACCAAAAGCGCAGGCCGCTCGCACCTCGGGGCGACGGTCCTTGGACCGAAGCACCTTGAGCATCTCACCCAGCGGCGGGCGGGCCTGCCGGCCGAGCCCGATGCAGGCGAAGATCTCCACGCTGATCTTGGGATCGCCCAGGGCCTTGACCAGCGGCTTGACCGCGGACCGGTGCTTCAGGTTGGACAGGGCCCAGGCCGCCGCCTCCCGCAGCTCCACGCTCTTGTGCGCCAGCAGCTTGGTCAGGTCGGGCACCGTGCGCGGATCCATCAGCCGCCCGGCGGCCACCAGGGCGCGCACCCTCAGGGCGACGTGCGCCGTGGTCTTGGGCCGCGTGGGGGCACGATAGCCGTACCGGCGCCTCCACCGGTACCGGTAGCCATAGCGGCTCGGCGTTGGCGTGACCACCACCTGCTCCTCCTCCGGCGGCTTGAGGGCCAGCCGCACCAGGGGCGGCGCGGCGTTCTTGTTGCCCAGGTGGCCCAGCACGTCGATGGCGATGTTGCGCTGGGTGCCCTTGCGCTCGTAGAGGGCCTCGAGCAGGGGCTTGAGGGCGCGCTGGCCGATCTGGAACAGGAGCTGGGCGGCGCGCCGGCGGCGCTTGGGATCAGGGTCGAGCTGCTTTTCGAAAGCCAGCCGCGGCACCAGCCGCGCGTACAGCTTCACCAGCGTGATGCGGTAGGTCTTTTTGTGCGTGTACGTGAAGGCCAGCGGGATCAGCTCACGCTCCAGCTCGAGGAGCTGTCCGAGGTACTCGTCGATGTCGATGGCAAACCGCGCGGCACGCCGCACGAACTCCTCGTCCGGGGACCGACGGATCACCTCATGGTAGAGCTTCACCGCCTCGACGTGGTTGCCCAGCTGCAGGTAGATGCGCGCCAGGGAGAAGTACACCTTGAACAGGCGGCTGTTGATCTTGAGCGCCTCCTTGTAGGCCTTGATGGCGGCCTTCCAGTTCTCCTGCCGCTCGTAGATGGCCCCCAGCCGCGCCTTGGCCGAGGCGTCGGACTTGGACGCCAGCTGGCTCGCCCGCTTGGCGTACTTGAGGGCCAGCCGGTCCTGGTACAGCTGCAGGTACAGCACGGCGATGCGCTCGAAGAACTCCCGCCGCCGCTGGGGCACCACGTCGGAGAGCTTCTTGAGGATGGCGATGGCCTTCTTGAGCTGATACCCCTCGCGGTAGATCTGCTCCAGGGCCAACAGCGCCTCCACCTGCTTGTCGTCGATCTCCAGGATGCGCTTGTAGACCTTCTCGGCATCCTTGACCTTCTTGAGCTTGAGGTGGGCCTCGCCCATGAAGTAGCCCGCCGACAGGTCCGGCGGCCGGGCGCGGAACTTGGCGCGGTATAGGCTGATCTTCGAGTTCAGAATGCGCCGCCGGTGCCAGATGTCGATGATGGCCGTGCGCCCCTCCCGCCGCCAGGACTGGTGGCGCTTCTCCACCGCCATCTTGATCACCGTCTGCCAGGCCTCCACCGCCTTGTCGTACTGGCGATTCTTCTGCAGGGCCATGGCCCGGGCGCGCCGGTAGTCCACCTTCTTCTTGTTGAGCTTGATGGCCTTGTCGAAGTACTTCAGGGCGTCCTTGTTGAGATCATGCTCGGCGTAGACCTGCGCCAGGGCGGCGTAGGCGCCCTCCCGGTTGCGGTACACGCCCCGGCCCAGCAGCCGCTTCCAGGTCGACAGGGCCCGCCGCTTGTCGCCCCGCTGCCAATACTGCTCACCGAGGTTGATCATGTGCCCCGGATCCCGGGGCTCGATGCGCACCAGGATCTTGAACTCCTTGAGCGCCTCGGTGGGCCTGCCCCACTTGTTGTACAGGTCTGCCAGGGCCAGGTGCACCGACGGGTCCCGCCGGAACCGGGCACCCAGGCGCCGCAGCACCGCCAGCGCCCGCTTGGGCCGCCGCGCGCGCCACAGGGCCTTGGCCAGCTCGAGGTGGAACCGCGGCTCCCCCGGGGCGACGCGCACCTGGTGGTAGAGCACCTTGATGGCCTCCTTGTCGCGGTTGAGCCGCGCGAGCAGCGCGATGAGCTTGGCGCGCACGTCGATGGCGTAGGGCTTTACCTTGAGCGCCCGCCGGTAGGCCCGGATGGCCTTGTCGTCCTCGCCCACCTCGTCGTAGAGGCTCGCCAGGATGGACCACTGGAAGAATCCCCGACTCCGCCACTTCTTCTCGAACTCGGAAATGAGGCTTCGCAGGGCGTTCTTTCTGCGGTGGATGGCGATGATGCGCTGGACGAGCTCGGTGCGCATCCAGTGACTCGCCGTGAGGTACCGCATGGCCTTCTCGTAGGATTTTTTGGCGTCTCCGTCCTTGCCCATCCGCTCGTGGACCTTGCCGATCTCCTTCCACAGATCGGCGGTCCACTTGGAGTTGCCGCTGTAGCGCTTGAGGAGCTTGCGGTACTCGGTCAGGGCCTGCTTGTACATCAGGTTCCGGGTGAGCACCTGGGCGAACTCCAGCCGCAGGAGCCGATTGCGCGGATCCAGCTTGAGCAGGGACACGAAGTAGGACCGCGCCTTCTTCAGGCTCCTGCGGCCAATGGTGAGGTCGATGAGCGCCCGGAGGATCTTCTTTTTGAGACGCTTGACCTTTGTGCGCGACAGGGACACCTCATAGGACTTGCGCGCGTCCTCGGGCTTTTTGAGCTTGCGAAAGGCGGCGGCCAGCCGGTAGTGCGCCAGGTACTTGCCGGGCTTGATCTTCGCGGCGCCCTTGAAAGACGTGGTGGCCTCGGCGTACTTCTTGAGGCGCATGAGCAGGTTGCCCCGCACGATGCGGAAGTTGTAGTTCTTCGGTTGTTTCTGGATCCGCTTGGCGTACTGCTTGGCCAGGGCCTTGACCGAGATGCAGCGCAGGAGCTTACCCATGGCCCAGCGGTTGCCGGGGTTGGAGTCGATCATTCCCCGGTACCGGCCCATCATGGTGGCGCTGCAAGGGTTGCGTCCGCCCACCCAGGAGCGGGCGTCGGCCTTGTGGGGTGCCGTCGTGACAACGGCCGCCAAAAACGCAAAAAACACGAGGAGAGCGGGTGTCTTCATGAGACCTTCTTGCCGGTTGAAAACCAAAGCTCGGGACATAGTACGAGAATTGGGACCCGACTTCACCCCCCTATTCTGACCGGGAAGGCACGGCCGCGCCAGCGACGCACAGCTCCATTGTACGGATCAGACCCGGCATGGGGTCTATTGGATGACCTCTGGTACGGACGAGATCTCGAGACGAAATCTCAGTGGAAGTGGCGTTCCTTCACGGTCCGCCGAAGGGAGGCCTTGATGAGCAGCGATCTCTGCTCCAGGGAGTAGTCCAACAGCAGAGCACGGACCATCTCCTCCAGGGCGTCCTGGAAGTCAGGGATCTCCTCGCTGTCGGTCAGCTCACGCAGCGGGAGGTTGTGACGCGTCCGATCCTGGGAGCACTCGGTCAAAAACAGGCGCAGGGCCCGCAGAGCGGTGCGTGGGGGCAGCGGCTGGAGTAGATGTGGTTTCATGTAGGTAAATATACTACCTCGTGCAGAATCGGGCCAATTTTGCGCAACCCCCAAGGCGATCTGCAGATAACCCGGATCGGAGGCCCCCATGGACCCAACACCCATCGCTTCGACGTCCCCCGCTGCCGCGTCAGCCGCTGCTGCGTCCCCCGCTGCTACGTCAGCCGCTGCTACGTCAGCCGCTTCGTCGTCTCAGGGCTCGACATCCCAGGGCGCAACATCCCAGTCGACGACACGGCGAGGCGCGACATCCCGGGCCCGCGCCACCGCGCCGGGACCGCGACGGGCCCAGCCCCGGGATCCCGGCCGCACCCGGTTCCAGACCGATCCACCTCCCCTGCCCGACGGGCCTGCCCCATCCCTGGGACCCCTCCGGTTGGCCGCGCCGGATCCCGGATCGGCCCCGAAAAAGGTGTCTGTGGAAGGCGCCCGCTGCTCCTTGCGAGACCAGGGCGTGGTGGGCCTCCAGGTACGTCACCAGGGCAACGCCGCCGAGGTGCGCCTCCAGGTGCGTCAGGGCAGCGGCGTGGTGGAGGCGTCCCTTCGGGAGACCGCGCGGGGCGTGGAAATCCACCTGTCCGGCGGCCCTGAGAGCCAGCCCGTGCTGAGCCGGGTCGCCGAGACCCTTGCCAGCCAGCGCGCCGCCCACGACTTCGATCTCGACGAGGTGAACGTGGACACCCAGGGGGACTCTACACATCACCGACGCCAGGCCCCGGGCTCCGATCCCGAGCGCGAGGGTCCGTCGTCCCGTCGCCACCGCCGGGTCACCGGCCCGCCCGGTCCAACGCCCTCCCCGACCACACTCCTGGGCACGCCCACCGGCACGTACTTGGGCACGTACGTGGGCGCGCCCAGGGGCACGTGCATGGGCAAGAGCTATGTCCGGTAAGGGGCCGCGAATGGCCAAGTCGGTCGATCCAGGGCGTCAAGGCGCCCGGCTCGCGAGGCGCCAGAAGGGAGCACATCGGGAATATTCGACCGCCTGGCAACAAAGCGAGCCGGGATGCATCGGCGACCTGAACGATCGAATTTCCCTTTCGCGGCCCCCAAGGAATCTACTGTAGGCTTGCGGACGGCCGGTTCGCCTGTGTAAACATGGAGCGGATATCCCATGCAGGACGCCTCCCCAGACCAGCCCTCTACCAGAGCCTCGCAGGAGCGGCTCCACGCCTACCTCTTCAGCGCCGGTGCCGGCCCCTGGCTGGACCTGTCCACCCTGGTGGGACAGACACCGGTGCTCGAGCGCCTGGACATCCGGCCCACCAAGGCTGACCTCCCCGGCCTGACCCCCGGGTTCGGTGATCTAGTGGTGGTCCTGACCGCACCAGGGGGCGGGGTCATCCACGTCTGCCTGGCGGGTCCGTTGGCCAGGGGCCTGATCGCGCTGCTGACCGACGAGGAGACAACAAACCAGTCGTCGCCGTCGCCATCGCCGTCCCCCTTGGCAGCGGCCGAGGCCGGGCTGCTCACGGGCCTGGCCGCAGCGGCCCTGCGGGACCTGAGCCGGGCAGCGGACCTGCCCGCCATCGAGATCCAGGACGTGGCCGTGGTGCGGGACGACGGCGGGCCGGCCGACAGCCTGCCCGCAGACCCGGCCATGGGATTCGAGCTCACGGTGGCCTGCGGCCCGGCGGCCGGACGCCTGGTGGTCGAGCTGGACGCCACCGCTGCCCGAGCCCTGCAAAGATCGGCGAGCCGGTGGCGGCCGCCGCCCTCGGACGCGGGAGGGGACCTGCCCCTGGTGGCCGAGATCGAGCTCACCCGCACCGAGGTGGTCTGGAGCCGCCTGACAGGCCTGGAGCCCGGGGACGCCATCGTATTCCCCGCCCCTGCGCCACCCGACGACCACTGGCCGATCCACCTGGCGGTGGCCGGCCTTTTGTTTCCGGCCACCCTGCGCCGCACCGCCAAGGGCCGGGAGATCGAGATACGAGGACCCCACATGAGCCCCACGAACCCCAGCAACCCAGGTGCCCCCGGCGAGCCCCTCGACCCACACCCCAAGCCCCCTGCGGGTGGCGATCTGCTCGACCGCCTGCCCGTGACGCTGACGGCTGTCCTGGGCCGGGTGGAGGTCACCGCCGGTGACGTGGCCCGCCTGGCTCCCGGGGTCGTGATCTCCCTGGATCACCCCGTGGGTGGCACTGTGCAGCTCCGCGCCGGGAGCCGTCCCATCGGCGTGGGCGAGCTGGTGGAGGTGGACGGCTCGGTGGGCGTGCGCCTCACGGACCTCACGCTGTAGCCACGCCGTCGCCATTCCCCAGGGCCCCGAGTGCAGGGCCCCGAGTGCAGGGCCCCGAGTGCGGTCAACTTGACCCGGATCTGTAACGCTGCAATTATCCTAAGGTACACAAGCAGGAGACAGCGTGTTGGAAGGCAAGAAATCCCTGCGAACCCAGTTCACCATCAAGGCCCTGGACATGAGCGAGATGTTCAAGGTCACCTTTGGCGAGCTCCACCTGCCCGGGTCCACACCTCGAAGGCCGGTGCTCACCGCACCCGAGGGCCAGTCCACGGGCGGCGGCGCCAAGGCCGTGCAGTCCATCACCCTGACTCCAGACGAACCCTCCGCGGGCACGCTCATCGCCGGAACGGTCAACGGCGCGGCCAACACCGCCGAGCTCCGGGGCTACCCCTACCTGGAAGCCACCTTCAAGATGCGCTACCGCGGTCAGCGACTGGACATTCCGGCGAGCTCCTACCAGAAGTTCATCGAGGAGGCGAAGAAGTTCTTGGAGAGCCACGCCTTCAACGTCACCGTGATCAACCAGCTGCCCGACGCGGCCAAGCGGCACTACGACCAGACCACGAAGAGCCAATCGGGGGGTAACTCCTTCTGGATCGTCCTGGGCTTCATGGTGCTGGCCGGCGCCGGCGTTGCGGCCTACCTGTTTCTGACGCAGTGACCGACTATCGCACATCCCTGGTCCTGGTCGCGGTCTTCCAAGCAGCCACCCTGGGGTTCCAGGCCGGGTGCCGCCGCCAGAAGGCACAGCCGCCGTCGGTGGTCGAAGGCAGCACCGCGCCCCGGCGAGCCGCAGCGAACGGGATTTCGACCAGGCTCCCGACCGGGCTCCCGACCTTCGACCTGTGGTACCGCATCTACGCAGACGGCCAGCCCATCGGCTATCGCCACGTGACCATGACCGCCCCGAAGCCCCGCCCCGGACCCGGACCCAAACCCGGACCCGAACCCGGATCCAAACCCGAACCCGAACCCGAACCCGGACCCGGACCTGGACCCGAACCCGGATCCAAACCCGAACCCGAACCCGGACCCGAACCCGGACCCGAACCCGGACCCGAACCCGGACCCGGCGCCACTCCGGTGCTGGTGCTCAAAAGCGAGCAGAAGACCCGCATGGTCGCCGGCGGCAAACACTCCACGCGCAGCCTGCGCCTGATCGAGCGGTGCACCACCGACGGCGCCCTGCGCCGCCTCGTCACCGAGCGGCACACCTCCAAGGGCATCGTGCGCCGGCGCTACGAGGTCCGCGGCCAGACCCTGACCATCACCGACCCCGACAGCGGCACCACCCGCCAGACCGCCCTGGCGGCGGGGACCCCGGTGACCGGGCTGTGCGGGCTGTACCTGGCCCTGGCACGAGGCGCCGAAACCCGCGTGCTGCGCTCGCTGGACCCGCGCACCGGAGACGTGGTGACCGGCCACGTCCTGCGCCGACCGGGGTCACATGACACCTACCGCTACAGTGAATCCCACCAGCCGGCAGTGCACACAGACTTCGTGCTCGGGCCCTCCCGGCTGCCCGTGCGTCAAACCGTGCGCGGCGTGGGCCTCACCCTGCGACTCACCCTGGCCAGCCGCGCCGAAGCCCGGGGGGTCCTCGAAGGCGGCGCCCCGAGGCCCAAGCGCTCCATTGCCATGGCCATCGATCTCGGCACCCGCCTGCCCGATCCCCTGGAGGCCCGCCGCATCCGGTTCGCCTTGACCCTGGCCCGGCCGCTCCCCCCCGCCGCGCTGTCCGAGCTCGGCCGGGGCAACCAGCGCCGCCTGCGCCACCTGCCCAACGCGGACCAGACCCAGGTCACCATCGACGTCCGCCGGGCAGGTCCCCTGCCCCCGGAGGCCGCCGCCACACCCTACCCGATCCCCGCGGCAACGATCCGGCCGGTGGCCGCCCACGTCACGCACCCCGACCCGACCCTCGCCGCCCAAGACCCCCGCCGGGCCCAGGTGTCCACCCTGGTCAAGGGCGAGAAAACCGCCCTACGCGCCGCGTTGCGCCTCACGGCCTGGGCCTCCATCGCCCGCACGAAGGGCTTTCCCGATCGCGCCTCACTGGTCGTGGCGGCCCTGCGTGCCGCAGGGATCCCGGCCCGCCTGGCCTTCGGCTTTTTGTACGTGGGCTCGGTGATGACCGAGCACCGCTGGGCCGAGGCCTATCTGGGCCATTGGCTCCCACTCGATCCCGAAACCGGTGGCGCCGCGGGCGCCACACACCTGCGCCTGGCCGTCAGCGCCGCCGACCCGCGCCGCGCCCCGGACGCCGACTGGCGCCTGGTCAGACCCGAGCTCCGCGGCCTCCGCGCCCGCCTGGTGGAGGCCGACCTCGCCTCGGGCTTCCGCTTCGTGCCCGGCGCTCACGGAAACGCCCACCAGGTCGCCAACGTCCTGTACCACCGCGTGTGGAACCTGGTCGTCCGCCGCCCCCTGACCGCGCGCTACGTCCTCGGCGGCGCCCGGGATCCCTTCGACCTCGCCGTGGTCTCCACCGACGCCACCTGGCGCCTCGAGCTGCAGCTCTTCGCCGCCTCCCCCGCCGGCCTCGACGCCCGCGCCTTCCTGACCAGGGGCTACCGCCCCCGCAAGATCGGCATCCGCGACTACCTCGTCAAGGATCTCAAACCCAAGTCATCCCAACCCCCCCCCCTGGCCGGCTCGACCGGCACGGCAACGCGCCGCAGCTACATCCAGCTGGCCTGCTCGACCAAGCCCTGGGGCGCCCGCCTCGTCCGCTGGACCCTCACCAACAAGGGCGCCAAAACCGCCCAGATCACCGCCCTGGAAAACAAAACCCTAGGCACCTTCCAAATGACCGGCCACCCCGCCGGAGCAAACAGCTGCGCCGGGCCCCCGCCCCCGCCGCGGCCCCCGCCCCCGCCCCCGCCCCCGCCCCGGCCCCCGCCCCAGGAACCCGAAGTAGCCCTTTCTCCCATCGGTGCCCGGCCAGAGGAGCGCTGACAAGCGCGAGCGCCGCCCGCCGGCACGAGCCTCGGACAAGGCCACCCCCACGGCCACCCCCACCCGGGCGTGCCAGAAGTACACTGCCAGGCAGTTTGGCATCCACTGTCAGGCAGTCCTGCATTCACTGTCATCCGACCCTGGAAATCACTCCTGTTTGGTGCTATTGAATGGCCTCCGGCTCCGTGGCCCAATCGGCAGAGGCGCTCGACTCAAAATCGAGAGGTTCTGGGTTCGACTCCCAGCGGAGCCATCCTAATTCTTCTAAGATTCCAACCAGTTAGTTTTTTCGTAATCGTTCAGGCCACCGGACGGAGGTTCGTGGCAATGCGTGAGCGGCTTGGGGTAGAAGAAATGGCGACGGCGCGCCACGCAGATGAGCTTCGCAGGATTCGACCAGATGCTGCAACACAGGACGTTTTTGCCGCCTGAGCGTCATCACAACGGTGAGAATTCGCTCCGCGAAGCGGCTCCCCTTCTCGCTCTGCGTTCCGAAGCTCGTTTTCCGCCAAATCACTGCGTGGCGCAGCGACTGCTCAGCGGTGTTGTTAGTGGGCTCGACTCCCTCCACTCGGACAAATGTCCAGAGCGCCTGGGACATCAGGTAGAGGTTACAGCACGAATTCTCGAGACTGCTTTCTCCACAAAATCCACCCATGAGGAGAAGCTCTTCGAAAGGTTCGATCACTTCCTTCTTCATCACCCGTCGAAGCTTCCAGCGACTCATGGTTCCGTCGCGTGTTTGGTACCAGTACGCAAACATCTTTCGGGCGAGGTCGCCAAGTCCCTGTCCAAGCTCGGCAGCAACTCCGCCTCGGTCCTCCCATCCCTTGAATTTCCGGAGCAGGTGGGCCCAGCAAAGTTGTCGTCGGCGCTGATTCACCCACGAGTAACCACCCCACTGATCCGAAACCAACACGCCACGGTAGCTTTTGCCCAGCATCTTCCGGGCCACATCCGACGCCCGGCTGCGATCCACCTTGAAGACCACCACCATCGCCGTAACAGCGACCCACAACCAGGCGCGTTTGTTCTTCTCACGCCAGCCTGTTTCGTCGGCGTACACCACCGACTGCTCACGCACGTACTGCTCCGCTTCCTCCTCCGCTTCCTCCACCTGGGCCGCCAGGGCGTCGCTGACCAATTGCTCCACGTTCGCGATCGTGCCCACGGAAAACGTGACCCCCAGCAGGTCGTACAGCAGCTCGGGGATGGCTCTCTTGGAGAGGCGGTACTTGCCAGTGAGCAGCGCAATCAACGCAATGAGCTTGGGACCGATTTGGCCCTGAGGCACGCCCTCGGGCAACGACGCCCTGGTTCTGGCGCCGCAAGTGCAGTCCAAGGCGTGAAGCTTATACTCGGTGACGAACGAGGCGAAGTCCCTGAGGTCCCAAACCTGGTGGCGCTGCGGCTCCGGATCATCTCTGCGGAGTTTCTTGCCGCACTCTTTGCAACGCGCCGGTTTGCACACGTCGATGTGATCGACCCTATCCTGGGGAAGCAGCTCACGGTTTCTGCCCTTGTGTCCCTTCTGGCCACCTCGACGTCTCTTCTTCCTATCGCGCTTGGCCTGGTTCTTGTTGATGCTGGTCCAGGGTGGGTCAGACGACGGCGGCCTCGAGGAGTTGGACGAGTTCATGTTGAGCTTCGCCCGGAGCTTCTTATTCTCGGCTTCAAGCGCGGCGATGCGCTTCAACGCCTCTTTCAGCGCCGCTTTGAGTTCGGCATTGATCTGGTCTCTTGTGTCCTCGGAAGCCACGCTGATGTTAGATCACGGAGCAAGTGCGATGTCGATCCCCATTCTTCAGAAACTCAGAACGAATCGATTACGCTGACGAAATCGAGGAATGAACAGCGGAGGAACCACCGCTGGCCAGAACCGACCTACACGGCTCTGGCCTCGGAAGGGGCTGAACGGTTACCCTGTCTTCATGCAACTCCGTAACTGTGTCGAAGTGGGGTGGAGCCAAGCCGGCAACCCACACCGCGGCCGACGCTCAAGCCGCGGCCGCATAGCAACATGCCAGGCGACAACAACCTTGACGCTCACCGCTCGTGAGAAGGCATTGGTGATTCTCCGTTGAATTGCCTGGGCTGGGCTTCACTACGCATGGGCTGTCGTTGCGATCTGGAAATCGGGGGTCGGGGTCGGGGTCGGGGTCGGGGTCGGGGGTCGGGGGGATCAGTCGAAGGCTTCGCTGGTCTTCCAGGCTTCCCAAACCTTGCCGACGAGGTCGGGGCCGGGCTTGAGGGTGGGCTTGCCCGGGCGCCAGCCGCTGGGGGTGGCCTGGCTGCCCTTGGACTCGCGGACGAGCTGGAAGGCCTGGACCTGGCGGAGGGTCTCGCTGATGTTCCGGCCCACGGGGGGCGTGAGGACCTCGTAGCCCTGGACCACGCCGTCGGGGTCGATGATGAAGCGACCGCGGGTCTCCACGCCGGCGTCCTCGTCGTAGATGCCGAAGACCGTTCCCACCTTGCCTCCGCCGTCGGAGAGCATGGGGTAGGGGATGCCACCGTCGACCATCTTGCTCAGCTCGTGGTCGTTCCACATCTTGTGCACGAAGACGCTGTCGACACTCATGGAAAAGACCTCGACGCCCAGCTTCTGCAGGTCCGCATGTTTCTCGGCGACCGCCGAGACTTCCGTCGCTCAGACGAAGGTGAAGTCCCCCGGGTAGAAGCACAGCAGCACCCACTTGCCGAGATGCTCGGAGAGCTTCACCGACGTGAACTTGCCCTGGTGGTATGCGGGCGCTTCGAAATCCGGTGCCTTCTTGCCAACCTTGATCATGGCTTCCTCCTTTGCTCTTGCGGGCGAATCGTTGCGGTCCTCCTTGGGCGGCGCGGGCTCACCCACCGGGCCTCCGGTTGGACGCGCGCAGCCGACTGGTTTTTCCTCTGACATGGCTCGCCTACCTCCTCGTAGTTGTCCAGCCAAACAAACGACTTTTCAGGTGGTTGGTTCCTGCCCAGGTATAATAAAGATGTCGCTACCCTGCAAGATGTTCCGCCAGAGATGCTCCGCCACGGGCGGGCTCATGGGAAGGGCCGAGAAGGCAGAGTCGGAAGGGAACCAGAGTCGGAAGGGAACCAGAGTCGGAAGGGAACCAGAGTCGGAAGGGAACCAGAGTCGGAAGGGAACCAGAGTCGGAAGGGAACCAGAGTCGGAAGGGAACCAGAGTCGGAAGGGAACCAGAGTCGGAAGGGAACCAGAGTCGGAAGGGAACCAGAGTCG
>Ga0272441_10000616_pt1 | contig 79985 bp, 67 predicted proteins | sample SSMProp6N_FD_193582 | JGI IMG/M metagenome (GOLD analysis project Ga0272441, IMG submission 193582) | Marine sediment archaeal communities from Little Sippewissett salt marsh, Falmouth, MA, United States - SSM-Prop-6N | ecosystem: Environmental > Aquatic > Marine > Wetlands > Sediment ...
TTCTGCGAGCCACCGTTAGCCTACTCGCCAAGTGCCGGGCGTGACGGCCACCGTCGTGACATGCAGCGTCAGCCCCGCGGCCGGGTCCCACTCGCCCGCATCCCACCGGGCGTCGTCCATCGTGAACGTGTACTCGACTTCCTGCAGGCCGGTGACGGAAACGCCGGTTCCGCCCACGTCCGGCTCCGCCGGCTCGCAGCCCGTCGTGAACGCCCCGGCCGCCGAAAGCACCGCGATAATTCGCCACTTGCTCATGACCTGCGCTCCCTTCCCGCACGTGATGCAGTACGCCGGGCCGTTTGCCCGTGGTCGTGTGCAGAAAGATAGCCCGGCGGTGGCGCCCTGGCAAGGTCCGATCCGCGCAGCGCGGGGCGCGCCTCCCGGCCTTTCTTCGACGGATATGGAGCGTATAATCGCCGCTTCCTGCGCGTGAAGTATGGATGAAAGGAACGCGAGATGGCGAAGGTGGCGAGCCGGTATCTGAAGGTTGAGCCGTGGGCGGTGACGGAGGAGGGCTTCGAGCCCGCCCGCGCTCGCGTCAGCGAGAGCGTGTTTAGCCTCGGCAACGAGTTCATGGGCGTTCGCGGGTACTTCGAGGAGGGCTACAGCGGCGACCACCTGCAGGGCAGCTACTTCGGCGGGCTCTACGAGAACAAGGAGATCGGACACCCGCAGGTCTTCAAGGGCTTCGTCACGTGCGAGAATTTCATCGTCAACGCCGTGGACTGGCTGCACGTCCGCCTGACCGTCGGCGACGAGACGCTCGACCTCGCCACGTCGGAGTTCAGCGACTTCACCCGCCGCGTGGACCTGCGGACGGGCACGCTCACACGCGAGTTCCTCTGGCATACCGAGAGCGGCGCGAAGCTCCGCGTACGGTTCGAACGGCTGCTTAGCATGGCCGAGAACACGCTCGCCGCACAGCGAGTCACGCTGGAGGCGATGGGCTCGTCTCTGGAGGTCCGCGTTCGGATGGGGCTCGATTTCGAGACGAAGCACGAGATCTCCTCCGGCTGGCGGGCGGACAAGCTGACCGGCGCCGGCGCCGAAGGCCCGAGCGAGCGATTTTGGGAGGTGCTCCGCAAGCAGGCTGAGGGCGGCATCTATGCCATCGAGGCCCGGACGAAGACCACGCGCTTTTCGGCGTTCAGCAGCTTCCGGCCCCTGCTGCCCGAGGGTGCTCAGGCCGAGACGGTCGAAGCTCCGGAATTCATCGGCTGTGAGTTCACGCTGCGGCTTGCGCCGGGCGAGCCGAAGGCCGTCGAACGGATCGTGTGCAATTTCTGGGAGCGGCCGGACGTGATGACGCCGGAGCAGGTGTGGGACCGCGGGATGTCACTCGCCGAGGCAAACGCCGATACGACGTACGAATCGGCCCTTGCCCCGCACGCCGACTACTGGGAGGCCAAGTGGGCTGACTGGGACATCGAGATCGATGGCCCGCCCGACCTTCAGCAGGGCGTCCGCTACGACCTGTTCCAATTCCACATGGCCTACCACGGCGGCGACGAGCGGCTGGCGATTCCCTCCAAGGGGCTTACGGCCGAGGTGTACTCCGGCTGGGTGTTCTGGGTCCTCGAGACGTACTGCCAGCATGTGATGGTCTTTACCGACCCCGCGGCCGCGAGGAAGCTGTTGCGGTTCCGCTACCTGGGGCTGCCGGCCGCGATGGCGCGGGCGGCCGAGGTGGATTGCCGCGGGGCGCGCTACCCGTTCTGCACGATCGACGGCCCGGAGAGCTGTGCGACGTGGCAGCACGCGGACATGGAGATCCACGTCGGCGAGGGGGTGTATCGGGCGATCGAGTTGTACGTCCTGCACACGGGCGATAGGGAGTTCCTCTACGGCGAAGGTATCGAGATGCTGCTCCAGATCAGCCGATACTACGCCTCGCGCGGCGGCTGGAGCCCCGTCACCGGCGAGTTCGGCCTGTACGGCGTCATGGGGCCCGATGAGTACCACACCGTCGTCAGCCACAACTGCTACACCAACTGGATGGCGAAGAAGTGCTTCGACTACACGCTCGCGGTGATGGACGAGATGCAGCGCGAGGCGCCGGACAAGCTCGCGGTCGTTGAGGCGAAGGTCGAGCTGGACGATTCGGAGCCGGCCGATTGGCGGAAGATGGCGGACCGCATGCGCATCCCGCGCGACGAGGCGAGCGGCGTGTACGAGCAGCATGCGGGGTACTTCGACCTGCCCGAGGTGGACGTTCAGGCGATCGGTCCCGACGAGATCCCGATCTACACGCACTGGGCGTACGAGCGGATTCTGCGCACCGGGATGATCAAGCAGGCGGATGTGCTGCTGCTGCCCGTGTGGTTCTCGCGTGAGTGGACGCTCGCGGACAAGACCGCGAACTTCGACTGCTACGAGCCGCGGACGATTCACGAGTCGAGCTTCTCGCCATCGATCCATCAGATTCTCGCGGCCGAGCTGGGGCGGCACGAGATGGCCGAGGAGTACTTCCGCTACATGGCCCGGCTCGACCTCGACGATTACCACCGCAACACGGCCCAGGGCCTGCACATGACGCCCAAGAGCGGCACGTGGATGTGCATGACCTACGGCTTCGGTGGGATGCGGACGGATGAGCCGGTGCTGGCGTTCGCGCCGACCGTCCCTGAGGGTTGGGGCGGGTATCGCTTCCGCGTCGTCCACCGCGGGTCAAAGCTTGAGGTGCAAGTCGCCGACAAGCGGGCGACGTTCCGCGTGGTGGAAGGACCGGATCTGAAGCTGCGCGTGTACGGCCGCGACGTGACCGCCACGGTCGACGGCGTCACCGTGCGTCTTAAGCCGCCGGGCGCTTCGCTCAGCGCAGCCGCACGGTGAGCCGGCGTTCAGTGCTATGCCCCCCGGCGTTGAGTGTCGGCGGGTCGTTGGACGGAGCACTTGACAGCCCTGGCTCGACTCGCGCTTGATGCCTGTTCGCGCTTGACCCGGAACCGTTCAGGATTCGGAAGGGAACGACTCATGTGCAACTTGGGCTTCGCCGGTGTATTCCCGGGATGTTTCCTGGTTCTCCTGATCGTCTCCGTTGCGGCGTGCCTGTCCACGGGCTGCGCGTCGGCGCGGAGCACCGTGACGCTTGACTTGCCCATGGGGCCAAGCACGGGACCGGCTCGTGAAGTCGCCGACGGGGGCAGGCACATGCTCCTGGTCGGAGACCGCGCGATGTCGCCCGTGCTTCTCGACCTGAATGTCCCGCTGCTCGGCCGCCTGGTAACGGCCCCGGGAGACCTGCGCGAGCTATCCGTTCGGTTGCGCGTTGTGAACGTGGAGGGCGATCTGTCCGGCGCGCGCATTGAGGTACATCGCATGGGCCCGGACGAGAACGGCGAGCAGCTATCGACGCTGCTTTCCGAAGTTGACGCGGCCCGCGCCATTAGAGACGGCTGGCTGACAATTCCCGCCCTGGCGGCCGAGGCCCGCGACCGGCTGGCCGGCAAGTGGCGAGACCACACGCTTGCACTCGCGCTCGAAGGCGCTCAGGGCAAGCCGGCGATCACGCTGATCGGGTACAGCGAGTGGCCGAAGGAGGAATACCTCCGCGCAGGCGACTTCCGCGTGCGCGACCTGCCGCAAATTCGGGTGACGGTCGTGAGCCACCCGAAGCACGATCTGTTCGACTGGCCCGTCAAGCCGCGCCCGGGGGTATATTGCGTCGCGAAGGACGGGCGGCTGAACTACGGCGGCGAGCGCCTCCGGTTGTGGGGCGTGTGCAGGCACTACTCCCACAATCCGGAGCAGGTCCTTCGCATAAAGCGCATGGGCTTCAATGCCGTTCGTCTGTGGGGTCCTGTCAGGGTCTATACGTCGGAGTCGGCGAAGAGGGGCGAGTTCGCCCCGGGCGCCATGGACGCCTACGACCGCTACTACGCCGAAGTGAAGCGGCAGGGCATGTGGGTCATGTGTCCGACCGTTCAGTACCGCGCGGGCGGGCTCAAGGACGAGGCCGTGCGGGAGGCGCTGCTGAGCGACGATTCGTGGCTCGCCGGCGGCGAGGACTGGGAGGAATGGAAGGAGGCCATCCGCGCCAGCGGGCACAATCTCAAGCTGTTCTTCTACTTCGACGAGAGGCTCCGCAAGGTCTTCAAGCGGCATGCCGCGAACTTCCTCCACCACCGCAACCCGCATACGGGCAAACGGTACTTGGAGGAGGAGGCGATCTTCCTGTACGAGTTGAACAACGAGAACGGCTTCCTGAAGTTCGCCATCGAGGACAAGCACTCCAAACACTGGCCACCGAAGACCGCGATGGCGGACTGGCCGGAGTACTTCCAGCGCAAGCTGCGTGCCCAGTGGAACGCCTGGCTTGTCGATCGTTACCGGGGTGAGGCCGGCCTGGAACGAGCGTGGGGCGAGCTTGCGGTCGCCGAGTCGCTGAAGGAGGGCACTGTTGCCGCGGGCCCGATCCACGCCGACCGTGCGGAGTATCCAGAGCAGCGCGGGCGGGACTTCGTGCGGTTCTGCATCGAGACTGTGGACGGCTTCAACCAAGACATCCGCGCCTTCTGTCGCGGTCAGGCGCCCGAAGGTGTGGGGGTCAACGTCGTGCCGTTCAGTTTCGATACGCAGTTCCGCGGAAACCTGCCTTGGCTCTACGCGGATTCGCGCGGCGACATCATGTGCTTCGGAACCTATATCAATCGCATGACACCGGCCGTGGCCGCTCCCCCGGGGATACACAACGTAGACTCGATGACCGTCGAGGGCCGCCCAACCGTGCTCTACGAGGTCAACGCGGGGCGCCCCAATCCGTACCGAACGGAGTACCCAATGCAACTGGCCGCGCTGGGCGGCTGGCAGGACTTCGACGGGATCTTCTGGCACTACATGCAGGAGCCGGGGGCCGACTGGAAGCAGGAGAACACCGACGAGAACTACCTCGTTGAGGAGGTCCCCTACAAGTCGAATGCCCAGACTGAGGACCTGTGGTTCGAGACGGATCCCGTGATGTGCACGTCGCTGGCGCTGGCGGGACAGGCGTTTCTGAACGGCGCTGTGGATCCTGCACCCGACCCGATCATCCACACGGCCGGCGCGGACGCGATCTTCGGCTATGACCACTTCCACGGCGTGCCGCTGGCGGAGCAGGCATTCTCGCGTGGGGCCCGCATACGCTTCGAGCCCGGCCGAGACACGGGGCTGGTTTCCCCCGCGGGGGCCGCACCCAGCGACAAGAGGCCAACCGGCCCCGTCATGCCGAGAGAGGATCTTCGCTGGGATTGGCCCCACGGCCGCCTGATCATCGACACCCCGACTTTCAAGGCATACGTTGGCAAGGTGGTGCCCGAGTTCCGCTTCCGCGACGGCGTCGCGCTCAGCGGCGTCAACACCGACTTCGTTACGTTCGCGATGTCCAGTGTGGACGGTCGGGCGCTTGTGGGTCCGGACGCGGCTGCTCGGATCCACGTCGCGGCCGTCTTCAATGCCGCCAACGCGGGCTTCCGTATGGATACCGAAGGCCTGCCCGAGGCCTTCACGGAGAAAGGGCAGCACGGCGTCGGGCCGTCCGACAAGACCAGGCGAATTCTCTCCAAGGGCCGCGCGCCGGCCGTCGTGGACCGCGTGACGTACACGGTTACGTTTCCGGTGGAGCTCAATTACCGCTTTGAGGGCTACGATTTCGCGCTGCGGAAGCGTCTGGACCGGGTCGTGTCGGCCTCCGCCGTCCTTAGGCACGACGGCGGCGGTCTCTACATGGGCGTGCTGACGATCCACGGACGCGGACCGATACGGGGCCGGAGGGCTTCCGGCAGACGGAAATTGCGGGAAGCCGCCCGGCTCGGCGGATAGACTACGGTTGCCGGCTCGGCCCGGGTTCTCCGCGGTCGCTTGCGAGACGGCTTGGCTTTGGAAGGAGCTCTACGATGGCCGAAGAGCAACCCCCCTCGAACGCGAATGAGTCCGGCCCTTCGGGGTCGCAGGGCCCGCCGCTGCCCCCAGTGAGCGCACCGCCCATGGCGGGGTGGGGCGTTCCGCCGGCGCCCGTCGCGCCGCCGCGGCGGAAGTCGTGGGTCCGGCGGCTGGTGGTCGGTTTGTTGGGACTGGTCTTCCTCTTCTCGCTGCTGCTGAACGTCTATCTCATCCTGCTGATCGGCATGCAGGTCGATAAGGCGTTCGACCGCGGTGTCCTGCGAAGCGGCGAGGAGGAGCAGACCATCGCCCTATACACGGTGGCGGGCATGATCGACGATCGGGCGTCGAGCTTGTTCGATGAGTTCTGCCGCGACGTGATGCGCAATGACGAAGTGCGGGCCGTGGTCCTCCGCGTGGATAGCCCCGGAGGGTATGTGGCCGCGTCCGACCAGATCGCCAACGCGGTGTCCAAGCTGAAGGAGTCGGGGCGAAAGGTGGTGGTGTCGATGGGGGGCGTGGCCGCGAGCGGCGGGTACTATGTCTCCGCCCGCGCAGACGAGATCATTGCCGAGCCCACAACGGTCACTGGCAGTATCGGAGTGATCGCGGGATGGCCTATTCTCACTGGCACGTTGGAGAAGATCGGGATGGAGATGGTGATTTTGAGGTCCCACCACGCCGAGAAGTGGAAGGCCAGGACGAACAGCTTCGAGAAGCCCAGCCCGGAACTCCTGTCGCGGATGCGAGAGATGCTTGACCAACACCAGGCAAGGTTCGAGGCCGTCGTTGTCGAGGGGCGCGGCGGAAAGCTCGCCCCGTACCAGGCGCCGGCCGACGAGCCCGCGCCCGAGGTGCCGCCCGGGGCCGAGGCGTTTAACGGCAAGGTGTACCTGGCGGACGAGGCGAAGGCGCTGGGGTTGGTCGACAGGATCGGCTACGAGAGGGACGCGGTTGACCGGGCAGCGTCACTGGCGGGGCTGTCGGAGCCGCACGTCGTTCGCTACGCGCCGCGGAAGTCGCTGTTTGCGCGGTTGATGGGCGCGGAGGCGACGGAGGGCCTCACGGGGGGCGTCCGCATCGACGCCGAGTGGCTCGACGAGATTCAGACGCCGCGAATCCTGTATATGTGGAAGATGGACTAACGCTCCATCGGGGACCGGCGAGCGAATGACCCGAAGGATGCCAGGAACCGCCCTGTGCGGGGCAATCTGTGCCGGGGCGTTGTGGGCGTGTCTGTTCCCGGCAACGGCCGCGGGGCAACCCGGGGCCCGGGTGGACCTCGCCGTCGAGGCCGGCGCCCGCTGGCTGGCGGCGCGAATCACACCCAGCGGTCAGGCGGCCGGGGAGTACGCTTCCGACCACCGGCACCACCTGTTTGGCGGACGAACGGCGCTCTGCGCCCACGCCCTGCTCGAGGCCGGTCGCAAGCCGACCGATCCGCCCGTGCTGCGAGCCCTCAACTGGCTGGCGGACGCCAAACTCGACGGGACGTACCCCGTGGCCATGCGCGCGTGCGCGCTGGCGTCCTCACGCGATCCGTCGCTCGCCCGCGCCCTCGAGGCCGACGCCAAATGGCTTGTCCGGGCGGCCGGACGCGACGGGCAATACACCTACACGCCGCTGGCCGGCGCCGAGAGCGTCGTCTACGACAATTCCTCCGGTCAGATGGCGGCCATGGGGGTCTTCGCGGCCGGCACGCGGGGCGTCGAGGTCCCCGAATCCTACTGGCGGAGAGTCCGGCAGCGTTGGGTGGACCAGCAGCAGGCGGATGGTGGCTGGGGGTACTTCATCCCGCCTGGGCGCATGCGGACCCGGTCCTACGGGTCGATGACGGCAGCCGGGCTGGCGACGCTGTACGCGTGCTTCGACAGCCTGCGAACCGAGCAGTTCGTGCGCTGCCGCGAGGAGCCGACGTTCAAGCCGATTGCCGACGCGCACGCGTGGCTGGAGCGTAACCTGCGAATTGACGAGAACCCGCGCAAGGGCGTCCAGTGGTACGAGTACTGGCTGTTCAGCCTGCAGCGGGTCGGGCGGGCGAGCGGGTACAAGTACCTTGGCGGGCGCGACTGGTACGCGCTGGGCTCGGCGGCGCTGCTCGACCGGCAGAACGACGACGGAAGCTGGGGTTTCGGCGATGAAGCCCAGCGGATCGAGCCGACGGCGCTGGCGGTGCTGTTCCTGGCAGGCGGGCGAAGCCCCGTGCTCGTCAGCAAACTGCGATATGACGGCAAGTGGAACTCGCGCCCGCGCGACGCGGCGAACCTCGTCCGCTGGCTGTCGCGAACGTTCGAACGTCCGCTCGCGTGGCAGGTAGTCGCTACCCGGGGTCCGGCGGGCGGAACGATGGCGGACTTCTCCGACGCGCCCGTGCTGTATGTCTCGGGGGCGGGCGCCTGGGAGCCCACGGAGGCCGACGTGGCGGCCTTGCGGGAGTTCGCCCTGCGCGGGGGGCTCATCCTCTCCGAGGCGGCCTGCAACAGCGGCTCATTCACGATCGACATGCGACGGCTTCACACGCGCCTGTTCCCCGACTGGCCGACGCGACCGCTGAACGCGAAACACCCGGTGTACACGCTCCAGTTTCGTCCCGACGGGTTCGAGGGCATCGCGGCCGTCTCAAACGGCGTGAGGCTGCTGGCGGTGCACGCGCCGCGGGAGCTTTCGCTCGCGCTCCAACGGGGGCCGCGCGATGCCACGATGCCGACCTTCCAGCTCCTGGCGAACCTCTATCAGTACGCGACGGACCGCGGGCAACTGCGCCCGCGCGGGGTGACCGGCTGGCCTGAGGATCGCCCATTCGAGCCGGCCCAGACCCTCCGCGTAGCTCGCGTCCGACACGACGGCAACTGCGACCCCGAACCGATCGCCTGGCGGCGGCTCGCGCTTGTGGCGGCCCAGCGCCGGTTGCGCCTGATCGTCGAGCCGCCCGTCGAGCCGGGGAAGCTCGACGTCGCGAAGACGCCCGTCGCCGCGATGACCGGGACGGCCGACTTCCGGCTGCCGCGCGAGCAGGCGCGGGCGCTGACCGATTACCTGGCAGGGGGGGGAACGCTGATCGTGGACGCGGCCGGCGGCTCGCGTGCCTTCGCGGTGGCGGTCGAGCGGGAAATCCTGGGGCTCCTCGGGGAGCAGGTCCCGCGCCCGCTGCCGGACGACCATGCGGCATACGCGGGGCTGCCTAAGGGCGCCGCGCGATTCCGCAGCGATTTCGCGCAAACGCTCGGCCCCGAGGCGGGGAAGCCGCGCCTTGTGGCGGTGCGCGACGGGGAGCGGCCGGCGATCATCTTCAGCCCGGACGATCTGACGGCGGGGCTGCTCGGCCGGCCGATCCACGGTGTCCGCGGCTACAAGCCCGAGGTGGCCGTCGAGTTGATGTTGAACCTGCTAGGGACCGCCGCGCGTTAGGCTTCGGCTTCGTCCGCGAGGCCGCTCGCTCGGGCGCGAAGTTGGTCCATCTTCGCCCGCACCTCCTGGGCCATCCGCGAGTTCGGGAACTCGCGCATGATCTGGCGCCCCGTATCGACCGCCTGCTGCCATTGCTGGTCGGTGACGAGGATGGAGAACTGCACGCCGAGGTTGTGCAGGCGGGCCTTGAAGACACCGCGCGCGGACTCCTCGAGGGCGGCCGCTTCCTGCGGCGTCAGATACACGTCCAGTTTTCTGAGCAGCTCGATGCCGCGCTCCACGTCGTTCTTGCGGACGGCCTCGCCGTAGGCCTTCAGCAGCCCGCGCTTGTGCTCGTTGCGGGCCTTCGTGATCCGCTCGGGCAGCGACGCGACCTTCGGGTTCTCGGGGAATAAGCGCAGCAGCCGGTGGGCCTCTCGGTGCGCCTGCGCCCACTGCTTCCGGTCGGCCAGGTCCAGAATGCGCGCCACCGACGCGTCGGTTTTCTCCTCGACCGTCTTCTGGCGCGATGCGGCGATCTCCTCGCGCATGCGGGCGGCCTCGTCAGCGAAGCCGCTCTCGCGCTCGGCCGCGTCGACCAGCACCTCGGCCGACTTATAGTCCTGTTTCATCAGGTCTTCGTGGATCGTCTCACGGAACGCTTCGACCTCCTTCTCGCGATACAGCAGGCTCTTGGTCCGGTCGGACAGGGACGCCAAGTCGATGAGCTTCCGGACGGAGGCACCTTGGTCCTCGAGGAGGGCCTCGATCCGCCCCAGCCGAGCCGCCGAGAGATTCACGCCGTCTTCGTTGGCGACTACCACGCGGATGACGCCGTATGCCACCAGGCACCACACGGCCAATACGACCAGTGCCACGCCGCCCAGCACCCACACGACCACTTCCTGCATGGTGTCGGCGTCGAAGGCCAGGATGATCGCGGCCACGCAGCCGGCGAATCCCAGCAGCGCGAAGATGACGGACAGAATCAGCGCGATCCGCGCTACCCCCGGGACCCACGCGAAGCTGCCATGCTCTTGGGCCATCGATGTGCTCCTTATCCGGTGACGGGTCGTCCGGCCGGACGCGAAGGAAAGGACGTATTCGGTTATGAGGAATCGACTTGTGCGTCTCTGCTACTAGTCTATCGCCGGTCCGTCCGCAAGTCAAACGCCGACGCCATTGCAGCGCGATGGGACGCCGTATTGACGCGGCTTTCCGCGGCGGCAACACTGGGCCCAAACGCGGCCGGTCGGCGGCCGGAAAGGAGACAAAGCCATGGATGCAACAAGCCGAATGATGTGCGGCACTGCGGTTGCTTTCCTCGCCGTGACGGCCGCGCAGGCGAAGCTGTCGATCATCGAGCAGAAAGGCAGGAACAAGCAGATCGTCGCCCAGCGCCTCACCGGGCGGTGGGTCCTGCGCGAGGATCTCAGCCGCGAGCTGAGCGCCGACCCGCATGCCAAACGCGAGGGCGGAGCATTCGTCAGGCTGGAGTTCGTGCGCGACCCGGCCGTCCTGGATAGCATCCCGGCCGAGTTCGACAGGCTCCTGAAGGGCGTTCCGGTTTACCTCGCCGGGAAAATGACGCGGACGTTGGGAACGCAGAAGCGGGAGAATCCATTCGTGCTCGCCATCTATGAGGGCAATGGTATGGTCGTGTACTTCCGAGATCGCGAAGACTTCGGCACCGGCGAGACGGAGCCGCTCGGGGACGCGGAATCGCTCCACGTGATCTTGGTTCCCGGGAAGCGTTCCCAGAATGATCTGCTCTTCGTCGGAGGCGACTTTTCGGACGAAACCTTCCGGGCGTTTCGGCGCGAAGAGGCGGCCGTGGCGGCCGCCGACATGCCGCCCGGGCTGGCCGACGCCATCCGCGAGGGGATCGCCCTGCTCGAAGCGAAGAAGTACGAGGCGTTCGTCCGACGGTTCGCCTCGCCGGAGGACCTACGGGAGATCATTCAGGAAGGGCGATTGGAAGAATTGATCAGAGATATGGAATCGGGCGGGAGCGAGATCGGGGTGGCGCTTGAGATGTTCAAGGCCGCCCTCGGCCGTACGCCCGACGTGAGCAGGGACGGCACGAAGGCGGAGTTCGAGGACATCCACGGCCACGACGACCTGGAATTTCGCCTCATCGACGGGCGCTGGTACGTCGAGTAGCCCGGGCGGCGTTTCCTCGGCCCGCACGAAGGCAGCGACCATGAATCGACTGCTGGCTGTGATCTTGGTGCCGGCTACCGTTGCCGCGCTAGCTGTGGGGCTTGTCCTGCTCGCCCGGAAGGACGAGAAACCTGAGGACCCCATCGAGCGCGGGATGGAAGCGCTCATGCGAAGGGCGGACGACTGGGACCGGGAACTTGAGCCGTGGCAGGAGGTCCCGATTCCCTTGCCGTCCGGCGTGCCGACCGTGACCTTCCTCCGTCGCCACGCGCATCCCTTCCTGGCGGAATACGACCGGAAGCTTCGGATCGGCGTAGAGGCCATGGTTGACCTTCCGACGAATGTGGGCGGACGCACGCTCACCAACATCTTCCTGATTCGCGAGGGCGACGGCAGGGGGCCGATTCTGCACCTTTGCGATCACTGGGGGCATTGCTTTGTCGATCTTGTGGAGGCGCGCACCGTGGAGGCCCGCGCGGACCCGCCCGGCGAGTACGTCGGGCGGCTCGACGGCAGCGACTATCCGCTCCGGTTTGTCCCGGCGTCGGAGGCAGGCCCCGCCGCGATACGCCCGATGTTCGAGGAGTAACAGCGGCTCCTGTTCCCGGGGAGCCCTGTTCGCCCAGGCCATAGCGCAAGATCCTGTTGATTTCGGTAATACTGCGCAATACCATTTCGTAAGCGGCGGCGCGAACGTCGCGGGGGGAGGAGTTCTCCATGGCCAGGCAATCGCATGAAGTGGTGACATTCAAGGCCGACGCGGCTTTGGTGGACGCCATGAAAGGCGTGCCCAACCGATCGGAGTTCATCCGCGACGCGATCGTCGCGGCGCTCGACGGCACGTGCCCGCTGTGCCGCGGCACGGGCATCCTGACGCCCAAGCAGCGCGAGCACTGGAATCGCTTCTCCGAGGACCACCCGGTGCGCGAGTGCCGCGAATGCGGTTCCGTGCACCTGACCTGCAGCCGCCGACAGCTCGCCCGCGGCGAGAGGAGCCGTACATGACGGGTTCGAAGGAACAGAGCCTTCTGGGCCGTATCGTTCACGAACTGCGCCACCACGCGCCGTTCACGTTCATCGGGACGCTCGTCGGCATCGGCGTGATCCTCGCCGTCGTGTACGGGCATATCGAGCACCACGTCTCCGAGATGCTCTTCGGCGTGTTCCACCCGCTCCACGTGCTGCTGAGCGCGATCGTCACGACTGCGATGTATCGCCTTTACGGCGGAGGTCCCGCGCAGCGTCCGCGGCTCTGGGCGGCCATCCTCGTTGGGTACGTCGGCGCCATCGGCATCGGCACCGTCAGCGACAGCCTCATCCCGTTCCTCGGCGAGACGCTTCTCGGCGCCCATGACCCGCACGTTCACGCCGAACACGCCCACATCGGCTTCATCGACCTGTGGTGGCTGGTCAACCCCCTGGCCCTGGCGGGGGTGGCGATCGGTTACCTCTGGCCGCGGACGCGCATCCCGCACGCCGGGCACGTGCTGCTCAGCACGGCCGCCAGCCTGTTCCACATGAGCATGGCCTTGGAGCACGGGGTCGGGGTGTGGACGGTCGTGGGATTGACGGCGTTCCTGTTCCTGGCAGTGTGGCTGCCGTGCTGCACGAGCGACATCGTCTGGCCGCTGCTGTTCGTGGGGAAGGGCAAGCGCCCGCCGTGTTCGCATTGTCATGGCGAGGCGAGTGAGGCAGCCCAGCCGCAAGGAGAGCAGTCACCGACCTAGAATCCCGCGGCCCCCAGGGCCGACGAGGACCCAACCTCCAACGGCGAAATGACAGACGCTCAAGGCCCAATGATCAGAGAACGACCGAAGTTCCAGTGACCGCGGGCGCGCCTACCGGCGCCTGCGGTCATTGGTCATTGCTTGACCATTGGCCATTCGGCCATTGATCATTCCGGGCCGGACGCCGGCTCATTGGTGCTGCCTCTCGAGCGCCCGCTCGTACGCGGCGCGGGCGCGTTCGTACTCCTCGTAGGCCTGACGCCCCTCGGCCGTCTCGCCACGCCCGGCGTCGATCAGGCGGCTCAGCCGCTCGTACGCCGCCATGTAGGTGTCGTACGCCCGTTGCAGGTCGCGGTCGTCGAAATCTGTGTCCGGGGCGTCGGGCACGCCGGCGCCCTGCCAGGGCTGCAGCGGGCGCGCCCCCACGGCCATATCCGCAATCAGCCGGGCGTCGAGAGCCGTCACCCGTCCGTCGCCGTCCACGTCGGCCATGCCCTGCGATGCCACGTTGCCCGTGGACATCTGGAGTGTGACCATGACGTCGACGGCCGTCACGCGTCCGTCCTGGTTGCAGTCACCCACGTACGGGCCGTTCGCGCCGCCGCCGGCCGTGACCACGCCTCGGGTGACGGCGAACACGACCGGCGCGTTCGTATCGGCGCGGTGAGCGCTGGTGACCTTGGCGTCGATCTCGAACCGGTCTCCTTGGCGAATGGAGCCCTGGTGTTGCGGGTTCAGCCGCAGTTCGAGGCGGCACAACTCAATCCGTCCGTCGATCCCTCGTTGGTTCACGACCGCGATCTCGACGACGCCGCGGCGGCCGGTGTTGGCGTCGTACACTGTGTTCCCCGGAAGGTTGCCGCGCAGGCACTGAACCAACTCCAGTTCGGCCGGGTAGCGAAGGGTCAGGTTGAGGTCGCCGAGACGCACAAGGTCGAGCAACGTGACCGGAAGCGATACCCGCTGGCCCGGGGCCAGCGTGGCCGACGAAATCGCCAACCGCGCGCGCTCCGCCTGCGCCGCCGAGGGCACGAGACGGAAGTTCGCTTCCGTTGTCCGCGCCGCCCGGATCTCCACTTGTTGAGTCTCGGTCCGATAGTCCCGGTGCGAGACGGTCACGACGTGCGTGCCCGGAGCAACCTGGTCCACCGTGTAGTTCCCGTTGTGGTCGGTTTGTGCGGCGCGGCCGGCAACGGCGGCCGTACGGACCTCCGCCCCACGAATCGCCCGGCCTGTCCACGCGTCTACCACCTGGCCTCGCAGGGCGCCCGTTGCCTGAACGGGCGCAGCCAGCGTCAGGTCCAGGCGGACCTGCCCGCCGGCGGGAACCGTGACCTCGTTGGCGACGCCGAGGTAGCCCGGCATCTCCACGCTGAGGAGAGTCCGACCGGACGGCACGGCGGCGAGGGCAAAGCTGCCATCGGCGGCTGTCGTGGTGACTGGTCCTCCCGCGGCGCCGGGAACGCGGGCCGAGACTCGGGCGCCGGCAAGCCCGCGGCCCGTCTGGGCATCCACAACACGGCCGAAGACGGCGCCGACGGGGACGACCGGCGGCCGGAGGTCGGAAACGATGGGGGTTTCGCGCCCAGGCAGGATCTGCACGATCTGGGTGTCGGGGGCGTACCCATTCCGCGAGATGGTCATCTCGCATCGCCCCGGCGGAAGCTGCGGGAAGGCGAAGCGCCCGTCCTGCCCGGTCGTGACGGTTCGGCGCTGCCCGCGCGACGGCTGCGCCGTGACCACGGCGCCAGCGAGCGCGCGCCCCGTTTGGGCCGATCGGACGGTTCCGGAAATCGCGCCCGGAGAACCGGGCAGCCCCGGTCCGGGCGCGGACTGCGGCGTGACGGTAACGGGGCCGGCGGCCGCGATCTTCTCGTGGAGACGGGTCAGGTCGCGCGTGGGGCGGTCCGACGGCACGAGGTAGAACAGCAGCGTGGTCGTCGTCGGGAACAGCATGCGTCCGCCCCGGTCTTCCCCGGGGGCAACGCTCACGTACTGCCGGGGCTCGGTGGACGCGCGGTCGCCTTTTTCCTCGTCGCGGTCGATCTTCAGCGGCGTACGCTTGCCCAGCGCGTCGGCGCCGCCGCGCCAGAAGATGTCGTCACTGTGCGAGGACCGGTCCTTGTCGTGCTTGCCGCGCACGAAGAGGTTCCGGAACTCCGCCTTGCCGCCCCAGGTTTGCCATTGCCCGTTGTCCGCCGCGGCGTGGATCTGGACCTCACCGTAGCTGCCCAGCCGCTGACCGGCGACGGGTTCGACATCCACCCGCCGGATCTGATACAGCCATCCCGCCTGCGGAATCTGCAGCGGGGCCCGCAGGACGGTCGATTTTCGGAAGGCTACCGTGTTCTCGGCATACACGCGCGATCGGTCGGGCAGCTTGAACCACCCGTTACTCTTGGGGTCCTTTTCCCACGTGTCGCTGTGGACGAATTTGGCCCAGAAGACCAGGTACCCGTCTTCCCAGTCGTCGGCCCTCGCCGCTGCGGGCACAAGCAGCGACATCGCGGTCAGCGCCGCCAAGGCCGACCCCGTCACGATGTGTCGTCTCGTCTTCTGTGCGTTCATCGCTGAATCCTCTCTCTCGTCCAGCAGGATATGAATGCCACCGGTTTCGCTATCGCCCCGGCTTCCGCTCGGCGCGCAAGGCCAGGAGCACGACGACCACGACCAGCCCGGCAACCAGCACGCCGGCACCGATTGCGATTCCGATCACCAGTCCGCTGCCGCCTGAACTCTCGTCGCGCCCGTTGCTCCTGTCGCGTTCGCGGACCGCGCTGCGGGCGTCCGGGGTGGCCGGTTGCTCCGGCGCCGGCCCTGCCGGCGGGGTCAGTCCCGAACCGAACGGCGAAGGCGGCGGACCTTGCGGTACTGTCCCGGGTACGGGCTCCGTCGGCGGCGGGGCGGGGACGTCCGGGCCGTCCACCGGTGCCGGGGGCGGCGGGGGGGCAGGGGGGGGGGGGGTGGCACCGGCCTGCACGCGAAGCGTGGCATTCTCCGTCGCTACGGGGATCGCTCCGAAGCCGCCGTTGCCGCCGCGGAGCGAATTCGCCGCCGAGCTCTGGATGCGCAGGTCGCTTGTGCTGCCCGCTGCCCCGCGGACCTTGAACCGAAGGACCGCCACTACGCCGTCGCTTGCCAGCCCGTCAGTCTCGGCAAGGATGAGTTGAATCTGCCCCGGTTGGGGCTCATGCGCGACGACCATGGCCGGGTTATTCTGTCGGGAGGACGTGGCCGGGCCGGGCACGGCCTCGGTGAAGCTCAGCACCGCCGGGTCGTATGCGATCGAAAGGTCGAGCGCACCCAGGTCACCGCCGCCCTCGACGACCACGCGGGCCTCGGTGGCCGCGCCCGGCGCCGCCGGGTCGCTCTCGATTCGCACCGTTGTCGCGGCCGGCGGGTCCGGGGGCTCGGGCTCCGGCAGGGGCCCGCCCGCTTGCAGGGATGCGGCGATAAGGCCCAGGGCGATGCAGCCCAGTACGGAAGCGCCTCGGCCGCGGTTCGCGGGAACATTATTCCGCATGGTCGGTCTCCTTTTGAGGAACGCCCGTGCGTTCTCGGACATGCCGAACGAATGGCGGGGGGTAGTGTTGCCGCCCCCGCGCGAAAACGCAAGCCCCAACTCGGCGGGGGTTACTCGTGTCGTTTGCGTGGGCGGCCAACGGTGTCGGCCGGGATCTTCGTCTTCAAGGCTTCCAGCAGACGGATCACGTCGGCGTTGTCGGCATTGGCGCGGAGCGCCTTTTTGATCTGCCCCATGCAGCGATTCCACGGATCGACCCACGCTACGGACTTCGGATGCGCCCGGGCGAGGAACCGGCGAGCGTAGATCCGCGCGGCAAGCACGTGCGTGGAGGCGTCGAACAGCCGCGGGCACCCCTCCTTGCCGTGGGGCGCTCGTCGGGCGTAGGCCAGATTCGCCAGGGCCTGGAATTCGGCCGCCTCGGTCCAGCCGCCGGAGGCGCCGAAACTCTTCGCGGCGAGTTTCCCGGGGCGCTCCCACGCGTCGTCCAGTAGCCCGGGCACCCAGGCGAACGCCAGCAGCAGCCGAATCCGCGCGTTGTCCGGGTCCTCCAGCAAGGCCCGCTGGAGCCTGCCGCGCATCTGCTCGGCTTGGCCGGCAAGGATCTTCTCCAGCGTCGGGTCCTTGCGCTTCAGTCCCAGTGGGTCGGCGTGCACCTCCCAGAGGGGTCGCCGGCCGGTCGGGGGGATCAAAAGCGGCCGCGGCGAGTACCGCTTCGGTTTCCGGGCGGCGACCCACTCGTGCAGGCCGGCCCAGTACCGGGGGGGCGGGGCGTGGCCGGTGCCTCGGGCCTCGACGAACGTCGGCTCGATCCCGGCGTTCCTCAGGACGCTGACCGCGCGGCGGACGGGTTCGATCGGCACCGTGGCGTCGTCCGTGCCGTGGAGGATGTACAGCGGCACGTCTGTGAGGGCCCCGGCGGCGTGCCTGTCGATGCCGGTTGGGTATCCCGCAACGGGCGCAGCGGCCGACCAGATCTCGGGCTGCAACAGCAGGTGTGACCAGCAGCCGCTGCCGCCCATCGACACGCCGCTGACGATCAGCCGGCGGAAATCCACGCGGTAGCGGCGGGCGACCCAGGCGACCGCCCGATAGACGTTCGCTCGCTCCTCGACGGCCGACCAGTTCGCTTTGGGGTCGGAGATCGTCGGCAGCAGCACCATGCACCCGCGATCGGTGAGGTGGGGCACATAGGCAGCGACGATGTCCCCGGCCCTGCCGCTCGCGCCGTGTAGCGCGACCACAAGCGGCCAGGCTCGGGCGGGCGTGTAGCCCTTCGGTAGCGCCAGCAGGAAGTCGCCGCGGGCCTTGCCCGGTCGCCAGGGGGCGTCCACGCGATAGACGTCTCGATCCACTCGACGGTCGGAGGGGGGGGCGGCTTTGGCCATTGCCACGAGTTCGTCGAGCGAGAGCGTCGCCCCGGCCGGCGTGAGCCTGGACCTGTAGAGATGCTTGCGGCGCGAGGCGTCGGATTCAGCCAAGAACGTGTCGAGCGCCTGCTCCAACCGGTCCGCGCGCGGCCCGTCCCAGCAGCGGTCGGGGGTCGACCTTTGGGGAGGGTCCTCGGATGCGGCCGGCGCCGCGCAAAACACCCCCGCAAGCAGAAGCACCACGATTTGCCTGCGTGCGACCATGGCTTGCCCGGGCCGCAGCCGACTTCAGTTGCCCGCCGCCTGCAGGACGATGCCACGCATCAGATCATATGCCGACTGGGGGGTGTATCCGTCGCAAGTGTAGGACGGCCGGCCCAGCAGGGCGCCGGTGATGTCCTCGCGGCTGTAGAGGACCGCCGGCCGGCCGGCGACCATCACGCCCCGGAGGTTGACGCTGCCGGCGCCCGACGTACCGAGCCGCAGCAGCGTGCGGCTGCGATAGCGGAGCCCATCGAGGCCCACACTCGCCAGCGGGGGGGCATCGGCCGACAGGCGTTGAGGAGCGGACGAGCCGAACATCCCGCGGAGCAACTGCCTGGTGGAGCGGTCGAACTCGCGGTCGCCGCCGGCCGCGTCGATCACGAGGGTGCCGCCGTCCTCGACGAACATCCGCAGCGCATCCTGCTCCGCTTGCGTGAGTTTGAGTTCGCCGGTGCCGGTGAGCGTGGCGATCTTGGCGTTGGCGTTGGGGAGGTCTGTCGCCGGCAGGGGGCCCACGGGGGTGATCTTGAGCTTGTCTTGCTTTGAGATCAGCCGCGCGAACCGTTCGTAGGCCAGCGGCTCCGGGTCGTAGTTGCCGGCATGCTTGACGCGGACGATTTTCACCTCGCGCTTCGGGGTGTAAGCCGGTTCCTCCGGCCAGATGCGAACACCGCGGTTGCGGAAGGTCTTCCCCGTCACGTACATGTAGGCATTGGCGGCGCTCTCGAACGCCGCCTTCTCGGTGTCCGCCCGCTGGAGCTGCCAGGCCCTGGGCAGGTCGGCCTCGGTATGGATGGCGAGCGGACGGATGCCGTTGGTGAGGACCTCCAGCTTCGGGGTCCCGCTCATCAGGAACTGCGCCCGATATATCTCGTGTTCGGGGGTGCAGGGCACTAGTTTGTATTGCGGGAAGAGCTTCTCATAGATCTCCCGGATACCGTGGCTGAACTCGCTGCCGCCGCACTCGGTGGCGGTCAGTAGCGTGCCGCCCTGCCACACGAACCTCCGAAGCTTGTCCAGTTCCTCCTGGGAGAACGAGGGCGCTCTGGCGCCGGAGATATACAGAATCGGCGCATCGTGCCATTCCTCCACCGGGACCTGGAGATTGACGATTTGCCAGGCGACTTCGCGCTCGAACTTGCCGCCCATCCACCGTGTCAGGTATGCGCAGTCGCGGGGGCGGTTGTTCCAGTCGCCCGTGTACTCGAGCTTGTTGATGACGACCGGCCGCCGCCCGCGCAGCAGGAACAGCAGTCCGTAGCACGTGGTCGAGCGCGGCGCATCCGAGAAACCGCCACCGCCCTGTAGGAACGCTCCGTTGGGGCTCTGTCGGCGGATCAGCTCGGCCGCCCCCAGCTTGTACCAGTCCTGCCTGCCGAAGTACTTCCGGCCGCTGGCCAGACCCACGCGCTCGACGCCGTAGAGCGTGTAGTAGAACCACTTGCTCTGGCCCAGGGCCTCTTCGTAGTTCTCGTCCACCCACTTGAGGGCCTTCTCGATAGCGGGCAACTCGACGTTGCCGGAGCAGGTGGCGAACTTGGCGGCGTACAGGTTGTCTGCGCAGACATACACGCTCGCCAAGCCCGCGAGGGTCATCGACATGTAAGAGTTGGGCCGCCCGCCGGGGCTGTACGGCCAGCCCCCGTCGGGCTTCTGAACCTTCAGCCAGTAGTCCATTGTCCGCTGCCAGTACTGCCGCGGTACCTCGTGCAGGTGCCGCTGCCCGGCCCAGACGCCCAGCAGGCCGTACTGGGTGTTCGAGTTGTCCGGGGCGTTCCCGGCGAACCCCGGGAACTTCGTCGGCGTCGTGCCGTCGGCATCGTATGTGTAGGCGCCCTCGCGGCTGATGGACTTGATCAGCTTGCTCACATCCTTACGCAAGGGCGTTCGGTATCGCTCGTCATACTTCATGGCGGCCGCGTAGGCGCTCGCGCGGAACGCCAAGCCGTACGTGTAGTCCGACTCGGTCTTGCGGAGATAGGCCAGCGCCTTGGCCATTCGTGGGTCGCGCGGAGAGACGCCGCTCTCGAGCAGCGCATAGACGCAGATCGCCGTCGGTCCGACCGGGTAGGTCCGTTGGTGCGTGTAGGTTCCCCAGCTTCCATCCTCCTTCTGGAGCGACCAGAGGAACTCGACACCTTTCTCGATTGCCTCGTCGACGGCCTCGGGGGAAAACTGCTGGGCACCCGCCGGACACGCCGCAACCAGCAACGCGATGAGGCCGGCCAGCAGGCAGGAGAACGCTCTGTGCATCGCTTGACCTCCCTATTGGTCTGCAGGTTAAACGCATAACCCCCGACCGATATTGTAACCGATCACTGCCTGTCTCGTCGAGCCATTCGCGTGGCGATTGTTCGGTCCCCTCGCCGGCCGTCATGTTACCGGCCGCACCTCTCGACGATGTTCTCCATGATTGCCAGCGCCGTCTGGGGGGCGTATCCGTCGCAGGTATAGGACGGGTAGCCGACCAGGCCGGCCGTCAGATCCTCCTGGCTGTAGATCACCGCCAGGCGCCCGGCCACCGTGACCCCCCGCAGGTGGCCCGTCCGGCCGTTCGCCCCGGTCAGCCGAATCTCCGTCCGGTGCCGATAGCGAATCTTGTCGATCCCCGCATACACCTCGTGCCCGGCCTCCAGCCGCTGCAACGCCGAGGAGCCGAACATCCGGCGAAGCAGCGTCCGCGCCGACCGGTCGAACGCCCGGTCGCCGCCGGCCGCGTCGATCAGCAGCACCCCGCCCGTCTCCACGAACATCCGAAGCTGCTCCTGCTGCGCCGCCGTCAAGGCCAGCTCCCCCGTGCCCGTCAGCGTCGCCAGCTTGGCGCCGCTGGCGGCCAGCTCCGAGATCGCCAGCGGCCCGACCACCTCCACCGGCGTTTCGCCCTTCGCCATCAGCCGGCTGAACCGCTCATAGGCCAAGGGTTCCGGGTCGAAGTTCCCCGCGTGCTTCAGCCGCGCGAGCTTCGTCCCGCCGCCGCCCGCCAGCGCCGGCCACGTCTTCACCCCTCGGTGCCGGAACCGCATTCCCGAGGCGTACATGTACACGTTCGCCGCCGCCTGGAACGACAGCCGGTCCGTGCTTGTCCGCTGAAGCTGCCACGCCCGCGGCAGGTCCGCCGAGGTGTGAATCGCCAATGGACGCACCCCGTTGGAGACGATCTCGAACTTCGGCCGTCCCCCCAGCTTGAACTGGATCGAGTACAGGTCGTGGTCCTGTGCGCAGGGTTCGAGCTTGTAGTCGGGGAAGAGCTTCTTGTACAGCTCGCGGATGGCCTGGTCGAAGGCGTGCCCGTCGCACTCCGTGGCCGAGAGAATCGTCCCGCCCTGCCAGACGTAGGTGCGGAGCTTGTCGAGGTCCTCGTCGGAGAAGCTCGGGGCCTTGGCGCCCGAGAGATACACGATCGGGGCGTCGTGCCAGTCTTCGACGGGCACGCGAAGGTTGACGATCTGCCACGTGACGTCCCGCTCGAAGGCCTGGCGGGTCATCCAGTCGGTCAGGTACGCGCAGTCGCGCGGGCGGTTGTTCCAGTCGCCGCTGAATTCAAGCTTGTTGAACAGCACCGGCTGACGCCCGCGAATCAGGAACAGCAACGCGAAGGAGGTGCTGATCACCCCGTTGGGTGGCCACTTACCGCTCCACGAGCCGTCCCGGCCCTGCTGGCTCAGCAGCCACTGGCGCCCCATCTTGTACCAGTCGGACGTGCCGAAGTACTTGTAGCCGCTGGCCAGTCCCACGCGCTCGACGTTGTACAGGTAGTAGTACATGTCGCTGTGCCCGAGCAGTTTCTTCCCTGCGCCCAGCGTGTCGTCGAAGTGCTTGTCCAGCCAGTCGAGCCCGCTCTGGATCGACCGGTAGTCGGAGTCGGTGCCGAGGTTGACCCCGCACCGAATGAAGTCCTTCGCCCGCAGGTTGTCGAAGCCGACGAACATGCTTGCGACGCCGGCGGCGACCATGCCCGCGGTACTGCCCGGCTTCTGACTGGCGCCCTTGTATCCCCAGCCTCCGTCCGAAACCTGCGTGCGCTTCCAGTGGTCCATGATGTGTCGCCAGTACTGCCGCGGCACCTCGCCGATCATGCGATTGGCGACCCACACCCCGAACACGCCGTAGTTCGTGTTGGAGTTGTCGAAGCCCTTGCCGGTGAGATGCACCTTGGCCTTCTTCTTGCCCTTGGCCGACACATTTCCGTAACCGTCCGGTTCACCGCAGTCGTACCAGTAGGAGCCGTCGGGCGTGGCCCGGATGAGGCGCGAGGCATCCCGGCGAAGCGCCGGCGCCCAGCGCCCGTCGCCTTTCTTCCATGCCGCGCCGAAGGCGCTGATCCGCATGGCGAGGATATACGTGCGGTGTTCGCCGGTGTCCCGGGCCAGAAGTTCCAGGGCCTTCTCAATCCTGGGGTCCTTGGGTGAAACGCCGCTTTCGATCAGGGCATAGGTGGCCAGGGCGGTGGGGCCCATCGGTTGCCCATGCCCGCGCGGACACTCCGGCCACGTGCCGTCGGCGCCTTGTTCCTTCAGCAGAAACTCGGCGCCGCGGGCAATGGCCTGCTCGACTTCGTCGTCGGCTTCGTCGGCGGCGCGAATGACGGGCGGGAATACCAGGACCGAGACGGTGAGTGAAAACACCAGCAGACTACGCAGCATGGCCAACTCCCTCGGTTGTTGTTGCGGTGTGTCGGGCCGGCCCGCAACACACCAACAGCGCCTGGGGTTCAGGCGAAAGGGGTGAATCGTCACGCCTGTATTGTGATCGCCCGGCCGGCGGGGGGCAAGCGAAAACCTGCACTAACCCTACCCGGGAGCATCACTTGCCGCTCGCCAGGCGGGCGATGTTCTTCATTAGCGCCAGCGCCGTCTCCGGGGCGTATCCGTCGCAGGTGTAAGACGGGTAGCCGACCAGACCTGCGGTGATGTCCTCATGGCTGTACAGGACCGCCGGCCGACCCGCGACGAAGACAGCCTCGAGCTTTCCCGCGGCGATCTCGGCGTCCGACAGCCGCAGGCGCGCACGCGTGCGGTAGCCGAAGTGCTTGATGCCGGCATAGACGGGTGAGGCCGCCTCCAGGCGCTGCAGCGCGGTGGCGCCGTACATACGGCGGAGGACCCTCGCGGCCGAGTACGCGAACGCGCGCGAGCCACCCGCGGCGTCGATCAGCAGCGTGCCGCCGTTCAGGACGAACCGGCGCAGGGCTTCCTGCTCCTCGTCCGGCAGGCTCAACTCGCCCGTGCCCGTCAGCACGGCGAGCTTCGCCCCGCTGCCCGCGAGTTCCTCGATCGGCATCGGGCCGAGCACCTCGACTCCGCCGCGCATCAGCCGGGCGAACCGCTCGTACGCCAGCGGCTCGGGGTCGTAGTTCCCGTCATGTTTGAGCCGCGTAATCTTCACGGCCCCCGGCTGTGGCTGCCTCGGCCGGGGCCACGTGTGCGCAGCCCGGTTCCGGAAGGTCCGCCCGGTGACGTACATGTACACGTTCGCGGCGACTTCGAAGGCGGTGCGTTCGGCCTCGTCCTGCTGCAACTGCCAGGACTTCGACAGGTCGGCGTCCGTGTGAATGGCGAGCGGGCGGACGCCGTTGGAGAGGATCTCGAACCTGGGCCGCCCGGGCAGGCGGAACTGGAGGCTGTACAACTCGTGATCGTTCTTGCAGCGTTCGAGCGTGTACAGGGGGAAGATCTTGCGGTAGGCCTCGCGGATTCCCTGCCCGAACGCCTCGCCGCCGCATTCGCTGACGGAGAGGATCGTTCCGCCCTGCCAGACGAAGCTGCGGAGCTGGTCGAGTTGTTCGTCAGTAAACCGCGGCGCCCGAGAGCCGGAGATGTACACGATCGGGGCGTCGTGCCATTCCTCGGCCGGCACGCGCAGGTTGACGACCTGCCAGGCCACGTTCCGCTCGAACGTCCGGCTCATCCACCGGGTCAGGTACGCGCAGTCGCGCGGGCGGTTGTTCCAGTCGCCGTCGAACTGAAGCTTGTTGAACAGCACCGGCATCCGCCCGCGAACCAGAAACAGCAGCGCGTAGCCTGTGCCGATCACCTTGCCCCACCGGGCCTTCCACGACCCGTCGTCGTTCTGGTGATCCAGGAGCCATCGAACGCCGAGCCTGTACCAGTCGGCCGTGCCGAAATACTTGTGGCCGGACGCCAGCCCGACCCGCTCCACGCCGTATAGGTAGTAATACATGTCGCCGACGTCGAGGCCCTTCCGGCCGTTCGCGGGCTGCATGGTCGCGGCGAAGTGGAAGTCGAACCAGTCGAGTCCGCGCTGGATGATCCGGTAGTCGGGGTCGTGGGCCAGGGCGACATCGCAGGAGGCGAAGTCTTCCACGCGCAGGCTGTCGAAACAGACGAACAGGCTGGCGACGCCGGCGGCGCACATCGTGGCGCGGGTGTCCTTGTCCTGCCCTCTCGCGAGCGTGCTGTATCCCCACCCGCCGTCCGGGCGCTGGTGTTTCTTCCAGTGCTCGATGACCTCCAGCCAGTATTCCTGCGGGATGTCCAGGCCGTGCTGCTTGCCCGCCCACACGCCGAGCAGGCCATATTGGGCGTTGGAGTTGTCGTGCGCGCCCGGCTTGCCTCGGGCGTCGTAGTCGTAGTCGCCGTCGTCCGTGGACTCGACGAGCCGGTCCACGTCCCGGCGCAGCGGGTCGAGGTATTCCCCGGCGCCTTGGCGAACCGCGGACAGATATGCGTTCGCCCGCAGTCCGCGCGTGTACGTGCTGGTGCTGCCGCCGTCCGCGACCATCGCCCGCAGCGCCCGTCGCATCCGCGGGTCGCGCGGCGAGACGCCGCTCTCCAGAATCGCGTACGTCGCCAGCGCCGTCGGGCCCGCCACGTGAATCCGGTTGGGGGGATTCCCGAGGGGAGCCCACATGCCGCTTTCCTCTTGCTGACTGATGAGGAATTCCACGCCGCGAGCGATCGCACGCTCGACGGCCGCGTCGTTCACCCGGGCGGTCTCGACCTTCGCCGACGAGGGGGGCCCCACAGAGGCCGCGTTGACGTTCTCGCCTGTCCGGTTTTTTTCGGCCGACGAGGGCGTGCCGAGCAGTCCGAGGATCAGCGGGCACAGCACGGCGAGGAACGTTCTCCGCATGTTGCTCTCCTGGCGGCCTTATCTCGGGCGAGCGGCCTGGCGTGGCGGGCGCTGCGGGGGGGGGGCACCAAAGCGTCCATGGACCATTGTCCCTGCGGCGCTGCCGTGCGGCAAGGCAAAAGCGCCGCGGGTCGGCCGTTGGAGTTGCATCACTTCCGCCGCAGGTGGGCCAGAACGAACTTGAGCGTATCCTGCACGTGCAGGTCCCAGTACGCCCACTCGTGGGCGCCGGGGTGCTCGGCGTATTCGTGCGGCAGGCCGAGCTTGTCCAAGTGCGCATGGAACGCGCGGTTGGCGTCGATCAGGCCGTCCTCCGTGCCGCAGTCGAAGCGGATCGCCATGCGCCGCCGCGACTTCCTCTGCCGCCGCGCCAGCGACCACAGGTCGTACGCCCGCCGGGGCAGCGCCTCGGACAGCGCGCCCACGTCACGGAAGTCTCGGCCGCGTGTTCCCTGGAAGGTGTGCGCGAAGACAAGCGCCCCCGAGTGCGACACGGCCGCTGAGAACTTGTCAGGATGCCGCATCGCGAGCATGAGGGCGCCGTAGCCGCCCATGCTGAGGCCTGCGACGGCCCGGCCGCGACGGCTGCGGACGGTGGGGAACATGCGGTCCACGGTGCCGACCACGTCGCGAACGATGTGGTCCTCGTACGCCTGCCCGCCGGGGCGCGGGTCGTTGACGTAGAAGAACCGGTGGGTGTCGGGCATGACGACGATGAGGCGTTTGCCGTCGAGGTAGCGTTCGAGGCTGGTGCGTCGCTGCCAGGCGGTGTGGTTGTCGGACAGCCCGTGGAGCAGGTAGAGCACGGGCAGCGGCCCGCGCGTGCCCTCGGGGAAGAACACGTTCATCGCGTCCTGTTTGACCAGCGACTCGCTACGGAACCGGATGGTGAGGAAGGCCATCGGCTGCTCCTTTCCGGCCGGGAAGCGTACCACAAAGGCCACAAGGGACACAAAGGGCACGAAGGGAGGAAATGGCCAATCAGCAACGACCAATGATCGGACGGGCGCCGGGGTTTGCGGAGTCCTGAAGGGGCGGGGCAACCACGCGCCGGTGAGCGTGGTTGCGTCGCTTCCGGCTTCGCCAAGGCTACGCCGGACGAGTCGCTCCGCAAACCACGGCACCCACTTGTTCTTCGGTCATCGGGTGTTGGTCACTGCCGGCCTCGTGGCTGTCTGTGGCACCGGCATCCCCTGAATCTTCGCCCCGAGATACGTGTACGTCCGCTGGAGGGCCTGGATGAGCTGCCGGCGGGTCAGTTCCGCGTACTTGCCGTCGTTGTAGATCACGCGGAACGCATCGTCCCGCTCGCGGAGCAGCAGCGTGCACAGCAGGACGAGGTCGCCGGGGTCGTCCTTCCGCACGGCCGGGAAGTACAGCACGTGCGGATTCTCCGCGAACCGCCCCGTGGCCGCGTCGATCTCCGGCACGTCTTCATCCTCGTCGAACAGGTTGCACGCGTCGAGGTCGCCCGCCTTGACGGCATCCTCCAGCCGCGCCGGCCGCTCGCCGGTTTCTTGCTCGTATTGCGCAACGGCACGGCCAACCGACCGCATCTGATCGGCCGACAAGGCGCTACTCCGCACGAAGTCAGGGTAGGTCCGAGTCCACCAATGGTCCGATAGCATGGGGAACAGCAGCGTCCAGATGATGGCCGCCACGGCCAGACGGTAGAGCCACTTCTGCAAGCCGTACGGCAGATCAGTCATTGCCGCCTCCGCTTGCGAAGCTCGGCGAGGAAGTCATTGGTCGCCTGAAGCGGCCCGAAGAGTTCTTCCCCGGTCTCCGTCCTTGAGACGGAATAGGCGGCCAATAGGACATTGAAGCCGCATTGGCCATGGTTGATGGGCAGTTCAAAGCACTGGACCAGTTGGTTCCCGCGCCGTGGCCCGAGCGGGATGAGCACCTAGTCGGACTGCCTGTTCTCGCTGCCGACGTCTTGCTCATCGGGCAAGGGCGTGTCGGTCAGCGGGCACAATGTCGCCTGCCGACTGAGATTCCCTTGATCCAGCAGCGGCCCGAAAGTCAGCGGCGAGAGGTCGTGGTTGCCGGGGTCGCTCTCGTACATCGCCATCGCCTTCCCGATGGCGTTCAGATTGGCGGAGCACCAGCCGCGCGGGGGATGCGGTCCCGTGCGGCCGAATCGCTGAGTGATCGCGTGTGCGAGCCAGATCAGGCCCACGACGAAGGCGATGGCCAGGAAGTCAGCGACCCAGCGGAGACTCGCCCTCGCTGATTGTGGTGTGGGTGCGCCGTTGTCTTCGACGCCGGCGATGTGGCGCTCGCGCTCGACATCCGTGCCCCGGTTGGATCCTGAGTTGCCCACGGATTCAGGATACCCCGACCGGTCCGGGGAGGCAATGGCGTTCGGCGTTGTTCGGCCGGGGGCGGGGTGGTATCCTCGCTGCACGAAGCCCGGATGACCCAGCGCGCCGGCCGCGTTCGGACTTCGGGCTTCGTCATTGATTCGTCATTCGAGCTTCGTCATTCGGGCTTTCCCGCAGGGAGGCGATATGCCGCAGACCATCACACACAAGATCCTCGCCGATCACCTCGTCGATGGCGAACCCGCGCCCGGCAGGGAGGTCGGCATCCGCATCGACCAGACGCTCACGCAGGACGCCACGGGCACGACGGCGTACCTGCTCTACGAGGCCATGGGCGCCGGCCGCGTGAAGACGGAACTGTCCGTCAGCTACGTGGACCACAACCTCGCCCAGTTCGGCCCCGAGAACCACAACGACCACCTGTACCTCCAGTCGATCGCCCGCAAGATCGGCGTGCACTACTCTCGCCCGGGCAACGGCATCTGCCACCAGGTGCACCTCGAGCGCTTCGCCAGGCCCGGCCGCACGCTCATCGGCTCCGACAGCCACACACCCACCTGCGGCGGCATGGGCATGCTCGCCATCGGCGCCGGCGGGCTCGACGTCGCCGTCGCCATGGGCGGCGGGGCGTTCTACGTGACGTACCCCCGCGTGATCGGCGTGGAGCTGACCGGCCGGCTGCGGCCGTGGGTGGCGGCCAAGGACATCATCCTGCGGCTGCTGAGCATTCTGACCACGCGCGGCAACGTCGGCTGCATGGTGGAGTACTTCGGCGAGGGCGTGGCGACGCTGCCGGTGCCCGCGCGGGCGACGTGCACGAACATGGGGGCGGAACTCGGCGTGACGACGAGCGTGTTCCCCGCGGACGATGTGACGCGGCAGTTCCTCGAGGCGCAGGGGCGCGGCGACGACTTCTCGCCGCTGGCGGCCGAGCCGGGCGCCAAGTACGACCGCATCACCAAGCGCCTGCACGCCCAGCGCGACATCGACGCGATCGAGGCGATCATCCGCCACGGCAAGAGCGTGGACGTGCCCGAGCCGGATGAGGAAGGCTTCGTGTCGGTGAGTTTCGACCGGCTGGTGATCGACCTGTCGGAGTTGGAGCCGCTGGCATCGGGCACGCCGAGCCCCGACAACGTGCATCGGGTCAGCGAGCTGGCCGGGACGAAGATCGCGCAGGTGGCGATCGGCTCGTGCACGAATTCGAGCTATCAGGACCTGACGCGCGTGGCCGCCATCCTGAAGGGCCGCACGGTGAGCCCGGCCGTCGAACTCGCCATCGCGCCGGGCAGCCGGCAGGTGCTGGCGATGCTCGCCGAGGACGGCGCGCTGGCGGACCTCGTGGAGGCCGGGGCGCGGATCCTCGAAGCCGGCTGCGGGCCATGCATCGGCATGGGCTTCTCGCCGGCCGAGGGCGAGGTCAGCCTGCGGACGTTCAACCGGAATTTCGCCGGGCGCAGCGGCACGCGCGGCGACCAGGTGTACCTCGTCTCGCCGGAGACGGCGGCGGCCGCGGCGCTTGCGGGCGAGATCATCGACCCGCGCGACCTGCCCAAGCGGTTCGGCCTCGACTACCCCGAGCCGAAGCCGCCGGTGAGCTTCCTGACCGACGACCGCATGATCGAGCCGCCGGCCGATGAGGATGCGGCGGCCTCGGTCGAGGTGCAGCGCGCGGCCAGCATCGTCAAGCCGCCCGCGGGGCAGCCGCTGCCCGATGACGTTAAGGGCGTGGCGCTGATCAAGGTCGGCGACAAGGTCACGACGGACCACATCATGCCGGCCGGGGCGCTGATGAAGCTGCGGTCGAACGTGCCGCAGTACGCGCTGCACGTGTTCGCGCCGTTCAACGCCGAGGGCGAGCCGACGTTCGCCGACCGGGCGCTGGCGGCGAAGGGGGACGGCAAACTGGGCGTGATTGTGGCGGGCGACAGCTATGGGCAGGGCTCCAGCCGCGAGCACGCCGCCCTGTGCCCGATGTACCTGGGCGTGGGCGTCGTGATCGCCAAGGCCGTGGAGCGGATTCACCAGGCGAACCTGGTGAATTTCGGCATCCTGCCGCTGACGTTCGCCGACGCGGACGACTACGATCGCGTGGAGATGGGCGACGCGCTGTCGATCCGCGGTGTGCAGAAGGCCATTGCGTCGGCCGACCGCGTGATGGTGACGGCTGAGACGCAAGGCGCCGACTTCGTCTGCCACGTTCGCCTGACGCCGCGCCAGCGCCGCATCCTCGCCGCGGGCGGCCTGCTGAACTACACGCGAAAGGGGCGGGACTGAGCGGCGGTCAACCCGGGCTCGGGAAGTCACCAGTGGCGGACGGCGTAAGCGACAAGACAGTGTCGATCTTCGGCTCGGGCGAGGCGGCCGAAAGCTCGGCCGCGTACGAGACGGCGCGGGCCGCGGGGCGGGCGGTGGCGCAGGCCGGCTTCGTCGTCGCCAACGGCGGCTACGGGGGGACCATGGAAGCGTCGGCCCGCGGCGCGAAAGAAGCCGGCGGCGAAACGGTCGGCGTAACCTGCCGCATCTGGCGCTCGCAGCCGAACCGGTGGATCGACCGAGTCATCGAGACGGCCGACCTGAGCGAGCGCGTGGACCGGCTTGTGGAGTTGGGCACCGGCGGGTACGTTGTGCTGCCGGGCGCGACCGGCACGCTGGTCGAGTTGGCCATCGTCTGGGAGAAGCTCTGCAAGGGCATGATGGTCTGGCGGCCGCTCGTTTGCGTGGGGGATTTCTGGCGGCCGCTGATCGACATGATGAAGGGCCAGCGCCCGCGCGGCGCGAAGTACGTGGCCGTGGCAGCCGACGCGGGCGAGTTGGCGCGGCACCTGACGGGGGCGGAAGGCGTTGAATAGACGGCATGACGGGCGGACGGATCATCATGGCGGGGTGGGTGCTGGCGGCGTTTCTGACGGCCGTGTGGGCCCAGGACGCGGCCCCCCCGACGCCGGAGCAGGAGCGGACGGAGGAGAACCTTCGCCGCATGCTGCTGGAGCGTGAGGAAGTGCCGCTGACGCGTCCCCAGCAGCACAAGCCCGCACCGGAAGCGCCCAAGCTGCCGCCCGACGGCAGCTTGGTGGTCGGCCGCCGCTGCCGGCTCTTCCGCGACCCGGAGACAGGGTGGATGGTGGTGCACTTCGACGTCGAGCCCGGGCGGCGCGACGAGCCGCCGCGCTGGGCCCTGCCGTGCGAGCGACTGGAGAAGATGGAGGCCGCCCTCGAGGACCATCCCCGGGCCGTCTTCCGCGTCAGCGGCGAGACCACTGTTTACCGGAAGCGCCCGTTCCTGCTGATGACGCGGGACCCGGTAATCCTGGGCCCGTCCCGCCCGGTCGTCACCGAATCCATCTCGGCCGTGGCGCCGAGTCCTCCGCCGCCGGCCTCCCCAGCGACTCAGCCGGCGACGCAGCCTGCCAGTCAACCCGCAACGCAGCCGGCGGAGCCCACCTCCGAGGACATCCTGCGGACACTGATGCGGGAAGAACCGGGCCGTCCGCTCGACCCGCGAAGCTTCGAGCCGGAAGAGGTCGAGCCGCCGCCGTCGGTGGCGCCGGTCGGCGCCGGGGAGATGACGTTGACGGGCGGGCCGGGCGAGCTGGTCATCGATCGCGTGGTGACCCTCGCGCCGGAGTCGCCCGGCGGCTGGAAGGAGGCCCGGTTCAAGAGCGACAACACGCTTCGCGAGCCGCCGCTGCGGCTGTTGCCGTGCCGGATGCTGGAGCGGGCGGAGCGGCTCGGCGGCGAGCTTCGCGTCAGCGGCGTGGTGACGACGTACAAGGGCAAGCGATACCTGCTGCTCCGCAAGGTCATACGCGAGCGCGACCTGGGGCAGCTCTGATTTCCGAATGACGATTGGCGATCGCCGATTGGGGGGTGGCGGATCGCGGATCGTCAATCGACAATCGTCAACTGATAATGGTCTTCTCCTCTCCCTGGTTTCTGTTGGCGCTCCTGCCCGTCGCGGCCGTGGCGGCGTGGGTCCTCTATCGCCCGGGACGGGAACTCGCCGTGGTCGCGACGCTGTCGCTCTGGCGGCAGGCGCTCGACGCGCTCGACAGGACCGTGCGGCGGCGGGCGCGGCGCGTGACGGTCGCCTGGGTGCTGCTGCTCGCGGGCGCCGTAGCGGCCGTGCTGGCGGGGGCCGGGCCGCTGCTGCGGCGCGCCGCGCCGTCGCGCCGTGTAGCCGTGTCGATCTGCCCGTCGGCGGAACTGGGGCGGCAGGGAGGCGAGGCGGTTCGCTTGGCCGCGGGGAAACTCCTCGACCGGCTTTCGGCGAACGATCGCGTGCAGGTGGTGCTGCCGACGCTGCTGGGCGGGGCGACGGGCTGGCTGTCGCCGGAGCAGGCCCAAGCGCGGCTGGCGGAGCTCCAGGCCGTGCCGGTGCCGACCGCGGAGTTGACGCTGCCCGAGGCCGACGCGGGCGCCCAGCATGTCTATCGCATCGTCCCGGCGGGGTCGGACTTCGCCGTCGGGCCGAACGTGACGAACATCGAGCTGCCCACGGCTGTGGGGGAGGTGACGATCGAGGCTGTCGGGGCCGAGTTGCTGCCGGACGGGCGTGTACGCGTGCTCGCCGCTCTGGGGAACCGGTCGGGCGCGGATCGACGCGTGTCGGTTCTGCTGGCGACGGGCGACGGTGCGGGCGGCGCCCTGAGCCCCCGCGCGAGGGCGAACGTAGCCATGCCGGTCGGGGGGGGGGCGCGAGTCATCGAGACGGTGGACGACGCTCCGGCGATCTCCGTGTCCGTCATCAATGGGGAGGGCTCGCCCGTGGGTGCCGAGGCGTACCTCGTTCGCCGCGAAGCGGCCGTGCGGAGCGTGGCCCTCGTGGGGCGGGACGAGCCGTTGCTGCGACGGTTCATCGGATCACACGAGGGGCTGCGGCTCGTCGGGGATGCCGAGCAGGCGGACGTGGTCGTCGCCAACGGCGCCGACCCGCCGCCCGGCAAGCCGGCGCTGGTCGTCGATCCGCCCACGTCCCCGCCCGGTTGGCGGCGCGGCGAGCCGCGCGAGGCCGTCCTGCTCGATGGGGTCACCGTCGCCGACGTCGAGGTCATGCGACACGTGGATTTCGCCGGTACCGCCGTGCGGTACGTCCGTTCGTGGGTTCGCGCGGGCGCGGGCGGCGGCAGGGCGCTGGCCTGGGACGAGAACGGTGCACTCATCCTCCGGGCCCGCGGAAGCGACATGGACAGAATCTACGTCGCGTTCGACCTCGCGGAGTCGAACACGAACTTCGCCACGAAGAACGAGTTCGTGTATCTTCTGGCCAATGTGATCGACGCGCTGGCCCCTGGCAAGGCGCGGGCCGCGTTCGGCTACGAAACGCCGCTGCAGGCCACGCCCGACCGCGATTGGCGGTCCCTGGCCGGCGGAGGGCCGCTACCCGCGGGCGCGTTCGCGTGGCCGGGGCTTTACGTCGATGCCGGCGGCGAGCCCCACGCCGTCAGCCTCGTGGGGCTGCGGCCCGCGGGTCCGCCCGCGCCGTGGGAGCAAGCCATCGCGGATGTACCGCTCCCGGCGCCCGAGTACGCCCGGCGGGGCGTGTCGCTCTGGCCTTACCTGGCGGTCGCAGCCTGCGGGCTCTGGCTGGCCGGCTGGGTCGTGAGACTCCGGTAGCGCGATGCCGTTGTGAGCGGCTGATGTCGCTCCGCCGATACGGTCGATAGAACAGGCAGACGTGGTGGAAACCGCTTGACCTTGCTCGCGTGCGGCCCACAATGAGGGCGGCCCGGCTGCGGGCCTGTCAGGAAGGATTGGACGTGGCACTCGAACGGCATGTTGCGGCGGCGATTGCGGGGGCGATCCTGCTGACCGCCTCGGTGGTCAGCGCCAGCGACCAATGCGGCTATCCGCCGACCCGCACGAAGCCGTCGTACTACCCCGGCAGCACGCGGCATACCGGTTCCTACCCCGGGTACCGCTTCCCGCCTTCCACGTATCCGGCAACACGCACGGCGCCCTCGTACTATCCGGCGGGCAGTTGGCCGGGCGGTCGTCCGCCGGGGCCCCAGTCGCCCTCCGTTGCGCTGCCGGAGCCCAAGCATCCACCTGCCGATGCGCCGCAGTCCAAGGCGCCGCCATCGAAGTTGCCCATGCCGAAGGATGGTGCCTCCCCGCGGCCCAAGCTCCGCTCGCTAGGGGTCAAATACCCCGAGTCACGCAATCCCCCGTCGTCTTATCCCCACGTAGTCGATTCCGTGGAGCGGCCGCCGTCTCATAACCCGCCTTCGGCCTATCCGGGCACTCGGACGGCGCCCTCGTACTACCCGTCGGGGCAGTGGCCGGGCGACCGGCCCCCGCGGAGCGTGCACCCGTCCGGCGGGGCGCCGCCCCCCAAGCACCCGCCCACGAGCTATCCGGTGCCCAAGGGCGCTCCGTCGCGCTACCCGTCTCCGGACGACCCGGCCTCTGATTACCCTACGACGCCGCACGGCTGCTGAGCCGTCTTTGGCCCGTTCTCGTACAATGGGGGTAGAGGAACGGCCATGTCTCCGCGCGAAGCCATGCTGTACGAGAAGCTCGACGAGCAGAAGGTCCGCTGCGAGCTCTGCGGGCATCGCTGCGTGATCGACGCCGGCAAGTACGGCGTATGCCACGTTCGCGAGAACGTCGACGGCGTGCTCAAGACCCATACCTACGGCGCGCTCATCGCGTTCAACGTTGACCCGATCGAGAAGAAGCCCCTGTTCCATTTCCTGCCCGGCACGCGGAGCGTTTCGATCGCGGCCGCCGGCTGCAATTTCCAGTGCGCGTTCTGCCAGAATTGGCAGATCTCGCAATCGCCGCGCGACGGCCGGCGCGTGCAAGGGCAGGCCGTGACCCCCGAGCAGGTCGTCTCGGCGGCCGAGAACTACGACTGCGAGTCGATCAGCTACACGTACACTGAGCCGACCGTCTTCTTCGAGTTCGCCTACGACACGGCGAAGCTCGCGCGGGAGCGCGGTATCCTTAACTGTTTCGTCTCGAACGGTTATCTCACGCCGCTGGGCGTGAAGACCATCGCGCCGGTGCTCGACGCCATTAACGTGGACCTGAAGGCGTTCCGGGACGAGACGTACCGGGAGATCATGAAGGCGCGGCTGGAGCCGGTACTCACGTGCCTGAAGGCCTTGGTTGCCGCGGGGATCTGGGTGGAAGTCACTACGCTGGTCGTGCCCGGTATGAACGACTCGCGCGAGGAGCTGCGCGACATCGCGCAATTCATCGCGACGGAGTTAGGCCCGCGCGTGCCGTGGCACGTGAGCCGTTTCCGCGGTGACTACAAGATGAACGGCACGCCAACGACGCCGATCGAGACGCTGCGGATGGCGTGCGACCTCGGGCGCGAGGCGGGGCTGAAGCACGTGTATTCGGGCAACGTGCCCGGAGAGGCGGATGAATCCACCCGCTGCCCGAATTGCAGGGCGATGCTCGTCGAGCGGATGGGGTACAGGGTCCGGCGGAAGGCGCTGCGTGATGGAGCCTGCCCCGAGTGCGGCGAGTCGATCGCCGGCGTCTGGACGGTCGAGCAGGGGCTGGCGGCGAAATCGCCGGGCGCGAACTCCGCGCAGGCCGACTGCGCTTGAGGCGCCGGACGGCGGCGGAGTTGAACTGCCTCGTTCGTCGCGGCCGTCGCCTACTTGTTCCGGCGGCGGTTGCGGCGCTCGCGACGCTTCTTCGATCCGACCTTCCTGCGGCGGCGTTGCTTGGGCATAGTCTTCCGGGGCCCGCGTGGGGCGGTTCATGATACGAGCACGGTCGCACGCGCGGCCGACAGGCCTCATTCTAGTGCATGCGGCCGCTTGCCACAAGGAACGGGGTGGTTACGGATTCTCCAGGGCGTCGGTGAGGTCGTCGAGGGGCGTTCGCTCGCGGACTTCGGCACCCACGGAGCCGTCCGGCTCAACGTGCCCGTGCAGCTTGCCGTCGGCGGCGCCGTCGAGTCGGTCCAGCCTCTCGGCCTGTTGGCGAAGCTCGTCGACCGAGAGCGTGCCGTCGCGGACCAGCAACTCCATGATGCTGGCGACCACGAGCTTGAGTTCCGCGAGATCGTCCTGGAGGCCTTCGATGTGGTCCTTCCCAAGCTCCAGCCCCGCGGCCGCCGTTTGGCGGCGATCCATGCGCTCTGCCACCTGCCGGTAGAGCTTGTCCCGCTTGTCCAGATACGCGTCCACAATGTGCCCGGCCTCTGGCATGGAGTTCTCCCTCTTCGATGTCGCCGCCCGCCGGGCGATGGCTGTTCGGATAAGGCTGGAGCACGCGCCTGCCAACTCGGCGGAGCCGATGGCGTCGCTGCGAATCAGCATCTGTACGAGCGTGGCGACGGTCAGCTTAAGGTACGCGATATCCCCCGCGATGCGGCAGAGCTGCTCGTGTTCGGAGGCAGCATACGATTCCCGCTGAGCGTCTCCGCGAGAAAGAGAGCGATAGGTATGGATGCGCTCGTACCCCTCTTGGACTCGGCGAAACAGGTTCGGCACATGCCAGGACATCACTGATTCCCCGGTTTCCTGTAATCGGCAGCGTCTCGATCATCACGCGGGGGGGTGCCCCTGTCAAGGCTCGCGCGGCCTGCCGGCGGCGAGTTCGTCCCGAAGGGCGTCGAGTTCGGTGCGGTAGTCGGCCTCGGGCCGGTCGCCGAGCCATCGATGCGCTTCCTCACCGTCGCGGAAGAGGATCACGGTGGGGTAGCCGCGAAGATGGAACGGCTCCACGACGGCTTCGCTGTCCGCTCTGCATACGCAGAAGAAACCCAGGCTGTCGCCGAAATCGCCGGCCAGGCGAAGCACCTTTGCGGCGAGGGCCTCGCAGTACTCGCAGCGGTGGGTGTAGAAGGTGACGATCGCCGGCCGGTCGGACCGCAGGACCAGACGGTCGAATTCGTCCCATGTCTCGATGCGCCGGACCCCCGACCATGTGGCGTCCTCGGGGCAGTGCTTCGTGCAGCCGGACGGGCCGCAGTACTCCATCGTCCCCGACAAGTCTGGTGCCGGCCCCCGGGCGCACGTGGCCTTGGAGGAACACCCCGTCGCCAGGGCGGTCACGACCGGCAGCACGATGATCAGCAGGGGGCCGGCCACGCGCGGGACCGCGATGTTCTTCCGGGGAAGCACCTCGCCCATGGTAGGCCTTCGCCTGGCTCGACTCAAACCGACTTGCCCGGGCCGACCCGCCTGTGGACGACGGATGATGCGCCCGCTACAATCCCGCCGCGAAAGGGGCGACGCGATGGCGGATAGCGAGCGGCTTCGGGCGCACCTGCGGCTGCATCTGGCCGAGGGCGTGGGCAGCGTGCTGTTCCATCGGCTGACGGCCGCGTTCGGAAGCGCCGAGGAGGCGGCCCGGGTGTCGGCGGGGCGGCTTCAGCGCGTGGAAGGCGTGGGCGAGAAGGTGGCGGCCGCGATCGGGGCTGTGACCGACGCCCAAGTGGACGAGGAACTCGCGCTGGCCGAGCAGCACGGCGTGCGCGTCCTGGCGAACGGCGACGAGGGCTACCCGGCGGCGCTGCGCGCCATTCCCGACCCGCCGCCCGTGCTGTATGTCCGCGGGGCGATGGAGCCCGCGGATGCGGTGGCCGTGGGGGTGGTGGGGGCCCGCCGCTGTACGCACTATGGCCTGGAGCAGGCGGAGCGGTTCGCGGAACTGCTCGGCCGGGCGGGGTTCACGGTGGTCTCGGGCGGGGCGCGGGGCATCGATACGGCCGCTCACCGCGGCGCCTTGGCGGCCGGCGGACGCACGATCGCCGTGATGGGCTGCGGCCTGGAGCGGACCTACCCGTCGGAGAACGACAAGCTGTTCGCCCGCGTCGTGGCGGAGGGGCGCGGGGCCATTGTCTCGGAACTGCCCATGCGGACGGACGTGCGGGCGGGGAACTTCCACAGCCGAAACCGCGTGATCTCGGGGTTGTCTCTGGGCGTGCTCGTGATCGAGGCGGCCCAGCGGAGCGGCTCGCTGATCACTGCCCGGTTGGCGGCCGAGCAGGGGCGGATCGTCTTCGCCCTGCCGGGCCGGGTCGATTCGCCGATGAGCCGCGGGACGAACGAGCTCATTCGCGATGGCGTGATCCTCGTGCAGGATCTGGACGATCTGCTGGAGCACCTGGGGCCGGTGGGGGAGAAGATGCGCCCGGAGGAGCCCGAGGCGCCGCCGCTGCCGACGGCGTTGACCGACGAGGAGACGAAGCTGCTGGAGGCGCTCACGGGCAGCGAGCTTCCGCTGGACGACCTCGTTCGCCGCACGGGGCTGACCACGGCGAAGGCGGCGGCGTCGCTCACGATGCTCGTCCTGAAGGGCGCTGTCGTCCAGAAGCCCGGCAACGTCTTCGCGCGGAAGAGACGAGGCGCGTGATCAGAAGCGGGGGTGCCACGGCTTGCTTGCCAAGCCGTGTTGGACCGACCCATGGGTCGCGGGCAACCCGTGGCGCTCGAGTGGGAAGTCCGCTGGAAGCGTTGGTCAGAACTGATGCAGGAACCGCACGTCGCTTTCGTAGAGCAGGCGAATGTCCGGGATCTGGTGGCGGACCATGACCATCCGCTCGATGCCCATGCCGAACGCCCAGCCGGTGTATCGCTCGCTGTCGTAGCCGACCGCCTCGAGCACGTTCGGATCGACCATCCCGCAGCCGCCGAGTTCCATCCAGTCCTGTCGCCCGTCCGCGAACGTGAACCACACGTCTACCTCGGCCGACGGCTCCGTGAACGGGAAGAAGCTCGGGCGGAACCGCGTGGCGACCTCGTGCCCGAAGTACGCCTTGCAGAACTGGTCGATGCTTGTCTTCAGATCCACCATCGTCACGCCCTCATCGACGTACAGCCCCTCGAGCTGGTGGAACATGAAGCTGTGCGTGGCATCGACGGTGTCGGGGCGATAGACGCGGCCGGGCGAGACCACGCGCACCGGCGGCTGCTGGTTCTCCATCACCCGAATCTGCACCGTCGAGGTCTGCGAACGGAGCATGACCTGCTCGTCGATGTAGAAGTTGTCGAGTTCGTCCCGCGCGGGGTGCGACGGCGGGATGTTGAGCGCCTCGAAGTTGTGCCGCTCGTCCTCGACCTCCGGCCCCGATGCCACGGCGAACCCCATCCGCGCGAAGATTTCGCAGATCTCGTCGATGGTCTGCGTGAGGACGTGGGCGTGGCCGACCCGCGGCGCCTCGCCGGGCAGCGTGATGTCCTCGACGGTCCGCCGAGGCCCGGTCCCGGTCTGCTGCGAAGCCGCCTTCGCGTCATAGGCCGATTGCAGCGAGTTTTTCAAGGCATTGAGCGCCTTGCCGGCCTCGGGCTTCTCCTCGCGGGGGACCTCCTTCAGCTGCTGCATCGCCGACTTGACCGCCCCCTTGCTGCCAAGGTAGCGGATTCGCCATGCCTCCAGCGCATCGGCATCGTCGGCCGACGCCAACTCCGCCCCGGCCGTCGCCTGCAACTCGCGGATGTCGTCCAGCAGCGACATGGCACCGCCGCCTATTCTTCGCCCGCTTTGTCGTCGGCCGATTCCTCGGCCGTCTCGTCCTCGGACTTCCTGGCGGTCTTCTTCTTGGTCGCCTTCTTCGTCGCTTTCTTGGCCTTCTTGGCCGGTTTCTTCTCTTCGGCCTTCTCGGTCGAGGCTTTGGCCTTCACCTGCTTCTTCGGCTTCTCCGCCTTCGGCGGCCCTTCGCCCTTCGCCAGTGCCACCAGCGCGTCGAACGCGGGCGGGTCAGCGATGGCGATCTCGCTCAGCATCTTGCGGTTCAGTTCGATGCCGGCTTCTTTCAGTCCGTGGATGAACTGGCTGTATCGAAGGTCGCGCTGGCCGCACGCGGCCGTGATGCGCGTGATCCACAGGCGGCGGAAGTCGCGCTTCCGCAACTGGCGGTCGCGCGTCGCGTTGACGCGGGCCCGGAGGGTGGCCTGGATGGCCAACCGGTATTGGCGCGACGTGGCGCCGTGATAGCCCTTGGCTGCTTTGAGGACCTTGTTGTGCTTGCGGCGCCGGGCGGCGCCTTTGCGGACGCGTGGCATGGGGTGCTCCTTGCTCTGTCGGCCGGTGGGCTTCCCGCCTCGGCGGGAATGTTCCGAACCCTCTGGGGCCGCCCTACGGGGCTCCCACCTGGGCCGCGGTCTGCCTGTTCAGCTTACGCTTCGCCCGCCATTCGCTTGACCTGCCGTTCGAACGCTTTGGAAACGGCTTTGGTCGTGCGGAACCGGCGGAGTCGCTTGGGCGATTTCTTGGATTTCAGGTGGCCGGCGCCGGGGCGGGCGCGGAGAACCTTCCCGCGTCCGGTGACTTTCACGCGTTTGGCGATGGCCTTCCTGGTTTTCATCTTCGGCATGCTGGTAACCTCATCTCGGCCCCCGGGGCGGGGGAAAGACGCAGCATTGTAGCAAACCGACCCGCCCTGTAAAGCCCTGGAATCCGAATTCGCACCTACACGCCCAGATCCCCCAGGACCGCGTCGCACTTGTCGATGTGGTCCTGGACCCACTGCCTGTTGAAGGGATGCACCTTTTCGGGCGGCGGCGGCCAGCGGCCGTCGGAGTTGGCGGCGCACGTCAGGTGGAACCACGCCCGCCGGATCTTCTGCCGGTCGTCGTCGGACTTCGCGTCCTGTTCGGCCTTGTGGACGCGGTCGCGCAGCTTGTCGATCTGCGGGTCGAAGTGCAGGCTCTCCGGCGTTTCGCGCCAGGCTGTGGACCACGCCCGGTGCCACGCCAGGTCGTCCTCGCAGTAGTACTTCCCCTCCAGCGGCGGCAAGTCGTTGCAGATGTGGTCGAATGTGACCAGCCGCCCGTCCATCTCGTCCCGGAGCCAGTTGAGGAAGAAGCACAGCTTCTCCTCGGCGTCGGGCATCCGCTCGAAGACGCGATCGGGCTGGCTGTAGTACTTCAGGTAGAACCAGCCGCTGGTGCCGATGTACTCGGCGTCCTCGGCGAAGATGACGAGCGCCCCCTGCTCGTCGCCTTCGATCTCCGCCGAGTGCTTGCGGATGGGCTCGGCGTAGGCGTCGAACTCGTACAGGCCCATCAGCCATCGCAGCGCCGGCTGGCAGATGCGGTCGGTCCGGGCGAAGCCGTTCAGCCCCGGCACCACGTCGCTGAAGGGGAATCGCAGCGCCCGATCGTCGCCCGACAGCTCGTACCACGGAAGATCCAGGCCGTAGCAGGCGTGCTTGTCCGGGTTGTATTCGATCTTCCGCACCTCGTCGCGCGTCGAGAGGGCGTATGCGTCGAAGTCGAGCGTGATCTGCTTGAAGCCCGTCTTCTGGAACGCGTGGGGGACGTACTGCTGCCAGCCGCACTCGGGGTTCCAGCCGCTCTCGATCCGCCGGCCGAGGTGACGCTCGTATGCCTCCTGGCTGAACCGCAGCGCCCAGATGTCGTCCTCTTCAGGGAAGTTGCTCATCATGAGATGCGCATAGGGCGATCCCATGAACTCGCACTGCCCGGACTCGACGGCCGCCCGCAGCTTCGCCATCACGTCGGGGCACGTCTCGGCGATGGTATCGACCGTGAAGCCCGAGCCTTCGAGGACGAACTTCATGTCGGGGAATTTCTCGCGCAGGGTGTCGAGGATGAGCTCGTAGCTCTCGCGGATGACGAACTCGTACTTTTCGGGCAGCAGATACGCGTAGTTCAGGTTCGCGTGGAAGATACAGCAGTATTCCATCGGTGGCTCCTTGGCTTCGCTAACGGCATCAGCAGGGATAAACGCGGATCAACGCAGAGGGGATAGGGAAGCAGCAATCCGCGTTCATTCGCGTTCATCCGTGCGCTTTCAGTGGTAATCCGGCAGGTACTCCGCGTGGGCCTCGATCAGTTCGTCGCACAGGCGGCGGATTTCGTCCAGACTGAGTTCCGCGCCCGTGTGCGGGTCCATCATGGCCGCTTGATACACGTGGTCTCGCTTGCCCGTCAGGGCCGCCTCGACCGCCAGAAGCTGCACGTTGATATTCGTGCGGTTGATCGCCGCGCACGCCTCCGGCAGGTCGCCGAACACCGTCGGCGTCACGCCGTTGCGGTCGGCCATGCACGCCACTTCCACGCATGCCCTCCGCGGCAGGTTCGTCACCAGCCCGTCGTTCCGTACATTGCCGTGGAAGCGGAACGGCTCGTTCGTCTCCATGGCCCGCATGATCTCGGACGCGTATTCCCGTGTCCGCTTGTGCGTGATTTCCTCGCTCGCGATAAGTTGCTCGCGCTGTGTCCGCCACCGCTCGATCAGCCGGACGGAGCGCCGCAGGTACTCGTCCAGCGGGATGTTGAACTCCTCGATCAGTTCCGGGCGCGTCCGCTTGATGAACCAGGGCACGTACTCGGCCGTGTGCTCGGACGATTCCGTCACATAGTAGCCGACGGCCCGCATGAGCTCCATGCGGACCAGATCGCCCACGACGCCGGATTCGGGGATCGTGGAGCCGTCCTCCTTCATCTTCCGGTCGGCCCGCTCCATGACCTCCTTGACGCCCAGCTTCCGCACGCGGGCGACCCTCCGGGCGGCACGCTTCCTGATCTCCGGGTACAGATCCCTGCCGCCGTCGTTGATCTCCGTCAGCCACGTCTGGTGGTTGATGCCGGCTGCCCGCCACTGGAGCTTCTTCACGCCCTCGATCATGCCGAGCCGCTTGAGCAGGCTCCCCGCGCACCCCTGCACGCTGTGGCAGAGCCCCACGGCCTTCACGCCCAGCCGCAGCAGGGCCATCGTATCCATGGCCATCGGGTTCGTGTAGTTGAGAAACCACGCGTTTGGGCAGACGGCGTGGATATCCTCCGCGAAGTCGCGCAGGACGGGAATCGTCCGCAGAGCCCGGAAGATGCCGCCGATGCCCAGCGTGTCGGCGATCGTCTGCCGCAGGCCGTGCTTCTTGGGGATCTCGAAGTCGCGGATCGTGCCCGGGTCGTACGCGCCGACCTGGATGGCGTTGACGACGTAGTTCGCCCTGCGCAGGGCGGCTCGCCGGCTGCGAACGCCGCAGTGGGCGGTGATCTTGGCCCGGCCGGCGTTGACGTTGGCGTTCAGCCGGTCGAGCATCAGCTTGCAGTCTCCCAGGCGCCGGCGGTCGATGTCATACAGCGCGATATGCGAGTCGCGCAGCGCCTCCGACAACAGGCAGTCGCCCAGGATGTTCTTGGCGAACACGGCGCTTCCGGCGCCGAGGAATGCGATCTTGGCCACGGTTCAGCCTCCAGAGGGCAGTCCGCCGCGGACCGGCTGCTCGACCGGCGGCGGCGAGCCGGACAGTCTACCCTCGTTCGCTCCCGATGCAAGATGGACGTGCCGGACCATCGCGACTCCCTGCGAGGCACTCACCGCGTGGCAAGCCTTGGCCCCCGGCGAGCGGAGCATTCGGGCGCAAGCACTCCGCGCGCGTATCCGCCCAGCGGATTTTGGAATCAACTTGACTTTTAGGGCCATTTGGCATAGAGAATTCATCGTAAGCCGTGCTTGAGGCTGTAGCTCCTGCCCCCTCTGCAGCCTGGCGAAGAAAAGGAGAGAAGGATGAAGAGCCAGCACGTTCCCACTGTCGGTTTGTCTATCCTGTTTGCGGCCCTCGCTGTCAGCTTCGCGCTTCAGACCCCCGCGGCCGCTGACTCCGTCTGGAATGGCGGCGACGGCGATTGGAGCGAAGACGGCAAGTGGACGCCCACGGGCGCCCCGGATTCCGAGACCGTTGACGTTCAGATCGACGGCGGGAAGACCGGTACCGATTCCACGGTCACGCTGGACATCCATGCGGACGTCCTCTCGCTGACGATCGACAACGGCGACGCCCTGGAGGCGGACAACGGACGCACGCTCTACGTGAACGGCAATGGGTCGACCAACAACGGCACATGGACCCTTCACGGCGTCGCGGGTGACGCGTCGCATACGGAGGTGCTGTTCCGCGGCAGCCAGACGCTCGATGGTTCGGGCACACTCGACCTGGGCGCAAATCGCGATGGCTACATTCGCACCGGGGCGGATGCCGATGTGATCACCCACGGCGCGAGCCACACGATTCGCGGCGCCGGAAGGATTCTGGGGCTCGCGTCGGGATGGGGCGGGATGATCAACTACGGCACCATCGTCGCCGACGGCGACACGGACCATTGCCTGCGCATCTGGCCCGGCAGCCCCGGGTTCACAAACGCCGGCACGCTACAGGCCGTCGGCGCGGGAGGGATGGACCTCAGGGGCACCTTCACCAACACCGGGCAGACGATCGAGGTCGCCGACGGCTCGCGCCTGGAGCTTTACGGGTGCGCACTCGAGGGCGGGCACGTGGCCGCCACGGGTTCGCATACGGGCGAAATCGACGTCACGTTCGACAGCGACCTCGGGGGCGTGACCATTGACGCCGACACGACGGTCGATCAGAACAATGGGCAGGGCGTGGACGTCTTCAAAGGCTTGACCAACAACGGTATATGGAACCTGAACAGCATTGGCGTCAGCACGGCAATGTTCTTCCGCGGCAGCCAGACACTGGGCGGCGCCGGTGAAGTCGTGATGTCGGACAACGTGAACAACGCCGTCCGCGCCGGCGCAAACGGCGACGTGATCACCCACGGCGCCAACCACACGATCCGCGGCGCCGGGCACGTGCTCTGGGGCGCCGGCGGCATGCTGAACGAAGGCACGATCGTTGCCGACGCGAGTAACACGCTCCGGATCGATCCGGGCACAGACGGCTTCACCAATACGGGTCGCGTCGAGGTCGCCGCCGGCAGCAGCCTGGCCTCCAACGGCACGTTGACGCAGACGGCCGGCACTACCCATGTCGATGGCGAACTGAGCGTCATCGTCCTCCTGGACATCCAGGGCGGCGTGCTGAGCGGAACAGGCACGGTGAACGGCCCGACTCACGTGGCCGGAACCTTCGCCCCCGGCGCAAGCGTCGGGACGCTGACGATGGAGGAGCTGGAGATCCAGGCCGGCGCGACCTACGAGCTGGAAATCGAGGGGGACCAGTCCGATCTCGTCCACGTGACGAGCGACTTTGTCATGGACCCCGACGGTCCCTATACGGTGAACGTGATCTGCTCGGGCGGGGATGCGTGCCTCGGCGAGCACGACTTCTTCACGTGGGACGGCGACGATCCCATCGAATTCAAAGACTGGGGCCTTCTCTACCAGAACACGACGATCACATTCAGCCCCGGTTACGATGGTGACTGGTCCTACGACGAGACTGCGAATCGAATGTACGTGGAAATCACGGAGGTGCCCGAGCCGTGCAGCCTCTTCCTGCTGGGCCTCGGCGGCGTGGCGCTGCTACGGCGAAAACGCTGAGCCCGGAATCGCAGAATGAATCCCTCGGGCCGGGGCGCCGCGGCGCTCCGGCCCGCTTCTTGCGCCCCGGTTACAGCACCTTCACCAGGGCGGCCCAGTAGCCGGACTCGCGGGGCGTGACCAGATGCGCCCGGTTGGAGCCCGGCGGCACTTCCTGAATCGGCTGCCAGGCGGACGCGGGGATATCGAGCCAGTGGACGTAGATCTTCCGGCCGCCCGGCAGGCCCTCGATATCAACGTGCAGGTTGCCCCCGTCGGGGAAGAACACGGCGTACGCGACGCCCGGCTCGGCCGTGCAGTAGGCCTCGGTCATACTTCGCCAGTGCAGCAGGTCGTTGCGCGGTTCGCACGAGAGGATGTCGAACTCCGCCAGCAGCATCCGCATCGAGCGGATGTGCGCTTGGGCCGTCTCTGAGAGGCCCAGGCCGCTCGGGGGTCGGTGGAAGCGCGTCGCGGCGAGCCCGCCGATGATATTGCGCCAGAAGCGCTCCTGACCGTCGCGGCTGGTTCCCCAGCGCCCCGGGTTCGCGCCGTAGATCTTCACCGTGTTGATCGGGCGGATGTTCCCGCTGTCGGCGACCTGCTGGCGGAGCCACTGCATGTTGTCCCAGTGGCGCGTGGCAGGGGAGTGGTTGTTCTGCGAAATGTCGCAGAAGCTGTACGTCTCCGGGTGCTTCCAGGTGTGCTCGTGCTGCGGCTGCTGGATGTCGTGCGGGTCCCACATCTCGGTCGTGTGGGCTTCGACGCCGGCCTCGCCGGCGGCGGCTTGGATGTACTCCGACCAGTACTTGCCCCATTCCGGGTCCCCGCACGTCTCGTTGTCCATGCAGTAGAGCACGTTCGGTCGCGGCAGCGAACGCCGCAGCATCTCGTTCACCTGCGATTGCTGATAGCGAAGGACGAGTTCGTTGTTCTCCAACGCCGGGACCGTGTAGAAGAAGCGGCTTTCGTTTTGCCCGGGGTGCGTGTCGATCTGCTCGGCGAGACGCGACTCCTCGGCCGTGTAGTTGACGTTGTTCTTCGGGTTGTAGGGGTTCTCCTGCCACGGGCTGCGGGCGAAGTCGAACCGGTCCCACAACTCGATCTGCAGGATGATGTCCCGCTGGGCCGTGAGATCGAGGAACAGATCGAAGCACCGCCAGTACTCCTCGCCCGGGCGCTCCAGGTCGTACAGGCCCGTGGCGGGGTCGCGGTCGAACGGCCAGACGTTGCCCGCGTCGCGGCTGGACATCGTGCAGCGGACGTAGTTGCCGCCACACGCCGCCAGCGTATCGAGCTGTTCGACGATGTCGGGCACCTGGAACAGGTTGTCCTCCACGCTTCCGCCCAGCAGCACGACGGGCTTGTCCCTGTACTGCCAGTAGAACGGGTTCGCCTCGTAGGGGCGGATACGGCCGTTACTCTTCTGTGCCATGTTGTGATCCTTTCGGCCCAGAGTATGTCCGCGCCGTCGCCGCTTGGCAACCGGTCGTGTCACGCGCTTGACGACTTCGCGGGCCGCAGTTAAAGTGTCTGGCTTCCCGAATCGCCCGTAAGGGCAGGAGCATAGCAATGGCGAAGATCGATTTCGGCGGCGTCAAGGAAGAGGTCATCACGCGCAAGGAGTTCCCGCTGAGCAAGGCCCGGCGGGTGCTGAAGGGCGAGACGATCGCGGTACTCGGCTACGGCGTGCAGGGTCCGGCCCAGGCGCTGAACATGAAGGACAACGGCTTCAACGTGATCGTCGGACAGGCGAAGCGGTTCAAGCGCGACTGGGATCGCGCCGTCGCCGACGGCTGGAAGCCCGGCAAGACGCTGTTCGACATCGAGGAGGCGGCGAAGCGCGGCACGATCGTGCAGATGCTCGTCTCGGACGCGGCGCAGAAGGCGATCTGGCCGGCGGTCAAGAAGTGCCTGAGCGAAGGCGACGCCCTGTACTTCTCGCACGGCTTCTCCATCGCCTACAAGGACCAGACGAAGGTCATCCCGCCCGAGAACGTCGACGTGATCCTCGTCGCGCCCAAGGGCTCGGGCACATCCGTGCGGCGGAATTTCCTCTCGGGTGCGGGCATCAACTCGAGCTTCGCCGTCGAGCAGGATTTCACCGGCCGGGCGCGCGAGCGGGCGATTGCCGTCGGGATCGCGATCGGTAGCGGCTACCTGTTCCCCACGACGTTCCAGGGCGAGGTCTTCAGCGATCTCACCGGCGAGCGCGGCGTGCTGATGGGCGCCTTGGCGGGCATCATGGAAGCCCAGTACGAGACGCTCCGCAAGCACGGGCATTCGCCGTCCGAGGCGTTCAACGAGACTGTCGAGGAACTCACGCAGAGCCTCATCCGGCTTGTCGATGAGAACGGCATGGACTGGATGTATTCCAACTGCTCCGCAACGGCCCAGCGCGGGGCCCTTGACTGGAAGCCGAAGTTCCGGAAGGCCGTCATGCCCGTGTTCCGCGAGCTCTACAAGCGCGTGGCCGACGGGTCGGAGACCCGCCGCGTGCTGCGCGTCTGCGGCAAGCCGGATTACCAGGAGCGGCTCGCGAAGGAACTCGCCGAGATCCGTGACAGCGAGATGTGGCGGGCCGGCGCGGCCACTCGCGGCCTGCGGCCGAAGGAGAAGGCCCGCAAGGTGACCAAGGGCACGAAGGGCGTCGCGGGGCGAAAAGCCAACTAGCCTCAGATGCTGGCAACACGGGGTGCCACGGGCTGCTTGCAGCCCGTGCCGCAAGGTCTCCGACGGACCGTGGCACCCATGCTTGACTCCTCGCCCGGCACATGGCGAAGCCGGCCCCCAGGGCCGGCTTTCTTCTCGCGCGAGGGGAACCTTCCGGTGTTCCGAGCGTCGGGAAAGGCTGACCGGCCGGGGAGGCACCGATGGGAAGCTACGCAGAGACAACGAGGCACGGGCGCCTCGCCTCGTCCAGTGGATGGGGAAGCTGCGGTGCGGCTTGTCCCGTCCGCACTGCGTGGCCGTCAGTGAGCAGGGAGGATTCTCGGGGACATGCCGCTGCCGGACGCCCTGCGCCTGATCGACGAGTGTGCCGAGATGGGCGTGGGGGAGTTCCTGTTGACCGGGGGCGAACTGACCTACCCCGACCTGCTCGGGGGAGTGTGCCGCCAGAACGAGCGGAAGTCGCGGGAAATACTGAAGGCTGCGCAAGCCAAACGGTCGCGTTCCCTGGGGGCGGGTCCGAATCCGCTGCTGTTGCCTGTGCTGCGGTCCGAGGCGGCTCGTTGGCGGACCGGGGGCCGGCCGAACCTGTTCCGTACCCCGCGAAGCCGCCGACGCACGCGACCGGCGCCATGAGCGCCTTTCTGCTGGCTGACCTGTGGATGTTTTGACGGCCGCTACTGCTTTTGCAGTTCCTGCCACAGGACCTCTTCGACCTTCTTGAATCGGCGGAAGCTGTCGGACAGGTGCTCGCGAATCTGCTCGATCTGCGGGTCGTCCGGGCCGATCACGTCCGGGTCGAGCGCTTGCATCTTCGCCATCGCCTGGTCCAGCGACGATGCCCCGGATGAGTACGCCGTCGCCGCCGACAACAGGTCATACGTCGGCATCTCGCCCTTCTCCGGCGTGTGCAGCAGCCGCCAGGGGTTCCGCCGCAGTTCGTTCGCCGTTGCCTTCAGCGCTTCGGAAGTCTGCGCCATGTTGTCGATCATCCGGTCGATGTTCCCGCGGTTAAGGGTGATGATCTCACGAGTTTCATCCGATACGGCCGCGAAGTCGTTCGCGATCGTCAGGATGCGGTCGTTCGCTTTCCGCAGCGTCTCGAAAACCCTGGCGATGTCGTCCTTGGAGTACTGCTCGATTCTCTCGGCCGTGTTCGCCGCCGACGTCAGCAGGCGGTCCACGTTCGGTTCGGCCTTGCCGGTGATGGTCTTGACGTCATCGACGACCTTGTGGACCTTCGCGAGCATGGAGCCCTCGGCCGCCGAGTCCGTCTCGTGCTTGATGTTCGACGAAATCGCGGACACGTTGCCGAGGACCGTCCCTTCGCGGTTCTCGGTTTGCTCGCGGAGGCTGGCGGTCGCGGCCTGGATGTTCCCGGCGCTTTCACGAATGCGGACGATCATCGATCGCTCGTCATCGGGTTTGGTTTCCGGATCGAGTGTTGCCGCGATCCCGGCGATGGTCTTGGTGGCGGTTTCGATGTTCGCCGCAATCCGGTGGATCTTGGCCAGCAGCGCCTGCTTGCGTCCGGGGTCGAGTTCCGAACCGATGATGGCGTCGATCCGCTCGACGGCGTTGCTGAGTTGTCCCATGGCCGCGTCGAGCCCGCCGGTGATATGGACGGCGTTTTCGGCGTTGGCGAGGGGCTCTTCGTCCGAGCCGCGGCTCGTGACGATCAGCCTGGAGTCGCCGACCAGCCCGAATGCGACGGTTGCCTTGGCGTCCTTGTGGATTTCGACGCCGGGCACATCGATCTTCGCCTCGTACAGCGTCTGGCCGCGATCGAAGGCCGGGCGAATATCCACGATTCGTCCCACGGGCAGGTCGTTGATCAGGACGGAATTGCCCACCGACAGCCCCTTACTGCCGTCGCCCAGTTCGGCGTAGAAGAACGCCTGTTGGTGCGCCGGCGAGAACAGCTCCGACGCCCCCAGCCACAGGACGATGCCAACCAGGGCGGCCAGGGCGATTAGTGAGAACAGCCCGGCGGCGAATTCACTCCGCTTCTTCTTGGCCATCGTGTGCGTCTCCGTGAGTCCTGGCGGCCGCGTGCTACCGCGGCCGACGTGGGCGGGTCAATGCTCCGGGCCGGCCCGCTGGGTTTTCGTAACAACTCGCGTCCTTGGTGCGATCATTCCGCCGCTTTGAGGATTTCCTCGGCGAAGCCGCTGGCGAGCCGTCGCCGCGTGATGGGGCCTTCAGACTCGCCGCGGAGGAACTGCCGGATCAGGTCGGCGGCGTCCTCGCCGGTCGTCTCGCCGTCGCGGATGGCCTCGAACTCCTGCCGTGAGGCCACCTTTAGGACCCGCCCCTTGTCCAGCATGGCCATGCGGTCGGCGATCGTGAAGGCCGAGTCCATCTCGTGCGTGACGACCACGCTGGTGATGCCGAGACGCTTAGTCAGGCCGAGCATGAGCTGGTCGATCTCGGCGGACGTGACCGGGTCGAGACCGGCCGACGGCTCGTCGTAGAACAGGATGTCCGGGTCGAGGGCGATCGCGCGGGCGAGGCCGGCGCGCTTCTTCATGCCGCCGGAGATCTGGGCGGGCATTCGGTGGATGGCGGTTCGCATGCCGACCTGCTCGAGCTTGATCTGGACCATGATCTCGATGGTCTTCTCGTCGAGGTCGCTATGCTCGCGCAGCGGCAGGGCCACGTTCTCGCCCACGGTCATCGAGTTCAGCAGCGCCCCCGACTGGAACAGCACGCCGAAGCGGCGGCGCATCCGGTCGAGCCCGTCCTCGTCCAGTTGGGCCAGGTCCTCACCGAACAGCTCCACCCGCCCCTCATCCGGTACCAGCGAGCCGATCATGTGCCGCAGCAGCGTGCTCTTGCCGCAGCCGGAACCGCCCATGATGACCATCGTCTCGCCCGGCTGCACGTCGAGCGACACGCCGTTGAGGACCGTCTTGTCGCCGAAGCGCTTGACCAGGTCGGCGACGCGGATGACGGGTTGTCCATTGTCTGGCGTCATCGGAACACGGATTACACCAAGAACGGCGGATTACACGGATGGGTCAGTTCGCGAAACGCTTCACGGCGAGGCTCGGCTGGCCGAAGTTCATCAGAAGGCCGACCGGGATTCCGCTGGCCTTGAGATACGCCAGTATCTGAGCCTCATGCACCTTGCACAGCTTCTCGGCCGCCTTCAGTTCCGGGACCATGCGGCCCTGCACGAGGATGTCCACGCGGAAGCGGCCGCACACCGCATCGTCGTAACAGACCTCGAGTTCGGCCTGCGACTGGAACGGGACGTTCGATTTCATCAACTCGAGGGCCGAGGCCCTCTGATAGGCGCTCTCGGGGGATCCGGAGCCAAGTGCCGCGTGTACTCGCTGCGCACAGCCGATCACGGCATAGCTCAAGTGTTCATCGACCAGTCCGCCTTGGACCTTGCGCCCGCCCACGCCTCGCCTCATTTCTGTTTCAGTTTCCGTGCAATCCGCCTCAATCCGTGCAATCGGTGTTCTCAGAACCCGAACACGTAGAAAACCATGGTAAAGATGCACGCCGCCGAGATGATCGCCACGATGGAGTAGACCACGGTCATGGTGGTGGCCCGACCGACGCCCTCGGCGCCGCCGCGGACGTTGAGGCCCTCGTAGCAGGCGATCACACTGATTAGCAGGCCGAACACGCCCGCCTGCACCAGCCCGGTGACGAAGTCGCGGTACTTCAGGATGTCGCGCATGCGGTCCCAGTAGCCGATATAGACACTGCTACCGAGCACAAGGTAAGACACCAAGTAGCCGCCCAGGCCGATCGCCAGATCCGCGATCACTGTCAGCAGGATCATCATCACGGTCGCGGCCAGCACGCGGGGCACGACCAGGAAGCGGATCGGATTGAGGGCCATGGCCTCGAGGGCCTCGATCTCCTCGGCGACGACCATGGTGCCGAGCTCGGCCGCAATCGACGCCCCCGCGAAGCCGCTGATGACCACGCCCGTGATGATCGGCCCGAGCATGCGGAAGCCGGCCACGCCGATGATCTGGGAGATCGTGGCCTCCTGCCCGAAGTCGCGCAGCGTCGGCGCCATCTGGAGGGCCAGGATGACGCCGATGAACGTCTGCACCAGCAGGACGATCGGCAGGCTGCGGACGCCCACGCGGACCATCTGCACCGAAACGGCGCCGCCTCGGGACCGCCGCCGCCGCCGGAGCATGCCCCGGGCGGCCGCACGGGCCGTCGAGCCGATCAGCAGCGCCATGCCGCCGGCGTAACTAATCGCCGACAGCAGCCTGGCGCCGATCGCCTCGACGATGCTCCTTTTCTCGGCCTCATCCGGCATGATTATGCCAGGGCCTCCTCCTCGGTCTTTCGGATGTCGAAGAGGGTATTGACGCGGGTAATCTCGAAGACGCCGGAGACGCGGTCCTGCATCTTGGCGAGGATGAATTCGACGCCGGCCTTTCGCGTTCGCGAGAGGATTTTGACCAGCGAGGCGACCCCCGAGGAGTCCATGAACCCGACGTCCCCGAGGTTGAGGACGAGCCGGTCCGGCTTGCGGTCGAGGAGCTTGAGCAGTTCGTCCTGGAGCGCCTGGGCCGTCTCGATGATCACGTCGCCGCCGACCTTTACGATGCAGGTCTTCCCGTCCCAGCGAACGTTCTGGATGGGCGAATCGGTCTGCTCGGAACTCATGGGCCCTTGTCTCCCGTGGGCTTTGTCGTGGTGGGATGGCCGAGTGTCGTCCCCGGCTCCGCGGGCATCGTGCTCGGGCGACCGGCCCCCAGCCACGCCCGCCATCGCGCCACGGCCTCGGCACGCTGCGACGGCGGGTCGTAATGCCGGTAGCCGAACGTCTTGTCGGTCATCTGCTCGAGGGCATAGATCGCCGCCCACCGCACGCCCTGCTCTGTATCGGTCAGGCGGTTCACCAGGTAGGGCAGGGCGCTGCGATCACTCTCCGCGGCCGCCTGAGCGATCTCCGCCGCCCGGACGGTCGGATCCTCGTGCTGCAGCTTCTCTTGGCGCGTCAGGCCCGCCGTCGGGTCGCACCCGATGCAGAGCCCGGCGGCCAGAGCGAGCAAGGTCGGTACCTGTCCCAATCTCATCATTCCTTCCCGGAGATGTCCGCAAGTGCCTTTGCCGGTTCCGATTATAGGCCCGTGCGGGCATTACGCAACGGCGAACCGCGGCGTCTCACGGCGGTCCGCACAGGGGCTTCTTGAGTTGGGCGACGAGGCGGTCCGCCAGGCGCGTCGGCTCCGGCAGGCGGAAGCGTACGGCGCAGCGGAGCGCCCAGCGGACGGCGCCTTCGAGCGTGACTTGATGGCCAACGGAGATGTAGAGCGGCTTGACGTGCGCCCGTGTCCGCAACACGGTCCCGATCGTCTCGCCCCTGTGGCGCAGCGCGACGCGGCGGCCGCGCGCCACGCCCGGCGCCACCGGCTCGCCGCAAAGCCGGCTCTTGGCCACGCCAATGGTCGGTATGTCCAGCCACACGCCTACGTGGCTCGCCAGCCCGAACCGGCGGGGGTGTGCGTAGCCCTGCCCGTCGCACATCAGCACATCGGGCCGCTCGGGCAGCCGCTCAATCGCCTCGAGGACGGCCGGCGCCTCGCGGAAGCTCAGCAAACCGGGCACGTAGGGGAACTCGCACGGGCGGACGACGTGAGCCGTCGCCACAATCTGCAGTGACTCAGCGTCGCACAGCACCGCGGCCGCGATGATCTGTCCGCGCGGCGCCTGTCGCCGGCCGTGCCGTTCACCGAGGAATGCGCAATCCGCCCCGGCGACCGTCCGGACGGGGCCCTTCAGCGGCTCGGTTCGTACCTTACCCGCCAGTTCGCGCTGGAGGGCGACGGCCTCCTTCGGCGTAATGTCCCATCGGTGCCGGATTGCCACTTGCGAGTCCTCCCGCCCGGGGCGGGCTCAGTCCTCGCGCGTCACGTGTTGGCTGCTGGCGACGAGTCCGCGCTTATCGGTCAGGTTGATGAACCAAGCCGTCGCGCCGTCGGGCAGCTCGGCCGTCGCGAGATCGCCTGAGGGCTCGATCGTGGCGGGCGCGGTCTGCCACTCGCGCTCAAGCCAGTTGGGGTTCGCGTCGGCGGCGTAGTTGAGTTCCGCCCGGACGACGGGCACGTCCGCAGCGAACGTCGCCCACGCCCGGCGGCCGTCGAGGCCTTGGGCGAGCACTTCCGTCAGCGGCGGCCCGCCGCGGCAACGCCAGTCGGCGAAGGCGCGGATTTCCTCCGGCTTCTCGCCCGGTCCGCCGTGGCCGTGGACCAGGCCGATGCGGATGGAGAGCGTCCGCTCGCCCGGCGCAAGCCGGTAGGACGCCTGTGTCCAGGTCAGCGGGAAGGCGAGATCGTTCGTGCCGTTGAGCCACAGCATCGGCAGCTTCGCGCCCGGCAGATAGTGCTTCGGATCCCACAGCTCGCACCAGCGATGCCGGTGGTCGGGGCTGAAGTTCTCCTTCTTGCGGATCCAGGCGTCCAGGAAGCCGCAGCCATAGACGGGGACGGCGAATGCGAAGCGCGAATCCACGCCCGCGGCGGTGCAGGCGAGGATCCCCCCCCACGAAACGCCCGTGAGGCCCACGCGGCCGGGGTCCACCTGCGGCAGCGAGGCGAGTAGCGAGCGCCCCAGCAGCACGTCGGCGACCGCGTGGTACATCCACTGGTCCTCAAGGGGCTCCTCCATCTGGTCGAACCCGCCCCAGCCGGGTGGGCCGGCGTGCTCGTGCCGTGGCCAGGGGCCGACGTACGCCTTGTCCGGCGGCAGGTCCGCGTGGACGCAGCCGCAGGTGTCCATGGCGATGGCCGCGTAGCCGCGGTCCGCCCAGAGCTTCGCCCAGTCCGGGAACGCCGTCCCCGCACCGCCGTGGACGAGGACGATGCCTGGCGCTCGCTCGCCGGGGGCGAGCTTCGGCAGGGCTAGATACGCGAAGACGCGAGTGGGCTTTCCGCGATAGGGCACGCCGTCGTAGAAGATCGCCTCGACGCCGTCGACGTTCGCGCCGACGCCCTCGGCCGCATATGTCTCCGGCCGGCGTGAGAGCGCTGCGATGTCCCAGGGCACGTCCAGTGCTCAGTTCCCTTCGCCGGGCTCGCCGGCTACCTGATCCCCAGCACGTTCTGCATGTCGTACAGGCCGGCGGGCTTGCCGACGACCCACTCGGCCGCCCGCAGGGCGCCTAGGGCGAACGTGTCCCGAGTGTGGGCCGAGTGCGACAGCGTCACCGTTTCGCCGAGGCTGCCGAATTGCACGCTGTGCTCGCCGACGGTGTCGCCGACGCGGAGGGCGTGGATGCCGATCTCGCCGGGCTGCCGTGGCTGCCGGCCTGCCCGGCCGAAGACGGCCGCAGCGTCATAGTCGCGGCCGGTCGCGGCGCAGATGCTGCGGGCCAGCGCGATGGCCGTGCCGGAGGGGGCGTCTTGCTTGAATCGGTGGTGGGCCTCGGCGATCTCGATGTCGTAGTCGGCCCCGAGGGCTTGGGCGACGTCGGCCACGGCCCGCAGCAGCACGTTGACGCCGACGGAGTAGTTGGCGGCATGGACGATCGGGACTCGCCCGGCCGAGTCGGCGACCTCCACCCGCTGGCTGTCGGTCAGGCCCGTGGTGCCGATGACCATCGCGACGCCGCGGTCGCGGCAGTTGGGCAGGACGTCCATCGTGCCCTCCGGCAGCGAGAAGTCGATCAGCACGTCGGGGGCGTCGGTGAGCTTGTCCGTCACGGGTACGCCGAACGCGCCCAGGCCGGCGAGTTCGCCGACGTCGCGGCCGAGGTACTCGTGGCCGGGGGCGTCCAGCGCGGCGACGATGTCGAACCGCTCGCTCTCGATGGCGAGCGCCGCGATCCGCCGCCCCATCCGCCCCGCGGCGCCGTGGATGGCGATTCGGGTCATAGTCCTTGGCCTTCCGGAAGGGAGAGTTGTCCACGAATTACACGAATTGCACGAAGGAATCAATAACACGGGGCGTGCCGAATGCCCTTACGCCGTCCATGGACGAAGGCTAACCGGCCGTGCGGATGATGAACTGCCGCACGGCTTCCTGGTCGTTCGGCAGCACCTCGCAGCGGGTCGGCATGTCGGCGAGTGCGTCGATGTCCGGATGGTGGGCCAGGTCCTCGACGGTGGCTTCCTCGATAGCGGACGGGAACTTCGCGGGGTGCGCCGTCGCCACGATGATTGTCGGCTCGCCATCGCCCAAGCCGCCGCCCGTCACTAGGCCGGCCGGCACGAGCGCCTCGATCACGGAGAATCCGCACGCCGTGTGCGGGTCGATCAGGTAACCGTGCTGCTCGTAGCAGCGGCGGATGGCGGCGAGGATATCCTCCCGGTCGGCGGCCCCGGCCTCGAACAGCGGATCGGGCCCGGTGCCGGGCGTCGTCTCGACCTGCAGCGACCCCGTTCGCGAGAACTCGGCCATCATGGTCTGGAGTTGCCGCGAATTCCCATCGAGGCGGTGGTAGAGGTACCGCTCGAAGTTACTGGCGACCTGGATGTCCATCGCGGGCGCGAGCGTCTGGTGCACCTGCCCGAGGGAATAGACGCCCGTGTTGAAGAAGCGCGACAGGATGTCGTTCTCGTTCGTCGCGAGGACGAGCTGGCTGATGGGCGCGCCCATCTGCGTGGCGTACCACGCGGCGAGGATGTTGCCGAAGTTGCCGGTCGGCACGCAGACGCGGACCTGCTTGGCCCCGGTCACTTGCCGCACCTGGAGCACGCTGTGGAAGTAGTAAACCATCTGCGCCAGCACCCGGGCCCAGTTGACGCTGTTGACCGCCCCGAGCGAGTAGCGGCGCTTGAACGCCAGGTCCGCGGCCAGCGTCTTCATGATCCGCTGGCAGTCGTCGAAGCTGCCTTCGACGGCGATATTGTGCACGTTGTCGTCCGGGACGGTCGTCATCTGCCGCTCTTGGATCGGCGACACGCGGCCGTGCGGGTGCATGACGAAGATGTCGATGCCGCGCCGCCCGCGAACGCCGCAGATTGCGGCCGAGCCCGTGTCACCGCTGGTCGCCGCGAGGATGTTCATCTCGCCGCCGCGCTGCGACAGCACGTGCTCGAACACGTTGCCGAGGAACTGAAGCGCCACGTCCTTGAAGCTAAGCGTCGGTCCGTGCCACAGTTCGAGGACGAACAGGCCGCCGACGGGCACGGTCGGAGCGACGGCCGGTGCGAAGACGCGGCCGTAGGACTTATCGATCAGCGCCCGCAGGTCGGCGTCGGCGATGTCCGTGGCGTAGAGGCGCATGACCTCGAAGGCGAGGTCGTTGTAGGGCAGTTCCCGCCAGCCATCGAGCGCGTCACGGACGTCCGGGATTTCCTCGGGCACGAGCAGCCCGCCGTCGTCGGCCAGGCCCATGAGGACGGCGTCGAGGAACTCGATAGGCTCGACCATGCCGCGTGTGGAGACGTAGCGCATCAGGTTCTCACAGTCGATAGAGGTCCCGGTCCTGTCTCTGCTGACGCCGGGTGGCATCGCGCAGGATTCGCCTTTCCTTCGCGGACAGGCTGCCGATGCCGTCGCGGCGGATCTTATCGAGTATCTCGTCAATCCGCGCCTGGTCCTGCATTTCTTCCTTGCGGCGGCGCTTCCAGGCGCCGCGGTTCGAGTCCAGGCGGGCGCGCTGGTGGATGCGCCGCACCCGCGGGGCGAGGCAAATCCACACCCCGGCCGCCACCGCGCCGCCCAGGTGCGCCACGTGCGAAATGCCGCCGCTCAGCGCCCCGCCCTCCATCGCCGAGCGGATGCCCACCAGCACGTTGAGTACGGCCACCCCGAGCAGCAGGACCGCGACCACGCGGATGGACACCGGGAGAATGAAGAACAGCAGCAGCCGGATATGCGGGAAGAACACCGCGCAAGCGACCAGAACCGCGTACACGCCGCCGGAGGCGCCCACAAGCGGCACGAATGTGTCCACGCCGAAGGTTTTCGACAGGACCACGTGGGCGAGCCCCGCACACGCGCCGCAGACCAGGTAGAACCTGAGGAACCGCTTCGTCCCCCACGTCCGCTCCAGCACCATGCCCAGGAAATACAGCGCCAGCATATTGAAGAACAGGTGCCCGACGCTCGCGTGCAGGAACTGAAACGTCACATACCGCCAGATCTGCCACCAGTCGTCGGCGACCACGGCCAGCCACGGGTCCAGCATTTCGCGGGCGAAGATCCGCACGATGAACACGGCGACGTTCACGACGAGCAGCCACGCCACGGCCGTCTGGGGCCTGGGCAGCCCCACGCGCATGGGCCCGCCGCCCGCCGCCGGCGGTTCGTACTGCGAATGCATGTAGGGGCGGTCGTGGATGCCCATGATGGATCCCGAATTTTGAGTCGCCGCGCGCAGGTCGCCGACCGCAAGCCGCAAATCGCGGACCGCAGATTTCAGATCCCAAATCTCAGATCTCAGATTCCAGAAGCCAACTCCCAGATCTGAGGGGCCGCGTTCCGCATCTGAGATCTGAGATTGCCGATTTCGGGGATCAGCTTGCCTGCCGAAGCCAGTACAGCGCCAGCGCCGCCAGCGTCTTTCCGTCGTGCAGTTCGCCGCTGAGCGCCATCTCACGCACCTGCGCTTCGGACCGGACTTCGACCCGAATCTCCTCGTACGGCTCCAGGTTCTGCTTGCCGTCCGTCAGGTGCGTCGCCAGGAACGCGTGCATCCGCTCGTCGCTGGTGCCCGGGGCCGTGAAGAATTCGCCCAGCCGCTCAATCCGCCCGGCCGTGTAGCCCGTTTCCTCAGACAGTTCGCGGGCGGCGCAGTCGGCCGGATCCTCGCCCTCTTCCAGCATGCCGGCCGGGATCTCCAGCAGATGTTCATCCACCGCGAAACGGTGGTTGCGGATGAGGACGATGGAGCCGTCGCTCAGGATCGGCAGGATGACCACTGCGCCATTGTAGTGGAAGAAGTCGCGCTGGACGATCCGCCCGTCGGGCATGCGGAGTTCGACCTTGTAGCCCTTGGCCACGCGGCCGTCGAAGACGAGTTCGCTCGAATGGAAGCGATCGTTCATGCCGTGGATTATAGGAGTCGTGCCGACGGCCGACAACGCCGCCTCGAGACGTGGCTGGGCGGCCGCGTTGGACACCCCGCCCACGCGGGTGTTAGAATGAGGTAATGAACGATGTTTCGGGCCTGTTTCTGGGCGATGCCGGTGGGACGTTCCGGCTGGTTCTGTATCTGTGCCTCGTGATGCTCGCGGTGCTGGTGCTCGGATTCGGGCTGAAATACCTCCGCCGACGGTTCCATACGTCCCGGCCTGAGCGGCCGACGGACCCCGGCTTCACGATGGGCGACCTCGAATGGCTGCGCGAAGCCGGCGAGTTGACCGACGAGGAGTTCAGACGCCTGCGGGCCCGCGTGCTCGAGGCTGCGACCCGGATGCCGCAGAGCGAGACGGCGGTCGGCGACGACTCATCGTTAAGGCCGGTTGCCGCGCATGACGATGAACAGGAAGCTGGGGGCGGCAATGCCCTCGGCCGAGAGGACGACGAGAAGGACGCGTAGATGGCCAAGAGGACAGGTTCAACGGGCAACAGCGACGGACCGGGCAAGGGCCCCAAGCGCCGGCAGGGCGGCTCGACAACGAGCGGCGGAAAGGCGCCGCGCCGTCTGAGCGTGTGCAGCTTCTGCCACCGCAGTAGCGACGAGGCCGGGACCATCGTGGAAGGCCCCGACGGCGTCTACATCTGCGCGAACTGCGTCGATCTTTGCCACAACATCATCCGCCAGGAGCAGCGCCGCAAGGCGCAGAGCGGCCCGGCCTTCGCGACCATCCCCACTCCGAGGCACATTAAGGAGTTCCTCGACCAGTATGTGATCGGGCAGGAGCACGCCAAACGCGTCCTGTCGGTGGCCGTACACAATCACTACAAGCGGCTCGCGCACGCCGACCTCGCCGAGAAGGGCGACGTGGAACTCGACAAGTCCAACGTGCTGCTGATCGGTCCGACGGGCTGCGGCAAGACGCTGCTGGCGCGGACGATGGCCGCGGTGCTGAACGTGCCGTTCGCCATCGGCGACGCGACCACGCTCACCGAGGCCGGGTACGTCGGCGAGGACGTGGAGAACATCCTGCTCAAGCTCCTCCAGGCGGCGGACTTCGACATCGAGGCGGCCGAGCGGGGAATCATCTACATCGACGAGATCGATAAGATCGGCAAAACCAGCCAGAATGTATCGATCACGCGCGACGTCAGCGGCGAGGGCGTGCAGCAGGCCCTGCTGAAGATGCTCGAGGGCACCGTGGCGAACATCCCGCCGCAGGGCGGGCGCAAGCACCCCGAGCAGCAATACATCCAGATGGACACGGCCCACATCCTGTTCATTTGCGGGGGTACGTTCGTCGGGCTCGAGGACATCATCAAGAAGCGCCTCGGCCGCCAGCGGATCGGTTTCTCGTCGGAATCGTCGCGCGAGGAGACGCCGGCCGAACACGGCAGCACCCTCGCCCAGGTGCAGCCGGATGACCTTGTCGGGTTCGGCATGATTCCCGAGATGATCGGGCGGCTGCCGAGCATCACGGCGCTGGAGCCGCTGGACGAAGAGGCGATGGTGCGGATCCTGACCGAGCCGCGCAACGCGCTGGTGCGTCAGTACCGGCGGTTCTTCGAGATGGAGAACACGGAGCTCGTGTTCACGGATGAGTGCCTGCGGTCCATCGCGCGGAAGGCCATGAAGCGCGACGTGGGCGCCAGGGCCCTGCGCGGCGTCGTTGAGGAACTCATGCTCAACCTGATGTACGACCTGCCGGAAAACAAGGAAGAGGGCGCCCGCTACCAAGTGACGGCCGACATGGTCGAGGGGAATATCGAGCCGGGCCTCTTCGCGGCCCGGAAGCCGAAGAAGGAAATCGCGTAGCGCCTTCCGGGCTCCCGGCGGGGGTCCGCCGCCCGCAGAGCTACCGATATCCGGTGACCATCAGCGCCGTGAAGTCCCGAACGCGGTATCGTTTCGGCAGCGTTCCCGCCAGGTAGCACTGCTTCCAGTCCTCGATCAGTTCCCGCGGCAGGGGCAGTTCATCCATGGCCGCGGCGGTTCGGGCGACGTTGTAGCGCACGGCCCGCAGATCGAACCGCCCGCCCTCAAGGACGGCGTAGCACGCAACGGTCTGTCCCAGTCGCGGCTGGCCCAGCCCGCCCGGGTTGACGAACCGCCTTCCCGCACGTTCGGCCGAGTACTGCACGTGCGAGTGCCCGAAGAGGATGTGTGTCTGGGCATATCTGCGGGCCAGGTCTGCGTAGGTGGACTCGGGTGAATCCGGCCAAAGCCGCGTGTCGCCGTATCGCTCGCGCGACAGGTCGCCGTGAACGAGCCGGAGGCGCAAGCCTTGGCGCTCCACCACCATGGGGTTCCGGAAGCTCGCCAGAAAACTCAGGCTCCGCTCGCTGAGTTGCCCCCGCGTCCAGTTCGTCCAGTTCTGCTCGGCGGGGTCCGCGGGCCCGGGATCGATCTGCAGCACTTCCCGGTCGTGGTTGCCCATGATGAACACGCCCCGCAGTGTCTGCAGCAGCGCCACCGTCCGTTCGGGCATGGGGCCGCCCAGCACGGCATCGCCGAGGAAGAGCACCTCGTCGTGGTTCGCCTCCCGTTCCAGAACCGCCTCCAGGGCGGGAAGGTTCGAGTGGACGTCCGCCAGAATCAGGATTTTCTCGCTCAGGGGCTCGGCCCTCCTCGCTACGGTACTTGAGCGACGGGCATCTTACGGCCGGTAACTGCGGAAGTCGAGGCGTCACGCCAAGGACTTGCCCCGCCGGCCACCCGACACTAGATTTCGTTCTCCGACGCAGGCGCGGCAAGCGAGACAAGGAGCCGTCGATGTCTCTGAGCAATCGATTCTGGCGTTTCAGCGACGAGGAACCCGCCTACGGCGCGCGCGAATTCATCATCACCCGACGCGACCTGCCCGACGCGTGGGAGAATCGCATCCTGACGGACCGACTGAGTTCCATCGTCACGCAAACGGGCCACGGCATCGCGTACGGCCGAGGAGAGCACGACGACCGCGTGTTGGCGGATGCCTCGCCCCGCACCGTGTATGTCCGCGACGACGCCACACGCCGTCACTGGACGGTCAACGGCACGGCTACGAAGCGCCAGCCGGCCGGGTGGGAATGCCGTCACGGCTTCGGCTACACGACCGTTCGCTCGAGGCAGAGCGGCATCGACGGCAGCGTCACGTATTTCGTCGCGCCGGACGACTCCGTCGAGATCTGGCTCATCGAGCTGACGAACACGACGAAGCGCCAGCGCCGGCTGTCGGCCTTCCCGTTCGTCCGCTGGCGGCTCGGTTACGTCAATACGCCGCCGCACAACCACGAGGTCACGCACCGCGACGGCGTCATCTACGCCAGATCGCTGTTCTGGAATGCCGACGCCCACCGCAGTTCGCTGCCTGAATTCAACCGCGAGTGGGACCGCGTTGCGTTCCTCTCCGCCAGCCCGAAGCCTGTCGGCTTCGACTGCCTGCCGCAGGGCTTCATCGGTTCGGGCACGGAGGCGGCCCCGGCGGCTGTCCGTGCGGGCCAATGCACCGGCTCGTTCGGCCGCGGCGGAGAGAACGTCGGCTCCCTGCACCTGCGGACGCGCGTCGGCCCCGGCGGCACGGCGCGACTGGTGGTGTTAGTCGGCCTCGCCGAGGACCGCGCCCACGTCCGCCGGCTGGTCAAGCGGTACGCGGGCGTCGCGAAGGCCCGCAAGGCCCTCGCCACGGTGCGCCGCTCGTGGGACGAATACCTCGCCCGCATGCGGATCGATCTGCCCGACGCGGACATCACACGCTTCGCCAACGGCTGGCTCCGCTACGGGCTCCAGCAGCGGTATCACTCGCGCTATGGCGTTCGCGACACCGCCCAGGACATGGCCGCCCTCGCCCCGTTCGATCGCGAGAGCGCCCGCCGGCGCATCGCCGCCCTCTATGCCGCCCAACTGGCCTGCGGCAACAGCCTGCACGACGTGCCGCACTTCCGCTTCGACAGCCACGTCACCGTAAACTCCGACCCGCCGCTATGGCTGCCGTGGGTGACGGCCGCCTACCTCAAGGAAACGGGCGACTGGCGATGGCTGCGGCGCAAATTTCCGTTCCAGGACGGCGGCTCGGCCACGGCGTACGACCATTGCGTTCGTGCGATCGACTGGATCCTGAGCGAGTCCGGCCGGCATGGGCTGCCGCTGATCAAGTGCGGCGACTGGAACGACGCGATGGCCGGGGCGTACGAGAAGGGCGTCAGCGTCTGGATGGCCGAGTTCCTGTACATCAACCTGTTGGAGATGGCGGAGATCGCGCGGCGGGCCCGGCGGCACGCCCACGCCAGGCGGTTTTCCGCTGAGGCCGAGCGACTCCGCCGTACCGTCAACCGCAACTGCTGGGACGGGAAATGGTACATCCGCGGGTTCGACAGCGACGGGCGCGCGATCGGCAGCAAGCGGCGGCGCGAGGCGAGGATTTTCGCCAACGCCCAGACGTGGGCGGTGCTGGGCGGCCTGGCGCCGAAAGACCGGGCCGTGACGGCGCTTCAGTCCGTCGAGCGGTTGATGGACACGCCGGTGGGCATTCCGATGATGGAGCCGGCGTTCCGCAAGCCGGATGCCGCCCTCGGTGAGATCACCCGCTTCGCCCCGTATCACCACCACAACGGGGGCGTGTGGAACCACCTGAACTTCTGGGTCATGCTCGCCGAGTGCGAGATCGGCCGGACCGACCGGGCGCTCGACTTGTGGTGGCGGATCTTCCCGCCGCGGCTGGCGCGCGACCTGGAGCGGTTCACGGCCCCGCCGTACGCCTACGGCTCGTGGACGAACACGCCGCGGTCGCGCCTTTACGGCAGGGGCGACCTCGGCTGCAACACCGGCGGAACGGGCTGGGCGTGGCGCGTGCTGTTCGAGGGGTTCTGCGGCATCCGGCCGGAGTATGACGGGTTGCGGATCGACCCGCGAATGCCGACCGGCTGGACCTGGGCCCACGCCCGCCGGCCGTTCCGCAAGTCGATGTACGACATCACCATCGACAACCCCGACGGCCTGCCTGCCGGCAGGGCCAGCGTCGAACTCGATGGCCGGGTGTTGCCCGACAACCTCATCCCGGCCGACGGCAAGCCCGCCCGGCATGATGTGAAGGTCGTCGTTCGGGACAGGAGGAGCTAGTCGCTTCCGCGCGGCCTTCCGCGGAGGCTCTGCATGGCGACCTTGAGGTCGAGCACGGGCGTTCCGTCGATCGCGTCCAGGCCGCGGACGGTCAGCGTCGTTCCCTCCATCTTCAGCAGTTCCACGTCCGTCACCGCGATCGGCGTCGGCCGGTCTGGCGTGCGAGAGGCGAACGGCCCCACCTCCTTGCCGTCCCATCCCCGACGGAAGGTGCTCCGCACCGGCCGCGGCCTGTGCGGCTGCCAAATCACTACCAGGTGCGTTTCGTCCGCCAAGCCCTTGATGAAACGCGCCATGCCGGGCCAGAGCCGGATTTCAGAGATGTCGCCCCCGGTCGTGCCGAAGCCGTGCGGCGGCCGGGCCTTGTTATTGACCACCCGGCCGATGGGGTGGATCGCCACCGGCTCGGCACCGCCGTACAAGCAGTCGAGACAGACCGGCTTGCCGTCCACGAATCGCACGTCGGACTCCGGGCGGCTTCGGCCGCACTCGCTGCACTCGTAGGCATCGCATGTTTCGGGCATCGGAGGGATCGGGGGCAGGAAGTCTCGGGTTCGTCCGCGGGGCTGGCCGAGGGCGGATTCTCCCGCGCGGGCGGCGGAACGGCAACAGCTTTCAACGCAGAGGACGGCGAGATCGCGGAGACGAAAACCGATGCGCGCTGCGCGGCTTGCGATGCTCGCCGCTTGCGGGCGCCTTCGGCGTCGAACCCACGTGCTGTCGGCTGGGCCGGCAGGTGGGTTCTCAGCCGCCTTCAATGGCACAAGACCCCGGGGCTATTGCCCCGAGGTCTTGCACCACGGAGAGGGTGGGATTCGAACCCACGGAACCACAAGGGTTCACTGGTTTTCGAAACCAGCCCGATCGGCCACTCCGGCACCTCTCCGGGCGTGCGCCGGCCGGCGACTTCAGCGCCCGGCCGGGCCTGCGTCCTGTATCGGGATTCTAAGGCCCCGGCGCTCAGCAGACAAGGGCACCGGCGTCAGTTGGCCGGGCGCACCGAGCGCGCGCGGAACGTCCTGCGCTCGTTCATGCCCGACGTCACGCCGGGCTGTGCCGAGACGTAGCGGCCGTCCAGCCTCACGCGCCGGCCCTTGTGCCCGGCGAGCATCTCTCGGGCCTCGTCGTCGGCCGGGACGACCTTCACGCCGTCGATGGCGTACTGCTCGCCCGACGCGGTGGGCGTCGCCACGAGCCGGCCGCTGAGGACCTCCAGATCGCCGATGATCTCGCCCGTCCGCGGATGTACGCACCCGCTCGCCAGCACAACGCCGACAAGAACCAACGCCGCGGTGCGCAAAGCCGTTCTCATGTTTGGGCCCCTTCCGGCCATTGTAGCAACTGGCGGCCGGAATACCGGAAGCTGTCGGGGGTTTCTCTCCTTTACGGCGGGCTGCCGGAATGGCAAGGCGGGGGCGGGCGATCCGCGGATTGGCAGGGAGTGTTGTTCTCAAGTGCATTACTACCAATGGGTTAGAATCTGGTATAGCCATTGCATAAGGTTACATGGAGGTGCGCTATGCGCCTGGATAAGCTGACCGTCAAAGCACAAGAATCGATCATGCTGGCCCAGAGCGTGGCGTCCGAGCGAGGCCACGCCGCCATCGGGCCGCTGCACCTGCTCGACGCGCTGCTCAAGCAGGAGGGGGGGCTGGTCGCGCCGCTGCTGGAGAAGGTAGGCATTCCTCGCGACCGGATCGTCAGCATCGTCGAGGCCGAGATGGAGCGGCAACCCAGCCAGTCGTCCGGCGGCGGGATGGCCATGGATGCCAGGCTCAACGCGGTCTTCTCGCGGGCGGAGAAGGAAGCCCGCGACATGAAGGATGAATACACCTCCGTCGAGCACCTGCTGCTGGCGCTGGCTGAGGAGGATTCGCCCGCGAAGGAGATTCTCTCGACCCTCGGCGCCGACCGCGACGCCATCATCGCGGCCATGAAGGAGGTCCGCGGCAGCCAGCGCGTCACCGACCAGAATCCCGAGGAGAAGTACCAGGCGCTCGAACGTTACGGCCGCGACCTGTGCGAGATGGCCTCGCGCGGCAAGCTCGATCCGGTGATCGGGCGCGACGACGAAATCCGCCGCTGCATGCAGGTGCTGAGCCGGCGGACGAAGAACAACCCGGTGCTGATCGGCTCGCCGGGGGTGGGCAAGACGGCCATCGTCGAGGGGCTCGCCCAGCGGATCGTCAACGGGGACGTGCCGGCGGGGCTGTCGGGCAAGACGGTGATCGCGCTCGACATGGGGGCGCTGTTGGCGGGCACGAAGTTCCGCGGCGAGTTCGAGGACCGCCTCAAGGCCGTGCTCAAGGAGGTCACCGACTCCGACGGGCGGATCATCCTGTTCATCGACGAGTTGCACACGGTCGTGGGCGCCGGGGCGGCCGAGGGCGCCATCTCCGCGGGGAACCTCATCAAGCCCGCCCTCGCTCGTGGCGACCTGCGGTGTATCGGCGCGACGACGGTTGATGAATATCGCAAGCATGTGGAGAAGGACGCGGCGCTGGAGCGGCGCTTTCAGCCGATCATGGTTGGCGAGCCGAGCGTCGAGGACACCATCGCGATTCTGCGCGGCCTCAAGCCGCGCTACGACGCCCACCACGGCGTGCGGATTCAGGACGCGGCGCTCGTCTCGGCCGCCACGATGAGCCACCGGTACATCGCTGACCGATTCCTGCCGGACAAGGCCATCGACCTCATCGACGAGGCTGGCTCGCGGCTGCGGATCGAGAACGATTCAATGCCGGCCGAGCTTGACGAACTGAACCGGCGGATCATGCAACTCCAGATCGAGCGCGAGGCCCTGCGAAGGGAGAAGGACAAGGCATCGGGCGAGCGGCTGGAGACGCTGGAGAAACAGCTTGCGGACCTGCAGGAGCAGTTCGGGCAACTCAAGGCCCAATGGGAGAACGAGCAGGGCGGCTTGCAGCGCGTGAAGGAACTCAAAGAGACGCTCGAGGCGAAGCAGACAGAGCTGGAGCGGGCGCAGCGGCGCGGCGACCTCGAGACGGCCGCGAAGATTCAGTACGGGGAGCTGCGCGAGCTGTCGGCCGAGCTGGACGCCAAAGAGGCCGAGCTGGAGCGGCTCCGCGAAGAGGGTGGCATGACCAGCGAGGAGGTGACGCCCGAGCAGATCGCCGAAGTCGTGGCGAAGTGGACGCAGATTCCGGTCGCCAAGCTGATGGAGAGCGAGCGGGACAAGCTGATGCACATGGAGGACCGCCTGCACGAGCGCGTGGTGGGGCAGGACGAGGCGCTGCGGGCGGTGAGCGACGCCATCCGCCGCAGCCGCGCGGGGCTCAGCGACCCGCGCCGGCCGCTGGGCAGCTTCATGTTCCTCGGGCCCACGGGCGTCGGCAAGACCGAGTTGTGCAAGGCGCTCGCCGAGCTGCTGTTCGACACCGAAGACGCCATGGTCCGCATCGATATGAGCGAGTTCATGGAGCAGCATTCGGTCGCGCGGCTGATCGGCGCTCCGCCCGGCTACGTGGGCTACGAAGAGGGCGGGCGGCTGACCGAGGCCGTCCGCCGCCGGCCATACTGCGTGATCCTCTTTGACGAGATCGAGAAGGCCCACCGCGACGTGTTCAACGTCCTGCTCCAGGTGCTCGACGACGGGCGGCTGACCGACGGGCAGGGGCGGACGGTCGATTTCCGCAACACGCTGATCGTGATGACCAGCAACATCGCCTCCGACGTCGTGCAGTCGATGGGGGAGGAGAAGGCCGAGGGATGGGAGATCGAGGCGCGGCTCAAGGAGGCGCTGAAGCAGCACTTCCGGCCGGAGTTCCTCAATCGTATCGACGAGACGGTCGTCTTCCACGCGCTCACGAAAGAGGACCTCGCCGGCATCGTCGATATCCAGATCCGCGAGCTGTCGAAGCGACTGGCCGAACGGAAGATCGATGTGGAGGTGACCGACGAGGCGCGGGAGCTCATCGCCGAGCTCGGGTACGACCCGGCGTTCGGCGCCCGGCCGCTCAAGCGGCTTATTCAGCAGAAGGTCGAGAACGCCCTGGCCGGACGGATTCTCAAGGGCGATATCCGCGACGGCGACCACGTGGTGATCGACGCGGAGGGCAAGACGTTCACGTTCGCCGCCCAGCGCGAGGGGGCCGCAGAGGGAGCAGAGGAAGCAGAGGGCACGGCCAGCGAGGGCGAGGTCGTGGAGGGGGAGGTCGTGGAGGAGTAGGCCAGACGACAGGGAGATGGCAGGTGCGCCCCCCCGCGAGCGGTGGTAAGATGGGGCGCCCGGAAGGGGTCTACGATGCGGCGACAGGATACCGCCATGCGAACCCCGAGCAACGCACACCTCGGCCTGTTGGCAGCGGCCGTTGCGTGTGCGGCGGTCGTTGCGTGTCTTGCCGAGCGGCCGGCCGACGCGCCTGCTGCGACCTCGCAACCCGCGAGCCGGCCAGCGACGACGCAACCCGCCGCGACGTTCACAGTCGCCACGTACAACATCCTCGGCCTCAACCGCGACCTCAAAGCCGTCGCCCGGACCATTCGCAGGTCCAACGCGGACCTCGTGTGCTTGCAGGAGGCCAATGCCGACGCCGCTCGCTACCTGAAGGCGGATCTCCGGGACGCGTATCGGCACATGGACTTCCGCCCGGCCGCGGGGCTCAGCGGCCTTGGGTTCCTTGCGAAGCGGCCGTTCCGGCAGGTGCGCTTCCTGCGCCGCAAGTTCGGCCGGCACGACGCGTGGATCATACGCGCCCGGCTCGCGGGCGCGCTCGTCCACGTAGCCGGGGTTCATCTGGAGCCCACACTGCCCGCGGACGGGGACCTCGTCGTCGGCACGATTGGGCGCCTGATGGCGACCGAAGAGGTTCGCGAGAAGGAGATCGACCGCGTCCTCGACGCGCTGCCGAAGGGCGCTCCGGCCGTAGTCTTGGGCGACTTCAACAGCACGTCGCGGATGGTCGCCCCGCGCCGCATGGCCGAACGCGGGTTCACCGACAGCTTCGCCTCGGTTATCGAGCGGGCGGACGGATGTCCGACTTGGACCGGCGCGTACGGCCTGGTGCCCCTGTCGGCCCGTATCGACTACGTCTTCCACACCAAAGAGCTACGGACCACGTCGAGCCGAATCATCAACGGAAAGGGCTCCGACCACTCGCTTGTCGTCAGTACCCTGACTTTGGCGCCGCGAGCGGCGACGCAGCCCGTGCCGGGCGATTGAAGTGGCGGCCGCGCTCAGCCTCGCAGCAGTTCCAGAATGGCATCCACGTCGAGGTACTCCTCCATGATGCGGCTGGCACGGTCGATCCGCTCCGGGTCGTCGGGGGTAATCTTGAAGACCGTCTCGCGCAGCTTGCTGGCGACCTTATATGTGTCGTGGCTGGAAATCACGACCGGCAAGCGGGCGTCGTCGATCATCCGGCGCACGGAGCCGGTCGGTGCGATACCGCCGGTCAAGATGATCCCCGCGACGGCCTTGCCGTCATGCTCGCCGAGCATGTGGGCGCTCAGGGCCGCGTGGATGTTGTCACTACGGTCCCCCGGCGTGATCACCAGCGTGCCGCGGCTGATGTACTTGACCATGTTCTCCGTCTCCATGGCCGCGACGATGATGTTCCGCACCCGGTTGCCCAAGTGTTCCTGGCCCGCGAGCAACTCGGCGTCCTTCAGGTAGCCGAACGCCTGGTGCATCGTCGGCGAGGCTAGCAGTTCTTCGTACGGCACCACGCCGAAGCACCGCAGCCCGAAGTGCTCAAGCCCCGCGGCCGTCGCGCGCTTCACCCGGTCGTATTTCTCGCGCCACACCTTGTTGATGGACACGCCGATGGGCGGGGCCCCCCGGGCGGTCAGGAACGTCGCGCAAAGCGAGATTTCGTCGAGGGCTCGGCCGATGCCACCGCCGGAGATGAGCAGCGTCTTCGCGCCGAGGCCCTTGGAGACCTCGGCAGCCGAAAGCCCGAGACAGCTCCCGGCCGCAACGTGCCCCATGCCCTCGATGACGACGATCTCGTACCTGTCGGCCAGGCGCTCGTACATCGCTCTCGCCTTCCCGAAGAGCGCACTGGTGTCGAGATCATACACTTCCTTCTCGACCCGCCCGGAGGGCAGGGGGATGGGCATTTCGAGCTCCTCGTCGAACTCCCGGCCGAGGATGGAGGCGATGAGCCGGGCGTCGTCGTGCACGATGTATCCCGCGGAGCCCTTGATCCGCTGCCCGAGCGGCTTGATGTATCCGACCGAGAACCCCCGCCGACGGAAGGCGCTTAACAGGCCAATCGACGTGGTTGTCTTGCCGATATCCTGCTTTGTGCCGACGATGAATAGCGGTGCCAAGGCGATGCCTCCGGGCCGACTGTCGCGGGTCCCGCCGTATTATAGGGCCTCTGTCAGCCAGGAATAGGCGATTGCTTCTCGGGCAACGCCTTGACACCGGGCCTCCGTTCGTCGTTACTTGCGCCTTGCCTGAGCCGCACAACCGCATGGGAGCCAAGAGAACCATGGGCAGAACGATTCCCTCGGACATCGAGATCTCGCGAGCCGCGAGTCCCAAGGACATCGCGCTGGTGGCGAAGGCGGCTGGTATCTGGCCGGACGAACTCGAGCCCTACGGCAGCATGAAGGCCAAGGTCAGGCTCGACGTCCTCGACCGGCTCTCCAAGCAGACGAATGGCAAGTACATCGACGTCACCGCGATCACGCCCACCCCGCTGGGTGAGGGCAAGACGACGACTTCCATCGGCCTGACGCAGGCCATCGGCGCGACCGGCCGCAGTGTCTTCGTGTGCATCCGCCAGCCGTCCATGGGGCCGACCTTCGGCATCAAGGGCGGCGCCGCCGGCGGTGGGTATAGCCAGATCGTGCCCATGGAGGAGTTCAACCTTCACCTGACGGGCGACATCCATGCCGTAAGCGTCGCGCATAACCTGCTGGCGGCCGCCATCGACGCGAGGATTATGCACGAGGATGTGATGTCCGACGAGCAGCTCACGGCCGCCGGCCTCAAACGCCTGGGCATCAACCCGTACAGCGTCACGTGGCCGCGCGTGGTGGACGTGAACGACCGGGCGCTGCGAAACGTCATCGTGGGGCTCGGCGAGAAGGCCGACGGGCGCCCGCGGCAGACCGGTTTCGACATTCTCGTCGCGTCCGAGATCATGGCGATCCTGGCACTGTCGTCGGACCTGAGGGACATGCGCCGCCGGCTGGGGCGGATTGTGATCGGGCTGGACAAGCGAGACGAGCCGGTGACGGCCGAGGATCTCGGTGTCGCGGGCGCGATGGCGGTGCTGATGAAGGACGCCATCAAGCCGAACCTGATGCAGACGGTCGAGGGGCAGCCGGCGTTCGTGCATGCGGGCCCGTTCGCGAACATCGCGCACGGCAACAGCTCGATCGTGGCGGACCGAATCGCGCTGAAGCTGGCCGATTACGTGGTCACGGAATCCGGCTTCGGTGCGGACATGGGGATGGAGAAGTTCTTCGACATCAAGTGCCGCGTGTCGGGGCTGGTGCCCAACTGCGTGGTGATGGTGGCGACGGTGCGGGCGCTGAAGATGCACGGCGGCGGGCCGACCGTGGTGCCCGGGCGGCCCCTCGACGACGCCTACACCCATGAGAGCCTCGAGCTGCTCGGGAAGGGCGTGGACAACCTCCGGCGGAACATCGAGATCGCCGGGTTGTTCGGCGTGCCCGTGGTGGTCGCCGTCAACCGCTTCGACAGCGACACCGACGCCGAGATCGATCTGGTGCGCGAGGCGTCCGAGGCGGCCGGGGCCGAAGGCGCGTTCGCGTGCACGCACTGGGCGGACGGTGGCAAGGGCGCGGCCGCCCTCGCCGAGGCCGTCGTTGCCGCCTGCGAGAAGGAGTCCGACTTCCGCTTCCTGTACCCGCTGGACATTCCGATTCGCGAGAAGATCGAGGCCATCGCGCGCGAGGTGTATCTGGCCGACGGCGTGGCGTTCGACCAGTTGGCCGTGCGACAGATCGACGCCTACGAGAAAGCCGGCTTCGGCGGCCTGCCCATCTGCATGGCCAAGACGCATTTGTCGCTGTCGCACGATTCGTCGCGGAAGGGCGTGCCGCGGGGGTTCACCGTGCCGGTACGGGAGATTCGTGCCTCGGCCGGGGCGGGGTTCCTGTATCCGTTGCTGGGCACCATGCGGACCATGCCCGGCCTGCCCCGCCGCCCGGCCTTCATGGACGTGGACATCGACGAACAGGGGAACGTCCTGGGCATGTTCTAGGGGAGTCGCGGATTGCGGATCGCGGGGGCGTTACGGCTTGCTCGCAAGCCGTGCTCAAAGAGCGCAATCAGATCCGCCGCCCCGCGCAGAGCGCGATCGCCAGCGCGTCGGCCACGTCGGGCGGCTCCGGCAGAGCCTCGAGGCCGCAGATCGACTGCACGGCCCGCTGCACCTGCGTCTTCGACGCGTGGCCGTTGCCGGTCAGCGACTTCTTGACCTCGGTTGCGGCGACATCGCGGATGGTCAGGCCGGCCTGCTCGGCCGCCAGGATGACGATGCCGCGCGCGTGGGCCATCAGGATGCTCGTCCGCGGATGCTTGTAGTGGGCGTACAGCTTCTCGATGGCGACGACGTCGGGCTTGAGTTCCGCCAGCAACTCGGCGAGGTCCGCGTGAATCTGGGCAACGCGCGCGGGCATCGACGCCTTGGCGTCGGTGCGGATGGTGCCGGCCTCGAGGATGGCCGGTTCGCCGCAGCCGAACGCCACGGCCGCGTACCCCGTGACGTTCAGCCCGGGGTCGATGCCGAGGATACGGTATTGGCCCGCCGCCGTCATTTCCGCCGCCACGTGGTGCCCTGGGGCGAGTCCATGATCTCGACCCCGGCCTCGGCAAGTTGATCGCGAAGGGTATCGGCGCGGGCGAAGTCCTTCGTCTTGCGGGCTTCGTTCCGCTCGGCGATCAACCCGTCGATTTCCGACTCGTCGAGGCCGAGCGCCTCTTCGTGCATCTGGGCGGTGCCCAGACCGAGCACCTTGTCCATCTCCAGCAGCGTGGCGTAGCGATCGCCGGCCGGCGCGTCGTCCGCCTTCGTCACGCTCCACATCGACGCCAGGGCCCGCGGCATGTTCAGGTCGTCGGCGACGGCCTTGCGGAACGCGGCCAGCGAGTCCTCCAGCGGCGCCTCGTCGCCGGTCGCCTCTGCCCGAAGGTCCAGCACGGCGCGCTTGAGACCCTTGTACGCGCTGGCGGCCGCGTCGAGCGCCTCCCACGTGAACGCAAGCTGCTGGCGGTAATGGGCTTGAAGCAGGAAGTACCGGTAGGCGAGCGGCTCGTACCCGCGGTCGATCAGCGATTGGAGCGTCAGGAACTCGCCGGCCGACTTGGCCATCTTCCGCGACTCGCCCTCGTCCGTCTGCTCGACGAGCCAGCCGCCGTGCATCCACCAATTGCACCACTTGTGCCCGAGGGCGGACTCGGCCTGGGCGATCTCGTTCGTGTGGTGCACGTTCACGTGGTCGATGCCGCCGCAGTGGATGTCCAGCCGCTCGCCGAGGTGCCGGATGGCCATCGCCGAGCACTCGATGTGCCAGCCCGGGAAGCCCACGCCCCAGGGCGAGTCCCACTCCATCTGGCGCTTCTGGTCCGCCGGCGAGAACTTCCACAGGGCGAAGTCGGTGGGGTGGCGCTTGCCGGCGACCATCTCGATCCGCTTGCCCGCCTGAAGCCCTTCCACGTCGAGCCGGGCCAGCTTGCCGTAGTCGGGTAGCTTCGACGTGTCGAAGTACACGCCGTCGCCTTCGATGACGTACGTGTAGCCCTTCTCTGCCAGCGTGCGGACGAGGTCGATCTGGGCGTCGATCTCGTCGGTCGCCTTGCACCAGATATCCGGCGGCAGGACGTTGAGCCGCGCCAGGTCGCGCTCGAACGCGGCCTGGTAGAACGCCGCGATCTCCCAGGCGCTCTTGCCTTCGCGTCGCGAGCCCTTCTCCATCTTGTCCTCGCCCGCGTCGGCGTCGTCTGTCAGGTGCCCCACGTCGGTGATGTTCATCACGTGGCGGACCTTGTAGCCGCCGACGTGCACCAGGGCGCGCTTGAGGACATCCTCGAACACGTACGTTCGCAGGTTGCCGATGTGGGCGTAGTTGTAGACCGTCAGCCCGCACGTGTAGAGGCGAACGGCGCTCGGCTCGAAGGGCTCGAACTCGTCCTTGCTCCGCGTCAGCGTGTTGTACAGCCGAAGCTTCATGATGAATCCCGAATCAGGCCTCGCGCAGGGATACGACCGCGAGGGCGGCCAGGCCCTCACCGGCGCCGACGAAGCCCATGCCCTCGCCGGTCTTCGCCTTGACCGACACGGCCGAGGCATCGACGCCGAGGAGCGCCGCGATTCGCTCGCGCATCCGCTGTTTGTGCGGCCCCAGCTTCGGCCGCTCCGCGAGGACCGTCACGTCGCAGTTGCCCACGATCAGGCCTCGCCCGGCCGCCAGCTTCACGGCGTGTTCGACAAATCGGCTGCTGTCCACCCCGGCCCATTGTGGGTCGGAGTCGGGAAAATGCTCGCCGATATCGCCGGCCGCAAGGGCGCCGAGGATCGCGTCCGTGACGGCGTGCAGCACGGCGTCGCCGTCGCTGTGCCCCGCGAGGCCGGCGTCGTGGTCGATGGGCACGCCGCCCAGCACCAGGGGTCTGCCCGGTGTGAAGCGGTGCGAATCGAATCCGAGTCCCACGCGGTCCATGGCCGACAGCGTAGCCGAAAGGCCTCGCCCGGACAAGCGACGCGGGACAAACCGGCAGCTCCGTGGGAGAGCGTGGGTCGGTTTGGCGCTGGACAGGCCCGTCGGCCGGGACGATAATGGTGCTTCAGCTCTGTGCGCCGGTGCGGGTGCGAACAGGGCGATTCTTTTTTCCGGGTCGCGAGAAGATGTAGACATGAATAAGGACTTTGTCACGCTTGGCGGCTTCACGCCGGATCAGTTGCGTAGGTTGATCGCCCGCGCGATTGAGGACAAAGCCCTCCTTCACAAGGGAGAACTGCCGGCCACGCTCGACGGCAAGACGCTCGCCATGGTCTTCGAGAAGCCGTCCCTGCGCACACGCGTCAGCTTCGAGACGGCCATGACGCAACTCGGCGGGCACGCGATCTACCTGGCGCCCGGCGACATCGGGCTGAGCACGCGCGAGCCCGTCCGGGACGTCGCCCGCGTCCTCGGGCGCATGTGCGACGGCATCATGGCCCGCACGTTCAGCCACGAGACGGTCGAGGAACTGGCCGAGTGGTCGCCTGTTCCCGTCGTTAACGCGTTAAGCGACTATTCGCATCCCTGCCAGGCCATGGCCGACCTGATGACGGCCGTGGAACTGCTCGGCGACCTGACGGGGCGCAAGCTGGCCTTCGTCGGCGACGGTAACAACGTCGCGCGCAGCCTGGCCATGGGCGCGTCGAAGCTGGGGATGGCGTTCGCGCTGGCCTGCCCCGCGGCGTACGGTCTCGACGAGGGGTTCGTGTCGTCGCTGCCGGACGGGGCCGCCTACAGCGTCGGTCATGACGCCGGCGAGGCGGTCGCCGGGGCCGATATCGTCTATACCGACACGTGGGTGTCGATGGGCCAGGAGCAGCAGCGGGACGAGCGGGTGGCGGCGTTCAAGGGCTTCCAGGTGAACACGGAGTTGCTCGCGGCCGCTCCGAAGGGCGTGCGGGTGATGCACTGCCTGCCGGCGTACCGCGGGTGCGAGATCACAGACGAGGTGTTCGAGGCGCACGCCGAGACGATCCTGGAGCAGGCGGGGAACCGCCTGCATTTCCAGCGATCGCTGCTTAATGTGCTCATCGGACGGGGCGGCATTGAGTGAATCGACGATCGCGGATTCGGGGTCGCGGGCCGCGGATCGCCGGGGCCGTGCGGGGAACGGGGCGGCGGGAGAGCCACGACATCGGCTTGCCGTACGGCGTCGTTATAGGATAGACTTGTCTGGCGGCGGAACAGACGCCCGGAGGCAGCGATGAAGTGGAACTCGACGATATGCGCCCTCTTGCTTGGGGCGTCGCTCGCGGGCTGCAATAGCGGCGAGGGGGGCTTCGGCGGCTTCGGCACCGGCTTGGGGGCGCTCACCCCGGACCTCACGCAGGACCGCGACGGGGAGTACACGATCCTGCTTCAGGCGTTCGGCGGACCGGATCACGTGAAATCCGCCAAGCACTACCGGACCGGGACGGAGAATCGCACCGATTGGGCGGGCCTGTTCCTTGTCCACAAGGCCGATCGCAGCCAGCTTTTCTGGGGACGATACGCCTCGGAGGAGAACGCCGAGCGGAACCTCGCCAAGGCCCGGCAGTGGGAGGCCCCCAACGGCCAGCGGATCTACGCCCGCGCCATCGTGGTCCGCGTGCCGGGGAAGGACGATATCGGGCCGCCCGAGTGGAACCTTCGGAACGTGACGGGCGAGCACACGGTGGTCGTCGGCGAGTTCCACAACCTGCCGGCCGAGGGGCTCCGCCCCGCCTACAATAAGCGCCGCGAGGACGCGGTCAAGTACTGCCGGGAGCTTCGCGGTGCGGGCGAGGAGGCGTATTTCTACCACGGCCCCGCGAAGTCGCTGGTGTGTATCGGGACGTTCGGGTCGGGGATCTACAAGCAGCGAGAGGACCCGGATACCGGGAAGATACTCGTCTATCTGGACGATCCCCGGATCAAGCGGATCCAGGAGGAATATCCCGAGCTGAAGGTCAACTGGGTGGCCGAGGTCACGTACGCCCGCGACGAACAGGGGAACCGGGTGAAGATGGGGACGAGCCTGACGTATCTGACGCCGATTCCGCGGGAGCCCGGCTACGCGCCGCCGACGAGCCTCGAAGGGCACCGATTGCAGGAACTGCAATGGAACCGGTGAGGCCCCCGGGGCGCGTCGTGGCCGCGACGGGGAACCCGGCGAAGCTCCGCGAGTTGCGCGAAATCCTGTCGGGCGTGGGGGTGGAGATTGTGGGGTTGGGCGGCTTCCCTCCGGTCGTGGAGCCCGAGGAAACCGGGGAGACCTTCGCCGGGAACGCCCGCGCGAAAGCCCTCTACTACGCCCGAAAAACGGGGCAGTGGTGCCTGGCAGATGACTCGGGGCTCGAGGTGGACGCCCTCGACGCGGCGCCCGGCGTACGGAGCGCCCGCTACGCGTGCGAACGGGTCGGCGAGAACGCGGCCCGCGAGCAGCTGACAGCCGCCAACAACGCAAAGCTTCTGGAGGCGCTCGCGGACGTGCCTGACGAAGATCGGGCCGCCCGGTTTGTCTGTCATCTGGCCCTGGCCGACCCCGAGGCCGTGCGGCTGGAGGCCCGGGGAACGCTGGAGGGACGCATCGCCCGCGTGCCCGCGGGGGCAGAGGGCTTCGGATACGACCCCGTCTTCTATCTGCCCGACCGCGGCTGCACGGCCGCAGAACTGACGGCCGAGCAGAAGAACGCCATCAGTCACCGCGGGGCGGCCGCCCGGGCGCTCGCCGAGAAGCTGCGTCGATCGCCGTAGTGTGCGCATCGTGTTGCACGCGGTGGCTGTCGCCCGGGCCGCGCTTCCGCAGCAGCACCACAGCGCTGAACACAACCGCCAGACCGCCCAGCAGGAGTATGGGGGCATACCACCGCGGCGACGGGGGGGCGTAGTCCACAAGCTGCTGTACGTGCTCGTAGAGGAAGCTCGCCTCGTCCCAGACGAATCCCGTCTCCGCGAAGAGGGCGTCGGTGGTCGCGTAGAAGGGGTTGACGTACACGGCGGCGCTGACGAGCACACGTCGTGTGCTTTGGCCCGCAGCATGGACAGCGCCGCCCGCCCAAAAGGGCGTCGCCAGGGCGAGCATGAGGGCGGCAGCGGTCACGGCGGCGGCTGCGTGACGCCCGGCGGGCTTGCGGGCGGACCGGACGGCGCCGACTGCGAATAAGGCCATGGCGGCGTGGATGCAGTAGATCTTCACGGCCGCGACGAAGCTGAGAAACGGGCAGACGGCCCACAGGACGAGCAGGGCGACGGCGGAGGCGTCGGCGACGATGCCGCCGCGGAGGAGGGCCGACAGACCGCTTCCGGCGCTCGCCGCCATGGCAGGGGACACGATCGCGATCCAGACAGCCGTTGCCGCGAGGGCAGCAAGCAGAGCGAGCATCTCGCCGGTTGCCGGCCGGACCGAGAAGTACACGCCCAGCTCCGCGGCGACGGTGAGCAAAAGGACGAGGAGCACGGCCCGCCCGTCTCGAGCCATGAGCCTGCGCAGCGCGTCCTGCCGGTCCAAGGGACGGTCTGTAGAGGCGGCGGGGTCCATGGCCGAGGGCGATCCGGGCAACCGTGTCACGGCGCGGGCTGCGTGGTGGCCTTGTATCGCTGGTGCAACATCGAGAGCTTCTCTCGGTACTCCTCGAGCAGCTTCGCCCGCGCCTCGAGGAGTTCACGTTCGGCCTCGATCTGCTCCAGGACCTGCGGAGCCGTTTCGTAGGGGCTGATGATCAGGTCGTGGGCGTTCTCGAAGTCCTGCGCCCACTTCTGTAGGGCGTCTCTCGCCTGCTGCGGGGTGTGGGGCAGGATCTCCCCTTCGGGCATCAATCGCTCGATCTCGAAGTCGCGCACCCCACCGACCTGCATCTCGCCGATCGCGCGCTGCACGCTGGCCACCCGCGCGAGCCCGTGCGCCCGCACCAGCACCGCCCCGCGCGCGTGGCGGCGGATGTAGTCCGCCGCCCATAGGCGAAGCTCCTCCGGGCCCTTCACCTTGCCGTCAGCGGCCATCCGGCCGAACCGGTCGATCTCCACCATCTTGAGGGCGTACGGTGAAGCCTGAGCCCCCGGCAGCGGAGAGACGATCACCGTCACGGGCGTACCCTCCGGGGGGATGGCCTTTTCGTTCGCGTCAAACTCGAGCTGCTCGTTGCTCTGTGAGCTCTCGAACGGCACGTCGATCACGGCTTCCATGAAGTTGGCTACCGTGATCACGTCGCCGGAGCTGTCAGCAAGGTATTCGCCGCTGGGCATCATGCGCGATCCGATGAAGATCCACTTCTTCGGCGGCCGTGTCTGATTGTCTCCGGCCACCTTCAGCCAGGACGATGCGTCCGCCTTGTGCGATTGGCCCTCGCCGTCCTTCCACCGCAGCGTGATCCGGAGTTCCGGGCCTCGCGGGGGGATCGCCTTGGTGAAGCCGGCTTCGTCGATCCACTTCGCCGCTCGCCCGGGCGTCAGGCCGAGGGCGAGCATCGCGGCGTGCAGGTGCGAGGGCAGGGCGGTCGTCGAGAGGATGCTCTCGTGCTCCTTCGTGCCCTGTTTGCAGACGAGCAACTCGAGCGGACCACTGCGGAGGACGACCTTGGCGTCGAAACGGGCCTCGCGTTTCCGGAGGTCGAGCGATACCTCCTTGATCTGAAGGACCTTCGGGGCGGATTGGCTCGGGGCCAGGCGGCTCTGCGCCGCGGCCGGCGCCCCGCGCGAAAGGATCAGAAGGGCGGTGAGTACTGCCGGGCCGACCAGTTTGCGTGCGGTCGCGTTCATTGCGTGGTCTCCTATGCCACGATTCTAAACGTCCCTGGACGGGCGGACACACAGGAAAAAAGAAGCCCGCCGAACAGGGCGGCGGGCTTCGGGGTCTTCGGTTTGGGTCCGGCGGACTACTCCGGGAACTGCCGGTATTCCTCCTCCTCGTGGAGGATGATCTGCGGCCGGATGAGGATCAGCAGCGTGTACTGGTCTCGCACCTTACCGCGGTTGGTGAACAGGCGATTGATCACCGGGATCTTGCTGATCAGCGGCACGCCGAGTTCCCGCTCGACCTCGCCGGCGATGGTCTGCCCGCCCAGCAGCAGGGTGCCGCCGTCGGGGCACATGACGGTGGTTTGCAGGTCCTGGATGTCCACCGTCGGCAGGCCGACGTCGCCGGCCGGCGTGGTCACTGTCGGAATCGGGGTGGTGACGCTCGATACCTGGGGTTTGACCGTCATGATGACCCACTTGCGGTCCTCAGTGACGGTGGCCTCGACATCGAGCGTGGCCCCGGTCGGGACGAAGGAAATCTGCGGCACGGTGATGGGCTCACCGCCCTCGCCCGTGGAGGCCACCGCGTCATAGCCGGAAATGTAGGCCGTCTGCGTCGAGACCGTCACGTAGGCGTTCTGGCCGTTCCACAAGGTGATGCGCGGGGCGTTCAGCGTTCGTGAGGCCTGATGGGCCTGGGTGGCCTGCAACAGGAAGTCCACCTGCACGTCGTCGAGCCATACGCCCGCGACGCTCAAGCCCGGGTTCGCCAGGGCACTGGCGATCGGGCTCGGCACGGGGGTCGTCACGCCGATCATCGTGCCGCCGAACCCCATGGTTCGCTGCCCGCCACCTGTCTCGACGCCGCTCGGCGTG
>Ga0272441_10000617_pt1 | contig 79972 bp, 64 predicted proteins | sample SSMProp6N_FD_193582 | JGI IMG/M metagenome (GOLD analysis project Ga0272441, IMG submission 193582) | Marine sediment archaeal communities from Little Sippewissett salt marsh, Falmouth, MA, United States - SSM-Prop-6N | ecosystem: Environmental > Aquatic > Marine > Wetlands > Sediment ...
CTGCTGGTCCGCCTCCTTCGCGCACGGATCGTACCACCCGAGTTCCTCGACCACGCGCCCGTCCCGCGGGCTGCGGACGTCCATGGCGCTCAGCCGGAAAAACGCCCGGTGCCGCCGGCCGAACCGCTTCAGTCTCAGCTTCAGTGCCACGCAATCGTCTCCATAGTCTCGCCCCGCCCGGCCGCGCCGGAATGCGGGGCGCAATACGTCATCCTGCCAATTCGCGAACGAAACAGTGTATCAGCGCCCGCGATACGTGCAAATGCTTTTTCCGGGCGGATTACGCTCTTGCTGCCGCAGGGGTGCGGGCGCCGTGGTTTGCGGGGCTCCGATTCCCATCGGGGCCCCGCAGCCACCTGAAGGCGTGAGTGGATGCGTGGTTGCGTCGGCCCTGAGGGCCTCCGCCAACCACGGCACCCGCCGTCCGGGGAATCCGGCGGTGAGGCCCGCCCGCTCCCTCGCGGTCGCGGCTCATTTGATGGGGCACCCGCAATTTCTTCCGCGCAGTTCGCGGCCGGCTTTGTCAAAGACCAGAGGCGCTACCGCCGGTTGGCCCGGCGGATGGGGGCGCGCTGCTCCAAGGTCGCCCGCCGCCGGAGGATGTGGTGGTACGTTTGGGCGAAGCGGTGGGCCTCATCCCGGACGGCCTGCAGCAGACGCAGCCCCGGGTCGCGGCGCGGCAGCTTGAGCGGCGCGTCCTGCCCGTGGATGAACACGTGCTCCTCGCGCTTGGCCAGCGACGCGAGGACGGGCGGGCGGAAGGCGAGTTCGTCAAACGCGCTGTACGCGGCCGTGAGCTGCCCCTTGCCGCCGTCGATCAGGATCACGTCGGGGAACAGCTCGCGGTCCATGCCGGCGTACTTGTACCGTCGCCAGACGACCTCGCGGATGGAGGCGAAGTCGTCATTGCGCTGGTGGGTCTTGATGCGGTAGCGGCGGTAGGCGTTCTTGAACGGCTTGCCGTCGATGAAGCAGACCATCGCGCCGCAGCTCTCGCCGCCGGCGAGGTGGGCGATGTCGATGCCCTCGATGGTCCGCGGCGGGGCGGGCAATTCCAGCAGTTCCGCCAGCCGCGCGAGCCCCTCCGTCGGCTCGACGAAGAACACCTCCGGCTGCTCGTGTTCGTGGACGAGGCCGCGCTTCTGGAGGCTCTCGAGCGCGCGCAGCTCGTCCCGCAGCCCGGCCGCCCGCTCGAACTCCAGCGCCTCCGACGCCTCCTGCATCTGCCGCGTCAGGTCGCGCCGCAGTTGCGAGCCCTTCGATTCCAGGAACTTCCGCAGGTGCTTGATCTGCCGGGCGTAGTCCTCCCGGCTGACGAGCCCCGCGCACGGGGCCGTGCACTGGCGGATGCTGTGCAGCAGGCACGGGCGGAACCGCCGCCGCTGCTTCTCGTCCATCTCGTCGATGTCGATCTTGCACGTGCGGAACTTGAACACGCGCTGCATCAGCGGCAGCGCCGCCCGCAGGTCGTACGACGAGATGAACGGGCCGTACAGCTTGGCCCCCTTGCTCCTCGGCTCGCGCGTCATCGAGACGCGCGGGAACTTCTCGTCCGTGGTGATCTGCAGGTACGGGAAGGTCTTGTCGTCCTTGAGCCGCTCGTTGAACCGCGGCTGGATGTCCTTGATCAGCCGGTTCTCGCGCAGCAGGGCATCGACCTCGCTGTCGCACTCCAGCCAGTCGAGGTCCGTTACGACCTCCGCGATCATCCGCTCGATCTCCGGGTTGCGGCTGGCGGCGAGGTCGGCCGACGGCTGGAGATAGCTCAGCACTCGGTTCCGCAGGCTCTTGGCCTTGCCGACGTACACCACGACCCCGGCCGCGTCCTTGAACAGGTACACCCCGGGCGTGGTCGGCAGCTCGGCCACCTTCTCGCGGAGTTTCTCCAGGGCGCGCTGACGCTTCTTCGACATCAACGCGATTATACCGAGTCGCCCGTTTTGCCCCCAACGCCGGCCCGCCGCGCTCGCCGCCGTTCCACCGGCTCGCAGATGATGCCGGCCACGCCGGTGATGAACAGCACGGCCGGCGCCCCGAGCAGGATCGCCACGTACAGCACGCGAAGTGACCCCAGCGCCGAGCCAGTGGCGAAGATCGTCCGCCCGAGGGCGTAGCTGGCGATGCCGATGAGCGTGAGGCGCAGGGTGTTGACGCTGCCCGGGGACAGGGCGTCGCCCCAGAGCCGGCCGAACAGCGCGTGGACGGCCGCCATGAGCCCTGCCGCCGCCAGGGCCAGCAGGAACAGCGCCGCCGCCAGCCGGTCGTAGGTCGTGATCTTGTCGAATGCCTCGGTGATGTTGCGGGCGGTCTCGACGGCGGCGCGGAGGTTGGCCGCGAGCGGGGCGATGAGCAGCGCGGCCACGCCCAGCCCGGCGAGCAGTTGCAGGAGGCGGACGAGCAGGCTCGGCCCGAGGCGCAGCCGGACGCCCGTCACGACGGCCAGCATCAGCACCCCGACCCCCGCTAGCCGAAGCCACAGCAGCGGGCGCTCCACGTTCAGCAGCAGCACATCGCCGAGCGGGAGCGATTCGGGCTCCACCGAGATCACCAGCAGCAGCGCGCCCCAGCCGGCGCCGAGAGCGAACCGGGCCACCGCCAGCGCCAGCCCCCGGAGCAGCGCCCCCGACAACACCGCGCCGGCGCCGGCCGCCCACGACCCCGCCAGCAGCAGCGCCCAGCCGCCCGACCCCGCCGACGCCAGAATCCTCCAGCCCATGACCCACCCGCCGTCCGCATCACGCCGCCACGGGACGACCAGCGTGATGAGGACCAGCGCGCCCAAGATGATCATGCCGAGCCGCCCGGAGCCGGCGGGGGGTGGCTTGACGGCCAGCTCGTCGGTGTGCCCGTGGAGGGCTTCGGCCACGGGGGCGGCTTCGGTGCGTTCGGCGCGGGCGGCCTCACCGGGCGCGGGAATGTGCACCGACGCGCCGCAGTAATGACAGCGCCCGGTCTTGCCCGCGAGACGCTCATCCACCCCCAGCCGCTTGCCGCATTTGCATTTGACGTAAATCATGGGCTACTCGCCGCTCGGCGGCGCTAAGGTTGCGGCGGGGGGCGCGGACGCGACCGCTGCCCGGGACGCCCGGATGGTACCCGAAATCAGGCGCGAAAGCCCCATGCACATCAGCACCGGCATGGAGAACGCGAGGATCAACGCGACGCCGGCGATCAGGAGCATCGGCGCCCTGCCCAGGATTCCGAAGGACGAGACGGCGATCAGCAAGCTCGAGGCCAAGCCGAGCTGGATCATCAGCGTTGCCAGCCGGGCCACGCCGCGGGCGTGCTTGCGGCGCCAGATGGCGTGATACACGGCCACGCCGCCCGCGAGCGCCAGCAAGAGGACCACCAGCAGCGATCCGCCGATGATCACGGTGATCCGCAGGCCCGGGTCGGGCACGGAAGTGGGGTTCGAGACGGGACCTCGCAGCGTTCGGATCAGGCAGCGCAGCAACTCGACGAACTGGTAGCCGGAGGTAAGCAGCAGCCCGCCGCCGGCAATCCCCTGCACGACCCGAACGGGACGCGTGGGGCCGGCACGGAACCGTATGTCGGACGCCACGAAGCACGCCAGAAGGCAGACCATCTGCGAAGTCACCCACACCACCTGAAGCCCCCGTCCGCTCCCCAGCGTCTCCACCAGCCTGGCGAGCGAGCGCGAACCGGGCGTGACCAGCCAGAGCAGCAGGAATGCGATGGTAGCCATCGGCGCGACCGTCAGCACCAGCGCGAACGGGCGGGGCCTGAACGTGGCGGCCGCGATGAGGATCGCCATCGCCGCCGCCCAGCAGCCGATGGTGTAGGCCACGGCCTGCCAGGGGAACTCCGGAAGCACGTCCCACGACCACGCCAGCGTTCCGCGCGGGCCGGCCTGCGTGGTCCACGGCAGCACGACCGTCGCCAGGACGCCGATGCAGAAGGCGATGGACCAGCCGTGATCGGGCTTGCCCCGTTCGCGCGGTTCCGCACGCGCACCCGATGCCCGGATGTGTGCCCCGTTGCTCATTATGTGTCGGTCTGCTAGCTCTGTGCGGGGGCGGGCTTCTTGAACAGGTTCACCACGTCGGAGATCACATACGAGACGCCGCAGCCCATCAGCAGCGGCATCGACACGCCCAGCGTCATCACGACGAACATCGACAGCGAGCCCTCAGGGCTGGGCTTGCGCTGCAGCACGGGCATGGCGATGACCAGGGCGACGTACAGGCTGACCGCGAGGCTCAGGAACGCCAGCGCCACGCGGCTGACGGCCTGCGACTTGGCGTTCACGACCAGCCCGTGAATGAACGCCATCAGGCACCCCAGCAGGATGAAGAAGTTGATCGCCAGCATCGTGCACACGGCCACGATGCCGTACCACTCCGCGTCGCCGAGCTTGTCGAGGTCCTTGACCACCGCGCGGACGGCGTCGTAGTTGGCGATGCCCCACAGAACGCCGAGCCCCGCGGCCGCGAGGGCCTCGAGGATACCGATGGGGATGTTCGACCCGATGCGGATGCGGATGGACACCAGCAGCAGCAGGCCGATGAGCGTGGCGAGGGTGGCGATCATGAGGGCCTGTTTGCCTGTGGAAAAGGCCCGAAGGACGCTGGTGATCATCGCCAAATCGTCCCAGAAGACCAGCAGCAGGACGAATCCGGTCGCCCCGAGCAGCAGGAGCGGCACGGAGAACGCCAGCCCGCGCAGGATAAACGCGAGGATCAGCATCACCAAACCGATCGACCACGCGGCGATCACGTAGGCCATGAACTCGTCGGACGCGAGGTCGAGCACGTCCCACGACCACGTGATGTTACTGCCGGCGATGCCCCACGGAATGCCGACGGTCAGCAGCAGCAGGATGCACGTGGTGATGATGCGCCCCTTGCCCGGGTACTTCGGCTTCGGCGGGGTCGGCGCGTAGGGCGCGTAGCCGGGCGCCGGCGGACGGTAGCCGGGCGCGGGCGGCTGCGGTGGGGTTTGGCCCTGTCCCTGCGGCGCCTGCGGGAAGGGCGACACCCGCGCCGGCGCGGCGGCCGCGGGGATCTGGACCATCTCCTTACAGAACGGGCACTGTGCCTGCTTGCCCGCGAAGTTGTCGTCCACTTGGAGGTCCTTGCCGCACTTGCTGCACTTGAAGACGATCATGCCGGGGCTCCTTTGATTTGTGCCCAGGATAGGCGCTCGGCGCTTCCGTACGCCACGCGAAAGCATAGCCTGGCGCGGACGGCAGTCAAGCGTCTGCCCCGATTGCGTTTGCCGACGATTGGGCGGTCCGGGCGTTTGATCGCGTGCCGCGGGGTGCCGCGCTTGACACTCCCCTTCGCGCCGGATACCCTCACCTGTGCCCCCCTCGACGCCCGGGTGGCGGAATTGGCAGACGCGCCAGGTTGAGGGCCTGGTCGGCCATTAGGTCGGTGCTGGTTCGAATCCAGTCCCGGGCATGCCTGAAGATTCTCGAGGCTCGCGGCCGATGCCCGCGGGCCTCTTTGCTTTGCCGAAACCTGCGCGATTTCCCCCGGCGGAGCTTGCTTTCGCCTCGTCGGCGCGGGATAATCGTGATCTAAGGAGTACGGCACATCGCTGCCGGATGCCGGGGCGGACAATGAAGCGGCCATGAAGAAGCCGAAGGTCAATCTCACCGGACGGATCTCCGCTCTGGCGGCGCGCGAAAACCAACTCAGCGAGGCGCTCTCCGCGGCGGCCGACGAGGTCTCTCGCGTCGAGTTCTTCGATTGCGAGCAGCGGGCGGAGGTTTACGCCATCCTCGACTCCATGAAAGCCGACACGGACGCCCACCGAAACGTCGTCGGGCGCTGGGTCAACGACCGGACGGGACAAGCCGCCGATGTATGAGCAGGTGGAACTGAGCGAGCGGCTCCAGACGCTGCTGGCCCAGGAGCAGCGGGCCGAGCAGGAGTATGGGGAACTCGCGGCCGCGACGGAAGACGTCTCGCTCCGTGAGCAAATCGAGCAACTCCGCCGCGAAAAGCGGCGACACGTGGACCTCACCCAGCGGCTGCTGGAGATTGTGGAATAGGCGGCGGGGGATTGCTGCTCATCCCGGGGGGCGCACCAGCGAACACGCCAATCGCTCCTCGAAGAACTTCCGGTAGTGATGGCCGTAGATGGCGAACGTCACCGCCAGCGGCAGCGCTCTCGGCCGGCGGAACAGCGCCCACAGGCAGAGCTTCCAGTACTGCAGCCGCTCGCGCCCCAAAATGCCCAGGCGAACGGTGGACTTCAGCCCCGCCAGGATGTGCCGCAGGCGCACGCGGAATTTGTTGCTCCGCGCAGGCTCGTACCGCCTTAGGAAGCTCCGCACGCGATCGTAGTACGGGCGGAGCGAGTAGATGCCCTGGATCACCCGCCGGTAGCCCTCGCTGAGGGTGTCGTAGCCCATCCGGGGGACGAAGTTCATGGTGCCGTCGGCGTTGTCTCCGGTGCCCTTATTGAGCAGCCTTCCCTCGGCCGCCAGGCGGTTGTACAGGCCCGTGTGCCGGGGGGCGTTCAGCAGTCCCACCATCGCGCTGACGATGCCGGAGTTCTGGACGAAGGTGACCACGCGGTCAAAGATGGTGGGCGGGTCGCTGTCGAAGCCGAGGATGAACCCGCCGGCGACCTGAAGCCCGGCGGCCTGGATCGCCTTCACGCAGGCAAGAAGGTCGCGGCCCTTGTTGTGCAGCTTATTGCACTCGGCGAGCGATTCCTCGTTCGGCGTCTCGATGCCCACGAACACGCATTCGAAGCCGGCGCGGACCATGAGGTCCATCAACTCGGCATCGTCGGCCAGGTTGACCGATGCCTCGGTCTGGAACGTGAACGGTCGGCCGCGTTCGTTCATCCAGCGGATGAGCGCCGGCAGCACATCGCGCTTAAGCTTCGGTGAGTTGCCGATGAAGTTGTCGTCCACGAAGAACACCTCGCCCCGCCAGCCCGCCGCGTACAGGGCGGTCAGTTCGGCGAGGAGCTGGTCGGCGGTCTTCGTGCGGACCTTGCGGCCGTACAGGACGGGGATGTCGCAGAAGTCGCAATGGAACGGGCAGCCGCGCGAATACTGGATATTCATCGCGGCGTAGTGCTTCCGCCCGGCGAGATCCCACTGCGGGACGGGCGTCTCGCGGATGTCGCCGAACTGCTCGGACGTGTAGCGGGGCTTGGCCTCGCCGCGGGCCAAGTCGGCCAGGAACGGCGGCAGCGTGGTCTCCGCCTCGTTAAGGACGAGGTGGTCGGCCTCGGGGTAGTCCTCGGGATGGGTGGTGAACAGCGGCCCGCCGGCGACCGTCCGGACCCCGGCGCGGCGGCAGCGGTCGAGCACTTCGCGCGAGGATTCCTTCTGCAGGATCATCGCGCTGATGAAGACCAGGTCGGCCCACTCGAGGTCGCGGTCCGTCAGCCGGGCGACGTTCATGTCCACCAGGCGGCGGTTCCAGGCCTTCGGCAGCATGCCGGCCACGGTGAGAAGCCCCAAGGGCGGCTGGGCCGCGCGACGCCCGATGAACTTCAGGGCGCGACGAAATCCCCAGAAGGTGTCGGGGCACTCGGGATAGACGAGCAAGACATTCATATAACCCATAGTACGCTTTCCGGGGCTCCGCCGAACCAACCAAATGAGAAAGGTTTCGGCCGGTCCCTGGTTGTGCCCCCTCGGGCGCTCACAGATTCGCGAGCCGCTCGGCCTTGTCGCGGGCGATGAGGGCGTCGATGAGGTCGTCGAGGTCGCCCTGGATGATCCGCTCGAGGTTGTAGTTCGCCCCTTCGTGCCCCTCGCCCTTGAGGCGGTGGTCCGTGCAGCGGTTCTGCGGGAAGTTGTACGTCCGCACGCGCTGCGAGCGGTCGCCCGATCCGATCATCGTCTTGCGGGCGGCCGCCTCCGCCGCGAGCTGCTGCGCCCGGAAGTGCTCCGCCACGCGCGTCGCCAGAATCCGCCGCGCCTTGGCGCGGTTCTTGTGCTGGCTCTTCTCGTCCCGCATCGACACGGTGATGCCGGTCGGCTGGTGCTCGAGCTTGATGGCCGACTCGACCTTGTTGACGTTCTGCCCGCCGGGCCCGCCCGCGCGGCTGGTGTGCTCCAGCACGTCCTTGTCCCAGTCGATCTCCACGTCGATGTCCTCGGGCTCGGGCAGGACCGCGACCGTGGCGGCCGACGTGTGAATCCGCCCCTGCGCCTCCGTTTGCGGCACGCGCTGTACGCGGTGCCCGCCGCCTTCGTAGCCCAGCCGGCTCCACACGCCGTCGCCGCGGACGTTGACGACGGCCTCGCGGAAGCCGCCCAGCTCCGTCGGGCTCGCCGAGAGAATCTCGAACGTCCAGCCGTGCCGCTCGGCGTGGCGGCGGTACATGCTCAGCAGGTCCCCGGCAAAGAGCGCCGCCTCGTCGCCGCCCGTGCCCGCGCGGATTTCGAGGATCACCGAGCCGATCTCCTCGTCGTCGCTCATCACCAGCAGACTCGTGACCTCTTCGAGGGCGGTCTCGGCCTTCGGCTGCAGGTCGTCGACTTCGGCGGCCGCCAGCGATTTCATCTCGGGGTCGGCGGCGGAATCGTCCGCCATCGCCCGGGCGTCGGCGAGTTCGTCCGCCAGCTTGCGGTAGCGGCGGTACGGCTCGACCACGCGCCCCAGGCGCGCGTGCTCCTTCGCCAGCGCGACGATCCGCGTGGCGTTCGACGCCACGGCCGGGTCGTTCATCTGATTGCCGACCTCTTGGTACCGGCGGCCCAGCTCGTCGAGCTTGTCGATCAGGGATGTCGTCTGCGCGGTGTGCATCGGTGCGGCCCTCGGCGCCCCCGGACATACGAAAACGCCGGCGCCCCGCGCAGCGCGGAGACGGGCCGGCGTTTGGGCTGGGGGGCAGCTACTTCCTGCCGGAGGGCTTCCGGAAGTAGTCGCCGCCGAATTTCTTCTGGAATTTCTCGACGCGGCCGGCGGTATCGACGAACTTCTGCTTGCCCGTGTAGAACGGGTGGCAGTTGCCGCAGATGTCCACGTGGATCTCGTCCCGTCCGAGCGTGGAACGGGTCTCGAGCGTGGCGCCGCAGGCACACGTGACCTTCAGGTCTTTGTATTCGGGATGGATCTTCGGTTTCATGGTGCGTCCTCTTATCGGCCGGATGGGCCCGCCAAACCAGTCAAAATACCATGCGGGCCGCCGCTGCGTCAACGGCGTTTGCCGAGCGTTTGGCGTGATGCAGGGGATGCACGGGGTACGGCGTTTGCAGGGATGAACACAGGTAAACGCGGATGACCGGGTGGGATGGCGGCTGTCGTTCGCCGCCATGCGCCGGAACTCGAAGGCGTGCAACCCGCCTGCGGCGGCCGGGCTCGCCTGTACGTGGAACGCGGGGCGGGCGACTTTGGCCGGGGGCAAGGACGCCGCCGTCCGCGCCGGATTCTGGCACGGAGGTGCTTGACGGGGCGGGGGGCGGCCGGTAGAGTATCGAAGCTTCTCCCGTAGGGTGTTTTCCCGCCCGCACGGGGCGTCCCGCGCGGCCGTGAGGCGGCGAGGGAACGGGCAGGCCCGTGGCGGCCGCCTGCTCGGGCCTCCGGACGGAACCCATCGCCGCCATCGACGGGACCGCCGGCGCGAACGCGCGGCGGGACGCACGGACCCGGCACGAGCACCACTACCCGGTGGTGTAATTGGTAACACACGAGGTTTTGGTCCTCGCATTCCAGGTTCGAGTCCTGGCCGGGTAGCGTCAAGGCATTGTGGACCCGCCTTCGCGAAGGCCACGGCGGGCAGGTTGCGGATTTCGGATTGCTCTGACGGGCGCCGCGTCCTGATGCGATTCCGCAATCCGGAATCTGAGATCTGAGATCTGAGATCTGAAATCTGAGATCCCGAATGGAATGAGCACGACGGCGATCATCCTGGCCGCGGGCAAGGGCACGCGGATGAAGTCGGACCTGCCGAAGGTCCTGCACGAGGTGTGCGGACGCCCCATGCTGGCGTGGGTGCTTGACGCCTGCCGCGAGGCCGGCTGCGACCGTCTGCTCGTCGTCGTCGGGCACCAGGCGGAACTCGTACAGGAGACGTTCGCCGACGCCGACGACGTGACGTGGGTCGTCCAGCGGCCGCAACAGGGCACGGGCCACGCGGTCATGGTCTGCCGCGAGCACCTGGCGGGGTTCGAGGGCCCCGTGCTGGTGGTCGCGGGCGACGGCCCGCTGCTGCGGCCGGAGACGCTCCGCGAACTGCTCAACACGCACCGCCGGGAGGGCGCCGCCTGCACGCTGGCGACGAGCCTTCTGCCCGACCCGGCTCGCTACGGGCGGATCGTCCGCGACGAGTCGGGCGACCTCGCGGGCATCGTCGAGTACCTCGACGCGGATGAGTCGCAGCGGGCGATTCGGGAAGTGAACGTCTCGCTCTACTGCTTCGACGCGGCCGCCCTGCGAGAGGCGCTCGGCGAGCTGCGCAACGACAACGCCAAGGGCGAGTATTATCTGACGGATACGATCGGGCTGCTGAAGGCCCGCGGCCGGAAGCTGTCGGCCGTGGCGGCCGTGCTGCCCGAAGACGTGTTCAGCATCAACACGCTTGAGGAGCTCGAGCAGGTCGGGCGGCTCATGGCCGAGCGGCTGGCGCCGAGCGGGGAGCGTACCGATGGCTAACCTGAAGCTGTTCGCCGGGCGGGCGAACCCGCCGTTGGCGCGGAGCATCAGCGAGTATCTGGGCATCCCGCTGGGCCGGGCGAAGATCTCGCCGTGGCCGGACGGCGAGTTGCTGGTGAAGCTCGAGGAGGACGTCCGCGGGCGCGACGTGTTCCTCTTCCAGCCGACATGCTACCCGGTGAACCAGAACCTGATGGAGTTGCTGGTCTTCATCGACTGTGCCCGGCGGGCGTCGGCGGAGCGGATCACGGCCGTCGTGCCGTATTTCGGCTACGCTCGGCAGGACCGCAAGGACGAGGGCCGCGTGCCGATTACGGCGAAGCTGGTGGCGAACCTGATCGCGACGGCGGGCGCGGACCGCGTGCTGACGGTGGATGTGCATGCCGCGCAAATTCAGGGCTTCTTCGATATCCCGCTGGACAACCTGCTGGCGGAGCCGGTCTTCAGCCGGCACTTCGTGCAGCAGGGGCTGGGCGACCTGGTGCTGGTCAGCCCCGACGTGGGCAACACCAAGCGGGCCCGCGTGTACGCCGACCGCCTCGGCGGCGAGTTGGCGATCATCAGCAAGCGGCGGGTCAGCGGAAGCGAGGTCGAGTCGGGGCGGATCATCGGCGACGTGTCGGGCAAGACCGTGCTGATGATGGACGACATGATCTCGACGGCGGGCACGGTGTCGGCCGCCGCGAGCCTGTGCAAGGAGCAGGGGGCCAAGAGGATCTACGTCGGCGCCACCCACGGGGTGCTGTGCGGCCCGGCGGCCGAGCGGCTGCGCGAGGCGCCGATCGACGAGGTGGTGGTGACCGACACGGTGCCGATTCCCGACGAGAAGGTCTCGGCGATCGGGAAGCTGAAGGTGTTGAGCGTCGCGGAACTGGTGGGCGAGGCGATCCACCGGATTCACAACGACGAGTCGGTCAGCAGCTTGTTTGCGTTTGAGAATGATCGTGAGTAGCGCCGGGCGCACCGCTCGGCACGGGAGACGGACATGGCGCGGTTGAAGGCAACGAAACGCGAAGCGCTGGGCACGCGGAAGGTTCGCCCGCTGCGCGAGCAGGGACAGATTCCGGCCGTCGTATACGGACACGGCCAGGCGACGGAGCCCATTACGCTTCAGAAGCACGAGGTCGAGTTGGCGGTGCTGCACGGCGAGCGGCTGCTCGAGGTGGAGATCAACGGCGCGTTGGAGAACTGCCTGTTCAAGGAGATTCAGTACGACACCTTCGGGCAGGAGATCCTGCACGTGGACCTGGCGCGCGTCAGCCTCGACGAACGGGTGGAGGTGACCGTGCGCATCGAGCTTCGCGGCACGCCCGCGGGGGTGGCCGACGGCGGCGTGCTGCGGCAGGTCGCGGCCGAGGTCCAGGTCGAGTGCCTCGTCACCAGCATCCCCGAGGAAATCCGTGTCCTGGTCAACGACCTGAAGATCGACGACGCGGTCCACATGCGCGACCTGCCGTTGCCCGAGGGCGTCAAGCTGCTGGACGATCCGGACGCGATGGTCTGCTCGGTCACGGTGGTGGCCGAGGAAGAGGTCGAGGAGGCCGAGGCCGAGGAGGCCCCCGCGGCCGAGCCCGAGGTTATCGGCGAAGCCGAGGAAGCCCCGGCCGAAGAGGCCCCCGGCGAGACCGGCAAGCAGGAAGGATGAGTTGTGGCCGCCGGGCGCGCGGAAGTCTCTCGCGAGCCGTGCCCCGGCCCCGCCAAGGCTATGGCGCGGCAGGCCGCAAGGGAGCGAGGCGCTGCTGCCCGTGGCCCGACGGAGACGCAGGTGGACGGCGGCGGCACGGACAGGCTGAAGTTTGTCGCGGGCTTGGGGAATCCGGGCCGGCGATACGCCCGGACGCGGCACAACGCGGGCTTCCGGGTGGTGGATGAACTGGCCCGGCGCTGGCAGTCGGGCGAAGGGCGGCACGCGTTCGACGGCGTGGTGTACGACGCTCGCCCGTCGCGCGGTCGGGCGCGGGCCCGCGTGCGGCTGCTGGCGCCGCAGACGTACATGAACCGGTCCGGCCGGGCGGTGCAGCAGTTGCTGGCCTTCCACAAAGCCGACGCCGCCGACGTGCTGGTGGTGCTGGACGACATGGCCCTGCCGCTGGGGCGACTGCGGATTCGCGGGCAGGGCTCAGCGGGCGGGCACAACGGGCTTGCCGACGTGCTGGCGTGCCTGGGGCGTGACGACGTGCCGCGGCTGCGGATCGGCATCGGCGCGGCGCCCGGGCAGATGGACCCGGCCGATTACGTGCTGCAGGCCTTCTCGGCGGATGAGGAAGAGACGATCGAGTCGGCCGTCGTCGAGGCCGCCGACGCTGCGGAAGACTGGGTCTTCCACGGGCTTGCGTTCGTGATGGATCGCTACAACCGGAAGAGCTGAACCCCAAACGCCCGCTGGGCGGTCGGCCGGGTCGGTCGGCGACGACGGCGGCACGGAAGAGTACTTATGGACAATGCGAAGCATACGTACGAGGCGATGTTCGTGCTGGAGGCCGGGCAATCTGATTTCGAGGCCGCCGGCGAGCCGATCCGCAACATCCTGACGCGGTACGACGCCGAGGTGCTGGCCCTGAAGCCGTGGGATGAGCGGAAGCTGGCGTATCCGATTCGCGGGCGCAAGCGCGGGCTGTACGCCATCGCCTACTTCAAGGTCGATCCGTCGCACGTCGCCGAGATCGAGCACGACGCTCAGCTCGAGGAGCACATCCTCCGCGCGTTGATCCTCCAGAAGCCGAAGTTGACGGAGGAGGAGATCGCGGCGGACACGCCGGCGACGACTTCGCGCCGGGCCGCCGAGGAGAGGTCCGCGCGCCGCGCGAAGAAGGACAAGAGCGAAGGCGGCGGTGAGGGGGCCCCGGCGGCGAAGGAAAAAGTCGAACAGAAGGGCGAGCCCGACGAGAAGCAGGAAAAGCCGAAGGAGCAGCCGGCGCCGAAGAAGCCGGACGAGCCGAACGAAGAGGAAGGCGACTCCAGCGACTCCGGTGACGGCGGTGAAGGCGATGGCGGCGACGGCAAGGACAGCGGCGCCGAGAGCGAAGCAGCGAAGGAATAGCAGGGCGAACCACACAGGGAGCGACTCATGGCCAACTACAACAAGGTCATCCTGATGGGCAACCTGACGCGCGATCCGCAACTGACGTTCCTGCCCAGTCAGACGCCGGTGGTGGAGTTCGGGCTGGCGGTCAACCGCCGCTGGCGCGACCAGCAGGGCCAGCAGCGCGAGGACACCTGCTTCATCGACTGCCGCTGCTACGGCAAGCAGGCGGAGACCATCAACAAGTACCTCAGCAAGGGCCGGCCCGTCCTCATCGAGGGCCGACTGCAACTGGACCAGTGGGAAGCCAAGGACGGATCGAAGCGCAGCAAGCACCGGGTGTTGGTGGAGCGGTTCAACTTTGTGGATTCGGGTGGTGGTGGTGGCGGCTCGCGGCCGGCGCAGCGCCCGCAGGCGGCGCAGCCCGCGGCGCAGGCGTCCCCCGCGGCCGGCGACTATGACGAGCCGGCGCCGCCGGAGTACGATGAGGGCGGCGGGGACGACATTCCGTTCTAGCGTACGGGCGATGGCCCGTTGGCGAACATGAGGACGAACAGGACCCCGCTTCGGCGGGCGACGTAAGGAAGGCAAACGATGGCAAGACGATCACGCGGCGGCGGTGGCGGCGGAGGCGGACGGCCCCGGCGGCGGAAGCGCAAGCAGCGGTTCCGCGAGCAGGCGAAGTGCCGCTTCTGCCGGGACAAGGTGGACGAGGTGGACTACAAGGACACCGCCGTTCTGAACAAGCTGACGACCCAGCAGGGCAAGCTGTTCTCGCGGAAGCGCAGCGGCAACTGCGCCAAGCACCAACGCTCCTGCAAGCGGGCGGTCAAGCGGGCCCGCTTCCTCGCCATGATGCCCTACGTCGGCTGACGCCGGCCGGACGCACACGGGAGATGACGATGAAAGTTCTCCTTCGAAGAAATATCTCCAAGGTCGGGCAGATCGGGGACGTCGTGGACGTCAAGCCCGGCTACGCCCGGAACTACCTCGTCCCGCAGGGGCTTGCCGTCCAGCCCACGCCCGGCAACCTTAAGGCCGTCGAGGCCGAGAAGGAGGAGTACCTCGCCAAGGTCGCGGCCGAGCGACAGGCCCTCCAGGCCCGCGCCGACGCGATCGACGGCAAGGAGATCACCCTCTCCGCCCGCGCGAACGAGGAAGGCCACCTGTACGGCTCCGTGGGGCCCGCGCAGATCTGCGAGGCCCTGGCGGTCGAGGGCGTCTTCGTCGAGCCGCAGCAGGTCGCTCTCCACGAGCCCATCCGGCAGCTCGATAAGTACGATCTGCCGCTCGAGTTCGCAGAAGACATCCGGGCGACGATCCATGTGTGGGTGCTCCGGCACCACGAACCGGGCGAGGAGCCCATCGAGGGCGAGGCCGCCGAGCCCGCTGAGTCCGAGACCGCGGAGCCCGAAGAACCGGTCGAAACGTCGGAACCCACCGAGTAGGGGGGCGCCACGCTCTTGCGCTTCCGCAAGAGCGTGTCTGCGCACGCTTCTGCTGTCGCAGAAGCGTGGCACCGGGCCCTTGATTTCCCGGTGTGGCGCGGTAAGCTCTGCCTCCGATCAGGCAGGAAGTTCCGGCAATGCCGTTTAGCCAAGGATGGACCCGCAGTGAGCCCGGCGAACCGTTCGCAGAGCCCCTCATCCGCCGCGCCGGCCGGCCGGTCGGCCGAGGCGCTCGGCCATCGCATCCCGCCGCACTCCATCGAGGCCGAAGCCTGCGTGCTTGGCTCCATGATCCTCCACGCGCCCTGCATCGACAGCGTTCTCCAGATCGTCAAGGCGGAGCACTTCTATCGCCCGGCCCACCAGCTTCTGTTCTCGGTGCTCGTGGCCATGCACGACGGCCGCAAGCCGATCGACCTCGTCTCCGTCCGCGAGGAACTTGAACGCGTCGGCAAGCTCGACCCCGTTGGCGGCGTGGAGTACCTCGTCGGGCTGGTCGAAGGCGTCCCCAGCGCCGCCAACGCCGAGTACTACGCGGGCATCGTCCGCGACAAGGCGCTGCTGCGGCAGCTCATCGTCGCCGGGCACGACATCATCCGCGACTCGCACGAGGCCCCCGACGAGGCCCAGGCCGTCATCGACCGCGCCGAGCAACTCGTCTTCGACATCCGCTCGCAGCACATCGGGCCCGAGGCCGCCACGCTCGACGGGCTGATCAACCAAGTGTTCGAGACGCTTGAGAACACGTCCGGCCAGCTCATCACGGGGCTCGCCAGCGGCTACGGCGAGCTGGACGAACTCACCAGCGGGTTCCAGCCCAGCGAGATGGTCATCCTGGCGGCCCGCCCGTCGATGGGTAAGACGTCGCTGCTGCTGAACCTGGCCGAATACATGGCCGTTGAGGACGGCCGGCCGGTGGCGCTGTTCTCGCTGGAGATGGCGCAGCGGCAGATCGCCCAGCGGCTGCTGGCGTCGCGGGCGCAGTTCGACCTGCGCCGCATGCGCCGCGGCATGATCAACGATGAGGACTGGACGCACCTGCAGACCTCGGCCGGGCCGCTCTACGAAGCGCCCATCTACATCGATGACACCGCGATGCTCACCATCCTCGAACTCCGCGCCAAGGCCCGCCGCCTCAAGAGCCAGCACGACATCCAGTGCGTGTTCGTCGATTACCTGCAGTTGATGACCTACCGGGGGCGGGCCGACAGCCGCCAGGAGCAGATCTCCGAGATCTCCCGCGGCATTAAGGCCCTTGCCCGCGAGCTGGAGGTCCCGGTCGTCGCGGCCGCGCAGCTCAACCGCGGGCCGGCCGACCGCCCCACGCACCGCCCGCGGATGAGCGACCTGCGCGAGTCCGGCTCGCTGGAGCAGGACGCCGACGTGGTCATGCTGCTGCACAACGAGGACTACTACCACAAGGGCGAGGACGGCTACATGCCGACCAGCGTCACGGAGCTCATCCTCGAAAAGCAGCGCAACGGCCCGACGGGCATCGTCAAGCTCGTGTTCGTGCCGGACTACACGCGCTTCGAGCCGCTCGCGGCCGGGCACGTCGAGACCGGCGCCTACATGCCCGCCGGCGGCGATGCCGGCCCGCCGATCTAGCTGCCGGGGGCCGGATATCCGCCATCGTCGCTCCCGGGTCGCGGGAGACCTTCCATGGTCATCGAGTCCGACAGCAGTCCCGGGCGTCTCGTGCCGGAGCTTCCGCCCGCCGGCGAGCGGATGCGGCTGCTCATCGACAGCGACGCGGGCACGGAGATCGACGACCTCTACGCGATCGCGCTGGCGGTCGCGTCGCCGGAGCGATTCGAGATCGAGGGGTTCGTCGCGACGCACTTCGCCACGAATACCGTCGGGCAGGACGGCCCGGCGTCCATCGAGAAGTCCTACCGCGCCATCGTGGAGTTGCTCGACGTGGCCGGGCTCGCGGGGAGGTACCGCGTGACGCGCGGCGCCCACCCCATGCAGTACCGGGCCTGGCCCAGCGAAGGTGAGGGCGTGGATTTCCTCCTCGAGCGCGCCCGCGCGGGCGGTCCGGACCGGCCGTTGTGGGTGGTGGTGCTGGGCGCGGCGACGAACATCGCGTCGGCCGTCGCGAAGGACCCGGGCATCGCGCCCAACCTGCGCGTGGTGTTCCATTCGCGCAGCGCCCACACCTGGCCCGAGCGTTCCGTGCAGTACAACGTCAAGGGCGACGTGACGGCCGCGAGGACGCTGCTGGAATCGCCGGCTCCCCTCGTCTGGTTCGACACCGGCACGCACCTGTGCCGCTCCTTCGACGAGACGGCCCGCACCGTGGCCCGCACCGGCACGCTGGGCAAGTACCTGCACGAGTTCCGCCGGCGGCGGGAGTACTTCATGCGTCCGGACAAGGGGTTCTTCGACATGGCGGACATCGCGTGGATGCTGCGGCCGGGGCTGTGCCGTGACGAAGTCGTGCCCGCCCCGACGATGGACCATCATCTCGAGTTCGACCACACGCGCGCGCACGGCCGGATGCGCCGCGTGTACGAGATCGAAAACGACCCCACGTGGGACTTGCTGTGCGAGCGGCTGCGGGCGTTCGGGAGGACCGGCTCCACCGCTTGACGCGCGGCCGCGGAGGGATTCCGTATTTTTTCGCGCCCTCAGTAACGCGCTTAACGTTTAAATTATTGGCCTCGGCCGGTCGGCACGCCGGCCTGAACGTAAACGCACACAGAGGAGTACGCATGAATCCCCGATACCGAAGCCAAGCTCTCCGCGCGATCGCATTCGTCACGACCGTTGTCTGCCCGGTCCTCATCCTGGCCGCCTCGGTAGCCGACGCGTCGCAACCGGTGGTGTGGTCGAAGTCGGCCGACGCACCGGGCTACGCCAAGGCGACGGCCGGCGATCCGAACTTCGACGACAAGGCGGTCTGGCCGTTGACCGGCAAGGAGAAGTTCCTCGGCGAGACATGGCCGGCGACGCGCCTGCTCGTCTGGGCGCATCCGGGCGAAAGCGGCGGAGACGGTGGGCGAGGGGTCAAGCACCAGGTGTTCACGGCGAGCAACTGGATCGACGCCGCTACGGGCAAGCCCGCGAGTAAGCTGCCCGACGCCAATACGGACATCCTGCTGCCGGCCTCGAAGACGGACTACCACGTCAGCTACCGCAAGGGCGGGCAGGAGCACTCGCCCTTCGCCATCCGCCACCTGACGGTCGAGTCGGGCGCGTACTTCAGGACGTCGGGCCTGAAGGTGACGGGCAACGTGTGGGTCAAACGGGGCGGCGGGATGGGCAATCACGGCTCGCTGGGGTTCCTCGGCGGCAGGAACACGTTCTGCCGCAACGATAACGGCGACCCGTCCGTGCCGCAGCGGACCGAGGGCAGCAGCGTCTCGCAGTACATCTCGTTCAACAAGCCGGGCGGGAGCTGCGAATTCTTCGGGACGTTCTCGACCGGCGATGAGTTCAAGGTGTATGCGGGCACGTTCATCATCGGGCCGGACAGCCGCGTCCAGCCCGGCCGCAACGCCACGCCGTTTGTCAAGAAACCGGCCACGCTCGCGCTCATGGACGGAGCGGCGTTTGGCAAGTGGTGCAACCAGATTCACTTCTTCGACCTGCACTGCGAGGGCACGCTGCAGGGCGGCCTGCCGGAGCGCCCGCTCACGCGCGACGCGTACGTGGGGCTGACGTACCAGAATCCCAACGGCACGAAGTTCTACCCGTCCGGCATCGACACGTGGCCCAAGAAGAAGCAGATGGAGGACCGGCTGGTGCCGCTGCTGTTCTACTCCGGTTCGCGGATCAAGACCTACAGCGCCGATATGCAGAAGGCCTGCCTGGTAATCACGTGGGTGGGGCTCGAGGCGAAGGAGTACTACACGTCCAAGATGCTGTTCCGCCGCATGAGCAAGGCCGGGCAGGCGTATCTCGTGAAGCAGCTCGACAGCTTGCCCAAGTACGTGATGGCCGCGTTCGCCAAGGGCGTGTCGGTGGACGGCGTGCGGTTCAACCGGTTCCTCAAGGACGGCATTCTGCTGGCGGATCCGTCGGCGCGGCAGTCCTGGCGAAACGTGTTCTTCGGAGACGAGAACCAGGTTCCCGCCGAGCAACTCCTCCGCAAGGCCGACGTGAACTTCAACAGCGGGTCGTACACGTACAAGTGATGCCTGCTGGGGTCAGGGCTCGGCGCGGCGGCCGCCCGGCCGCCTGCGCTCCCGGCGAAGGGCGGCCGCGGCCTTGGACGGGTCGGGATGCGGGTTGGGCGTCGGCATCTGGGCATTGAGGGCCTTCAGCCGCGCGGCGAGGAGGGCCTTCATCTCAGCCGCCTTGCCGGGCATCGCGGCCGCGAGGTCGTGCCGCTCGCCGAGATCGTCCGACAGGCCATATAGCTGCACGCGGTCGTCCTCGTAGGTATGCAGCAGCTTCAACGAGCCGAGCATGACGGCCGAGTGCGGCCCGAACTCGCGCCCCTGGTAATGGGGGAAGTGAAAGGCGATCGCCTCATGGGGCCGCTTCACGCGCCCGCCCACGGGGTCGGCCAGCAGCGGCGCCAGGCTCCCGCCCTCGACGCCGCCGGGCAGCTTGGCGATGCCGGCGAGTTCGCAGAAGGTCGGCAGCAGGTCGTAGCCGACGACGGCCGTGGGGCAGACTTCGCCCGCCGGCACGCGGGGACCCCGGAGGATCATCGGCACGCGGAGGCCGCCCTCGAGCAGGTCGCCCTTGCCGCCGGCCAACGGTGAGCCGCGCCCCCGTCCGCCGCCGGAACCGTTGTCGGACGTGTACACGACGTACGTGCTCTCCGCGAGGCCGAGCGCGTTGAGGTGGTCGAGCAGTTGCCCCACGGCGCGGTCGAGATCCTCGCTCATCGCGGCGAGCTGGGTCTCGCGTTCCTTCGCGCCCGGCCGCAGCTTGCGGTACTTCTCCTGTAAACCGGCCGTTGCCTGCTGCGGGTAGTGCAGCGCGTGATACGACATCTGGAGGTAGAACGGCTTGCCCGCAGCCGCCTGCGCGTCGAGGAACGCGCACGCTCGCCGGGTCATGCCGAACAGATCGACGGGATTGTCGCCGCCGAAGCGTTCGGCGTCGCGGTTGCCGGTGTCCCCGTCGTGGGCGTCGTATCCGTGGCGCCCGGGTCCGCCGCCGCCGAGGTGCCACTTGCCGAAATGGGCCGTCGTGTAGCCGGCCGGGCGAAGCAGCTCGGCGATGGTCGTCTCGGCGTCGGCGATCGCGCGGATGTGCTGGGGCGGTACGAGCGGGAAGCCATCGCCGGCCGTAAAGGCCGGCGCCGCCTTGGTCATGTGCAGGGCGGCGGGGCTGCGTCCGGTCTGGAGGCCGTACCGCGTGGGGGCGCAAACGGGGGCGGGGGCGTAGGCGCGGCTGAACCGAAGGCCGGCACGGGCGAGCTTGTCGAGGTTCGGCGTTTGCCGGAAGGGGTGCCGCGAGGCGGCGACCTGGGGGTCCATGGCGACGGACAGGCCGTTCCAGCCCTGGTCGTCGGCGAGCAGGATGATGAAGTTCGGGCGTGGCCTCGCGGCGGCCGCGCGGGCGAACGGCAGCCGGCCCAGCGAGTATGCAAGGCCGCCCGCTCCGAGGCCGGCCAGGAACTCGCGGCGCTTCATGGGCTCACCTCCTCGTGCCGGCCGGTGCCTCTGTTGCGTCCGCGTGCGGGGCGGGCCGCCGGGTCGTACGCGGGGTTTGGCTCCGTCGGGCGCGGCGCCCGCGTTTGCGTCTGCCATGCCCGGAGCCGCGCGTACATCCGCCGCGCGAGTTCCGGCCGGGCGGCGCTCAGGTCGTTGGCCTCGCCGGGGTCGTCGGCAAGGTTGTACAGCTCGACACGACCGGTCTCGAAGAACTCGATGAGTTTCCAGTCGCCGGCGCGAATCGCGCTGCTCGGCGTACCGCGGCCGACGTAGGAGGGGAAGTGCCAGAACAGCGCCTCGCGTGCGAGCCTCTCGCCGCGATGGAGCATCGATGTGAGGTCCGCACCGTCCACGCTTGGCGCTGGCGCCCCCGCGAGGCCGGCGAGCGTCGGAAACAGGTCGATCGAGCTGACCGGCTCGCGGCACGTCTGCCCGGCGCGGACCTCGGGGCCGATGGCGAAGGCGGGCACGCGGATGCCGCCCTCGTACAGCTCGCCCTTGCCTCCACGCAGGGGCACCGTGTGCCGGTGCGTCCCGCCGTTGTCGGAGGTAAAGAACAGATACGTCTCATCGGCCAGGCCCAGCGATTCGATCTCGGCCCACAGGCGTCCGACGTTCGCGTCGAGCGCCTCGACCGTCGCCGCGTAGGCCGCCTGACGGTCCGACACGCCCGGCCGCTTGCTGCACGCGGCCAGAAGTTCCGGCTTCGGGTCGTGCGGCTCGTGAATCGCGTGGGGGGCCAGGTAGAGGAAGAACGGCCCACTGCGCGACCGGCGAACGAACTCGACTGCGGCGTCGGTCATCCGGTCGGTCAGGTACTCGCCCTCGGCGTTACGATACGCGTCGCGTTCGAAGCCCAGGTCCCTCGGCTGGACGAAGCTTCCAAAGCCCTGGCCGGTTGGTGTGCACGGACCGCGCCGTCCGCGCCCGAGATTCCACATCCCAACCATCCCGGTCGCGTACCCGCGCCGCGAGAGCACCTCGGCGATCGTCTCGGCGTCGGTGTCGAGTTCCGCCCTGCTGGGCGAGGCCATCACGCGATGGTGGGGCAGGCCGGGCGTGTGGCTGTCGTCCACGACGGTATAGACGCCGTGGCGCGGCGTGTATTGCCCGGTGAGCAGGCAGGCGCGGGTCGGGGCGCAGTTCGGCGCCGCGGCGTAGGCCTGCGTGAAGGTCGCCCCGCGCGCCGCCAGCCGGTCGAGGTGAGGCGTTCGGAGAAAAACGCTCCCGGCGAACCCCGCGTCGCGCCAGCCCAGGTCGTCAGCGAGGACGACGATGAGATTGGGCGGCCGGGGCTTAGCCCCCGCCAAGCCCAGCCGACGCGGCAGAATGGCGCTCATCGCGCCGGCCGCCAGGCCGCCCAGAAACGCGCGGCGCTTCATTCCCCGTCCCCCTCGGGCTTCCGGAACATCGCCTCCACGTTCTCCAGCGCCGGATCGTCGCCGGCCGGGCGCGAATAGACGTAGTACGGCGCGCTCTTGTACCCCTCCAGACCCCGCAGCTTCAGCAAAGCCTTCCGCTGCTCGTCGGTCAGCGTTCGATTCACCTCGGCGAAAGCGGCCGCGCAGGCGTACGAGATCTCGCCGTCCAGCTCACCGTAGCGCCGCCCCAGGGCCAGCACCTTGTCCCGGTTGGCCGCCTCCCCATCGAGCAGTCTCCGCAGCTCGGCGGCGATCGCGCGCCGGACCTCGACGATTTCCGACAGCGCCTTTCGCTGCGCGTCGGGAATCGCCGTCACGTGCCGGCGCTGCTCGGCCGTCAGGACGTTCAGGAACTCTCTCCCGCTGTCGCCGGTGACGGACGTGCTGATGTCGAAGTCGCGCTTGCCCATGGCCGGCATGTCCTTCATGTAGAAGCCGCCGAAGTAGGTGGCGTGCCGCTCTGGGCAGAAGTATGTGTCCGCCTCGATGGTGCCGGCTGTCCAACTGAAGAACTCGCTGGCGTAGGTCATGTAGGCCACGCTGAACAGCCGCGACCGGCCGCGACCGGGCCGCTTCAGTTTGCCCCGCTCGTCCAGGGCCGGCCACGTGTCGAAGTCGCCGAACCTCATCCGGGCCAAGTACGCCTTCTGTTCCGGCGTGAGCGACCGGGCGACCTGGGCCATCACCTCGGCGCGCCGCAGGCTGAGTTGGGCGTCGTAGGCGAACAGGTCGGCGACGTAACGCACGACGGCTTCCCGGTTCAGCCCCGCGCTGCCGGCCGGCGCGCAACCGTCCCGCGCTAGGTGGAACGCCTGAATCAGCGACAGCCGCATCCGGGCAAGCTTCCCAAGTTGGGGGGCCTGTTCTTCGGCGAGGTCGAGGAATCGCTGCTTCTGCTCGTCGCTGAGCACGTGGAGCACGTTGCCGGCCACGCGGTTGAGGAACATCGGATTGTGCCCCTTCCCGGCCGCGTCGATGTCGCGCATGTACTGGAAGCCAAAGAAGTCGCACACCTTGCCCGGCGGCAGGAACGTGGCCGCCCCGAAGTCGCCGGTCAGGAACGCTAGGCCGCTGAAGGCGATCGTGTGCAGTTGGGCGTTGCCCGAGACCGCCTGCTTGATGGAGTACTCCTGTCCGCGCCCGCGGCCGGCGGGCTCCGGGCGTTCGCGGCGCATTCGGGGCGGGCCTTCGCCGAGCGTCGCCGATGTCAGGCACAGCAGCGCCGTCAGGAGCGTCAGTTGCTCTCTCATGTCCGTACTCCTTGTGTTGAGGCTGGCGGGGCACGTCGCCCCGTCAACCTTTCTTGGCGCGGAAGGAGGCGAAATGGACAGAAATCTCCCGCGTTTTTCTGTCTGGTTCGCTTCGATGGACGGCAATGCCTTGTGGAGAACCCGAAAGGCCCGCGATGCACGATCGGAAGACGAACGCGCCGGACGGTGGTGTCGGACAGACGCCCCGGCCGCTGGAGTTGTTCGAGATCCTCGTTCGCGAGAACGCGGATGCGCTGTCGGCGTTCCTCCGCGCGTCGGTGCGCGACGCGGCCGCCGCCGCCGACCTGTTCCAGGAGACGATGCTCATCGCGTGGCGAAAGATCGCCGAGTACGACCGGGCCCGCCCGTTCGGGGCGTGGCTGCGGGGCATCGCACGTCGGCTGATCCTGGCGCACTTCCGCGCGGCCGGGCGCGAGCGGGCAGTGGGCGACGAGCAGGTGCTGGACCGGCTTGACGCGCGGATGGCGCAGATCGATGCGCGTCCCGGCGACACGCTGGACGAGAAGATCGCGGCGCTTCGGGACTGCATCGAGCGGCTCGCGCCGCGCTATCGCGAGCCGGTGGAGCTGCACTATCGAGAGTGCCGTACGACAGACTGGCTGGCTGGGCACCTGGCTCTGACGCGTGAGGCGGTCCAGAAGCGGCTCCAGCGTGCCCGGGCGAAGCTCGCCGAATGCCTGAAGGCCAAGCAGGTGTTCTGGGCTGCCCCCTGAATCCGCGGAGACCCGAGGAACGACGACCTGACATGCGATACAGAGTCTCAGAGGAACAGACCGGAAGTTACTTCGGCCTTTGCCGTTCGCCGGGCCTCTGTGTGGAATAAGGACAAGCCACGATGACCGACGACAGCCCCGCTGATGATGGGGCCTCGCGCGAAGCCGATGATCGGCTCATCGACGCGCTGCTTGTCCATCTGCACGATGCTAGGGCGGCAGACCGCCGCGAGGCGCGCGTCGCGCGGGTGATGGCCGCCCTGCAAGCCGGGTCCCGACGGCGCCCCGCGCGGATTCGATGGATCCGCGTCGGCTGGGCGGCGGCCGCGGCGGCAGTCGTTACGGCCGGTGTACTCCTGTTCACCGCCACCGAGACGCCCGCCCTCGCCTCGCTCGAGGACATCGTGGCGGCGCTGTCAACGCCGGGGGACAGGGCATTCGCGCTGCACGTCGCGGACGACCAGCCACCCGCCGATGGCGGGCGGCCGGGACTCGACGGCGCCCTGCTGTACCTCCGCGACGGCGAGCAGTTCCTCCTGGTCCGCGTCGGCCGGAACGGGAAGAGGGTCCTCGACGGCTTCGACGGGCGCATCAGTTGGCGAATCCGCGGCGGCGTGGTCGTCGAGGAAACCGAGGGCCCCGGCGCCGGACGTGTCCCCGTGCCGCAGTTCATGGCCGAGATGCCCCTGCTCGATCTGCCCGGCACGCTGGAGGCGCTTCGCCGCGACTACACCGTCGAGCCGCTCGATCTGTCTGGGCTGCCGGAGGGCGGGCCGCCGCTTCGCCACCTCCTCGCCCGCAAGAAGCCGCGCCAAGCGCCCGGCCCGACGGCCATCGAGATCTGGGCCGACCCCGCGACCGGCATGCCGCGCCGCATCGTGTTCGAGGGGGCCAAGTTCCAGGGCAGCCCCCGCCCGCGGCACCTGACGTTCGACCTCGTCAGCCAGGATCCGCTTCCTGAAGGTTGGTTCCACCCGTCGGCCCACCTTCCGCCTAGGCCGGGTCGGCCGGCCGGCGCACGCGTCGGGCCGCCAGCCTGACTGCTGGCTGTTCCTTCATGTCTGGCCGCAGTCCTGCGGGGTTCGGGGGGCTCCGCGAAAAGATGGGCACATTCTTCATTTCGCGCTTGACTGGGCTGCCAGAGGGCGCTTAATATCAAGTTAAGCGCGTTACCTCGTTCCGCGTTGGGGCCGAGACGGAGTTGGCCCCGCCCAAGGGAGAGCCCGACATGCCGGAAGCAGCGGAAGCGCAAGGCGGCCGTGAACGTCACGCGGACAGGGAGGCCCCGGAGGCGCAAGCAACAGCGCATCACGCCGCGTTTACGCTGATCGAGTTGCTCGTGGTCGTCGCCATCATCGCGCTGCTCGTGACGATTCTCTCGCCGACTCTTCACCTGGCGAAGTCTCTGGCCCGACGGACCGTCTGCGCGGCGAACGTCCACAACATGACCGGTTGCACCCTCGTGTACGCCAACGAGAACGCCTCGGTCTTCCCGGACTTCTCGTACAAGGTGTTCCCATACTGGATGCACACGGAGCCGTTCGACTACTTCCGCGAGACGTACGCCGCCGACGTCCGCAACTGGTACTATTGCCCGGACAACCAGGACGGCTGGAACCTGGACTACCTGTGGGACGGCTGGGGCACTTGGGACGATCCCGGCGGATTCCGCGTGATCTCCTACGTGTACACGGGCAACAACGACGGGCTTGACGACGAAGTCAGCCGGTACGACGTTACACCCGACCGCGTGCCGGTCTTTCACAGGACGCTGTTTGACGTCGCTTGCTACGACGTGTTGTGGTTCGACCTGATCCGGCACGCCTCGCCCGCGTACAACAACGACTGGTGCGAGCCGGGCCGGCGCGGGGTCAATCACTTCGACTTCGAGGCGTACGAGCCCATCGGCGGCAACGTGGGCACGTTCGACGGCGCAGTGGAATGGGTGCCCTGGGCTGAGCATACCAATGAGTTCAGTTGCGGCGGCGGCTGGGTCATTCACTGGTAAGGCAACTGACTGGGCGCCAAGCGGTTGGCGGACTTGTCGGAACAGGGGATCGAAGACCCCAGACTGCAGGATGCGAAGGACCGCCGGACAGCGGTCCTGCACGCCAAAAGCCTTCCGGGCGAGGACGGCCCCGCCTTCGTTGCAGAGACGTTACTCTGATACTGGAGCAAGCCTGTGAAACCCATCGAGTTGAGCTTCTGCATCGTGTCGCTGGCTGCCGCGGTGGCGGCCGCCGACGACGCCTTCCGCGAAGTGCTGCTGCCCAAAGGCACGCAGTACGTGGACGTGACGAAGGCGCCGTACAACGCGAAACCCGACGGCAAGACGGACTGCACGGCCGCGATCCAGAAGGCCCTGTACGACAGTCGGCAGGTCTACCTCCCGGCCGGCACGTACCTTGTCAGCGATGTGCTGATCTGGGGGATCCGCGAGGGCGAGGCGAAGCGCCGCCAGCTCCAGGGGCAAAGCCGCGACAAGACGGTGCTGAAGCTCAAGGACAACTGCCCCGGCTATGGGGACGTTGGGCAGCCGCGAGAAGTGCTGCGTCTCGCCAGCCGGGGCAACCTCGCCGGGCCGGCGAACGCCTTCCGCAACGCCGTGTATGACGTCACGATCGACGTCGGCAAGGGCAACCCCGGCGCGGTGGGCATCCTGTTCTACGTGCATAACCAGGGCGCGATGGAGAACGTTCGCGTCGTCGCCGGTGACGGCTCCGGCCACTGCGGCGTTGATCTCTACCGCGGGCTCACCGGGCCCGGACTCGTCAAGAACACTGAAGTCGTCGGCTTCGACTACGGCATCCGCGCCGGCGGCACCGTGCGGCACATCGCCCTTGAGAACATCGTTCTCAAGGACCAGCGCACGTACGGCCTCTACAACGATTCCAACGCTTTGTCGATCTGCGGGCTCAAGAGCGTCAATAAGGTCCCCGCCGTGCACAACCGCGCGGGGTGGGGGTTCATCTCGCTGGTCAACGCGGATCTGACCGGCGGCGCTTCCGGCTCGGCCGCTATCGAGAACAGCGGCTACATGTTCGTCCGCAACGCAGAGACCGGCGGCTACGGCCGGGCGATCGTCAGCCACGGCAAGGCCACGCCCGGGGCGAAGGTGGACGAGTGGACCTCGCACCCGTACTTCTCGCTGTTCGAGAGCCCCGGCCGCAGCCTGAACCTGCCCATCGAGCAGACGCCGGACGTGGAGTGGGAGGCCCCCGGCAAGTGGGTGAACCTGGCGAAGTCCCCGCCAAAGACGGCCCACCGGACCGTGCGCGGCAAGCCGCGGGCCTACTCCGACTACTCCGGTGCGCTCCAGAAGGTGATCGACTCCGGTGCAACGACGATCTACTTCGGCCCGCTGCCGAAGGGGAAGAAATACGGCTTCGCCAAGCCGGTGCTCATCCGTGGCAAGGCGCGGCGGCTAATCGGCATGGAGGAGAACGTCGAGTTTCGTGCCAAGGGGCCCGACTTCCGCGTGGTCGACGGCGAGGCGCCCGTCGTCGTCATCGAGCGCTTCGAGCGGAAGATGGCTACCTCGCACGTGCATGTGGAGATCGACACCGCCCGGACGGTGGTCCTCAAGAACAGCATCTACCACGGCGTCCGCACGACGAAGAAGGCCGGTAAGGTCTTCCTCGACGACATCTGCGGCGGGCCGTTCGAGTTCCACGGCGGCCGGATCTGGGCGCGGCAGCTCAACCCCGAGGGCCTGCCGGTCAAGATCGACAACGACGGCGCGACGCTGTGGATCATGGGCCTCAAGACCGAGCGCGGCGGCACCGTCCTCCGCACGACCGGTGGCGGGAAGACCGAACTGCTCGGCGGCATGCTCTACTCGACGACCGGCCCCAAGCCCGCCCCGGCCTTTCCCTGCAAAGACTCGTCGATGAGCCTGACCTTCGGCGAGGCGAGCCACAATGGCTGCCCGTTCGAGGTGCCCGTCGCCGAAACGCGAGGCGGCAAGACGCGCACGCTCAAATGGGCCCAGACCTTCCGCCGCGACGGGTGGGGCACGGCCATGCCGCTGTACGTCGGCTACGCCGCGAAGGACGCCGCCGCCAACAAGCCGCCGTCCCTGCCGGATACGAAGATCGAGTCGATCATCACCGACATGGTCGTGCACGACAAGACGAGGATGGCGACCAAGTACTCCAAGCGCACGGCCGGGAGCCGGTGGGGCATCGGGAAGAACCTTCAGGCGGGCGAGATGCGCTCCGCCGACAGCCAGTTCGTGATCTCGCACGTGCCGGAGGAGCTTCGCGGGTGCGATTTCATCCGCGTGAACGTGGGCAATTACAGGCGCGAGCCCCCCGCGGACCCGGCCGTGTCGTTCCGGCTCACGAAGGACGCCTACGTCTACGGCACGGTCAAGGCCGACGGCTGGGAGGACACGGGCAGGGCGATCCGGTGGATCTACAGCTACAACGGGGGGCCATCGGCCTCGAAGCACACGAGCATCGTGGAGAAGCCCAGCCCGCTGTTCCGCAAGCTGCACAAGGCGGGCGCCACGGTCAGCCTGCCGCCGTGGAACCTCATCATCGTGGTCAAGGAAGCCGCTGGCGGGGCGTAGGCCTGTGATGTCTGACAGGATGCAACACACCCATGGGCGGCCGGATGGCCGCGACATCAGAAAGGAAAGGGCACGATGAATCGGGCCACTGTAAGACTCGCGATGGCGGCTCTGGGCGTTCTTCTGGTTTCCGCGGCGGCCAATGGCGAGTGGGCGCCGGGCAGCGTCCATTGGCCGGACGACTGCGGCTACGTGAACGTGCGCGAGCAGGGGGCCAAGGGCGACGGCAGGACGGACGACACGGCCGCCATCCGGAAAGTGCTGGCCGAGAAGAACGCAGTGGGGATCTACTTCCCGCCGGGGACGTACCTTGTCAGCGACACGCTGCTGTGCGGGTCCTCCAAGCGGCACTTCATCCAGGGCGCGGGCCCGGACCGCACCCTCATCAGGCTGAAGGACAGGGCGCCCGGTTTCGGTGATCGGAACCGGCCGAAGGCCGTGTTCCAGAACTACGACCAGCCGATCGGCAAGGGCCGCAACGGGCAGGCGTTCCGAAACTCCTACCATGACCTGGCGGTCGAGATCGGCCCCGGCAACTCCGGCGCGATCGGCATCCTCTACTTCAACAACAACCAGGGCTCGATGATGAACGTCCGCGTGAAGGCGGCGAAGGGCTCGGGCTTCGCCGGCGTCGCCATGGCCCAGGGGTGGCCCGGCCCGGCGCTGTTCCGCCACCTGCAGATTACGGGCTGCGAGTACGGCATCTGGTCAACGATCCACCAGTACAGTTTCACGCTGGAGCACGTGCGCCTGTCGGGCCAGCGCAGGGCGGGCCTGTGCAACACGAAACAGCGACTGTTCGTTCGCGGACTGGCCAGTCGGCAGGCGAGCGGCGTGCCGGCGATCGAGAACGGCTCAGGAATGCTGCTGGTGATCGACTCGGACCTGACGGGCAGCGGCCCGGCCGCGATCACGAGCAAGTCGGATATCTTCCTGCGGAACGTGAAGACCTCCGGCTACAAGCTGGCGGCGAAGGCGAAGTCGGGCAGCGTCTCCGGGCCGCATGTTACGGAGCACGCCGCGAGCGTCCTGACGTTCTCGAGTGTCGCGAAGACCACACTGAACCTGCCCGTCGAGGAATCGCCGACGGCCGACTGGAGCAAGCCGAGCGACTGGGTCAGCGTCGCGAAGTACGGCGCCAAGGGCGGCGACGGCGAGGACGATACCGAGGGCATCCAGAGGGCCATCGACTCCGGCGCGCGGGTGGTGTACCTGCCGCGCGGTTTCTACGACATCAACGGTACGGTGCGCGTCCGCGGCAAGGTGGAACGGCTGTGCCTGATGGAATCAAGCGTGGCCACCGGCACTGACAAGACCCCGGGCTGGGACGCCGACAAACCGGTCTTCCGCGTCGAGGACGGCGACTCGCCCTTCGTCATCATCGAGAAGTTCGAGGGTCGCTACGGTACCGGGCGCCCGGTGTTCGAGCAGGCGACGACGCGCACGCTCGTGCTTCGGACAGTAGTCCCGCGCGGCTCCCTCGGCTACCGCAACGTTGTCCCCGGCGGAAAGCTGTTCCTCGACGACTATTGTGGCGGTCAACTGACCTTCGACCGCATGACGGTTTACGCCCGGCAGTTCAACCCGGAGAACAAGGGCCGCAAGATCCACGTCAAGGGCGGGCGGTTTTGGGTCCTCGGGCTGAAGACCGAGCGCGCCGGCGAGATCGTCCGCGCCGAAGGCGGGGCCGAGGTCGAGGTCCTCGGCGGGTACATCTACCGCAACCGCGGCAAAACGCTCGACGACGGGACGAAGCCCGACGCCTTCATCAACGTCGGTTCGTCGATGAGTGTCTGCGGCATCGCCGGAGACTCGACGTGCAACGAAATCCGCGGCGGCAGCACGAAAGTCGGCAAGGCCGGCTCCGGTGTCTATGTTGGCCGCCCCTAGCTGCGCACAGGCGGCGGGATTCAGCGCGAGTCCTCAGGAGCCGCCGTGCCAAGGGGGCGTTGCAGGAGTGAGAAACGCGACGCCTGGTTCGTTTCCCCGCGAGGCCAAGGCGTTGCTCGAAAGGATATGGGATGACTGGATCCGAGGTCAGTCAGATGGTGTGGATTTTTGGAGTCGCGGTCATGGCGGCGCTGGCGTCGCTGGGCGTCTCGCCGGCGCCGGCGGGGGCCGGCGGAACCCATACAGGAGGAGGCCCGCCCATGCGCTTGGCACGGCCCGGTCTGATGACAACAGCGCTGCTTTCCGGCACCGCTTCGCAAGCCGCTACGCATGAAGAACAACGCCCGCTGCCTCCCGGCGGGTATGCGGTCAACGTCCGGGACTTTGGCGCCAAAGGCGACGGCAAGACGGACGACACGGCCGCGATCACCAAGGCGTTCAAGGGAAGCGGCAAGGACCGCGGCAAGTTCGTCGTCTACTTTCCGAACGGCACGTATCTTGTCAGCGGCGTGAACACCTCGTACGCCAACCCCCTGCTCCACGCGACGCTGAGCTTCGCCGGGCGCAAAGGGCCCACCGTTGTCGTCGGCGAGAGCCGCGAGCGCACCATCATCAAGCTCCGGGACCGGGATCCGGCGTTCCAGCCGGACGCCAAGGCGCACCCGGTGCTGACCGTCGGCCGGGCGGGCCCCAGTGATTTCGGTCACGGCGTAGCGAACATCACCATCGACGTCGGCGAAGGCAATCCGCGCGCCAAGGGCCTTCAGTTCCATACGTCCAACCACGGCTTTGTGACGAGCGTCCGCATCCGCTCGAGCGACCCGGAAGGACTCGGCAGCGTCGGCCTGGAACTGCGCTCACACAACCCCGGACCGGGACTCGTCCGAGACGTCGAGGTCGTCGGCTTCGACGTCGGCGTGGCCATGGCCAGCCTGGGTTTCAACATGGTCTTCGAGCACCTCTCCCTGAAAGACCAGCGCGAATGCGGCGTCCTCAGCAACAAGCTGCCGTTTGCCCTCCGGGGTCTGAAGAGCGTGGGCCGCGTGCCGGTCGTCCGTCTCGAGGAACCGCACAACTACGCCTGCATCGTCGGTGCGGAACTTCTCGGCCGCGACGTGCCGGAGGGTGTGGCCGCCATCGAAAGCCCCGCGGGCGCCGCACTCTTCGTGCGGGACGCCGACGTGAAGGGCTTCGCAACGGCCGTCCGATCGAGGGTCGGGAGGACAACGCGCTACGTTCCGGCCGGTCGGATTGCCGAGTTCACGTCCCATCCCGTGGCCGCCGCCGCGCCGCACTCACCCCGGACGTCGATGCGCCTGCCGATCGAGGAGTCGCCCGAATTGCCGTGGCCGAAGCCCGAGGAATGGGTCAGTGTCACGAAATTCGGCGCCGTTTCCGGTGATAAGAAGGACGATTCCGGCGCCCTTCAGAAGGCCATCGACTCCGGCGCCGTCGACATCTACTTCCCCACCGGAGAGTACGACCTGAGGAAGACGGTTCACGTGCGCGGCAAGGTGCGACGCATCCACGGGATGGACTCCCGGTGGGCGCCGGGCGTGCCCGAAGGCAAGGCGGTCTTTCGGATCGAGGACGGCGAGAGCCCCGTCGTCGTCATCGAGCGATGGAAGCCGCCGCCCGGGCGCGGCGGCTCCGGGACCTTCGTCGATCACGCCTCCACGCGGGCCGTGGCCCTACGCTATGGGTCGTTCCATGGCTACCGAAACAGCGTGCCCGGTGGCAAGGTCTTCATCGACGATTCCAGCGGCGGCGGACATGTCTTCGTCGGGCAGAAGGTCTGGATGCGCCAGTACAACCCGGAGGCCCGGGGCAAGGGACCCGCGAACGTTCTGAACCGAAGCGGCGACCTCTGGGTCCTCGGCATCAAGACCGAGGGCGAGCGCACCGCCATCGAAACGACCGACGGCGGCCGAACGGAGTTGCTCGGCACGAATCTGTACCCGAACCGCGGGGTCCACGGCTACCCGGCGTTCGTCTGTGAGGACTCCGAGGTTTCCCTCAGCTACTCGATGGACAACGGCTGGACGCACCCCGATGACGGGTACGAGGAGCACCTTCGGGTCGTCGAGGGCGGCAAGACCCTCTCGGCCTGGCGCAGCGACCTGTACAAGCGCGGCGGGTTCGCTGACCGTCGCGGCGGGGCCTTCGTGCCGCTGCTCGTCCATCGAAAGAGGACGCAGGCCGCCGCGCCCCGGCCAACGGCGCGCATGGGCCCGGCGGGCCATACGCGGGGGGGATTGGCGAGAACGGCACACTATGCCGGCTCCGCCGTCCGCGGCGCCCCTGAAAGGCTATGGTCCGTCTCCACCGCCAGGGATAACGGTCCGATGGTCGTGGTCGGCGGGACCTGCTTCTTCGGCGACCGGGCGGGCGGCTTCTGGGCCGTCGATGCCAAGAGCGGCAAGATCCGGTGGCATATCGATCAGGCCGAGTACGTCGGCGACCGCGGCCCCGGCCCGGCCGTCGCCAATGGCATCGTGTACTTCGGCAGCCACATGGCCATGAACGCGCGGGGCACCGAGACAGGGCAACTGCTTTGGCGCTTTCGGACGGACGGAGGGACATGGTTCGCCCCGGCCGTCGTGGGCGACCTGATCATCTTCACGAGCGCCGAGGGCGTCATCTACGGCGTCGACGCGCAAACGGGAACCGAGCGCTGGTGGCTCCGGACCCCGACGCCCATTGCCTCGGTCCCGGCCGTCGCCGATGGCATCGGCTACGTCGGCCTGCGCGGCGGCGTCATCGCCTTCGAGGTAGCCACCGGCAAACAGCTCTGGCTCTTTCCCACGGGCGCCGGCGTAACGTTCCCGACGGTCTCCGACGGCGTTCTGTACGTGGCGGCCGAGAAGCTTTGGGCGCTCGACGCCAAGACGGGGAAGACGCTCTGGAAGCAAGACTACTTCCCCGAGCAGACGGTGCGGATCGCCGTCGCCGATGGCGAGATCTATTTCGGCGGGCCGCGCGTCCACGCCATCTGCGTTCTCGACTCCAAAACCGGCAAGCAGAAGGGCCAGCCGATCAACTTCAACGATCACGGCAAGTACAATCGGCCCACGGCCATGACGGCAGGCCCGGCGGTCGCCGACGGCGTGCTGTATTATGTACAGTATGCCACATGGAAGACCGTCGCCGTCGATCTCAAGACGCGCACCAAGCTCTGGGAGAGCGAGGCCGGCGGGGGCCTCAGCTCAGAGCCCTGCCTCGCCGACGGCGTGCTGTACGTCGGCCAATTCGGCGCCGTCTCGGCCTATCGCTAGACCGAGCCGGACCCGCCCCGGCATTCCGCGCGGGTCCTCAGGAGCCGCCGTGCCAAGGCGGCGTTGCAGGAGTGAGAAACGCGACGCCTGGTTCGTTTCCCCGCGAGGCCAAGGCGTTGCTCGAAAGGATATGGGATGACTGGATCCGAGGTTAGTCAGATGGTGTGGATTTTTGGAGTCGCGGTCATGGCGGCGCTGGCGTCGCTGGGCGTCTCGCCGGCGCCGGCGGGGTCCGAGCCGCTGGCGAGTGAACAGCAGGCCACGACGGCACCGGCCGGCGACGAAGGCGGAAACGGGGAAGAGGACGCCGAGGGCGACGAGAAGAAGGCCAAGGCCCTCTTCTTCGACGACTTCAAGGACGGTGACGCCAAGGGCTGGAAGGAGATCAACGGCAGATGGTCCGTGAAGGACGATCAGTACGTCCAGAGCACGCACCGGGGCGAGTCGCGGACCATCGCCGGCGACGCGTCGTGGACGGACTACGCCGTCGAGGCCCGGATGATGCTGACCGAGGGCAAACGCGACGCGGGCATCATCGCCCGGTACGTGGACGACAAGAACTTCTACTTCATGGAGGTCAAGGCGAAGGCCTTCAAGATTCAGCGGAAAGCCAAGGGCAAGTGGCACACGGTGGCCGAGGCCAGGCCCAAGCCGCCCATCCCGCACAACGTATGGCTTGATCTGCGCTTCGAGGTGCAAGGCGACACGTTGCGCCATTACGTCAACGGTAAGCTGAAGCTCGAGGGCAAGGACAAGACGCACGCGAAGGGGAAGATCGGCCTCCGCTCGTTCCAGCAGGCGATGAAGTACGACCACGTCCGCGTGACGGCGCTGGCGGAGGAACAAGAGCAGAAGGAGGGGAAGGAGTAGTCACTGTAGGCCGACCTCGACCGGAAGCGTTGCCGCGTATCATCAATCGTGTTCGGTGCCGCTGATTTGACGGCGTCTTCACGCGGGCTCCTGCACCCGTGCCAGGGCGGCGCTGACGCAGCCCCAGAACCGCCCGCAGGTAGCGGGGTTGCCCTCAGGACACGGCTCGCCCGTGCGGGGGCAGATGCCGGCCATGTCCGGCGGGGCCTCCACATCCGCCGCGCCCGGCCAAAGGAACTCGTTCTCCAGCCAGATGTGCTTCCGGAAGTCCGCGTCCAGGGCGGCCAAGTGCCGGTAGGCCTCGATGGCCGCCGGCGAGGCATGGTCGGGCGTGGAATAGCCGTCCGTGAGGCGGCGAGCCCTGGCGAAAAAGCTTTCGACGACGTCGTGCTCCTGCTTCATCTGCCGGTAGGCGTCGGCCTCCACGCTGACCAGATGCCTGGCCTCGCCGCGCTGCCGGGCCAGAAGCCACGGAAAGAGCACGTCCTCCTCGGCGGTCATGTGGTCCTCGATCTGGGCCTTGACGGTGTGGAACGCCTCACGGAGGACCTGGACCGGATCGGACGGGCGGGTCGGGTCGCCGGCCGTCGCGAGCAAGGCATCCAGCTGGCGGAGTTCGTAGCGGACGAATGGGTGGTGCCGTCGTTGGATGTAGTCGATCAGCTCGCTCGTGTCATCAGGGTCCCAGCGGCGGCCGCTCAGGACCGCCTCGGCGTGGATGGCCTGCTGCACGGCGCGGACGACCAGCTCTGCATCCGCCGCCGCCTCGTCGGCAATCTCGGCCAATCGGGCGTCCGGCCGCGGGGAAGAGACGAACCGCTCCAGAGCGCCCGCGGCCTCGGGGCTGTCCCTGATCACCTCGTCTGCCGTGCTGTGCGCCTTTGCATCCACATCACATCCTAGGCCGCGGCGGGGACGGATGGGCCCTTTCTCATTGACCCGCCGGTCTACGGGTTCAGGTGTCGCCGATGTGGTGCGGGGGCTACAATGTGCCAAAGCGCCCGGGGCCGATGAGAAGGGACAGATGGACATGCCGATGTTGGCGACGCTATTAGCGCAGGCGACCCGCGAGCCCGGGGCCGGGCCGTGGTACATCGAGACGGACATGGACCAGTGGATCGTCGAGCCGTTCAACGCGGCCTCGGCGGCGCTGTTCCTGCTGGTGGCGGCGTACTGGCTGCTGGTGCGGCTGCGCGGGCGGTACCGCGAGTATCCGTTCCTGACGGCGTGCCTGCCGCTGGTGCTGATCGGCGGCGTGGGCGGCACGGTGTATCACGCGTTCCGCGGGCACCGCGTGTGGCTGTTCATGGATTGGATGCCGATCGCCTTGCTCTGCTTCGCTGTGGGAATCTACCTGTGGTCGAAGCTGCTGCGGCGGTGGTGGTACGCCCTGATCATCGTGCCGGTCGTGTTTGGGATTCAGATGGTGAGCTTCCCGTTTTTCCGCGCGCGCGACCAGATTCAGGTGGCGATCGCGATCAGTTACTCGCTGCTCGGGGCGGTGATCCTCGTGCCGGCCGTCGCGGTGTTGGTCGAGACGCGGTGGCGGTTCGGGCGCTGGCCGCTTGCGGCGCTGTTGCTGTTCGGGGCGGCCGTGGGGTCGCGGCAGCTCGACGCGTATGCCGTCGCGACCGGGCGGACGTGGATGACCCGCTGGTTGCCGATGGGCTCGCACTTCCTGTGGCACGTGTTCGGGGCGGCCGCCGGGCACTGCGTGGCCGAGTACCTCTACCGCCTGCCGCAGGTAGAGCACCTGCTGCCGAGCCGGGCGCGCCGGCGGCAGTCGGTGCCCGTGCCGGACCTGCCGTCGGAGTCGGCGTGACCACCACTGCGGGTCCGGCACGCCTGCCCGGGGGCGTCCGGAACGCAATTGACATTATCGGACGCTGGGGGTATGGTCCGCCCGACGCGCCGGGTGCATGCGACGGCGCGTTCCGCGCGGTGCGGCGCGGCAGGGACGGCCGAGCGCCCGCGGGAGTCGAACCGGCGACCGGCAAAAAGGAATGAACGGGCCCATGCGAAACACATCGAAGCTGATGGTCGGGCTTGCGGTTCTCGCGGCGTGTCTCTCGACGGCCGGGGCGGCCGATGAAGTCGCCGAGATCCGCGTCGAAGGCAACAAGGCAATGACGGACGACGCCGTTTTGGCCAGTACCCGCATCCGCGTGGGGCAGCCTTACGACGAGTCCGTGGTCCAGGCCGACACGAAGCGCCTGCTGGAGACGAAGCGGTTCCAGAGCGTCGAGGCGGTCATGGGGCGGACCGAGGCCGGCGTGGTGGTCACGTTCCGCGTCGAGGAACGCCCGCTCGTGGCGCGAATCCTCATCCTGGGCAACCGCGCGTTCGCCACGTCGGACCTGCTGGCGGCGTTGCCGTTCGGCGAGGGCGACCCGCTGAGCGTGGCGGCCGTGCGGCGGGGACGCGACGCCCTGGCGACGAAGTACCAGGACGCCGGCTACTTCAGCGTGTCGGTGGCCTTCGACGAAGAGGCGCTGGCGAGGCGTTTGGAAGTGATCTACACGATCCGCGAGGGCGAGCGGGCCGTGGTGCGGGAGATCAACTTCGAGGGGAACTCGTTTTTCTCGTCGATCACGTTGCGTCAGCGGATCGGGACGTCGATTCGCCGCTGGCCGTTCATCACCGGCGAGCTGGATATGCAACAGCTCGATCAGGATGTGCAGATCCTCCGGAAGCTGTACGTCGAGGAAGGCTTCCTCGCGGTGGAAGTGGATCGGCTGCCGCCGGAGTTCAGCGACGACAAGAAGAAGGTCTCGATCACGTTCGTCATCCGGGAGGGTCCGCGGTTCGCGATGGGCGTGGCGATCTTCGAAGGCAACACGGTTTTCAGCGACGAGCAATTGGCGTTGCGGCTGGTGCTGGAGCCGGGCGCGTACTTCACGCCCGTCAAGCTCGAGCGCGACCTCGAAGCCATCCGGGCCACGTACGGCGAGATGGGCTACATCGAGGTCGGCGTCACCGCCCGGCGGATCTACAAGGAAGATCAGGGCGTCGTGGACGTGGAGTTCACGATCGTGGAGAACGACCAGTACGTCGTGGGGCAGATCGAGATTCGCGGCAACACGGTCACGGAATCGCGCGTGATCCGGCGCGAGTTGACCTTCTTCCCCGAGCAGCGATTCGACACGACGGCCGTGAAGCGGTCGGAGCACGCGCTTCGCGAGACGCAACTGTTCGAGCAAGTCCGCATCACGCCGGTTCCGGCCGGCGAGGGCGTTCGCAACGCGGTGGTGGAAGTCTCCGAGGCGCGGACGGCGCAATTCCTGGTCGGGGCGGGCGTGAGCACCGACAGCGGGCTGATCGGGAACATCTCGCTGACGGAACGGAACTTCAACCTGTACCGCTGGCCGACGTCATTCGAGGAGCTTTTCAGCGGCACGGCCTGGAAGGGCGGCGGTCAGACGCTGCGGCTTTCCGCCGAGCCGGGCACCGAGTTGATGCGGTTCCACATCGAGTGGCGCGAGCCGATGCTGTTCGACCGCCCGTACTCGTTGGGCGTGCGGGCTTTCCTGTTCGATCGCGGGCGCGAGAACTACGACGAGACGCGGTACGGCGGGCTGGTAAGCCTCGGGCACCGCTTCAAGAACGACTGGTATGGCGAGACGGCCGTGCGGATCGAGGGGGTCGAAGTGGCCGACCTGAGTACCGACGCCCCGCCTGAGGTCATTGCCGATCAGGGCACGCACCTGCTGGTGGGTCTCAAGGGCACGCTCATCCGCGACCGCACGGACAGCCGGTGGAGCCCTTCCACGGGGGACCGGTTCCACGTCAGCTACGAACAGGTGACCGGCGACTACGACTTCGGGCGCATCGACACGGGGTATAACTGGTACCGCACGCTCTACATCGATGCCCTGGATCGCAAGCATGTGTTCCGTACGCGGGTGGCGCTGGGATACATCTGCGGCGACGCGCCGGTGTTCGAGAAGTACTACGGCGGGGGCAGCAGTTGGCTGCGGGGCTTCGAGTACCGCGGCATCACGCCGAGAAGCGCCGGCACCGACGAGCCGATCGGCGGCGACTTCTCGCTGTTCGCCGGGGCGGAGTACGAGTTCCCGGTCGTCGGCGAGGAGCTGCGCGGCGTGGTGTTCCTCGATACGGGCACCATCGAGGAGGACTTCGAGGTCACCACGTATCGGGCATCCGTCGGCGTGGGGCTGCGGTGGTTCGTGCCGCTGTTCGGCCCCGTCCCGGTGCACCTGGACCTCGGCGTGCCGCTGATCAAGGATGACGACGACGACGAGCAGATCTTCAGCTTCACGATCGGCTGGACTTTCTGACCGCTGTTGTGCGACCATGGCCGGCGGGAGCAACGCCCCGCGCATCACGGGCGAGGCCGCCTTCACGGACCTTTAGAGAGGTGAGGTATGAGAATCGCCAGGAAACCCGTCGCCCTTCTTCTGACCGCCGGCGCGATCGCGAGCGTCTCGCTGCTGGCGACGTCGGTGGCGCAGCAGGCGCCGGGCGCCGGCGCCGGAGGCATCGCCGTCTGCGACGTCGCCGAGATCGTCGATAACTACGCCCGCGTACAGGACCTCAACGCCGAGATTCAGCGGCGGCAGCAGGCCCTCAAGGCTGAGGACGAAAAGCGAATGGAGGCGGGGCGAGCGGTGTCGATGGAGCTGCGCGACCTCAAGCCCGGCAGCGAGCAATACGAGCAGCGGTTCCGCGAGTTGGAGAGGATGCGTCTGGACCGCAAGGCGTGGTTGGAGCTTCAGGAGGGCATCCTGACGCGCTGGCACCTGCAGAACATGCGCGACGTGTACAACCAGGTGGTGAACACCATCAGCAAGGTTGCCCGCGAACAGGGCATTCGGATCGTGCTGTATCACGAGAGCTCAGGCCTGAGCGAGAAGGCGGGCCTCCAGCAACTGCTCGCGGAGATCGGCCGGAAGAAGGTGCTCTACCGCGACCCGGGGCTGGACATCACGCAGAACGTGCTGCTCCGCCTGAATCAGAACTATCGCGAGCGGACGCCCTGACGACGAGCACGGCGACCCGGAAGTTGAGCAAGGGCCCACCGGGCATCGCGGAGGTGCGGAGAGGGCGGCGGGCCCCTTGGAGGCGCAGCGGGGGCGCTTGAAGGGCTGTGCAGAGGGGAATATCATGATTTCGGGAATCCCATGGCCAAGATGCCGATGACATTGCGCGAGGTGGCCGATCTGCTGGGCGGCCGCGTGGAAGGCGACGAGTCGCGGATGGTCCGCGCCATCGCGCCCGTTGAAGAGGCGGGCGAGGCGGACCTGACGTTCGCGGCCGGCGAGAAGCACGAGGCGAAGCTGCAGCGCGGACAGGCCGGCGCTGCGATCGTGGGCCCGGAGGTCCCGGTGCCGCCCGCGGGCACGGCCCTGGTCCACGTGGCGGACGTGCAGGCGGCCATGGCGACGCTGCTGGGCGCGATGGCCGAGCCGGAAGAGCTTCCCCCGCCCGGAACGGATCCGACGGCCGTCGTCTCCGGGGATGCCCAAGTGGCGCCCGACGCTGCGATCGGCCCGTGGGCGGTGGTGGGCGCGGGCGCGAGGATCGGCTCGCGCAGCGTCCTCTGCGCACGGGCGTTCGTGGGGCGCGGAGCGGCGATCGGCAGCAACGTAGTGCTGGCCGAGGGCGCCGTCGTCAAGGCCGGCTGCGTGCTGGGCGACCGGGTCCGGATCGGGCCCAACAGCGTCATCGGTTCCGACGGGTTCGGCTACTACCAGGCGGACGGCGAGCACCACAAGATCCCGCACGCGGGCAATGTCGTGATCGAGGACGACGTGGAGATCGGGGCGTGCAGTTGCGTGGATCGGGCCAAGTTCGGCACCACTCGCGTTGGGGCCGGAACGAAGATCGACAATCTCGTGCAGGTGGCCCACAACGTGCGCATCGGACGCGGCTGTCTGTTGGCGGCGGAGTGCGGGATCGCCGGGAGCGCGCGGCTGGGCAACTACGTCGTGATGGGCGGCAACTCCGGCGTGCGGGACAACATCTCGCTGGGTGACGGTGTGGTGTGCGCGGCCTTCGCGGCGGTGGCTCAGGACGTTGAACCGGGAACCAACGTGGTCGGCGTCCCCGCGGGCGAGGCCCGCCTGCAATTCCGCATCATCAAGGCCTCCGAGAGACTGCCCGATCTGCTCAAGCGGGTCCGGGCGCTGGAGGCGAGGCTCGAATCGCGTGGAACGTCAACGGACCATTAGGTCGCCCGCCGGTATGGAGGGGCGCGGGCTGTTCGGCGGGGAGCCGTGCGCCCTGCGCCTGCTGCCGGCGCCCGAGGACACGGGCGTTGTGTTCGTGCGGACGGATCTCGACGCGGCGGCGGAGATCCGCTGCGAGCCGGCTGCCCTTGCCGGCGGTGAGCACCGGCGGACCTGTCTCCAGAACGGTGCCGCCCGCGTGGCGACGGTGGAGCACGTGTTGGCGGCCGCAAAAGGGATGGGGGTGGATAACCTCCGGATCGAGGTGGGCGGGCCGGAGATTCCCTCGCCGGACGGCTCGGCGCAGGCGTTCGTAGAGGCGATCCAGCGGGCGGGCGTCGTGCCCCAGGACGCGGACGCCCCCGCGTACCTGATCGACCGGCCGGTGACCGTCAGCCGCGGGGCGAGTTCGATCACGGCGCTGCCCGGGCCTCGCGATCGGCTCGACATCGTGTTCGACCTGGAATACGCGGAGACGCCAAGCATCGGGCGGCAGACGATGGCGTTCTGCCTGGGGCGGGATGACTTCGCGGCCGAGATTGCCCCGGCCCGGACGTTCCTGCTCAAGCAGGAAGCCGAAGCCTTCCTCGCGCAGGGCCTGGGCGGTCACCTGACCGCGTGCGACCTGCTCGTCATGGACGACGACGGGCCGATGGACGCCGCTCTGCGTTTCCCGGACGAGCACGTCCGCCACAAGATATGCGATCTGATCGGTGACCTGGCGGTGCTGGGGCGGCGACTGTGCGGGCGAATCATCGCCAGCCGCAGCGGGCACGAACTCAATCATTCCCTGGTTCGGCGGCTGCTCGAGATCGCCGATGGCCCCGGCCCGGCGGCCGGGAAGCCCCAGCCCGTGCTCGACATCCGCGGCATCATGCGCTTGTTGCCGCACCGCTACCCGTTCCTGATGGTGGATCGCATCCTGGAGACGGAAGGGGACGAACGGGCGGTCGGCATCAAGAACGTTACGATCAACGAGCCGTACTTCCTCGGTCACTATCCCACTCAGCCGATTATGCCCGGCGTGATGATCCTGGAAGCGATGGCCCAGATGTCGGGCATTCTGCTCAGCCGTCGCCTGGAGCACGCGGGGAAGGCTGCCGTCCTGCTCAGCATGGACCGGGTGAAGATGCGGCGGCCGGTGCGGCCCGGCGACCAACTCGTGCTCGAGGCCGAGGCCCTCCGTGTCCGCCCGCGGACCGGCCATTGCGCCTGCCGGGCTTTGGTCGCGGGTGAGGTCGTCGCCGAGGCGGAGATCAAGTTCATGCTGGTGGATGCCGAGCCCTAGGCGGAGGATCGATGGCGAGGATCTCGGACAAAGCGGTGGTGGAGCGCGGCGCCAGGCTGGCGGACGATGTGGTCGTCGGCGCGTTCGCGTATGTCGGCGCGGATGTCCGTGTCGACCGCGGTTGCGTGATCGACAGCAACGCGACGGTGCTCGGGCGGACCACGGTGGGGGCGCGGACGCACATCTTCCCGCTGGCGGTGGTGGGCGCGGCGCCGCCGGGCGCCGACGACGAGGGGGAATGCACCCTCGGCGAGGCGAACGCCATTCGCGAGCTGGTGACCGTCTATGCCGGAACGGACGCCCCCACGCGGCTGGGCATCGACAACCTGATGATGATCGGCTCGACCGTGGGCGCCGGCGCGACGCTTGGCGACCACGGCATCTTCGCCAACTGCACGCAGATCCGTGAGGGGGCGGTCATCGAGGACTACGTCCGCAGCAGCGCGTTTCCGGTGGTGGCGCCCCATGTCCGCGTGGGGGCCTACACGTTCATCAACGGCTACGCGCGCGTGGATCGCGACGTGCCGCCGTTCGCCATCGTGGAGGGCGTGCCCGTGCGGGTCCGCGGCGTCAATGCCGAGAATCTCCGCCGGTGCGGCTTCGATGACCGCGATGTTCGGGCGCTGAAGAACGCCTTCCGCGAGCTGTACGGAGGCGCCGCCTCCGATCCCGAGCGCCGCGTTGTTGACCGGTTGCAAGAACAGCGGGACCTCAACCCGCACGTGCGCCGGCTGCTCGATGCGCTCGCCGCGGGCAGGTCGTCCGGAGACGCCCATGTCTGACGTGTCCGTCCTTCGCGAGGTCGCCCCGTCGGCGCGTGTCGCGCCCGACGCGCGCATCGGCCCGTTCTGCGTCGTGGGCCCGGGCGTGACCATCGGGCCGGGCACGGTGCTGGTGCGCCGCGTCAGCGTCACGGGCGACACGAGCATCGGCTCGGACAACGTATTCGAGGAAGGCTGCGTGCTGGGCACCGCGCCGCAGGATCTCAAGTACGCCGGGCGGCCCACGCGGCTCCTGATCGGCCACCGCAACCACTTCGGGAGGGGCGTCACCGTGCACGTCGGCACCGAGGCGGGCGGCTACCTGACTTCCATCGGCAACGATAACGTTCTCGGCGCCGGCTGCCACGTCGCTCACGACTGCTACGTTGACGACCACACGCACCTGGAAGACAACGTCATGCTCGCCGGGCACGTCCGTGTCCAGACCGGCGCCGTCCTCGGCGCGATGTGCGGCGTGCACCACTTCGTGACGATCGGGCGATACGCGCGGGTGGGACCGCGAACGCCGGTGCGCCGCGACGTTCCGCCGTACACGGATTTCGCGGCCGATGGCCCGTCCTCGCCGCCGGCCGTGCGCGGAATCCACGAGGACGGCATCGCCCGCGCGGCGCTCGCCGGCGACGAAGAGAAGGACCTCCGCCGGGCGATGCGAGAGCTGTTCGAGGATGAGTTCGCCGTCCAGACGAAGATCGAACAGCTGTTCAGCATGGGCGTTGAGGGCGAAGTCGCCGACCTGTGTACGTTCTGCCGGCAGTCGCTTCAGGGCGTGTACGGGCGGCATCGGGAGCTGTTTCGCGGGGGGCTGCCCCCCGAGGTCCACGAGTACTTGTCGTCCGAGGAGATCGCCAAGATCCAGAGGAGCTTCCCATGACGCCACGAATCGCCGTCGTCGGGGCTGGGCGCATGGGCAAACTGCACGCCCGCGTCCTCAGCGAGATGCCGGATGTGGAACTGGCCTGCGTGGTTGATACGAATGCGGCCGTCGCCAAGGCCGTCGCCAAGCAGCGCGGTTGCGCGGCCCTGACCGACCCCGCCGAAGCCGCGGGTTCGGCCGATGCGGCCATCATCGCCGTGCCGACGCTGCGGCACCTCGAGGCGGCCCGGCCGTTCGTTGAGGCCGGCAAGCCGGCGCTGATCGAGAAGCCGTTCACCGACGATCCGGCCGCCGGTGAGGAATTGCTGGCGATGGCGGACAAGACCGGGGCAAGCCTGCAGGTTGGCCATACGGAGCGTTTCAACCCGGCCGTCGTTGCACTGCGGAAGTACGACATTCGCCCGAAGTTCGTCGAGGCGCACCGGATCAGCCCGTTCACGTTCCGGTCGGCGGACGTGGGGGTGGTACTCGACATGATGATCCACGACATCGACCTGGTGCTGATGTTCGTGCGGGGGCAGGTGGTCTCGACGCAGGCGGTGGGCGTGAACGTCATCGGGAAGTACGAGGACATCTGCAACGCGCGGGTGGGGTTCGACAACGGGTGTGTGGCGAACTTCACGGCCAGCCGGCTGGCGATCAAGACCGAGCGGAAGATGCGGATCTTCAGCGAGGAGGCGTACCTGTCGATCGATTACGGCAAGAAGATCGGGCTGGTGGTCAACAAGAGCGAAAACCTGGACCTGATCCAGATGGCCCGCGACCTTGAGATCGAGGATTTGGCCGAACTCGCCGAGACGGTGGACTATGCCAATCTGCTCAAGGTGGAAGAGCTGACGGTGGACGATTCCGCCGAGCCGCTGCGCCGCCAGGCCGAGGCGTTCCGCGATACCGTTGTCAATGGCGCGCCGCCGGTCGTCTCCGCTCGCGACGGGCTGGAGGCGGTGCGCGTCGCGCAGCGGATCGTCGAATCGCTCAAGAGCCACCGTTGGGATGGCGCGGCCTCCGAGCGCGAGGGGCTCGACGTGATCCGCAAAGACGACTGACCCCGGACGGGTTCACCACAGAGACGCAGAGAACTCAGAGGAGAAGATGTTGCTTAGCGCGGACCCGGTGAGACGCCGGCGCGCCGGCGGTGGTATCCGAGAAAACACCGCACCGATTCGATCCGGCCTGCCGTCGTCCCGCGATCACTCGAGAAGACCGCTTCTTCTCTTCTCTGTGTTCTCCGAGCCTCTGTGGTCTGGCCGTCTATGAAGGGCCGAATCGCTCCACGGCGCGATCGAGCGTCCGCTGCAAGGCCTCCTCCGACTGGACGATCACGGCCTCTTCGTGCAGCTTGCGGAAGTACGCGGCCACGTTCCTGCGGTACTGCTCAGCCCGCAGCTTCCTCGCGATCTCGGCCTGCGCCCCCTCAAAACTCGTCACTTCGCCCGGGATCACCTTCGCCGCCCGCACCAGGTAGTAGCCGCGTTCCGTCTCGATTGCGTCGCTGACCTGCCCCTCTCCCAGCGCGAACGCCGCCTCCTCGACGGCCGCCTCGCGATAACTGCCCTTCGGCATGATCGGCCACACCCCGCCCTGGGATGCCTTTGACCCCTTCGAGATGCGCCGGGCGACGGCCGCGAAATCCTCTCCCGCGGCCAGCGCGTCGGCGGCCTCGCGGAGGACCGTCTCGGCCTCCGTCTTCGCGCGGGTTCGGTCGTCAGCGGTTGGCCTCCGGTCCTGCGGCAGGAACGCGGAAACCGGCACCGCAATGATCTGCATCTGCACTTGGCGCGTCGTGGTGAACTCGTCCGGGTGCTGGTGGTAGTACTCCCACAGCATTCGACGGTTGATCGTTGTGCCTTCCTCGTACTTCGACCGCAGGAAGCTCTGCGCGAGCACCTGCCGCCGGAACGACTCCATGGCGTGGTCGATCGACGAGCCCTCGGCTCGCAGGGCTTGCTCCAGCTTCATCCGGCTGCCGCCCGCCTCCGCGATCATCCGCCGAAGCTCCTTCTCGACGGCCGCGTCCAGCATCCCCTCCTGTTCCTCGCTCATCTGCTTGCGGGCCTGCTCCAGCACCAGCGTCTCTTCCACGATCCGTCGCAGTGTCTTCGCCAGCACGTCCTGCGCCTGCAGGCGGAACGACGGACGCGAGAGGTCCTGGGGCAGGCGCGCGAGTTGCGGCGCGGCCTCGCGGAGGATGTCCTCCATGGTGAAAAACTCGTTGTTCACCTGCAGGGCCGAGGCGGCCACCACGCGCTGTTGCCCGATGGGCGTGTGCGGCGGCTCGGGCGGCCGGACGGGCGAGGGCTCGACCGGTGGAGATTCTACACGCGGCGGCTCGACCGGTGGGGGTTCTACGGGCGGGGGCTCCACTGGCGGGGGCGCAGGCGCCGGCGTCGGCTCGGGTTGGGGTGTGGGCACCGGCTGAGGCTCCGGCTGCGGCGCCGGCTGCGGGGCGGGCGTAACCGGCGGCGCCGGTTTGGGCGCGGGCTCCGGCTGCGGCTCAGGCTGGGGCGGCGGCGGGTAGTACGGCGCGGGCTCGGGCGCCGGTGCCGGGACGCGCGGCGTCTGCGGCGGCTGCGGGGCCGAGGCGACCTCCTCGCCCTCGTACGGCTCGATCTCCGTCCGCATGACTTCGGGCGAGTCATGATCCCCCCACGGCCACCGCCACTTCGGCCCGCCGTCGCCGTTGCATCCGGCGATTACGGCCGCCAGCAGTATGGTCAGGATTGCGGTCCTCTTTTTCATTCCGTCTCCCGGGACCGCGATTATATCGCCCCAGCCGCCTGCCTCAAATGCTTGAGCAGGATCCGCAGCAGCGTCGGCCGCTCGTGGTACGCCTTGGGCAGCCGCCAGTGGGCGGTTTCGGCGTCGGGCAGGCGGACGCTGCCGGCCCCGCCGTCGAAAATGCCCTTCGCCCGCTCGAAGTCGCGGACCGCGAAGATCAGGTCCGGCTCCATGCGGATGATCGACTCGACGCCCAGCTCACCGGCGAGCACGCGGATTTCCGTCAGGTCCAGGAGCGTCTCGGCCTCGCCGGGCAGCGGCCCGTACGCGTCCCGCAGCCGCTCGCGAAGCTCCTCCAGCTCCGCCCGCCCGGCGCACCGCACCATCTGACGATACACCTCCATCCGCTGCCGGTCCGACGGCACGTACGACCGCGGCACGTACGCGTCGATGCCCAGCTCCACGTGGCACTCCGCCCGCGTCGGCGCGGCCTCGCCCTTCATCTCGCGAACGGCCCGCTCCAGGAGCTGACAGTACAGCTCGTATCCCACGGCCGCGATGTGCCCGCTCTGCGCCCGGCCGAGGATGTTCCCCGCCCCGCGGATCTCCAGGTCGCGCATGGCGATCTGGAACCCGGCGCCCAGGTCGGAGAACTCCTCGACGGCCTTGAGCCGCTTGCCGGCCGCCGGCGAGACGGGGCGCGTCTCGGGAAGCAGCAGGTAGCAGTACGCCAAGTGCTTGTACCGCCCGACGCGCCCGCGGAGCTGGTGCAGGTCGGCCAGGCCGTAGCGGTCGGCGTCGTGGATGATCATCGTGTTGGCGGTGGGGATGTCGAGCCCGGACTCGATGATCGTGGTGCACACGAGCACGTCGATCTCGCCGCGGACGAAGCGGAGCATGGTGTCCTCGAGCTGCCTGCCGGACATCTGCCCGTGCCCGACGGCCACGCGGGCCTCCGGCACGAGCTTCCGCACGCGGTCGGCCAGCGCGTCGATGTCGAACACGCGGTTGTGGACGAAGAACACCTGCCCCTGCCGGTTGAGTTCGCGGAGGATGGCCGTGCGGATCAGTCGATCGTCATAGTGTACGACCTCGGTGTGGATGGCCCGGCGGTCGAGCGGCGGCGTCGCCAGCGAGCTGATGTCGCGAAGCCCCAGCAGCGCCATGTGCAGCGTGCGCGGGATCGGCGTCGCCGTCATGGTCAGCACGTCCACGCTCGCCCGCAGCCGCTTGAGGTGCTCCTTGTGCTCGACGCCGAACCGCTGCTCCTCGTCGATTACCACCAGCCCGAGGTCGGCGAACTTCACGTCCGCGCTCAGCAGTCGGTGCGTGCCGATGAGCACGTCCACCTGCCCCGCGGCCAGCCGCTTGAGCACGTCGGCCGTCTCGGCGCCGCCGCGGAACCGGCTGACCACCTCCACGCTGAACGGGTAGTCCGCCAGACGCTCGCGGAACGTCCGCCCGTGCTGGTCCGCCAGCACCGTTGTCGGCACCAGCACCGCCGCCTGCCGCCCGCCCTCGACCACCTTGAACGCCGCCCGCATCGCCAACTCCGTCTTGCCGTACCCCACGTCGCCGCACAGCAGCCGGTCCATCGGCCGCGGGGCGTGCAGGTCGCGGGCGATCTGATCCATCGACGCGAGCTGGTCCTCCGTCTCCGAGTAGATGAACTCGGCCTCGAACCGCGCCTGCCACTGGGTCCGCAGCGGGTAGCTGCTGCCGGGCATGGCCTGCCGCATGGCCTGGACGCGCAGCATGTCGGCGGCCATGTCGTGCACGGCCTCGGTGACGCGCTGCTTGGCGTTGCTCCACGCCACGCCGCCCAGGCGGCTAAGGGTCGGCCGGGCCCGGCCGGGCGCGACGTAACGCTGGATCAGGTCGATCCGCGTCGCCGGCACATGCAGCAGGGCGTTGTCGGCGAAGGCGAGCGTGAGGTATTCCTCGGTCCGCCCGTCGCGCTCGAGCCGCCGCAGGCCGCGGAAGCGAGCGATGCCGTGCCCGACGTGGACGACGTAGTCGCCGGGGCTGAGGTCCAGCAGCGATTCGATCGGCCGGCCCGCCCGCACGCGCCGCAGACGCCGGCGCTTGGCGTAGCGGTGGAAGATCTCGTGGTGCCCGACGACGGCGAGCCGCCGGTCGGGCCAGTGGAAGCCGCTGGCCACGTGGCCGATGCCGGTGCGGATGCGGCCGGGCAGGGCGGCGTCGGCGTCGGCCAGCAGGTCGCGGAAGCGGTCGCGCTCGGCCGCGTTCTCGCAGAACACCCACACGTCCGCCTCGTCCGCGAGGTTGGCAAGCTCCCGCAGCGCCTCGCTCGTGTTCGCCGACAGCCGCTCGATGGAGCGGATGCCGAGGTTCACGCTCGGCGCATCGCCGCTCGGACGGAACGCGTGCAGGCCGACCGTCGCGAGCCGCCGCAGCTCGCCGAGCACTTCGCCGGCGTCGAGCACGCCGGCCGCCTCGTGGCGCTGCTCCGACAGTCGGCGGTGGATCTCGGCCGCTAAGTCCGTAACCTCGCCCGGCTCCACGAGGCACACCACCGTCTCGCCCGGCAGGTAACTGAGCAGACTCGTGGTGCGCTGTGGGTCGGTCTGTCGGCCGGTCGCGACGGCCGTCAGGTCGTAGCTCTCGACCTGCTCCGTGCTTCGCTGCGTATCGAGGTCGAACAGGCGGATGGAGTCGATCCGGTCGCCGAAGAACTCGACGCGGACGGCCTGCCCGACGCCGGCGGGGAAGACATCGAGGATGCCGCCGCGGCGGGCGAACTCGCCCTGCTGGTCCACCTGGTCCACGTGTTCAAAGCCGGCATCGACGAGCCACGCGGCGAGGGCGTCCGGCGACAGCTCCGCCTCGCGGGCAAGCGTCAGCCTGCCCTCGCGCAGCGCCTCGCGCGACGGCACCGGCTGGAGCAGCGCCATCACGGGCGCAACGAGAACGGCATTGTGGATTGTGGATTGTGGACTGTGGATTGACACTTTCGTGGCCGCCGGCGAATCCGGCATTTGAGATTTGAGATTTGAGAACCCCGCGTGCGCGAGGGCATTGCACACCCGCATCCGCTCGCCCGCGATCTCGTCGTTGACGTGATCGGCTGCGAACACGTCCGTATCCCACGCCGGGAACAGCACCGGCCGGGTCGTATCCGCCGACGCGAGCACCTCGATGTCCTCGGCCGCGTCGTCCGCCGCGTCGAGATGCGGCGTCACGAGCAGCACCGGCGCGTTTCGCAGCCGCCCGACGGCGGCCGCCAGCAGCGCCGCCGATGAGCCCCACACGCCGGCAAGGTGCACGGCCTCGCCCGGCGCAAGCCGCCCGGCCGCGCGCTTCAGCGCTTCGCTCGCCAGCATCCGCTCGAAAATGTCCGCCTGCTTCTCCATGCGCGCAGAGTCGCCCACGGAACGATTCCTGCAACCGCCCGTGGGTGCTCGCCGTCCGGTTGTTCACTCAAGGGCCGAAGGCCGATGACATCCTATTCGGTCTTCACCACGATATCGCCTTCCTCGTAGTCGTCCACGCCGCCGTCATCGGTCAGGTTCTCGCCTACGCTGTACAGGACGTACCCGTCCCCCTCGGCCGTCGGCTTGTACACCAGCGGCTTGCCGGAGAACACATCCGTCGGCACTTTCTCGATGAGCCCCGGCGTGAGCGCCTCGAGTTCGTCCGGATACCGCCCCCGCTCCGCCCGGTGCACCGCCAGGGCCGCCGCCACGCGCACCAGTTCGGCGTCCATCTCCGCCCGCTCCTGAAGCGTCAACGCTCGCCCCAGCGAAGGCATCAGGAGGGTTGCCAGCAGATCGCTGACCATCAGCGTCATCGGCTTCTTGGTAATCGGCATGGAAACCGCAGCCCCGATTGCACGTCCGGCCATATTCCATCCCCCGGCACGGCGGCTTGCGGCAATCAGTTCGGTCTCCATCGCGTCGAAGGCTTCGTGTCTGCCGCCGTAGGCCGGGCGGCGAAGCGCCGCCGCCTCACGATCCCACAAGTGGTTGAACCGCCGAAGCATTGTGTCCCAGTCGAAGACGAGGTCCGGCGGAAGCGCAGGTCTTTGGTCGGATACCGGCGCGCCCATCGGATTGACGATCTGCCGGGCCGTATCGACAGGTGCTCCTCGCGTCAGCATCATCACGCAGTCGAGGTGCATCAGCCTCTCGCCTTCGTCCAAGGCTTCGATCATGTCCGGCATCGGTGGAAGGCCGTTGAGCTGCGCCAACAGGGCCTTCATGTCCTCAGACGACAAGGCGCTGCTGAGGACCAAGTCTCGCGTCGCTTGCGCGCCGAGCGCCTCGATGGCGGTGCCGACGAGACGGGAGATGAGCGTAACGTCGTGTGAGACATGGCGGGCGAAGCGGCGAACGGCGAGGAGGTCGCACCGCGCCCCCTCGATGTCGCCAGAGCCGTTCCGCAGCATCGCCCTCGCCGTCAATGCCCGCGCCGCCTCCCGATGCCGGTTGAGCGACGGCATCAGCGTGTCGATCATCTGCGGCGGGAACGACTCCGAGACGGACGGCATGTAGTACTTCGGGCGGTTCGTTGCCTCGACGATCAGGTCGAGCGGTCTGGCGTTTGCCTTGAGCCACTCGGCGACAACCGGATACTGCTGGGCCGTCCACGGGCCATCCATGGCCTTGTCGCGCTGGGCCGTGGCCACGCCTTCGGGACCGTCGCCGTACCACTCGTCCTCATCCAGCCCTTCGGGCATGTCTTCCAGCCTGGCCCTTTGCTCGGCCAGGAGCGACTCCACGTACTCATCGAGATCGACGAAGTACTCGCCCCGCACCGGCAACGGCCTCATGCGGAGGCGGGCGAAGGTCATCAGGCGCGTGGACTCGGGAACCATTTCCGGGCCGAGGGCCCGCAGCAGCAGGACGGCCGCGTTGTTGTCGGGCGTGACGCCCTCGGAGTACTTGCGGTTGAGGTACGCGACGTAGTTGACCGTTCCGTCGGCGTTGAGGGGGCCGTCGATGTACGTCGTCTCGCGCGAGATCGTGATTCCGGCGATCGTCTTCCGGGGGCGCTCGCTCGGCCGGGTCGTCGGCTGCGTCGCGGGTCCGGCGGCCGGCCCTGTCGTCGGCTCGTCACCCCCGGCCGTGCAGGCCAGCCCCGCCAGAATCGCCGCCGCCATCATCCGCCGTTTCGCGTTCATCTGCGTTCTCCCCGAGTCGGTCGAGTCTCGTGCCGGAATCCGCAACGGATTCTAGCCGCTCGCCGGGCGGTGGCGAAGCGTTGATTCGCCCGGTACAATCCGCCGCGAGAGGAGACGCGAATGAACGTGCTGCTGACCGGCGGGGCGGGGTACATCGGCGCGCACGTGGTCCGCGCCCTGCGGCGCGACGGCCACGAGCCCGTCGTCCTCGACAATCTCGTCAACGGCGACGCCGAGGCCGTGCCCGACTGCGAACTCATCGTCGCCGACGCGGCCGACGGCGAGGCCGTCCGCACCGCGCTCACCGACCACGCCATCGACGCCGTCCTCCACTTCGCCGCGTTTATCGAGGCAGGCGAATCCGTCGAACAGCCGGACAAGTACTTCCACAACAACACGATCATCGGCCTGACGCTGCTCGACGCCATGCGGGCGTGCGGCGTGGGGACGCTGGTGTTCAGTTCGACGGCCGCTGTCTATGGCATCCCCGAGCGCGTGCCCATCGAGGAGACCGACCGGCTCGAGCCGATCAACCCCTACGGGGCGAGCAAGTTGTGCGTGGAGTACATGCTGCGGGCCTACGCGGCCGCGTACGGCATGGGGGTCGTGTCGCTGCGGTACTTCAACGTGGCCGGCGCCGACCCGGCGGGCGGCATCGGCGAGGACCACTCGCCGGAGACGCACCTGATTCCGCTAGTGCTGCAGGTGCCGCTGGGCAAGCGCGAGAAGGTATTCATCTTCGGCGACGACTACGACACGCCGGACGGCACGTGCATCCGCGACTACATCCACGTCTGCGACTTGGCCGACGCCCACCTGCTGGCGATGGGGGCGGCCGAGCCGGGGGGCGTCAAGGTCTATAACCTCGGCAACGGCAGCGGATTCAGCGTCCGCGAGGTCATTGAGACCTGCCGCGAAATCACCGGGCACGCCATCCCGGCCGAGGTCGCGCCCCGCCGGCCCGGCGACCCGCCGCGGCTGGTGGCTTCGTCCCGGAAAGCCGCCGCGGAGCTCGGCTGGACGCCCCAGAATCCGGACCTCAAGCGGATTGTCGCGGATGCCTGGGCGTGGCACCAGGCCCACCCGGACGGCTACGGGGCGGCGTAGAAAACCGAGAAATCGCTTGATTCGCCGGGGGGCGTACGCCTATAGTTCGCGGAACATTCGACCACGACCGTAGGCGCGAACGAGGAGCCTCGTCCCGACACGGCCGCCAAGCCTTCGAACTGCTTAAGTCTCGCCCCGGTCCCCGCCGATTGGACAGGTGGCGGAGCGACGGGTGCGACGCCCTCGGAGGCGTGGAGACGGTCGGGAACAAGGAAACGCGATGAGCATACGGAAGCTACTCAGTCCGACCAACCGCAGAGCTCGACTGCTGGTCGGCCTGTTGCTGGGTGCGTTGTTCTGCATCCAGTGCGTCGGGACGACGGACGCGGTCCGGAACGTGGACGGCGTGACGGTCATCGACGGCAAGGCGCTGGGGCAGCACTCGCCCGAGACGCTGGCAAAGATCAAGAGTTGGGCCGAGGACGATCACCTCGCGCTGCTGGAATACTGCCTGGCGAACTACGACAAGAGCTACCGCGACTACACCTGCACGCTGGTGAAGCAGGAGAAGCTCGCGGGCAAGCTGGGCAAGGCGCAGGAGATCTCGGTCCGGTTCCGCGAGTCGCCGTACAGCGTCGCCATGGCGTGGACGAAGAACGCGCCCATTGGCGACCGCATCCTGTACATCGAGGGCAAGTGGGACAACCAGATGCTCGTTCGCCCGACCAACCCGTTCCTGCGGAAGCTGGTCGGCGGCTCGGTGCTCCGCGACCCGGACGGCGAGGAGGCCATGAAGAACACCCTCCGCCCCGTCAATATGTTCGGTTTCAGGCGGAGCCTCGAGAACCTCATCGAGGTGTATCAGCAGGCGAAGAAGGCCGACGACCTGAAGGAGTCCTTCGGCGGCTACGCCAAGGTCGCCGGGCGCGACACGGTCGCCCTGGTTCGCCACCTGCCGGCCGAGAAGGACTACCCCGCCCACGAGACGCGGACGTACATCGACCTGGAGTATCTCGTGCCGCTCCGCGTCGAGGGGACCGACTGGAACGACCAGCTCTCGTGCCTGTACGAGTACCGGGACGTGAAGCTCAATCCGGGGCTGAAGGCGGACGACTTCACGCCGCAGTCAAACGAAATGGTCCCCCCGAAGTAGGGCGGGCGAACGGTGAGATTTGCACGCCTCCACGCCGCGGCGCGGGGGCGTTTGTCTGCGCCGACCGGAGGGCCAGGAGCAGGGATGAACGCGGACCTGTGCCATGGGGATAAGCGCAGGTAACAAGCCCGGCAGGAAAGCGCCGGCCGTCTGTTTCGGCCCGCGACAGTCCGTGCCCTTCCGTGTCCTTCCTCTGCCGCGGCAGTGGCACGAGGCCCCGGGCTCCGGCTAGAATGCTGCGTCCAGACTGAAGGGAGCCTGCATTGGCGAGCGGCGAACGATGGGTCATGACGTGCTGGGGGTTCATGGCTGCCTTGCTGCTGCCGGCCGCCGGCTGCGGCGTGCCGGGGCCCGACGGCCCGGCCGACACCTTCGGCCTCGACCTGTCGCTGCCCGAGGGCGCCGAGACGCGCGGGGCGGTGGTGTTCCTTGTGGACGGCGTGACGGCCGCCACGTTCGAAGAGATGCTCGACGCGGGCCAACTGCCCGCGATTCGGCGCTACTTCGTGGATCGCGGGCTCTACGCGCCGCGGGCGGTGGCCAATATCCCGTCGGTGACGCTGGCGAACCTGACGAGCTTCGTGACGGCCCGGTTCCCCGGCCATCACGGCGTCACCGGCATCAACTGGTTCGACCGCAACCAACTCATCTGGCGTGACTACGCCACCATCGCCCAGAAGAACACGCTCGACGAGGACTACACGGCTACGACGGTCTACGAGCACTTCCCCAATCGCACAACGGTGTCGGTGTTCTTCCAGCCGCACCGGGGGACGACCAAGTTCATCGAGAACTGGACGTCGGCCGGGCCGGCGTACTTCTTCGGCTGGTACCAGTTCGTGGACCGGCTGACGCTGTCGCGGCTGGGGCTGGTGGCGGAGATTGCCCGGCAGCGTGCCGAGTGGCCGGCCGTGACGGTGGTGTATTTGCTCGCCCCCGATTTCGCCGCGTACGGGCACGGGGCGTCGTCGGCGGAGTATCGCGGGGCGCTGCGGCACACGGACCGGCAGATCGGGCGGGTGCTCGGCGACTTCGAGCGTTCCCGGCTGCTGAACAAGCTCGTGGTCGCCTTCGTGACGGATCACGGCATGACGGACGTGAACACGCACTTCCCCGTCGAGCCGTTCCTGCGGGAGGAGGTCGGCCTCGATGTGGCTCACGACCACCTGTGGGAGAAGACGTCGTTCGAGAAGCGGCTCGAGTACTACCAACGGTTCAACTGCGTCGTGTACGGTAGCGGCGACCGCTACGCGGCCGTCTGCCTGCGGAAGCCCATCCGGGATGCGAAGGGGTACGTTGTCGGATACAGACCGTGGACCGTCCGGCCGGCGCCCGAGGACCTGGAGGACTACCCCAGCCGGAACGAGCCGGTGGAAGGTGGCACGTGGCGGGCCCGCCTGCCGATCGACAAGCGGGGCGTGAACTTGCTGGAGGTCTTCACGCTTCACCCGGCTGTGCTCGCGACTGCATACGCGGCCGGCTCAAACCGCGTCCGCTTGATCCGCAAGGGCGGGGCGGTAGTCGAGTTCAGTCAGGAACGGGGCGCCGGCGGCGCGATTACGTACCGAACCGTTCAAGGGAACGACCCGTTAGACTGGGATGGCTCGGTGCCGGGGGAGGTGCTGGCAGGTCAATCGGCGTCGCCGGACGAGTGGTTGCGTTGGACGAGGGACACCGAGTACCCCGACCTTCCGGCGCAGCTTCTGGCGTATTTCCGGGCCCGGCGGGCGGGTGACCTGGTGCTCTTCGCCGCGAAGGGCTACGACCTGCACAACAAGCACAATGGCGGGCATGGGGGGCTGTCGCCGGCGGATATGCATGTGCCGATCGTGCTCGCAGGGCCGGGCGTGCCGCGCGGCCGTGTCGAAGCTGCCCGCGCCGTGGACGTCGTGCCGACGCTGCTGACGTTGCTCGGGCGCGAGGTCCCGCCCGGCCTCGACGGCCGCTCGCTGGTCCCCGGCAGCAGCATCACAAAGGTCACCAAGATCACAGAGGACACGAAGGGCGACTGAGGGAGGCCGATAGGCTTTCGCTTCCATTCGCCAAGCTTCGCGATCTCTGTCTCCTTGGTGGCTTTTGTGAGTTAGCCGTCCGCCGGTTCGACGTGGACGATAGCTTGGGCGACGGACGGGTCGACCTCGACGATTCGCCGGCGCACGTCGGAAGCGATGTCATGCCCCTGGCGAACGCTCATCTGCCCGTCCACCTGCACGTGTACGTCCATCTCCACCTTGCCGCCGACCTGCCGCGCGCGGACACCGTGGTAGGTCTGAACGCCCGGCGTCTCCGCGACGGCCTCCTCGATCCGGGCCATCTTTGTGGCCGCGGGAGCCTGGTCGATCAGCTCGGCCGCGGAGTTCTTCATAATGCGGATTGCCACGGTCATCAGGAACGCCGACAGCACCAGCGCGGTCAGCGGATCAAGGAACCACCAATCCGCGCCACCGATGAGCACGGCGATCAGCCCCGCCGCAGCGGCGATCGAGGTGAATGTGTCGCTGCGGTGGTGCCACGCGTTCGCCGCAAGCGACCGGTCGCCGGTGCGCCGTCCCACGGCCCGCGTGACACGGAACAGAGACTCCTTAACGACGACAGAGACCAGCGCGGCGATCAGCGGCACCAGCGGCCGAACCGCCTGCTTGGGACGCCCGTCGAGTTGAGCGTGGATCGCCTCGATGGCGCTGTAGACGATGTACGCGGCCGCCACGAGCAGGGCGATGCCGATGAACAGGGCGACCAGCGTACTGACGCGTCTGTGGCCGTAGTGATGGTGCACGTCTGCCGGCTTGCCCGAGACCTGAAGCCCCGCCAGAACGGCGAGGTCCGTGACGAGGTCCGAAAGGCTGTGGAGTCCGTCGGCGAGGATTATCTGGCTGAAGAACACGACGCCTGCGGCGATCTTGCCGGCCGCCAGGACGAGGTTCGCCGCCAGGCCCAGCAACGTGACGTTACGGGCCGCGGCGCCGCCTTCCGTCGCGGCCGCCATGCCGTGCGTGTGTGGGTCCGCAATCAAAACCGCACCCCGAACGAGCTGAACTCGCCCGTCGCGGCCGAGGTATCCTGCTCGCGCCCGCGAATGTAAGCGCGCATCCGGTCGGAGAGATCGGCGAAGAACGTGTTGACCTCGTCTCTTCCGCCCTCGGCCACGCACTCCACGCGGCCGTCGGGCAGATTCCGCACGTAGCCGGTGACGCCTCGCCCGTCGGCTGCGCGGCAGGCGGTGTAGCGAAACCCCACCCCCTGCACCGACCCCGAGAACAGCACGGTTCTGCGCTCGGCCATGATGCGCTCCCTCGTCCCAGGGAATTGTAAACCGCGCCCGCGGCGGGTACAACATCGGCCGCTCCTCATGGTTACCAAGGCCGTTATTCCGGTCGCGGGGCTCGGCACGCGGCTCCGCCCGATTACCTGCGCGTGCCCCAAGGCGCTGCTGCCGTTGGTCGATTCGGCGGGGCGGGCGCGGAGTGTGTTCCATCACGTCCTGACCGAGGCGGCCGCCGCCGGCGCGGCCGAGGCGGCCGTGGTGATCTCGCCGGGGCAACGGGAGTTGATCGAGCGGTACCTGGCCGGCGTGCCGGCGGGGGATCCGCTGCCGCTGCCTGCGCATATCCGTTACCTCGTCCAGCCGGAGCCGGCGGGCTTCGGCGACGCCGTCCTGCGGGCGGCCGGGTTCGTCGGCGAGAACGACTTCCTTGTATTGCTGGGCGATCACGTTCACCTGGCCGAGCCGGGCCGGGGGGCGTGCGCAGCGCAGGTCGCGGAGGCGTTTGCGGCCCACACGGCCGAGGCGATGGTGGGTATGCAGCCGGTGGCAGCCGCGGAGCTGCCCCGCGTCGGCGTGGGACGCGGCGAACCTCTGCGGGGGAACGTCTATCGGTGTACGGCGATTGTCGAGAAGCCGACGGAGGCTCAGGCGCGGGCGGAACTGGTCACGCCGGGCTTGCCCGAGGGCACGTATCTTGCGCACTGCGGGATTTACGCCTTCTCCCCGCGGATCTTCGCGTGCCTCAGCGAACTGCGTTCCCGGGTCGAGGCAGGCGGCGAGCTGCAACTAACCGACGCCCAGCAAATGCTGCTCGCCGAGCGCCCGGAGGGCTGCTATCTGGTCCGGATCGCGGGCAGCGCCCATGATACCGGCACGCCCGAAGGCTACGCGGCGACGTTTGCGGCGGTGCGCGCCGGGCAAGGCCGCGCGCCGGGCGATTGAGCCTTCCCCCGGCTCTCGCGTGGCGCACCGAGGCGTTGTCCGAACGCCTCGCCATGGGTATGATATCCCGACCCGAAGTGACAGGTGCCCCATGAAGGTCTGGCTCAACGGCAAGCTGGTGGACAAGGACGAGGCGAAGCTGACGGTCTTCGACCACGGAACGTTGTACGGCGACGGCGTGTTCGAGGGCATCCGCGTGTATGGCGGGCGGATCTTCCAGTGCGAGGCTCACCTCGACCGCTTGTTCGAGTCGGCCAAGACCATCCGCCTGGCGATCCCCTACACCCGTCAGGAATTGTGCGAAGCGATGGTCGAGACCGTTCAGGCGAACGTGATCTCCGACGGCTACATCCGGCTGGTCGTCACGCGCGGCGAGGGCACGCTGGGGCTGAGCCCGTTCAAGTGCCCGGCGCCCAACGTGTTCGTCATCGCCGACCAGATCGAGCTCTATCCGAAGGAGATGTACGAGCAGGGGATGGCCGTCATGGTCGCCCAGACGGTGCGGACGTCCGCGCGGATGGTGCCGCCGTACGTCAAGAGCCTCAACTACCTCAACAACATCCTCGCCAAGATCGAGGCCATCGACGCCGGCGTCGCCGAGGCCATCATGCTCAACGAGCAGGGGGAGGTGGCCGAGTGTACCGGCGACAACCTGTTCATCGTTGAGGGCGGGAAGGTGGTCACGTCCCCGGTCTCGGCCGGCATCCTCGTCGGCATCACACGGGGCGTCGTTATGCGGCTCGCCGAGAAGGCGGGGATGACGGTCGAGGAGAAGAGCGTCACCGTCGAGGCCCTCTACGCGGCGGACGAGTGCTTCCTGACCGGCACGGCGGCCGAGGTGATCGCCGTGACCAGGATCGACGGACACACCGTCGGAAACGACGAGGTCGGCCCCGTCACACAGGAGCTTTCCACCGCCTTCCGCGACTACATCGCCTCCGGCGAGTGGTAAGCCCAACGTCTCACGGCCGGGAGGCGGCGTAGAGGACGACGTTCGCCGCCAGGCGAAGGGCGTCGTCCGTGACGAGCCCCCGACAGCCGTAGGAAGGCTGGCCCTCCAGCGGGGTCGTCACGCCGTAACGGCTGAGGATGACGGCCGAACGCCCCTGCACCCCCACGTGGTACAGCTCCGGCGGCTGCGCCCCCGGCTTCTCGGCCGCCAGCGCCCGCGTGTACCGCACCTTGCCGAGGTCCGCCCCCGCGCCGCCGGCGACCTTGCCGGTGAGGATCGGGTGGCCTTCGGGGAGTTCCTCGACGCTGCCCGGGCCGAACATCGCTTCCAGCATCCGCTTGGCCGCGAGGAAGAACTCGGTGTCCCCGACGGACGGGTCGATGAACAGCGTCCCGCCGCCTCGCAGGTAGGCCTCGAGCCGCTCGGCCCGGGCGCCGCTCAGGCCCGGCCTTTCCGAGCCGGTCAACCAGAGCAGGCGGACCTTGTCGTTCACCGGGTCGTCGAGCCGTTCCGCGGGACGCTGTTCGAGCCCGACGTTTAGTCCCCGAAGCAGCGCATCGTTCAGTCGGGGCAGCGCAAGCGGGTTGGCCCGCCAGTCGCCGCCGTGCACGACCCGCGCGATGGGGACGCGCGTGACGGCCGGCGGGGCGGGGCGCTCCCGCGGCGGGGGCGTCAGACGGCCGGGCAACGGTGTGCCATCGGTGGCGTAGAGCAGCAGGTTGGCGAACAGGGCGAACGCCTTATCGCGCCCATTTCCCGGCCCCGAATGCCAGGCCTGGCGCAGGGGCGAGGCGGTGACGAACACGCGGTCGCGCCCGGCGTCGCCGATGCCGAGGATGTGCAGTGCGGACGCACCGACGCGTTGCCCAGCCGTGAGCAGTGGGTGTTCGGCCGGCAGGGAGCGAGCTCGGTAGTCCGGCAGAATTTCCGCAATCGCCCGCCGGAACCGTTCGACGAACCCCGCATCGTCGGATGGTCCCTGAATCCACACGATGCCGCCTTCCCGCACGAATTGCGCGATCGGACTGCGCAGCCCGTTTGGGAGGTCAGCGCCCGATCCGCATGACAGGTACAGGATCGGCGCCTCGGTAAGGACGGCCGCATGCGCATCCGTGGGCACGTGCTGCCAGGTCAGGCGCCGTCCGCGGAGCCGTCCGGCGAAGTCCGCCAGGTTGGCCGCGTCGCGCCAAGCCCCATCCGCACCGTCCGCTGGCAGGTCAACCTTGCTCAGCAGCACGGGCGTCCGCGCGTGCGCCAGCGCGAGCACCGAAAAGCACGTCCGCACGAGCGGGTCCGTCTGCGGATCGTCCGCTGCGGGCGACCACCGCCCGTCCTTGCCCTGCGTGCGGACGAGATGTTCTGCCACGGCTTCGGCCCAAGGGGTTGTCTTGTCTTCGCCGCCCGGTACGGTACGGAGCCCGACCGCCTCGGCGGCTCGCGTGATGCATAGCACGTAGTAACCGGACCAGTTGCCGATCTCGCCCCAGACCCACTGCGGGTTCGTCGATAGCGTGTGATGCTTGCTCAGCCATCCGAGCGCCCGCTGCATGGCGGGGCGTAGGGCTTCGCCTTCCTCGTCGAGCCGGTCTGTGAGCAGGAAGCACGTCGCGACGCCGGCGGCGGTCATCGACCCATAGCTGCTCGCCTTCAGGCGCAGTCCCGACCCGGTGGGCGGCGTATAGCCCCATCCGCCGTCGCCGTTCTGGGCCCGGAGCCACAGCTCGGCCGCCCGCCGCCATGTGGACGCGGGCAGATTAGCGCCGGCCGAAGCCGCTTCGTGTGCGGCCCACAGGGCAAGCTGGGTGTTCGAGTTGTCGGTGTAGCCGGGGCGGTCGCGCGTGGGGGCGTACCCGGGGCCGTAGCCCCAGCCGCCGTACTGATTCTGCTGTTGGGCGAGCCACGCGGCATCGTCGGCGAGTATCCTTGCGGCCTCGTCGCCCGGCAGGTGGGCGAAGACGAGCATCCGCAGGGCGCGGGCATATACGGTGTCGGGCTGTGCCGCTTGCAGGTGGGCAACGGCCTTTTTCAGCGGCGCGGCCCCGGGGGACTCGCCGGCCGAAAGCACCGTCAGCACGGCCAGCGCTGTCGTCCCGCCGGGATGCTGGCGGTCGTAGCGGCTCGCCCACGAACCGTCGTCCGCCTGCTGCTTGTAGAGCCAGGCCAGGGCCTTGCGGAGCGCTGCGTCCGCCTGAACGTCGAGCGGGGCGGCGTCGCGGCCCGCCCGCGGCTGACCCGGGCAGGACGCCACCAGAAAGGCGCAGACCACAAACGCGGCCGGGGCCCACCTCGCCCCGCCTGCGCGGCGTTGTGTCAACGAGTTCAAGAGGTCAGAAGGCAACGAGATCGCAACGCTCAGTAGCTGATGGCGAACAGGAACAGGTTGAGGGCCAGCCGCTTACCGTCCTCATCGACGTATCCGCGGCAGCCGTAAGGGCGGTCGCCCTCCAGGGCGCAGCAGAAATCGTACTTGCTGTACAGTACGGCCGTCCGTCCGTCGATCACCACGGCCTCAACGGGCGGGTGCTTGGTGCCGCGCCAGTTCGCCGCGCCGTCGCGGCGCAGCTCTTCGGCGAGGATGTTCCGGTAGCGGACCTCGCCCAGCGGCACGCCCACCTTGCCGGTGAAGACGGGATGGTCCTCGGGCAATTCGGTCAGCGCGATCTTCCGCCCGGCGACATCCTTCGTCCCCTCGGGGAAGAGCTTGCCGATCATCTCGCGGAAGCTCGCGTCGAACGCCTTCCGCCCGCAGCAGTTGCTCGCCACGAGCACGCCGCCGCGCTTCAGGTACAGCCGCAGCCGCTCGATTTCCGCCTCCGACAGGCTGAAGCTGTGGTGCCCGTTCATGAAGACGACCGGGTACTCGAAGATGCTTCGGGCGTCCTCGGCCTTCTCCAGGTGGATGTACCGCTCGCGCGCGACCACGTCCACGTTGGCCTTGTCGCGGAGCATTGACGCCAGGTTCACCATCGCGTGCGGGTCGGCCGTGCACTCGCCCTCGTGGAAGAGGCGAGCGATGCGAACCGCGCCGCGCGGGATCTCGGCCTTGCGCTCGCCGGCGTCCGCCACGTCGGCCGGCAGCTCTACGGCGTCGAGCTTGTTCGCCAGTTGCTCACGCCCCGTCGCGTACGCGGCGATGTTCGTCCCCAGCTTGTACGCGAACTCGGACCACTTCGGGATGTCTTGAAGCTCCCACAGGCAGCTCAGTGCCCGCGGCGAGAAGAACACGCTCGTGCGACACCCGACGTCGATGCCTGATAGCCCGTAGTCGCCGCCGGTCTCGGCCGCCATCGGCTTGAAGTCCGCCTCGTAGCGGAAGTAGCTGTTCCACACGGGGTGGGGCTGCTCGCCGGCTTCGAGCCGGCGGACGCGGTACTCCGGCCACACGTCGGCCGCGAATTCGCGGAACCCCTCCTCGAACGCGTCCTTGCCACAGCACGCCTCGAACAGCAGCGTGCCGCCGGCGCGGACGTAGCGGCGCAGCGTTTCCTTCTGCTCATCCGTGAAGTTGGGGAACTCGTGCCCGGTGATGAGCAGGATGGGGCTGGTTCGCAGCTCCTCGACGGGCAGGTTGAGGGCCGTCGTCTGCCACGTCACCTGCTTGCCGAGCTTGTCGCCGATGAACGAGCACAGGTTCTCCAGGTCGTGGATGTTCCGGTTCCAGTGCCCCTGCCATTGCACCTTCTGGATGAGCACCGGACGGTTGCCCTTGGCGAGGAACAGCGCCGCGAACGGCGTCTGTGTGGCGTCGCCCGGCCAGGCGCCGTCCGGCTGCTGCGTTGCGGTCAGAAACGCCGCCCCTTCGCGGTACCAGTCGTGCAGGCCCAGGTTCCGTTTGCCCGAGATCATCCCCACGCGCTCGAGCCCGTACAGCCAGTAGTGATGCCATCGCCCGCCCTTGCCCGGGTTTTCCCGGACGCTGAACTCCTTCGCCAGCCACTCCAGCCCTTTCGCCAGCACGAGGTTCTGCGTGTACTTGCCGCAATTGGGGTACTCGCCGTTGATGAACTGGCGCTGGCCGCTCACGTGCAGGCGCAGCCCGCAGATGTACAGGCTGGCCACCCCCGCCGCCGTCATCGAGCCGTAGCCGCGCGTCCGACCGCGGTAGCCCCAGCCGCCGTCGGTCGACTGCGTGTTCTCGAAGTGCGCTCGCGACCGGTCCCAAACGGGCGTGGGAACCTGAATCGGCGCGTCGTCCGGACGGACCGTCAGGTTCGCCGCCTCGTGCAGACCCAGCAGCGCGAACTGCGTGTTGGAGTTATCCCCTCGACCCGACCTCTTCTTCGGGTTGGTGTACGTCCACATGCCGTTGTCGAGTTGGGCCTCGGCGAGCCACGCGGCCGCGGCGCGGAGCGCCTCGAGGTACCCGCCGCGATTGGGGTCGTCGTCCTCGGCGGCGTCGTAGGCGGCCGCGAAGACCTGAGCCTTCAGTGACACCACGTAGGTCCGCTCGTTGCGAATCTTGCTCAGGGCGGCCAGTCCACGGGCGACGTCGGGGTCGGCGGGAGGCACGCCGGCATGCAGCATCGCCAGCAGGCTCAGCGCCGTCACGCCGCCCTGGTGTCCGCCGTGGCGGGGCCAGCTCCCGTCGCCTTCCTGCCGCTGGCGGATGTGGGCGATCCCTTTGCGGACGGCTTCCTTCACCGCCTCGCTGGAGACCTGCGCTTCGGCCGCTGTCGGCAGCATCGCCCAGACGAGCAGCCCTGCGGCGGCCGCGAAGGTCGTGAATCGCTTGTCCCGCGTCGGCTTCATGACTATCATGCTCCCGGTCGGGGGGATGCGCCCCGCACCGGATTATACGGGACGGCGGCGCGGCGACAAACCGCAAACGAGCGGCCGTGGGAGAGCCGAATGGCCAGGGAAACGTTCGAGAAACTCATCGAGCAGTTCACCCGCCTGCGCGACACGATGTTTGACGAGGTGGGCAAGGCGATCATCGGGCAGGCGGAGGTGCTCAACCAGATTTTCGCGGCGATCCTGTCCCGCGGGCACTGCCTGTTGGTGGGGGTGCCGGGGCTGGCGAAGACGCTGATGGTCTCCTCGATCGCGAGGATCATGGACCTGAGCTTCAAGCGGATCCAGTTCACGCCGGACCTGATGCCGTCGGACATCACCGGCACGAACGTCATCGACGAGCCCGAGCGCGGCAAGCGAGAGTTTCGCTTCGTGCGGGGGCCGATCTTCGCCCACATCGTTCTTGCCGACGAGATCAACCGCACGCCGCCCAAGACGCAGGCGGCCATGCTCCAGTCGATGCAGGAGCGCGAGGTCACCATCGGCCAGCAGACCTACCCGTTGCCGGATCCGTTCTTCGTGATCGCGACGCAGAACCCCATCGAGCAGGAAGGAACGTACCCGCTGCCCGAGGCCCAGCTCGACCGGTTCATGTTCAACATCTTCGTCGATTATCCGTCCGTCGCGGAGGAGGAGAAGATCCTCGCCGAGACGACCTCCGGCAAGACGCCCGAATTGCAGACGGTTTTCTCCGCGCGGCAGATCCTGAACATCCAGAAGCTCGCCGCGACGATCCCCATCAGCGAGTACGTCATCAAGTACGTGGCCCGCGTAGTCCGGGCGACGCGCCCGAAGGACCCGACCGCGCCTGACTTCATCAAACAGATGGTCGATTGGGGCGCCGGGCCGCGGGCGGGGCAGTACCTCATCCTCGGCGGCAAGGCGTTCGCGGCGATGGACGGGCGCTACACCGTCAGCACCGAGGATGTCCGCCGCGTGGCCGTGCCGGTCCTGCGCCACCGCATTGGGTGCAACTTCGCCGCGACGAGCGAGGGGATCGACTCCGTGGACATCGTCCACAAGCTGCTCGACCTCATTCCCGAGCCGGCCGTGCCGAAGTACGTGGCCAAGGCCTCCGTGGCCGCCGCGGATCCCGAAGCCGACACGACGTCACAAACGCCGCCGTCCGAGGACGCGGAGTAGCTCCGCTCACGGCCGGATCTCGACTTCGGTCCCGTCGGGCAGCGCGTCGTAGAGTTCGGTCACGTCGCCGTTGCTCAGGGCGATACAGCCAGCGGTCCAGTCACGCCCCGCCCCGTGGCCATGAATCATGATCTCGCCGCCCAGTTCCGTGTTCCACGGCGGCGTGGATTTGCGGCGGATGGCCTCGACGATCCTGAGGTGCTCCGCCCGGTTGATGAGGCCGTCGCGCAGGCCTCGGTCGGCGTCCTCGACGTTCGGGTAGCTGAGCCCCATCGACAGGTGGTAGCTCGACTCGGGGTTGTGGTGGCAGAGGTAGAACGTGCCCTCGGGGGTGCAGCCGTCACCCTCGCGGACCTTGTCGCCGCGCCCGCGGCCGAGCGCGACGCGGTAGCTCTTCGCCGCCCGGTTGCCATCATAAACCGTGAGCCGCCGGGCCGCCTTCTCGACGACCACGCGCGGCTGCTCCAGCGGCGGCAGGGGGGTGTCTGGGGGGCTTACCGGGGCCTCCTGCCGCGGCGTGCCCCGGCCGCCGCGGGGCGCGATGTCGTCGTTCGCCGGCCAGAGCAGCCCCGGCCCAAGCAGCAGCACAGCCGCGACGCCGATGCCGAACACGACTCCGGCGACCAGCAGCATCTTACGTCTTGAGAACTCCTTCACGTCTTCCTCTCCGAACGGCTCAACGCGGAGTTCGCAGGGAACGCAGAGGCCTGGAAGAGCCTGACCTCATCCTTCAGCCTTCCTCTGCGCCGCCTGCGACAAAGCTGCCTTTTCTCTGCAGGCTCGCGCGGGCGAGGCGGATCGCCTCATCCCGTGTGTGAATGCGCTCGTCGAGCTGGGCGTTGCGCACCGTCCGCAGAATTGCGCCCAGCCGCGGGCCTTCGGCGACGCCCAGCGCCATGAGGTCCGCCCCGCCAATGAGCGGCTTCGGCGAGACTTCCGCCGGCGCGATCCCGTTCGCCCGCCGGGCGATGCGCCAGGACTGCGTCTGTCGCGCCGTCTCGCGCTTCTCTTCCAGCCGCCACAGCCGCCGCATCCGCTCGAAGTGCCGGCTGGCCATCAGCCGCTTGAAGGTGTGCAGCGGCATCTCGGCCGCCCGGCGCCACTCGTCATGCCGTTCGGCCATCAGGCACAGCGCGTCGCGAAGCTCGTTTGAGGCCCCGAACCGCCGGACGATTCGCCGGATGTCCGTAGGCGGCACGTCCAGAAGCAGCGCCCCGAGCGCCAGCGTGAGATCTCGCCGCTTCGCCACCGCGCTGACACGCTCGACGGACGCCCGCCAGCGACTCCGCGGGGCGAACAGTTCCGGCAGCACGTGTCGGGCGAGGCCCAGTTCTTCGAGCTTCCGCAGGGCCTCGCCGGCGGCGGGGTGGGCCAGCATTCGCGACAACTCGTCGAAGATCCGTTCGCCGCTGATTGACGTGATCTTCGGCGCGCGCTTGCGGATGGCGGCGGCCGTCGCGGGCACGATGCGGAAGCCCAGCCGCACGGAGAATCGCACCGCCCGCAGCATTCGCAGGTAGTCCTCGGCGAAGCGCCGGTCGGCCGAGCCGATGGTCCGCACGACGCCGGCCGCCAGGTCCTTCCGCCCGCCGACGTAGTCGATGACGCGGTCGTCGGCCGGGTCGTAGAACATCCCGTTGATGGTGAAATCGCGTCGTTTGGCGTCCTCTCGCGGCTTGGTATATCGGACAGAATCGGGTCGCCGACCGTCGGTGTACGATTCATCACTTCGGAAGGTGGTGACCTCGACCTTTCGCCGGCGATGCAGGACCATGGCGACGCCGAACTTGGCCCCGACGAGCAGCACGCGCCTGAACAGGCGCTTCACCTGCCGGGGCGTGGCGTCGGTGGCCACATCGTAGTCGCTGCTGCGGACGCCGAGCAGCATGTCGCGCACGCACCCGCCCGCGAGCAGCGCGGTGAAACCCGCCTGCCGCAGATGTCGGATCACCCAAAGGGCGGTTGCCTTGTTCGCCGCCTCGGCCATGCCGCGATTCTAACGCCCCCGGGCGCCATGGAACACGGATTCCGCGAATGAGAGCGGCAATGGCCAAATGGCCGATGACCAATGATCAGGCAATGACCAAGGACCGACGGCGTGGTTCTTCCTCTTCTGCGCCACCTGCGAAATCTGTGGCTCCTTTCCGGCGGGCTACCGCGAGATGCGCGGATTGAGGTGCACGGGGATCGCCTCCGCGTCGCGGCGCCGGAACCGGTTCGCCACCACGGCCTCCACGATGAGCAGCAGGATTACCGCGACGAGCACCACGTCCCACCAGTCTCGCGTTTCCGGCGGCGGCGGGGCCGTCGCTTCCTCCGGGCGCGGCAGGGCGGCGCCAACGTACACGTTCTCGATGCGGGCCTCGGCCAGCCCCTCACGGAGTTCCGCGTCCGCCACCGGGCGCAGATCGCACTCGGCCCGCTGCGGGTTGACGACGAACGCGCCGCCGGCCCCGTCCGGAACGTCCGATACGGTCCAGTGATACAGTCCCAGTTGCGGCGCCCGGCGAAGCAGCATGAGCCCGTCGCGCGCCCCGGTCCGCCGGACCGGATTTCCCCGCGGCGGACGGAGTTCAATCGTCGCCGGGTCCTCGCCGCCAAGCGAGAGCGTCACCGGTTGGTCGGGGAGGTAGGCGTTTGCCCGCGCGAGGTCCGCCTGCGCCGGCGACAGCACGCCGCGGTACATCATGGCCATCAGCACCGGCGCCGCGCGGCTCGAGAGGTTGGACCATGTTGGCGAGGGAATGGTTGTGCAGAGCGTCACGCGGCCGGCCCCCAGTGTCCGCGTCACGATGAGCGGATCGCCGTGGTCGGCATCGCTCCGCCCTTGCCGCGCGGCGACCCGCACGTCGGTGCCAGCCGGCAGTTCCAGCGGGTAATGCCGCCAAACCTGGACGGCCGGGTAGTCCGCCTCCTCAACGTACGGGTCGAGGTTCGCCAGCAGTGGGTGGCCGATGTCGAGCTTCGCCGGGCGCGCGGCACCGGCCCGCGGGTCGAACAGTCCCGTCGCGGGTGCCAACCGCCCCGGCAGCAAGCCCTGCTCCGCCAGCAGGCGGTTGCAGGCGTCCACGTCGGCGTTGCCGCCGAGCAGCAGGACGAGACTGCCGCCCCGACGGACGAACCGCCCGACGGCGCGCGCCTGCGGGTCGGTCAGGGCCGGAACGTCGCAAAGAACCAGGGCGTCCTTGCCGACGAGGGCCGCGGGGGAGAACGCCTCAGGCGCCAGCGCCGTCGGCGGGTCGAGGGAGATGCTCCCGCGGGCCTCGCCCAGCGACGCGAGCATCTGCCGGACGACGCCGGCGGGCGAATAGGCCGGCGGGTCGGTCCGGGATACCGGGCCGGCCACGAGCACCACCTTGGCTCCCGAGCCCACCGTCAGCGTGAACTGCCGCTGGTCGTCTTGAGGGAAGGCGTCGCCCTCGACCGCGATGACCACCTCGCCGCTGATCGGCCCGGCCGTCCGGGGCGTATACCGGAACACGGCGGTTGCCGTCGCGCCTTCCGCTCCGGCCGGTTGCAGGATGAGCACCTTGTCCTGTTTCGCCACCTGCTCGCCCCCGACCACCAGCGCCGCGCCGACGTCCACCACGTCAGGCGAGGAGTTCGCCAGTTCCGCCTCGATCTGCAGTTCCTCGCCGGCGACGGGCCGGCCGGCGACCTTCACATCCGCGACGGACACGTTGCGGACGTCGGCCGTGGCCGACCGCACGAAGACAAGGCGCACGCGCCGGGCAGCCGGCGTCTCGCGAATCGCCGCGGACAAAGCATCGAACGTCGCCCGCTGCATGTCGCTGAAGACGAAGACCGCCTTGTCCTCGTATCTGCTCCGCCGCTTGAGCAATTCGACCGCCGCCGCCACCTGGGCAGGCAGGCCCGCCTCCGTAGTGGTGAGTTGTGCCTGGGCGGTCATCCGCCGCTTGAGGGCGTCGAGATCCTCGCTCAACTCCTCCGCGGGCTGCGTGGCCGGGTCACTCGGCAGCGGCTCCAGGGCAGTAGGTTCGTTCGTAAATCGCACGGCCGCTAGGGCCGGGGCGTGTTCGCCCGTGAGAAGCGCTTCGGCGTCGGCGAGCGCCTTGGCGAACCGGCTGTCGCCCTCTCGCCCGTCGCGGCCGGGGTTGCGGGCGTGCATGGATAGGCTGTTGTCGATGAGCAGGACGGCCGCATAGGGCCGTCGTCCGGCCGGCGCGGCCGCCCCCGCCTCGGGCCGGGTGAACGGCTCGGCGACGGCGACTGCCAACAGCGCAAGCAGCGCCGCTCGCAGTAGGAGCAACAGCCAGTGCTGCACGTGGCGCCGACGGGCGGTTTTCTCCATGCTGATCCTCAGGAACCGCAGCGTCGGGAAGTAGATGTCCCGCGCCCGCACGCTCGCCAGCAGGTGCAGGACGAACGGGATCGCCGCGGCCGCCGCGCCGATCAGCAGCAGAGGGGTCTGGAAAGACATCGCCGGCGTCATTTCCGCAGTACCCTCCGGCTGGCAAGATACCGCAGCAGCATGCGGTCATAGGGCGTGTCCGTGGCGGCCGAGACGTACTCGATGTTCCGGTCGGAGCATTCCCTGCGGTAGCGCTCGCGGAAGGCGGACATCTCGCGCTGGTACGCTTCGCGGAGGTACCGCGGGTCGATCTGCATGCGGTCGTTGGTCTCGAGGTCCACGAAGCTGAGCGTCTTGTCGAAGGGGAACTCGATCTCTGCAGGGTCGAGCACGTGGAAGACGATGATCTGATGCTTCTTGAAGACAAAGTGCTGGAGGGCCCGCAGGATGGCGTCGGGATCGTCGTACAGGTCGGAGATGACGAGGATCAACCCGCGTTTGGCGATGCGGTCGGCGAGGTGGTGGAACGTGTCGGCCATGGCGGTCCGCTTGCCGGGCTTGAGCATCTCCAGGTGCTTGAACACGCGGTCAAGGTGGGCGGGGGTCGAGCCGGGCGACAGGTGGAACCGCACCCGCTCGTCGAAGCCGACCACGCCGACGAGGTCCTGCTGGCGGCACATCAGGTAGCTCAGGCACGCCGTGAGGAAGCAGCCGTACGCGAGCTTGGTCACCGGCGCGCCGTAGCGGTAGTTCATCGATGCGCTGCAGTCGAGCAGGATATACGCCCGCAGGTTGGTCTCTTGCTCGTACTGCTTGATGTAGTAGCGGTCGCTGCGGCCCCAGGCGACCCAGTCGAGGTGGCGGAGGTCGTCGCCCGGCGAGTACTCGCGGTGCTCGGAGAACTCGACCGAGAACCCGCGGTGCGGGCTGCGGTGCAGGCCGGAGATGAACCCCTCGACCGCGTGCCGGGCCAGCAGGCTCAGGTTCCGCAGGCTCGCGATCTTGTCCGGCTCGAAATAGAGGTACGACGACTTCGCCATGCCGTTCGCTCTGGTTCCTTCCAAGTTCGTGGCCCGGGGGAACACGGACTACACGGAGAGAAACGGATTCCACGGAGAGATCAGACAAGCGGAAACAGAAACCGCGAAATCAGTCTGGATCGGCGAAATCCGTGTTCTGTTCGCTCCAACTGCGTCGGGGCGTCCGCACTGCCAGTAGCGCAACCGCCATACCACCATACCGCTTTCGGCGGATGACCTCCAGAGGCCCGAGCCGGTTGGGCAGGTCGACCTTGGTAGGCAGGCGTAGGGCGACGGTCCCTTCAGCCGCGAGTCGTGCGGCGAGGGGCTCGAACAACCGCCGCGTCGCTTCGTCCCAGTCCCACCGTCGCGACTGCGCGTAGGGCGGGTCCACGAAGGCGATGGTGAGTGCCTCGTCGAGCCGCTCCAGACGCCGGCCGAGCGTCGCCCACACGTCGCCCGCCCATACGACGCACTGCTTCGCGACGCCGAGTTCGCGGATATTCCGGCGCAGGCGGGCCACTGCCCCGGCCTCGCGGTCGGCGAAGTACACCCGCGCCGCCCCGCGCGAGAGGGCCTCCAGCCCCATCGTGCCGGTGCCGCAGTATAGGTCGGCGACGGACGCGTCGGGCAGCAGCGGCGCGAGCATGTCGAACAGCGACTTCTTGGCCGCCCCGGTAATCGGCCGGGCCGAAGCACCCTTCGGCGGCGGCAGTAGCGTGCGTCCCTTGTGTGTCCCGGCGAGTATCCGCATGGCCTCTCCTGGCGAGTTAACGCAGCCGGGACGTCGATCTTCCCGGCGTTCTCGGCGCAAGTGATTCGACACAGAGGCCCAGAGGACAGCAAGAGAGAATGGAGGAAGCCGCTGTCTGTCGTTCTCCGGGCCTCTGTGTCGCTCGCCGTCGGGCTTCGTTTGTGGCGGGTCGCCGGGCGAGTCGACGGCTCTTGTTGAGTGCGCAAAAAAAGCGCCCCGGCGGATTGGCGTGGGCCGGGGCTGGGGGCATTGGCGTCCCTGCCGGCGGAGCGGCCGGCAAGGGACTCGCGGTTGCCTGGGTTGTCGTCTTGCTCCAGACAAAGCTTAGGATACAATGCGCCCGGCGGGCAAAAGGGTGCGCGCCGGAAAGAGCTTTTTCTGTGTTCGAGGAAAGGCGGCTGGACATGCGGATGGCATTGGCGGCGACGCTCGCAACTGTGGCGGCTTCGGTGACGGGCTGCCCATCCCATACTACGCCCTTTGCGCCCGAGCCGGAACTGGCGGCCGCCCAGCGGAATTTCAACGCCCTGTGGGACGCCTCGCTGGCCGCGCTGCGCAAGTACCGCTTCCAGGTCGCTCGGCAGGACCGGCGCAACGGCGTGATCGAGACCGAGCCGATGGTCAGCCGGCACGCGACGGAGGTGTGGCGTCGCGAGGCGTGGGCACCTGGCGCGGCGGCCGAGAGCACGATCCAGACCATCTATCGCAAGGCCATCGTCCGCGTCGTCCCCGTCGAGCCCGGCAGCGCCGAGTACCGCGCGGACGTGACCGTGCGGGTCAGCCGGTCGGACGACCGCGCTCCGCAGATCACGAGCACATCGCAGGCCTACAGCTTGTTCACGGGGACGGCGTACGAGTGGCTTCAGGTGCGATACGGGGACGAGCCCTATGTGCCGCCGGGCACGCGCCGGACCACGCTCGGCCGTGATGAGGAGCTTGAGGAGAAGCTCCTGGCCGCGATCCGCCCCGCGCGCTGACGCGGCATCCCGTGTGAGCATCGCCGGTCCTGGGGAACTGGAATACAGGCCCGGATCCGCGTCGCTTGTCTCGCCCGGGACTTGCGGCCTCAGACGTGTGGCGACGGTCAGCCCTTGCCGGCCGTGGTGCGCATGCGGCGAAGGAGGTAGGCCGCCAGGACCTCTTCGATCGGCCGGGACGTATCCACCAGCACGTAATCGGCGTGGCTGCGCTCGCAGGCGGAGCGAATCTGCGTGATGAACTTCCGCAGTTCCTCGAGGTACGTGGCCCGGATCCGCTTGGGCTGCGTGGTGATCTGCGGCTCCTGCTCCAGCCCCAGGAATCGCCACGTCCCGCCGAACGGGAATTTCAGCTCATACGGGTCGAGCACGTGGAACACGGTCACGTTGTGGCCGCGGAACCGCAGGTGGTCGATCCCCTTGACGAACCCCTCCGTGTCGTCGAACAGGTCGGAGAACACCATCACGAACCCGCGGCGCGGAATCCGCGTGGCGAACTCGTGCATCATCCCCGCGACGTTCGTCTTCGGGTTCGACTCGGCCGCCTGGAGTTCATCGTCGATCGTGCGGATGACCCCCCGCGTGCCGCTGGGCGAGACGTAGCGCCGCAATTGATCGTCGAACACCGCGAGCCCCACCGAGTCATGCTGCTCGACGATGAGATACGCCAACGACGCGGCCATGAACTTGGCGTACTCCAGCTTACTGATGTCGCCCGAGGCGTAGCGCATGGAACTGCTGGCGTCGAGCAGCAGGTTGGCGTCGAAATTGGTCTCGGCCTCATACAGCTTGATGTAGTACCGCTCGGTGCGGGCGTACACGCGCCAGTCGAGGTGGCGGATTTCGTCGCCGGGGACGTACGGCCGGTGGTGGGCGAACTCCGTGCTGAAGCCGCGCAGCGGGCTGCGGTGGATGCCGACGCGCAGTCCCTCGACCACCTCGCGGGCGGCGAGTTCCAGCGGACCGATCTGTTTCAGCACCGCGGGGTCGGTGTATTCGAGCTTCCGTTGCTCCGCCTGACGGGCCATTCGCTTCGTCCGTTTTGCGCCGGTCTTACGCCTTCTCGTACAGCTTCTCGTCGGCCGGGATCGTCTCGATCAGCTTGTCCACGATGTCGTCCGACGTGACGCCCTCCGACTGCGCGGCGAAGTTCGGGATGATCCGGTGCCGCAGCACCGGCCGGGCGACGGCCTGGATGTCCTCGACGGCTACGTGGTATCGCCCGCGGAGGATCGCCCGCGCCTTGCCCGCCAGCAGCATGTACAGGCTCGCACGCGGCCCGGCGCCCCAACTCAGCCAGTCCTTGATGAAGTCGGGCACGTTGGGTTCGTTGGGTCGCGTCGAGCGCGCCAGTGTGGCGGCGTAGGTGAAGATGTGCTCGGCTGCGGGGATTCGCCGCACGAGGCCCTGCAGGGCGAGAATGTCGTCTTTCCCGAGGACGCGCTGGATCTCGCTGTCGCTGGGCGGGGCGACATCCGGCGAGCGCTTCATGATGTCGATTTCCTCGTTCCAGCTCGGGTACTGGACCATGACGTTGAACAGGAAGCGGTCGAGCTGGGCCTCAGGCAGGGGGTAGGTGCCTTCCTGCTCGATGGGGTTCTGCGTGGCGAGGACGAAGAACGGCGGCTCGAGGGCGTATTCCTCTCCGCCGGCGGAGACGCGACGCTCCTGCATGGCCTGGAGCAGGGCGGCCTGCGTCTTGGGCGGCGTGCGGTTGATCTCGTCGGCGAGGACGAGGTTCGCGAACACCGGGCCCTTGACGAACTTGAACGCCCGCTGGTGTGTGGCCGGGTCGTCCTGAAGCACCTCGGTGCCGGTGATGTCCGAGGGCATGAGGTCCGGCGTGAACTGGATCCGCTTGAAGCTCAGCGACAGGGCTTGGGCGAGCGAGCTGATGAGCAGCGTCTTGGCCAGTCCTGGCACGCCCACCAGCAGGGCGTGGCCCCGCGAGAAAATCGCAATCATCACCTCGTCGATGACTTCGTCCATCCCCACGATGACCTTCCGCAGTTCGCCGAGGATCTTCTGATGCGCCTCGCGAAGCTGGTCCACCGCCTGCTCATCGTCCGCCGTGACTTCTGGTTTCGTCGTTTCGTCAACCATTTGCGTTTCCCAGGGAACGTGTTGGTCTGAGGATGGCACCGGCCGCGCGCCGGCCGGCCTGCTCATCCTACAAACCCCGCTTCGCCCCCGCCAGTTCCGCTGGAAATCGCCATGCCCCGCGGGATGGTCTGGGGGTTTGCCGTAACTGCGTACTAACCCGGATAGCGGCAGCCGAAGATGGAGCCGATAGTGCATCCGTCCGCGGCAGGCGAACGTTGCCTCGCCCGGGTTCAGTGGTCCCCAACGGAAGGAACGACACGATGAGTGACCGGACGAAGCTATGTTGGAGGACGGTGGGTCTGGCGGCTGTGCTGGCGGTTGTCGCTGTGCCCGCGCTATCCGCACGACAGGGCAAGGATCCGGGCGCGGGCGACTTCGCGATCTACGTTGCCCCGGCCGTGATCGTGAAGAGCGCCCCGCTGCCGTGGATCACCATTCACACGGAAGTGGAACTGGCCGCGGTGGATGATGTGGGCGTGGCGATCGACGGGACGGACGTTGATCCGTCCTTGATCTACTCCGATTCGCGCGGCAACCTGGTGGTGAAGCTGCGGTTCGCTGAGGTCGCGGACCTGCTATCCGCCCCCGAGGCCACGTTCGCCCTCGCGCTCATCGTGGATGGCGAGCTACTTTCGGCTGCGGCGACGGTGCCCGTTCACGACTGAGAATCCCCGGAGAAGCGGGCGTGCCTGCCAACCGGGGCGAGCGTGCTAGACGGTTCCCTCCGGCCACAGGTTCAGCCCGTCGCAGCCGAAGGCCGGGCCGAGCAGGAACGGATCGTCCGTCTCGGCCATTCGATCCCGCAGCAGGCGGTGGCATCGGGCGGCGCGCTCGCGGCAGGCGGGGTCGTCGATGCGGTTGTGCATTTCGTACGGGTCTTCGATGAGGTCGAAAAGCTGCCACGGCCGGGCGGCGTCCCGACGCGGCCCCAGCACGCTGTACTTCCACCGCCGGTCGCGCCAGGCCCGCCACTGGCGCTCGTGGAAGGGCGACTTGGCGCGCGGGTCATGCACGAATTCCAGCAGTACACCCTCGCGGTGAAGCCGGTCGTGATCGCCGCGAACCAGCGACGTCACGTCCGTGCCCGGCAGATCCGGACGGCCCGGCAGCCCCGCCAGCCCCAGCAGCGTGGGGAACAGATCCTCGCAGGCGACGGGCTCGTCGATGACCGCGCCCGGTTGCGGCGCGCCCGCCCCTGCGACGATCAGCGGAATGCCCACCGACTCCTCGAACGGATACTGCTTGAGGTACGCGTCGATGTGGTGCGCCCCGCCCATCTCGCCGTGATCGCTGACGAACATCACGGTCGTGTTCTCGTCGAGCCGCTCGGCCCGGAGGAAGTCCATCATCCGCCCGACGTTCGCGTCGAGGTTCTCGACCATCGCGTAGTAGAGCCGCCGCCGCTCGGGCGTGAGGTGATGCTCTTCATCCACGCCGGTCTGGAGCGGCACGGGGTACTCATCGGGCGCCATGTAGTTGGGCGGCAGCTCGATCTCGCGGCCTTTCCACGCGGCCGCGAGTTCTTCCGGCGCCTCGTAAGGGAAATGCGGGGGCTCCACACTCAGAACGCAACAGAACGGGCGGTCTTTTGGCCGCCCGTTTCGGAGATAGCCCATCGCCAGGTCGAACAGCCCGTCCGTCTGGAAGCCTGGCACGCGGCGGGGCGTGAGATCATCGTCCTCGTAGTAGAACGTGTTGAAGTGGTTGTTGCAGACCTCGAAGCCGAGCCACTTCTGCCAGCGGCCCTGGTATCTCCGCGGTACGCGATGGTAGCCCGGCAGGCCGGGCTGGGTTGGCGGGGCCGCGATGTGCCCGCACAAGTGCCACTTGCCGACGTACACCGTGTGGTAGCCGGCCTCGTTGAACTCATCGGCGAGCGTTCGCTCGGCCGGGCTCATTCCCCAGCCGACACTGAAGACGTTGCGCGTGTGTGCGTACTCGCCGGTCATCAGCGTGAAGCGGAACGGCTGACAGATCGGGTACGTCGAGCAGGCCTGCGTGAACCGCACGCCGCCCGCGGCCAGAGCGTCGAGGTTCGGCGTGCGGACGTTCGGGTCGCCGTAGCAGGCGAGCGCATCGCGCCGGAGTTGATCTGTCAGGATGATCAGGATGTTTGGGCGTTTTCCTGGCATGGTAGTCGGCTACGCTAGCGGCTCAGCCGTCCCTTGTCCATTCCCCGGGAGGCCCCCGGTTTCACGACACGACATTCTGCGGGGCGCCGGTGAGGAAGGCGCGCAGGTTGGCGACGGTGGCGTCGAGCAAGCGCCGGCGCGATGCGCGCGTCGCCCACGCGATGTGCGGCGTGGTGAAGCAGTTCCGCGCCGTCAGCAGCGGGTTGTCCGGTCGCGGCGGCTCGCCGTCGAGCACGTCGAGGCCGGCGCCGGCGATTCGGCCCTCGTTGAGCGCGGATGCGAGGTCCGCTTCGTTCACGAGCTGTCCCCGGGCCGTGTTGATCAGGAACGCCGTCGGTTTCATTCGCCGGAGCAGGTCGGCGTTGACGAACGCCCTGTTGTCCGCGGTCAGCGGGCAGTGCAGGCTGACCACGTCGCTTTGCTCGAAAAGTGCGGGCAGCCCCACGGCCGTCACGCCGTCCGCCGTCATCGCCTCCGGCCGAACGTCGTGGGCGGTGACGCGCATGCCGAATGCCCTCGCGATGTCGGCTGTCCGCCGGCCGATGCGGCCGTAACCGACCACACCCATTGTCCTGCCCGCCAGTTCGACGAGCGGGAAGTTCCAGTAGCAGAAGTGCTCGCTCGCGCCCCAGCGTCCGTCGCGGACGGTCTGCGCGTGGTGGCCGACGCGGTGGCAAAGCTCCAGCAGCAGTGCGAAGACGAGCTGCGCGACGGAGTCGGTGCCGTACGTGGGAACATTGGTGACGACAAGGCCGCGCTCGCGGGCGGCCGAAACATCCACCACGTTGTAGCCCGTCGCGGTTACGCCGACGTATTGGAGCCTCGGCAGGTGGGCGAGCGTGTCGGCGTCGAGGACGACCTTGTTGATGATGAGCGCCTCAGCCGGCTCGCCGCGGGGCACGACCAGCTCCGGCGGCGTGGCGTCGTATACGTCCACGGCGCCGAATTCCTCGAGCGCCGACCAGCTCAGATCGTCCCCCACCACCGCCTTGCCATCCAGGACGGCCATTCTCATTCCGATAGCTCCTTTGCATCGCGTCGTGGGTCGCGGAGACGGGCGAAGGACGCGGCCGGGCGCCCCCCGAAGGCCGATGTCCTCTGCGGGATCTGCCGTACGTGCGGCCAGCCTATTGCGTTGGGCGCTGGGGCAGCATGGCCTCTACGCGGCGGGCGTCGCGCTCCTTGCCCGCCTGCCGAAGCAGCGCCACCAGACGCTCGCCCAGAATCTGCTTCGTCGTCTGCGACTGGAATGCCCCCGCCAGCCGCCCCGTTCGCGGCGCCCGTTGGAACAGCCGCTGGTACATCGCGACCGCCGCGTCCAGTCGCCCATTCTGCAGCAGCAGGTCCTCGCCCTTGCGCGTGGCGGCCGTGACGACCTGCGGCACCTGGATGCTCGCCTCCGCCGCCTGCTGGTACGCCTTTACCGCCGAAACATGGTCGCCGACTCCGGCGAACTCATCTCCCAGGGCCATCAGGATTCGTCCCCGAAGGTCCGGCCGCTGGCCGTACGAACCCGCGGCGCTCGTGTACATCCGGATGCGGTGCTTCGGGTCGTCCAGCGTGGGGATCACGCGGAGGACCATGTCGCAGCTATACTCGGGGAACTCGCGGCCGGTCTCGCGGATGAGGACGCCGAAGAAGTGGTCGAGGTCCGCCGCGGGCAGGCGGCCGGCCTCGCGAAGCGCGATGATTAGCTCCCACGCCGGGCGATAGACGAGATTGCACCGCAGCGACAACTCAATGAGTTCGCGGACGACGGCCGAGTCGGACTTCCGCGTGCGCGGCGCCGGCTCGGGCCCGAGGCCGCGACCGGCCGCCTCCCGCTCGTCCTTCGGCGGGTGCTCCTCGGAGAGCGCCCGCAGCGCGGCCAAGTCGCGTTCAGGAGCGTCCTGGGCGGCCCGGTCCGCCAAACGTGCGAGCACCTCGGCCGAGGCCGCGCCCTCGCGCTTCTCAAACGGCAGGAACGTGCTCTTGCCCGTCAGCATCAACTCCGAGTCGAGCAGCGTCTCGCCGGTTGCCGGGTTGACCACCTGTCCGGTGTAGTACTTGTGCGCCTCGTAACGCCCGGTGCGGCAGTCCCACTCCGCCAGCCGCCCGGCGTGCGTGACGCGAAGGCACGCGAACCACGCATGCCCCACGCCCCCGCGGCCTCGACCGACCACGATCGTCGCCGGGATCCCCAGCGATTTGCACACCTGCTCCGCGTAATACGCCTGGTCGATGCACACGCCGCCGACCTTGCGGAGGTTCGGCAGCGTGTAGTCGAGGGCCGCGATCCGCTTGGGGCTCCCTTTGCGCAGGTGTTCGATGTCGTACCGCAGGTCGAAGTACGCCCGCGCCGGGTTGGGGTGCCGGGCGTACTGCTGCGCGGCCCATTGCCGCTCCGCCAGGCTCAGCCGCGAGTCCGCCAGGTGGCGGGCCAGGCCGAACGGCATGGTCTTCAGGTCGTATCGGAACGACGCGCCCGACCGCGTGTAGTACCGGAAGGCGTCGAGTAGCGAGCACGGATCGGGCTGCTTCGCGTAGCGCCCGTGCGGCCGGGACGTGACGAACGCGGCCGCCAGGTTCGGATACGCCTCGACCGCTTGCGGCTCCGCGTCGAACAGCTCCTTGAACGTCGCCAGCGACTCGCCGGCCCGTTTGTCGTCGTCGGGCAGGGCGCGGAACAGCACGCGGGCCACGCCGGTGTGCGCGATGAGCCAGTCGGCCAGCGCCGGGCCGCCGTCGAGTTCCTCGACCCGCGGCAGGTGGCGGCAGGAACGCAGGACATACACGGCGTCGTTGACAGCCGCCAGATCGCCGAGCGGACCCAGGGCGATCCGGTCAAGCAGGGCGTCGCGGACCCGCTCGCCGAGCTGCTCATAGCGCGCCGGCCCGAGCCGGGCGGCTTCCGGTGTCGCCGTTTGCTCAAGCTCGGCGAGGATGGCCTCGCTGAGCCAGGCGTCGTCGATGCGTCCCGCCGCCGCAGCCGGAAGCGTTGCCGCGAGCACTGAGCCCCAGCCGAGAATGAATCCCGCATGCTTCATGGCCATCATTGTAAGTAAACGGTCCGCGGATCCCGAAGTCCCGTTTTTCTGCAGGCTGTCGCCGGGCACGGCGGCCGGTATAATGCCGGGCCATGGACCCCGGAAGCGCCAAACCGACCCGCCTCGGGGGGCTGATCTCCGGCGGCGGGCGCACGCTGCTCAACCTGCTCGACCGCATCGAGGACGGGCGGCTGAACGCCGAACTCGTCACCGTCATCGCCTCGCGCGAATGCAGCGGCATCGAGCGATGCGAGCAGGCCGGCCTCGACGTGCATCTCGTTCCGTACAAGTCGTTTGTGCACGACGGCGTTGCCGACACGCCCGGCTACTCGACGGCCATCGCGCGGTGGCTCGAGACGGCCGCCGTGGACCTCGTGGTTCAGGGCGGCTTCCTGTCGCTGTGGCAGATCCCCGAACGTTACCGCGGCCGCGTGATGAACATCCACCCGGCGCTGCTGCCGATGTTCGGCGGCAAGGGCATGTACGGCGAACGCGTGCACGAGGCGGTGTTGGCCGCGGGCTGCAAGGTGTCCGGCTGCACGGTGCATTTCGCCACGAGCGAGTACGACAGCGGGCCGATCATCGTGCAGCGGTGCGTGGCGGTGGAGGAGGGGGACGACCCCGACACGCTGGCGGCCCGCGTGTTCGCGCAGGAGTGCGAGGCGTATCC